>Ga0070698_100009083_pt1 | contig 10684 bp, 8 predicted proteins | sample KBSK1502metaG_FD_65477 | JGI IMG/M metagenome (GOLD analysis project Ga0070698, IMG submission 65477) | Corn, switchgrass and miscanthus rhizosphere microbial communities from Kellogg Biological Station, Michigan, USA - KBS K1-50-2 metaG | ecosystem: Host-associated > Plants > Roots >... | reverse complement strand
GCTGGCGCGCCATTCGGTCCATCGGCTCCTGCGACGATGGTTAGAGGGTCTAGATAGTCTGCACTGGCTTCAGGTAGGGTTGAGCAGGCCAGTCAACCCGCATGAGGCATGAGGTAAGAGAGCCGCTGGCGCTGCCACGCCCAGTGGCTCTCTTGCTTTTCCCCACCTGCGCCGATGTACATGGAGTAAAAGCAAAGCCCCGGAGCGTGCCGAGGCTCAAAGAGGAGATTGCGGAAGGCACCTACATCGTCAGAACGGCCGCAGGCGAGGCGCTTGCGACTTGATCCCGAGGCAGGGCTGATCGAGTCGAAATTCTCTCCAAGTCCCCGAGCGAGATGAGGGCCGCAGCGAAACTGAAAGTCGGATCACGCGCGGGCGCCCCGAGTGTGCGCGGTGATGGCGGCGAGTTCGGGCCGAAGCGTGGGTGACATCCGCATGTGTGCCTCGGCGGCCACATTGCCAAATGTTCCAACGACGACTGCCAAAACATCATGGGACGCCTGGCAGGGAATGTTCGACAATTTGCCGGGGACATTTCGTGGGCTAGTGCCAATGCGTGCGGGGGGTGGGCGTAATCAAGGTGCGTCGCAGCTTTACGGCCGCCGTTCCCTTCTGTCGCAGACCTTCGCAATCGGCGCGTTAATGTTGCCGAACGTGGCCTGGGGCCAGGTGACGGAAACGCTGCCCGAGGTGACCGTCTCCGCGCCGCGCCCGGCGCCGGTTCGGCGGGCAACTCCAGCCGCTGTACCCGCTCGCTCGGCACCCTCCCGGCGTGTGTCAGCGCCCGCTCCCTCCAGTCCTTCCTCGCCTGCACCCGCGCCTCAACTTCCCGCGTTCCAGGCTGTCGCCACCACGCCGGTGACCGGGTTGGGCATCGACCGCGACAAAGTGCCGGCCATGGTGCAGACGCTCCCCGCCGCGGACTTTTCGCGCGACTATTCCCCTAACGTGGTCGAGACGTTCGCGCAGCGCATTCCCGGCGTCACCACCAACAACGTCCAGGGCAACGAATTCGCCACGGACCTACGCTACCGGGGCTTCGCGGCATCGCCGCTGCAAGGCACGCCGCAAGGGCTCGCCGTCTACATGCAAGGTATCCGCATCAATGAGGCCTTTGGCGATACCGTCAACTGGGACTTGATTCCGAAGGTGGCGATCGGCCGCTCGGATGTGTGGACCAACAATCCGGCCTTCGGCCTCAACGCCCTTGGTGGCGCGATCAGCTTCCAGATGAAGGACGGCTTCACCTACAGCGGCACCGAATTCGATGCCTCAGGCGGCTCCTACGGCCGCGTCGGCGGCTCCCTGCAATACGGTGTACGTAACGCGGAATGGGGACTGTATCTGGCAGCGGAAGGCCTTAAGGACGACGGCTGGCGCTACCAGTCGCCATCGCGGCTTGCGCGCTTCTACGGCGATCTCGGCTGGAAGGCCACCGATGCCGAGATTCATCTGGTCACGTCCGCGGCAGACAATTTCTTCGGCGTGATCGGACCGACGCCGATCGAACTCCTCGCCAACGACTATCGCGCCATTTACACGTGGCCGCAGACCACCAAGAACCAAGCGGCGTTGGTCGCGCTCAACGGCCGCTACTCCGTAACGGACCATTGGACCGTCCAAAGCAATCTCTATTATCGCCGGTTTAACCAGCAGCATGTCGACGGCAACGCCGCCGAGGTCGAGCGCTGCAGCGGGGCCGCCAACAATCCGCTGTTCAACACACTGTGCCTAGAAAACGATGCCTTCCCGCAGCCGCGACCGCCGGCGGCCGGCTTCCAGATCCTCAATCAGAACGGCCAGCCAATCCCTTGCCCTCCGGGCGGCGGAAATACGTGCGCGACCACGCCTTGGGGCACCGTCGACCGCACCTTCACCAAAGCGCTGACGACAGGCGCCTCGTTGCAGGCCCTCAACGATGACAAGGTGCTCGGTCACGACAACTACTTCGTGATCGGCGCCAGCGTCGATCGCAGCAAGATCGGATTCCTGGGCAACAGCGAACTCGGTTTCATCTACCCCGATCTGTTCGTCGGTCCCAACGCCGCGATCCCGGGAACCGGACAGATCATCCACACCGCCGCCGATATCGGCTTCAGCCCCGTCAGCCTCGCTGCGTGGCAAACCTATTACGGCGCCTATTTCAACGAAACCTTCGATTTGACCAACCGTCTGTCGCTGACTGCAGGGGGACGTTACAACCTCGCCGCCATCGACATGGCCGATTTGTTCGGCACCAGCCCCGATCTCAGCGCCAGTTACACCTACGCCCGCTTCAATCCGGTGACGGGATTGACCTATAAAATTCTCCCGCAGCTGATGACGTTCTATGCCGGATATTCGGAAGCGAACCGTATACCGACGCCGCTTGAGCTCGGCTGCTCAAACCCCCAAAAGCCTTGTCTGTTGGAGGGGTTCCTTGTGTCCGATCCTCCGCTGCAACAGGTGGTCGCGAAAACCGTTGAGGCTGGGTTCCGTGGAAACATCAACACCGGCAGCGGTCGCGGCGACTGGAAGCTCGGGCTGTTCCATACCGACAGCCAAAACGACATTATTCAAGTCGCGAGCGTCATCCAAGGCCGAGGCGTGTTTCAGAACGTTCCACTTACACGCCGCCAAGGGTTGGAAGCGGGTGCCAACTACCAAACGGGACAATACCTCGTCTACGCCAATTATGCTTTCATCGATGCTACCTATCAGTTCAGTGGAAAGCTGGCCTCGCCGAACAATCCTTTCGCAGACGCGAATGGAGACATCTTCGTTACTCCCGGCAAGCAGATTCCCGGCATACCGCGGCACCAGGTCAAAGGTGGCGTCGACTATTGGATTACGCCGGAGTTGAAACTCGGGACCGACGTCATCTGGGTCAGTAGCCAATGGTTTGTTGGCGACAACGCCAACCAAAACCCGAAGCTCGCCGACTACTGGGTCGCGAACCTGCACGGCTCGTACCAGTTGACTAAGGAGTGGCAGATCTACGGGGTCATAAACAACCTGTTCAATCGCAAATTCGCGACCTTCGGCACTTTCTTCGATCCTCAGTCGACGGTCGCGCTCGCGATACCGAACGTGCTGTTCGACCACCGCATGGTTACGCCGGCGCAGCCGCTTTCGATCTATGTCGGCCTGCGGGCGAAGCTGTAATGAACCGTGGAATAATCGAATTTTCTACGTCACCGCGAGCGTGCCCTATTCGTGCTAGCCCGCACGAGGTGTCGCACGGTGCAAATATATCACACCCGAGCTGATCGACATCCAGACAGCCTGGCGGTCCGCAGTGAAATCGCCTAGGAGGGAGATCATGAAGCCGATGTTGCTGATCGTCACCGCCATCGTTGCTTTCGGGTCGATCGTCGCGCGTGCCGACCCGATCGACACCGAACATTTGTTCGGCTTCACCATCGGCACCGATGTAGGCGAGATTGGAGAAAAAGAGCTCGAAAGCAATACGCTATGGCGTTTTGGCAAGCGTGCCGGCTCCTATTCCGCGCTCTCCCACGCGCTTTCCTTGGAATATACGGCGAGACAGAATCTTCGTCTCGAAGTGAGCGCCAGCGGCGCTTATCACGACATCGTTGGCGTCCCGGGACTCGATGACCAACAACGGGGAGCGTTCGATGGTCTGTCGTTCGATATGAGATACCGCATACTTGATCGCGCGCATGCCTCATTCGGGCTGATGATCGATGCCGAGCCGCACTGGGGCCGGGTTGACGAGGTGAGCGGAGAACCAGTCGACCGGTACGGCGTCGACCTGGTGCTTGTCGCAGACAAGGAGCTGGTCCCTAACCGTATCGTCGCTGCCTTCAATCTTCTGTACCTTCCCGAAATTGCGCACTCGCGAGTGACCGGAATATGGTCGCGGCAGGCGGCGATTGGTGTCGCAACCGCACTTATGGCGCAGATTGGCCCCGGTCTTTTCGTTGGGACCGAAGCCCGATATCTTCGCAGCTACGAAGGGCTAGGCCTCGACAACTTCGCGGGCCACGGCTTTTTTGTTGGGCCAACAATATATGCCAAGCTGTCTGAGCGCTCTTGGATATTGTTTGCATGGAATGTCCAGGTCGCAGGGCGATCGGTGGACGATCCGGCTCCCCTCGATCTCAAGAATTTCGAGCGGCATCAGGCAACGTTGAAGTTCGGCCTCACCTTTTGAGGTCGCCGGCGCCCCAGGCGCGCCGCCCGGCGATCCCTTCTTCGACCGCCATGCGTCTGCAGGCCGGCCCGAGCTTCTGCTGCACCATCGGCATGTACTCCATGTCGAACTTGCAACCCGCGGTATTGGGATAAAGTACACTTACCTTGATCACGTTCTCCTCCGCTTTGATGATTGCAAACGGCGAAAGCGCGGCGGCTGAGCTTATTTCAACCGAACGGCGCGCGATAGCCAATCTTGCCGGAAGGTGAGTAGGATGGATTGATTGCGAGGCCGGGGCTACATCGACGGGCCGGGGTTCTGGCACGACGCAACGTCATGAACGAAGACAGCACTAACGAAACCGCGAGCGTTGGTAACATCGCACTTGTGGTTAGCCAACTCTATTTGGCCCCCATGTTGCACGGCCGCGCTCATTGCTCGTGAATCAAAGTCGATGCAACCACCCTAATATCCGCAAAGTATGCTGCGAGCCTGCTTTGCGACGTATGACTTGGTCCTGCAGATAGCGGTACAAACGCTATAGAAGTTTCGGGACGTGAATACTGGCATCTCTTCGAGATTGTTGAAGTAGCGGTGGTTAGCGGTTGCGAACCTGTCAAACATTCTCCCCTCGTTGCACTCCGGCAGTCGAATACATGTCACAACCATATTGAGGACCGCCGCGCATTCGTTCCTAGGCAAAGTGGCCTGTGGCCCTGATGAACGAATATCCACTGTGACGGTTCCATTTTTGTAAATCGCCCTTTTCTTTTGCCTTTTTTGAAACCCCAGATCGAAATGAACCTCATCATCCCGCTGGGTTGCCTTAATGGTACCGTCCGAACTTCCGAAGTCCGAACCTGTCAAATCGGTCATCCCGTCTGGACCGACTAATAGAACATAATACCTCGGAGGAAATCGTGTTGCCCCCGACGGAAAGCTCATGACGACCAAATCGCCTTCCTTGACTTTATATACACAGTCCAGGCTCGCGTAGACCTGACCCGTCGACGCAAGTTCGACCAGTTGATCCCTGAATCTGATACGGCCACGACAGCATTCCGGGTCATCCCTGGTCACGATGACATCGCCATACCGTGTTGGTATAGCGGCCATGGTCTCTTTGGCGAGCGAGCTCAGCAACGTGACCCTTATGCCCCGCTGTGCGGCATCAGATATATTCAACCAACTCATCTCATTTGGGGCGACCTGTGTGTCATTTGGGGCGACCTGTGTGATATGGATGACCGCCTCGTGAGGCAGGCCGATTTTGCTCAGATATGCGTCGACCACAGCATTCCCAACGCCGCTTTCGCCCGAGGCCGAATCGTAAGCGGCGTGAAAACTGATTTTGCCACTGGTCCCAATAAAGCGCTCTACGCCGCCCAGCCACGCGAGTGCACACGCTGATGCGCAACGTCGGCCGTCTGGAACGATTGTGGAAAATCCCTTTCGACGAATAGCTTCGCCTATCCGAACACCGGCAAGCAAGCTACCGCCATCAGAGCTAAAGGCAACAAAGGCCGAAGATAAGGATGCGGCCTTGGCGGCGAACTGGTCTTCGTCGAACGCGGCAAGAGACCCTTCCACCACGACGACGCTTGGGCGGTCAGGTGTCTGTTCCCTAACCGTGATAACCGCGGCGACGGCCGGGGTTGTTACGAGTAGGATCGATGCAATAGAAATGCAAAAGACGCATGCATCCAAGGTAGTCAAAGTGACTGTCGCAGGAAAGGCGATGATCTTGTCATATTGCCATGTGTTTGCGCGGCTCCAAGTTGGCAAAATGCGGAACGCTTTGTATAGGCGACCGAGATGTTTTGCCCTTTCTTCGCGACACAGGTTGATTCACCGCGGTACCGAGGATGAAGATGAGCGATTGGAGAGATCATGGCACTGGACGTCGTTTCTCAGTCACGTTGCTTCGGCGGCATACAGTTCACTTACCAGCACCAGTCGTCGGAAACAGGAACGCCGATGCGATTTGCGGCATTCGTCCCGCCACGGGCTGATCAACGTCCGGTTCCGGTCGTGTGGTATCTGTCCGGTCTGACGTGCACCGAGGAAAACTTCACCGTGAAGGCGGGTGCGCAGCGAATTGCGGCCGAACTCGGGCTCATGCTAATCGCCCCCGACACAAGCCCCCGTGGGGATGCAGTACCGGACGATCCGGCGGGCTCATACGACTTCGGACTGGGCGCCGGATTTTACGTCGATGCAACTCAACCGCCGTGGGCCAGAAACTACAGAATGGCTAGTTACGTTGAACGTGAGCTTCCCGGACTGATAAGTTCTGAGTTGCCGGCTGATGTCGCGCGCCAGAGCATCATGGGCCACTCCATGGGGGGACACGGCGCCCTCACCATCGCCCTGCGCAATCAAGGTCGCTACGCATCAGTATCGGCTTTCTCTCCGATCTGCTCGCCGATGAACTGCCCGTGGGGCGAGAAGGCTTTGAGTGGATACCTCGGCAACAACAAAGAGGTTTGGCGAAGATACGATGCCTGTGCACTGCTTGAGGATGGCACGCGACTGACGGAACTACTCGTCGATCAAGGTGCCGCAGATCAGTTCCTGGAAACCCAGCTCAAGCCTCACCTTTTGGAAAGTGCCTGCGCTCGAGCCGGGGTTCCACTAACGCTGCGCATACACGAAGGCTACGATCACTCCTACTTCTTCATTTCTACGTTTATCGAAAGCCATCTCCGCTGGCACGCGCAGCGGTTAGGCATCGCCGCAGCTCAATAACGCAAGCCGGTCGGCACAGCGGGAGTATACAACCCCCTGGTGATGGTCGGCACGATCACGCCGAAGAATCGAAGGACCGCCAGAGTTGCCCCTCGCGGTCCTTCATTGCCTGCCGCAGTTCCACATTAGCGGGCGATTATTGGACCTCTGCGCCGGGGGCCTATCTCCCGGCCGTATCCAACTCGGGAACCCCTGCTCATCGGCGCACCTCGCGCGCGGTCCGCCGAACCGACGTGATGGACGAGCCATCGCTGCAAGCATCTCAACGATAAATCCCCGCGTACGACACGAGCAAGATAAACGACGAAGCGGCTACACGTTTTGTGCCGGTTATTCGCCTTTTCCACAGCACTAACGCAACGCCCTTATTAATGCCGACTGGCTGCCATCAGACGAAGTGCAAGCTCCTGCGGCCTATCTATTGAACCTGGCACCACAAAGCGTCCGCCCGCACTCGGCTTCTCGTAGCTGGACAGCCAACATCCGAATGTCTCGGGCGCCTCACATCCGGTCCGACAACGGACCGGAGTTCGTCGCCAACGCCGTGCACGAATGGAATCGCGGTTGTCGGTGCCAGTGGAGCAGTTCAGCCTAAAACTAACATTCCACCTGGACCCCTCAGCGGGGGCCTATCAGCAGAACAACGTTATTTTTACCTCATCGGCGCCACACTTAGGGGCATCTTAGGGCAAGAACGATACCAAGCAGTGGGTGGGAACCCTAGTGTTTTGCCGCGTGGCAGGAGGCGATTATGAGCCGAGTCATTGCCGTCATGGCGTGTGGCTTCATGCTGGCCGCATGTTCTACAACGATGCCGAGCCTGGATTTCATGAAGTCGGCTCCGCAGGCTGAGTCACTGGCCATCGAGTCTGAGCCGCCAGGGGCAGAAGCAAAGACCTCGTTGGGGCAGAGCTGTCGTACGCCTTGTCAGCTCTCGGTCCAGCCCGGTAGCGAATTCTCCGTGACGCTCGCGCTGAGCGGCTACCAGCCGCAGACCGTGTCGGTACGTCCGGAGGCGGGAAGCCCAACTGCCGCTGCGCCACGGCTCGCGCCCAACCCGGTTCATGTGGACCTGCAGGCAGTGGCCCCGCCAAAGAAGCCAGCTGCGAAGAAAAAGAAGCTCGTGGCGGCAGCGGTCCGTCCAGCACCGACGGACCCCATGGCCTCAGCAGCGCCTACGCCTGCGTCGACGTCTGCGCCTGCCCTTACCTCGGCGCCCTCAACCCTGACTGAGATGGCACCATCCGCGACCAACTATCCCTGGCCGTCGCGATAGTCCCGAGTCGCAGGGCAGCCCCCTAATTATGCATTCACGCTCTTGAGCAGCGACTCGGCGTCAAGGCGAGCGACGAGCGGCGGGTCGAGAACCGGCCCGCGTCCCTGAGCAGCTGCCGCTCCCCGAGCCGCACCCTTCATGGTGCGGCCAACCGCGACGGCGTCGGCGAGGCCGTTGTAATCGTCATCGTTCCACTCATCCCATAAGCGTGAGTCGATGCGCGCTTGAGGATCAAGGCCATCGAACCTGCGCCAGCGCCCGCCGGCCGGCGCCCGTGATCCTCAGGCGGGTGATCTCCATCGGTCGCCCGCTGGCGAGCATCCGCTCGGTGCTTGCCGTCGCGAGCCCGGCCCGCACCAGTTCGACCAGAAGCTCGATCTTGAACCCGTGCGCTAGCATGATGGCCTCTGTGGAGCCATCAAGGGATGCCTCAAGCAATTCAAGCGCTCGGCGACGCTTGCGATAGCTAGGCGGCGGCGTCGGCATTGGTGTGCGGTCTATTCGTTATCATTCGCCCAGCGCTTTGCCGGTCGCCGCCCGGCACACCCAAACCCGAAGACTGACGATGCGCAGAGAATCAAAGAGAGCCCCGGTTTCTCTACCGGGGCTTCAAGGAGGCCTCCTCATGCTCAAATCTAGGGGATCGCTCCCTTGGACGGTCCAACGCTATCCCAAAGCGAAAATCACGCAAATAGTTTTCCAAAAATGCAAGTCGTTGTCCAAAAAATGCAAGTCAAACCGTCCTTCAGCTTCGTTACGTCTCAAACAAGAGACCAATGGGCGACCGGGCGCATCCGAACGCGGGAAAGCAGCCATGGAAATGTGCGCTATATGCCGTGGAAAGCTGGGATTAGGCACCCGTTTCCGTAATATATATATGGAATGGCCGTTGGTGGGTTCATGTTTGCTTTTGTTCGGTTCGTTGCAAGGGCATTTATGAGGTCAAGCGAAACCGCCAAACAGGCAGCCTTCCTCGCTCGCGGCAATATCCGGAGCTGACTGTTATCGTCCGTGGTCACGTCATTGCGCGAGCGCATTCTGATCATCGACGAGGCATACGCTGCGTTTCGGCTCGATTACCGCGGTGGGGCCTCTACCTGTTCGTCGTTCGGTCCAGCCATCAAGACTTTAGAGATGCCATGCCGATCTACATCTCGCGTAGTCGTTTCAGGCGGCCAGTGTGAGTGCGCAACCTCATTTGAGGTCACCACTGATCGCAGAAGGGTCGCCAGCGTTAGGCGTGGTTTATTGATAGACCTTCGCCGCCTTTTCATGATCGTACCACCAGGTCTCAGGGACGCCACGTGCGTAGCGTGGTTTTGCCGCTGGTCGGCCGAACACGTCCCAATAGGCGAGCCAGTGCGAAGCCTTGTACCAGTGCGGAACCCAATAGCGGCCCGAGCGGATCACTCGGTCGAGTACCCTGCAGGCCATCGTCAGGCTCGTGCGGCTATCGGCTGCGATGATCTTGTCGATGAGCGCATCTATGACTGGATCGGAAATGCCGGCGAGATTCTGCGAGCCCTTCATTGCAGCGGCCTGCGAGGAAAAATAACTCCGCAACGAGTCGCCGGGCGTGCTCGAAAAACTGAACCTCTGAATCGTGAGGTCGAAGTCGAAATCATCGACCCGTTTGCGATATTGTACAGGGTCAACAACGCGCAGAGTCGCCTCGATGCCCAGCGTCCCGAGATTCTTGATGAACGGCATGTGATGCGGCTGAAACGACGGCTCGTCTATCAAGAATTCGACGCTGATTGGCTCACCCTGTAGCGTCACCCGCTTACCGTCTTTGATAACAAAGCCGGCCTCCTTCAAGAGCGCGCTGGCCTTGCGCAGCTGCGCACGATCCTGACCTGATCCATCGGAAACCGGTGGAACGAAAGGTTCTCCGAACACCTCATCGGGCACCTTGCCTCGGAATGGTTCGAGCAGGGCAAGCTCGTCCGCCGAAGGCTTACCGACCGCCATCATGTCGGAATTCTGAAACACCGAATGGGTCCTTTGATAGGACCCATACATGATCTTCTGGTTGGTCCATTCGAAATCGAATGCATCGATGAAGGCCTCCCGCAGACGCTTATTCTGCAGTTTTTCCCGTCGCGTATTGAAGAACCAACCCTGCGCGCCCGAGGGGTTATCGTCTGGAATAACATCGCGCTTGACGTGCCCCTCGCGGATCGCCGGGAAGTCGTAGCGTGTCGCCCAAGCCCGCGATGTAAATTCTTCCCGAAACAGATAGCTCCTGGCAGTGAATCCCTCGAAGGCAACTTCGCGATCGCGGTAATATTCATAGCGCACGATGTCAAAATTGTTCTGCCCGCGCCCGACAGGCAGGTCGATCCCCCACCAGTCTTTCACTCGCTCGTACTCGATATGGCGTCCGGGCTCGAAACGTCCGACCTTGTAAGGGCCACTGCCGAGCGGCACCTCGAGCGTGGTTTCGTCGAACCGACGGGCAGCATAATAGCTGCGCGAGAAGATCGGGAGCGCAGCCACGAACAGCGGCACGTCGCGAGCTC
>Ga0070698_100009082_pt1 | contig 10685 bp, 10 predicted proteins | sample KBSK1502metaG_FD_65477 | JGI IMG/M metagenome (GOLD analysis project Ga0070698, IMG submission 65477) | Corn, switchgrass and miscanthus rhizosphere microbial communities from Kellogg Biological Station, Michigan, USA - KBS K1-50-2 metaG | ecosystem: Host-associated > Plants > Roots >... | reverse complement strand
AAGGACAGCGGGCAGCCGCGCTCACGGGTCGACCTCGGGAAACAACGCGAACCGGTGTATGCGGTGGATGATATTTCGGGGATGCTCTTCTTACAGACTACGAGTGGGACGTTGGCAGGCTATCGGCTCTAAGTGCCGAACGATCAGGGCGCAGTCGCCGTCGTGATCGTAAACTCGCCGCTGGTGACGGTGGCAGCGCCGCTGGTGCTCGCCTCCAGCGTGTAGGTGCCGGCCTTGTCGATCGCCAGGTTGCTGAAGCTCGAAATCCCGTTCACCGGGCGGACGACGGTGGTACCGCTGAGGACCCCACCTGTCGAGTTGGACGCGAGCCCAATGGTGATGCTGCCCGTAAACGAGGTATCGGTGCTTCCGGTGGAGTCGCGCACGACGATTTCGACGGGTGGACTGATGACCTGATGTTCGTTCGCCGAGTTCGGCTGGACAAAGAACGCGAGGAACGGCGTCGCGTTGTTGGCGCCCCCATCGCCGCCGGAAGTACCGATGAGGCCGGAACCGGTCCCATCGAAGCAGGCGCTGGAGAGCAGCACCAGCAGTGTGCAGACGACTCGCGATTGATTGATTCGCATGGCTGACCTACCCCTTATAACCCGACGCCGTTCCGCCACGTCACCGCCTGCAAAGGCAGCCGTTTTTGTGGTAAACTGGGGGCCATGCCAACACAGGTTGCAGGTCGAAAAATCGACCACCGGGACGGCCAATGGATCGTCCCCGACCATCCGATCATCCCGTTCATCGAAGGCGACGGCACCGGGCCCGACATCTGGCGCGCCTCGGCGAAGGTCTTCGACGCGGCGGTCGCCAAGGCCTCCGGCGGCACACGCAGCGTGGTGTGGCGCGAGGTGTTGGCCGGGGAAAAGTCGTTCAATCAGAACGGCAACTGGCTCCCTGAGGATACGCTCGCGGTCATCCGCGAGCACCGCGTCGCGATCAAAGGACCGCTGACGACACCGGTGGGCGGCGGCATCCGCTCGCTCAACGTGGCGCTGCGCCAGATCCTCGACCTGTACGCCTGCATCCGGCCCGTCCGCTATTTCGCCGGCGTGCCGGCGCCGGTGAAGGAGCCCCGCAAGCTCGACGTCGTGATCTTCCGCGAGAACATCGAAGACGTCTACGCCGGCATCGAGTACAAAGCTGGAAGCGCCGACGCCGACGCCGTCATCGAGTTCCTGAAGAGCCGTTTCGGCGCGAAGATCCGCGACGGCAGCGCCATTGGTGTGAAGCCGATGTCCAAGTTCGGCTCGCAGCGGCTCGTCGTGAAAGCACTCCAGTACGCCATCAAGCGGCAGCGTCCGTCCGTGACGCTCGTCCACAAAGGCAACATCATGAAGTTCACCGAGGGCGCGTTCCGCGACTGGGGCTACGAGGTCGCCAAGGAGCGGTTCGGCGCGCAGACGGTGACCGAGGCGGACAAGGGAGCGGGGAAGGGGGACGGGGGAAGGGTCGTGATCAAGGACCGCATCGCGGATGCCATGTTTCAGCAGCTGCTGCTCAGGCCCGACGAATACTCCGTCATTGCGACACCCAATCTCAACGGCGACTACCTGTCCGACGCGGCGGCGGCGCAGGTCGGCGGTCTCGGTCTCGCCCCGGGCGGCAATGTCGGGGATGGGTACGCGGTGTATGAAGCGACACATGGCACCGCGCCCAAATACGCCGGACAAGACAAGGTGAACCCGAGCAGTGTCATCCTGTCCGGCGTCATGATGTTCGAAGAGCTGGGATGGGATGACGTGGCCCACGCCATCGTGCGCGGGCTGGAAGGCGCGATCGCCGCGCAGCGTGTCACCTACGACCTGGCGCGCCAGCTTCCCGGCGCGACCGAGGTCTCGACCTCGGCCTTCGCCGACGCGATCATCGAGCACCTGTCATGAAGACTCTTCTCTCGACACGCCCCCTCGCCAATCTCGAAACACCGCTGCTCGCGGTCGTTGTCGCCCAGGGCTCCCCGCCGCCGCTGAAGGATGCGAGTCTCGAGCGCGCTATCGCAACGGGAGACTACAAAGGAAAGAAGGACGAGACATTACTCGTCTATGGCAGCGGGAAGACTGAGCGCATTCTGCTCGTGGGTGTCGGAAAGCCGGGTGAGATCACCCGCAGCTCGATCCGGCGCGCCAGCGCGATTGCCGCGAAGCGCGCCCGCAGCCTCGGCACCACGTCCCTCGCGGTGGCAGTCTCGACCGAAGCGCGCGGGGGCCTCGGCGCCGGCGAGCTCGCGCAGGTGGTGGTCGAAGGCGCGGCGCAGGGCGGCTGGCAATTCACGGAGCTCAAGAAGCAGCCCGAGGACCCCAAGCCGGAGATCGAGACGGTCGAGCTGGTGGTCGATGCCGCGGACAAAGCCGGAGCGGAAGCAGGACGGCGCATCGGCGACGCCATCGCGGCAGGCTACCTCTTCACGCGCAATCTCCAGATGCAACCGGGGAATGTCTGCACGCCGAGCTACCTCGCCGAGCAGGCGCGGAAGCTGGGGGCGACGCACGGGTTCAGCGTCACGATCCTCGACAAGGCGCAGATAAAGAAGGAAGGGATGGGCGCGCTCCTCGCGGTCGCACAGGGCAGCGCCGAGGAGCCCCGCTTCATCGTGCTCGAGTATCAGGGTGGCAGCGGCGCACCTGTCGCGCTGATCGGGAAGGGCGTGACGTTCGATTCCGGCGGCATCTCGATCAAGCCGGCGCAGAACATGGAAGACATGAAGTTCGACAAGTCCGGCGCGACCGCCGTGCTCGGCGCCTTCGAGGTGCTGGGACGGCTGAAGCCCAAGATCAACGTGGTCGGCTTGATCCCGGCCACGGAAAACCTGCCCTCCGGGACCGCCATCAAGCCCGGCGATGTCGTGAAGAGTCACCTCGGCAAGACGATCGAAATCATCAATACCGACGCCGAAGGACGGCTGATTCTGTCCGACGCGCTGTCGTACGCCCGCCGCTTCAAACCGGCCGCGGCGATCGACGTCGCGACGCTGACCGGCGCCGTGGTCATCGCCCTCGGCCACCACGCGATCGGCATGCTCGGCAACGATGACGCCCTGCTCGCCGAAGTGCGCGACGCCGGCGAGCGCGCCGGGGAGCGGTGCTGGCCGCTGCCGCTGTGGGAAGAGTATCGCGAGCTGCTCAAGTCAGATGTCGCGGACGTCAAGAATTCGGGCGGGCGCTCCGCCGGCACCATCGCCGGCGCGTGGTTTCTGCGTGAGTTCGTCGACAGCTTCCCCTGGGTCCATCTCGACATCGCCGGCACGGCGTACCTCGAGAGCGAAGGGGCGAGCCACGCCAAGGGACCGACGGCGATCGGCGTTCGCCTGTTCACGGAATTCCTGCTCAAACGCGCCGGCGCTTGATTCCTGTTCGGGCGGGACTTCTCGTCCTCGCCCTGTCGCCTGCGGCGCTCTCCGCGCAGGTGGATACCACGGGTCGCGGCAGGTCGGTACGAGATACGTCGGCCCGTGATACAACGGCCCGCGACACGATGCCCGCGTTGCTGCCGACGTTTGAGCCTGCGATCATGTCCGGCCCGCTGCCGAAGGGCACTCGCTACACCTTCACGACCGACTCGATCCTCCTGTCGAACGCGCGCACCCTGAGTGATCTGCTCGCCCACATCCCGGGCGTCTTTGTCGCCCGGGGCGGTTGGTATGGAGAACCGGAGATCGTGTTGTACGGCGGCCGCGGACCCGCTGCGCTCGAGGTCTACTGGGACGGCGTGCCGATGCTGCCGCTCGGCCGGGACTCCGTCTATCTCGATCCGGCGCGGATTCCGATCGGGCCGATCGAGCGTGCCGACGTCATCGTGCTGCCCGCATCGCTCCGCGTGTATCTCGTAACGGCGCAGCACCGCTCGACCACGCCGCGCACCCAGATCGGGATCGTCACCGGCCAGCAAGACATCGCCGATTATCGCGCCGGCTATGCGACGCGCACGCGATCGGGATTCGGCGTGTCGATGCTCGCCGATTGGGCCAGCATCGGCCTCGGCTCACCCGGCCACACGAGCCCGCCGTTCGGGACGAGCGATATCTGGCTGAAGGCCGATTACGTCCCGGAAGGTGGACGGGTGGGTGCGTCGTTCCAGGTTTCGAGCTCGAGTTGGCATCGGTCCGCAGCGCCCGACGGCCGTGTAGACGGTTCGCTTCAGGATCGCCGCGACCGGCAGTTACGCTTGTTCGTCGCGCAGCGCGGTGACGGCCTCGGGTGGCGATTCACCACCACGGTGGGGACCAGCGTGATCAGCCAGGACACCCTGGTTCCCGCGCGGACCATCTCCGCGGCCAGTGTCGAGGCCATCCAGACGTGGCCCACGGCCACCGTTGCGGCAATTGCCCGTTTTGGCGCCGCTGGCATGCCGCAGCAGTTCGAAGCGCGCGCGGGCTGGATGCCGCTTCGTCCTGTCACGCTCGCGGCCACTATTCGCCAGACGGTCTACTCCAATCATCGCGCCGGTGTCCGCGCGTTTGCCACGGCGGGGCTGACGCTGCCGCTTGGCCTCTCGGCGCGGGCCGAGGTGGCCTGGCAGCACGATGTGCAAGCCCCATTCGTGACCACCGATCAGGTCCAACAAGCGCTCGACGTCGCTGGGTGGCTGCGCTTCGAGAGTCGCCTGCTGACGCTGGAGGTCGGCCGCGGCCGCCGCGATCCGTTCGCGCCGCTCAGGTTCGCGGTAGGCATCAAAACGGTGGACTCGCTGAATCGCACGCCGCTCACGGAATTTCTCGCGGCGCACGCGACGATTCGGATCGCGCCCGGATTCCGTCTGGCGGGCTGGTATTTCGACCCGGTCGTAGGGGGCGGGGACTTGGAGCCGCCGCGCCACGGGCGCATTTCGGCGAGCTTTTACTCGAAATTCTGGCGCGTGTTCAAGAGCGGCATCTTCGCGCTGCGCGGCGAGGTGGCACTGGAATCCTGGAGCAGCTCGCCCCTCGGGGGTCTCGACAGCACCGGCGCCAAGCGGGCCATGACCGGGTCGAGCTTTGTCGACACGAACCTCGAGATGCAGCTGGCCGGGGTTACGCTCTTCTGGAGCGTGCAAAACATCAACATCATGCGCTCGAGCTTCGTCGATGGGCTGGGGTATCCCCTGGCGGCGCAGCAGTACGGCGCCCGCTGGTTCTTCAATAACTAGCGCACCCGACTACATTTAAGGCCCTGTGCCGCGTAGTATGACAGGCTTCGGCTCCGCCGAAGATCGGGTGCTCCGCGGACGGCTGCGAGTCGAGATCCGCACCGTCAACCACCGCTATTTCAACCCGCAGCTGAAGCTGCCGGCTGACCTGGCCGGGGTCGAGGCCGAGCTGCGCGAGCGGCTACGCCAACTGCTCGAGCGAGGGCATGTAGCCGTGACGGCCCGCTGGGTCGAGGGACCAGGTCCCGAGCGCACGGTCGGGGTGGACCTCGAGCGTGCACGTCAGGTCATGGCGGCGGCGGAGCAGCTGAAGAAGAAGTTGAAGCTGAAAGGCACGGTGGATCTGGCGTTCGTCGCGCGGCAGCCGGACGTCATCACGGCGACGAATGGTGGAGGCGAGCAGCTTGTGCAGTGGTCCGACGTCCAGCCCATCGTCGAGCGCGCCGCGCGGGATGTTGTGGCGATGCGCGAACGGGAAGGGAAGGCACTCGGCAGCGAGTTGACCAGGCGGCTCGATACCCTCGAGACGGCCGCGCGGGCCGTCGAAGCGCAGGCACCTGCGCGGCTCAAGGCCGAGCATGCGCGACTCAAACAAGCGGTCGCCGAGCTGACCGCGCAGACGGCGGTGGACGAGCAGCGGCTGGCGCTCGAGATCGCGTTGCTGGCGGACAAGCTAGACATCACGGAGGAGCTGGTGCGCTTCCGCGCGCACGTGGCGGCGGCCCGTGCGGCGCTCGAGTCCGATCAAGCCGTCGGGAAGCAGCTCGGATTCCTGGCGCAGGAGTTGCTGCGCGAGGTCAACACCATGGGCTCCAAGGCGAACGACGCCAGCATCACGCAGTCGGTGATCGCGATGAAAGGGGACCTCGAGAAGTTCCGGGAGCAGCTGGAGAATCTGGAGTGACTCCGCGGATAGTCGTCTTGTCCGCGCCATCGGGTGGCGGCAAGACGACGATCGCCAAAGCGCTGCGGGATCGCTTCGCCGATCGATTCGGGTTCTCGGTGTCGGCCACGACGCGCAAGCCGCGGCCGGGAGAGCAGAACGGCGTCGACTATCATTTCTGGAAGCCGAGCGAGTTTCTTGACGGTGTCAAACAGGGGAAATTCCTGGAGCATGCGGAGTACGCCGGCGAGCTGTACGGAACGCTGAAGAGTGATGTCGAAAAGATCTTGGAATCGGGCCGGCACGTGTTGCTCGACATCGAAGTGCACGGCGCAGCACAGGTGAGGCAGCTGGAGCCAGCGGCAATCACGATTTTCATTTTGCCGAGCGATCCGCGGGTCCTCACGGAACGACTGGTCAAACGCGGCAGTGAATCGCCGGAAGAGATACATCGACGGCTGGAGCGGGCGACGTTCGAAGTGAGTCAGGCGACCTACTTCAACCGCTGGATCAAGAACGACGACCTCGAAGACGCCATTCGCGCGGTCGTGACGGCGGTGGACGAGCGTCCGGAAAAGGTCCGGCGGGACAAGCAGGACTTTGTCTGGCTCAACAGCTTCCTGAGCGGACTGCAGACCGAGAAGCAGCGCATCTACGATGAGCTGCACAAACAGAAAGGCTGAGCAATGCGCATCGTGACACCGGCAGAAGTCGCAGGACAGACACAGAACAAGTACCTGGGCGTCCTCGTGGCGGCCAAGTTCGCGCGCTTCGTCAACGATTTCCCGCGCGATCGCTCGGTGGACTGGGAGGAGAAGCTCACGACACGGGCCTTCGACGAGCTCGTCCGCGGCGGCCTCAAGTACCGCCTGGTGCGGCGGCGGCGCCAGCAGGAAGCCTGATGCCGTTCGCCGGCCGTCACGTCGTGCTCGGCGTGTCGGGCGGAATCGCCTGCTACAAGAGCTGTATCCTGGCGCGCCGACTGACCGAAGCGGGCGCCACGGTGGACGTGGCCCTCACGGCGGCGGCGGTAGAGTTCGTGCGTCCGCTGACGTTCGAGGCGCTCACGGGGCGGCCCGTGCTCACCTCGCTGTGGGAGCGCGGACGCGCGCTGGCACACATCGATCTCGCCAAACATCCCGACCTCGTCATCCTCGCGCCGGCGACCGCCAACACCCTGGCGCGCTGCGCCATGGGGATGGCCGACGACCTGTTGACCGCCTTACTGCTTGCGCGCGCCGATCGCCCCGTGCTCGCGGCGCCCGCCATGAACGACGCGATGTACGCGAACCCCGCCACCGCCGCGAATATCACCGCGCTCACCGCGCGCGGCTGGCACTTCGTGGGGCCCGAGATCGGCGCGCTCGCCGAGGGGCCGAGTGAGCGACCGGGGCGCATGAGCGAGCCGGACGTCATTTTCGCCGCTGCCGAGCGGCTGCTGGGACACACGAACAAGAGCAAGTGGTTCGGCAAGCGCGTCGTCGTGACCGCCGGACCCACGCGGGAGCACCTCGATCCGGTGCGCGTGATTACGAATCCCTCGAGCGGCCGGATGGGGTACGCGCTGGCGGAGGCGGCACACGAGCGCGGCGCGCAGGTGGTGCTCGTAACCGGGCCTACGGAATTGATGCCGCCGTCAGGCCTCGAGACCAAGCGCGTGGAGACGACCGAGGAAATGCAACACGCCCTCGAGTCCCTGGTCCCCAGTACCGATGCCCTGATCATGAGCGCGGCGCCGGCGGACTATCGGCCCAAGAATCAGGCCGACAAGAAACGCCCGCGGAGCGCCGGCGCGTTGACCGTGGAGCTCGAAGCGACGCCGGACATACTGGGCTCGCTCAAACGGCGCAAGGGGATGGTGGTGGTGGGATTCGCACTCGAGACGGGGAACGGACTCGCGAACGCGCGCTCCAAGATGCAGAATAAAGCGCTTGATTTCGTGATCCTGAATGACGCCACTGAGCCCGGCGCCGGATTCGAGGTCACGACCAATCGCGTGACGATCCTGGGACGCAACGGTACGCAAGTCGACTTGCCGTTGCTGCCCAAGCGCGATGTGGCCGAACGCATCCTCGACGTCGTGGCAGAGGCGCTTTGACTGATCGCCGGGCTCTGACGGCTGAATATCTGAAACAGCAGCGGCTCCTGGGTGGGGATTCGGTGATCCTGCACGGAGCACGGAGCCCGGAGCAGGGAGCGACTCCCGCTGCTCCAGCACCAGACCCCGCTGCTACCGGTGCTCCGAGCTCCGTGCTCCCTGCTCCGGGTATCTCCTTCGATCCGCCCTCCAGCGACCTGTTCGCGGCCGATCCGATCCAGCAAACTCAGTCGCTCGCGGCCGTCGCGACGCTCATCGGCGAATGCCGCAAGTGCAAGCTCTGCGAAAGTCGCACCAACACCGTCCCCGGCGAAGGCCCGGCGACCGCGCGCCTGGTGGTCATCGGCGAGGGGCCGGGCAAAACCGAAGACGAGACGGGCCGTCCGTTCGTCGGACGCGCAGGCGAGCTGCTCACCAAGATCCTCGACGCGATCAAGCTGCCACGGGATCAGGTGTTCATTTGCAACGTGGTGAAATGCCGGCCGCCCGAAAACCGGCTGCCGCAATACGACGAGATCGCGGCGTGCCTGCCGTACCTCTACCGTCAGATCGAGCTGGTGAAGCCGAAGGTCATTCTGGCCATGGGCGGGACGGCGGCGCAGAGCGTGCTCAACACCAAATTGTCCCTTGGCGCATTACGCAATCAGGTTCACCGGTTCCGCGGCACCCCCGTGATCGTCACGTATCACCCGGCGGCGCTGCTCCGGAACCCCAACTGGAAGAGACCAACCTGGGATGACGTCCGTATCGCAGCTCGCCTCCTCGAGCGCTGACAGAGCCGGCGAGCTCGCCGGGGGCGCCGGGGGGGCCGGGGTAGGCCGCCAGATTCCGTGGAGCAACGAGGCGGAGCAGGCGGTGTTAGGCGCGATGTTGCTCGACCAGGATGCGGCGCTCAAGGCGGCCGAAGTCCTGGACGACACGATGTTTTACAAGGAGAGCCATCGGCAGCTCTTCCGCTCGATGATCGCGCTCACCGAGCGCGCGGACGCCATCGATCCCGTCACCCTCCGCGACGAGCTGAGCCGCCGCGGCGATCTCGACCGCGCAGGCGGGATGGAGTACATCGCCGCACTGATCGACGTCGTACCCACCGCCGCCAACGTCGAGTATCACGCCAAGATCGTCCGGGACAAGGCGGTGCTGCGCCGCCTGGTCGAGGCGGCAACAGGAATCATTCAGGACGTCTATGAGGGGCACGGCTCCGCCGGCGAAGTGCTCGACAACGCCGAGCATCGCGTCTTTCAGGTAGCGCAGTTCCGCCGTGCGGAGGAATTCATCCGGATCAAGGAGCTGATCTGGCCGACCATGGAGCGGATCGAGCAGCTCCAGTCGGGCGCCGGATCGGTCACCGGGGTCCCGAGCGGGTTCGTGGATCTCGATCGCCTGACGGCGGGGTTCCAGCGTGCCGATCTGGTCATTATCGCCGCCCGGCCATCGATGGGAAAAACGGCGCTGGCGTTGAACATCGTCCAGCACGCCGCGATCGAGCACAACACGGGCGTCGCCTTTTTCTCGATTGAAATGTCGAAGGACGCGCTGGTGCAGCGGCTCCTGTGTTCGGAGGGGCTGGTCGATGCGCAACGGCTGCGGCGCGGACAGCTGCGGGATGACGACTATCCCAAGCTCGCGCGGGCGGCGGGTTTGCTCGGCACGGCGCCGATCTGGATTGACGATTCCGGCTCCTTGACGCCGCTCGCCATGCGCTCGAAGGCACGGCGGTTGAAATCCGAGCACGACATTGCGCTCGTGATCGTCGACTATCTGCAGCTGATGCAGGGTCCGGGCGACGTCGAGAACCGGCAGCAGGAGATTTCCTACATCTCGCGCTCGCTCAAGGCGCTGGCCAAGGAGCTCGACGTTCCCGTCGTGGCGATCTCGCAGCTGTCGCGCGCGCCGGAGCAGCGCGGCGGCGAGCACCGGCGGCCCCAGCTGTCGGACCTCCGCGAATCGGGCGCGATCGAACAGGACGCCGACGTCGTGTGCTTCATCTATCGCCAGGAGTTTTACGACGGGCCGGTCGATCCCAAGACCAACGAGAGCATCGAAGGCATTGCCGAAGTGATCGTCGGCAAGCAGCGCAACGGCCCGACCGGCACGGTGAAGCTGCACTTCAAGAAGGAATACACGCGGTTCGACAACTACACGGCGCGCGAGGCCCCCCTCGAGGCGGGACGTGTCTAAAGGCAAATCGGTGTTTCGCTGCACGGAATGCGGTGCGGACCAGCCCAAATGGGGCGGCAAATGCGACGCGTGCGGGGCGTGGAATTCTCTTGTCGAAGAGGCGCTTGGGCGGTTGAGCGGTTCGGCGGTTAGAGGTGTTCCAACCGGCCAACCGCCGATCCGCCTAACCGACCTCAAGCAGTCTGCCGTCACCCGCTGGAAAACCGGCCTCGCCGAATTCGATTTCGTCCTCGGCGGGGGCATCGTCCCGGGATCAGTCATCCTCGTCGGCGGCGAGCCGGGGATCGGCAAGTCGACGCTACTGATGCAGTGCGCCGCCCGACTGGAGAGCCAGGGCGTCTCGACGCTCTACGTCTCCGGCGAGGAATCACCCGACCAGCTGCGGCTGCGCGC
>Ga0070698_100009078_pt1 | contig 10686 bp, 9 predicted proteins | sample KBSK1502metaG_FD_65477 | JGI IMG/M metagenome (GOLD analysis project Ga0070698, IMG submission 65477) | Corn, switchgrass and miscanthus rhizosphere microbial communities from Kellogg Biological Station, Michigan, USA - KBS K1-50-2 metaG | ecosystem: Host-associated > Plants > Roots >... | reverse complement strand
GGCCTCTTCGGGCGAACGGGGATCCTTCGCAGGGTCGTGCCGTTCATGTCGATCGCCCGGCGGAACGTCGTCGTTGACGAGGCGATTCGCAGCGGGCAGGACAGTGTCGTCGTCGATTGGCTGTCTGGCGCCTGCATGCTCGCGCGCCGCGACGCGCTCGCCGCGGTCAGCGGCTTCGACGAGCGGTTCTTCCTGTATTGGGAGGACGCGGACCTGTGCCGGCGGCTGAGGGCGCGCGGCTATCACGTGAGGTACGCGCCCGGGGCCACGGCCATTCACCGGGTCGGTCAGTCGAGCCGCACCGCACGCGCCTCCGCCATCCGCGCGTTCCACGAGAGCGCCTACCTGTATTACGCGACGCACGTCGCGCCGGCGCCGCTCAGCCCGAAGCGCGCGGTCGCCCGCGCCATCCTGCACACGCGGTGCTGGGTGCAGCTCATGGCCGCGTCGTTCCGGTAAGGCGGACCTGAAGGTCCGCCTCTACGATCCTTGCTGCTGTAGGGGCCGACCTTCAGGTCGGCCCGTTACGACAGGATTTCTTCGACCAGCCCCGCGACGTGCTCGCCGACGGCGAGACACGCGGTCAGCCCCGGAGATTCGATGCCCGCTGCCTGCACCAGGCGCGGGCATTTTTCGTCTCTGGCGATCAGGAAGTCCGCGTACGACGTCTCGGGCCCGTGCAGCTTCGGCCGGATGCCGGTGCCGCCGAGCCTCAGGTCCGACAACTGCAACTCGGGCAGGAGCCGGCGGGCGGGCTCGAGGAAGGACTCGATGGGAAGGCGATCGCTCTCGTAGTCGTCTTTCCGGTCCTGGAAGCGAGCCGTGGGACCGAGCGTCACGTTGCCGTGGGTGGTCTTGCTCAGATGCGTGCCGAGACTGTGCGTATGCGGCAGCGGATAGACGAGACCGTTGGCCAGCGCGCGCTTCGACGGCACGAGCTCCGCGTACTCGCCGCGGCACGGATGGATGCGGAAGTCCGAGCCGCCAAGCGCGGCGGACACCTCGTCCGCGTACAGGCCCGCCGCGTTGACGACCGCGCGCGCCTGGATGCGCTCGGACGGCGTGATCAGCTCGATCGCGCCGGGATTCGGCTCTCCCGCGGTCATCGCGGTGCCGGGAAGCACGTAGCCGCCGAGCTCACCAATCAGCCGCGCGAGCGTGCGGACCAGCACTTCGGCTTCGAGGATGCCGGAGTTCGGCGAGAGGAGCGCCGCCACGGCCTGCACGTGCGGCTCGCGCTTGCGCACGAACGCCGCGTCGACGATCTCCAGCCCTTCGACGCCGTTGGCAATGCCCTTCGCCCGCAGCTGCTCGAGGCCGGGCACCTCGCTCTCGTCGTGCGCGACGATCAGCTTTCCGCAGCGGCGATGCGGCACCCCGTGCTCGGCGCAGAACGCGTACATCATCCGCGCGCCGTCCACGCAATGCCTGGCCTTCAGCGACCCCGCGGGATAGTACAGGCCCGCGTGAATGACCTGGCTGTTGTGCGTGCTCGTCGCCATGCCTGGCCGCGGCTCCTTCTCGAGGACGCACACCGTGTGGCCGCGGCGCGCGACGGCCAGCGCCGCGGCAAGTCCCACCACTCCGCCGCCGATGACGGCGGCATCGATCTCTTCCATTCAAAGCTAGTTTATCGGCTACACGACCCGGTATCGTCTCTTCCCACCACTGCACGCCGTAGACGATGGCGTGTAGACAAGGTACGATGCCCAGTTGTGCCAATGCGCGTGCTCGTGACCGGGGCGTCCGGCCAGCTTGCGGACGCGGTGCGGCGCGTGTTTGCGGATCGCGACCTCGTCTCTCACGCGCGCGCGACGCTCGACGTCACCGACATCGACGCGGTGCAGCGCGCGGTCGCCGACGCGCGGCCCGACGCGATCGTCAACTGCGCGGCCTTCAACCAGGTGGACGCGGCCGAGAGCCGGCCGTCGGACGCGTTTGCGGTCAACGCGTTCGCCGTCCGCACGCTGGCCCGCGCGGCGGACGCGTGCGGCGCGGCGCTGGTCCACTACGGGTCCGACTTCGTGTTCGCCGGGCTCGATGGGCCGGACGCCGAGCCGTACGACGAATCGGTCGCGCCGTCGCCGCGCAGCGTCTACGGGGCGTCGAAACTGGTCGGCGAGTGGATGGCGCTGGAGTACCCGCGCGGGTACGTCCTGCGCGTCGAGAGCCTGTTTGGATTGCCCGCGGAGTGGACTGGCAGGCGCGGGTCGCTCGACACCATCGTTGCCGGCCTGGAAGCCGGCCGCGAGGTGCCGGTCTTCACGGACCGCGTCGTGTCGCCAAGCTACGTCGTCGATGTCGCCGCCGCGACGCGACACCTCATCGATTCCCATGCGGCGCCAGGTCTCTACCACTGCGTGAATTCCGGGCACGCGACGTGGCACCAGGTGGCCTGCGAGGCGGCTCGCCTGCTGCGCGTGCAGCCGCGGCTCACGTTGATGACGACCGAGCAGGCGCGTTTTGTTGCGGCGCGCCCTCGGTTCTGCGCGCTCTCGAACCGCAAGCTGGCCGCCGCCGGCTTCGAGATGCCCGCCTGGCAGGACGCGCTGCAGCGCTGGCTTGCGGTCCGCGGCGGTTCGTCCCGAGCGGCGTCGACGGCGTTTCCCGAGCGGAGTCGAGGGGCGGCGGTCTAGGACGGCCATATAGAATGAACGGAACGGATGTCTAAACGCGCAATCATCACCGGCATCACGGGCCAGGACGGCTCGTACCTCGCCGAGCTGCTCGTCGACAAGGGGTACGAGGTCACCGGTGTCGTGCGCCGTTCCAGCTCGCCGAACCTGTGGCGCATCGAGCACCTGCTCGATCGACTGACGCTTCGCCCCGCGGATCTGCTCGACCAGCTGTCGCTGATGCGCATCGTGCAGGACGTCCGGCCGCACGAGTTCTACAACCTCGCGGCGATGTCGTTCGTCCCCGCGTCGTGGGATCAGCCGCTGCTGACCGGCGAGTTCAACTCGCAGGGCGTCACGCGCGTGCTCGAAGCCATCCGGCAGGTGGATCCCGGCATCCGCCTCTACCAGGCGTCCTCGAGCGAGATGTACGGGCGCGTCCGCGAGGTGCCGCAGACCGAGCTGACGCCGTTCTACCCGCGCAGCCCGTATGGCGTCTCGAAGGTGTTCGCGCACTACATCACCGTGAATTACCGTGAAAGCTACGGCATGTTTGCGTGCTCGGGCATCCTGTTCAACCACGAGTCGCCGCGGCGCGGCCTGGAATTCGTGACGCGCAAGGTGGCCGACGGGGTGGCGCGTATTAAGATGGGGCTTACCGATCACCTCAACCTGGGTAATCTCGACGCATGCCGCGACTGGGGCTTCGCCGGCGACTACGTGCGCGCGATGTGGCTGATGCTCCAGCAGGAGGAGGCGGACGACTACGTGATCGCCACGGGCGTCAGCCACTCGGTGCGGAAGCTCGTCGAGACCGCGTTCGGCCGCGCGGGCCTCGACTGGCAGCGGTACGTGCGGATCGACCCCGCCCTCAAGCGTCCAGCGGAAGTGGACCACCTGATCGGGGATGCCTCGAAGGGGCGGCGCGTGCTCGGATGGGCGCCGTCGGTCACCTTCGAGCAGTTGATTGCCATGATGGTTGACGCCGACCTCGCCCGGGTTGCGCCCGCGGCGCGCGCCGGCGTCGCACGATAAATCGGAGAAGACTTGGAACTGAAAGACAAGATACTGAAGAAGCAGGCCAGGATCGGCATCATCGGTCTCGGCTATGTCGGGCTGCCGCTCGCCGTGGAGTTCGCGAAAGCGGGCTTCGAGGTGACCGGCTTCGACGTCGACGTCGCGAAGGTCAGCTCGATCAACAAGGGACACAGCTACATCGGCGACGTGCCGAGCGAGGACGTCGCGGCGTCCGTCAAGGCGGGCAAGCTGAAGGCGACCGACGACATGTCGAAGCTGCACGACATGGACGCGATCGACATTTGCGTGCCGACGCCGCTCCGCAAGACGCGCGATCCCGATCTCTCCTACGTCATTCTCGCGGTGGACGCGGTGCGCGCGCGGCTCAAGCCGCAACAGCTCGTGATCCTCGAGTCGACGACCTATCCGGGCACGACCGACGAGGTCGTCCAGCCGGCGCTCGAGGAGGGCGGGCTGAAGGCGGGGGAGGACTTCTTCCTCGCGTTTTCACCCGAGCGCGTCGACCCGGGCAACGCGACGCACAACACCAAGAACATCCCGAAGGTCGTCGGCGGCATCAACGACGCGAGCACCGAGCTCGCGGCCGCGCTCTACGGATCGATCATCGACACGATCGTCCCGGTGAGCTCGACGCAGGTGGCCGAGATGGTCAAGCTGCTCGAGAACACGTTCCGCGCGGTGAACATCGGCCTCGTGAACGAGATCGCGCTGATGTCGCACCGCATGAACATCGACGTGTGGGAGGTCATCGAGGCCGCCAGCACGAAGCCGTTCGGGTTCATGCCGTTCTACCCGGGGCCGGGCCTCGGCGGCCACTGCATCCCGATCGATCCGTTCTACCTGTCGTGGAAGGCGCGACAGAACGGCTTCGAGTGCCGGTTCATCGAGCTGGCGGGGCACATCAACGGCTCGATGCCCGCGTTCGTCGTCGAGCGGGTGGGCGAGGCGCTCAACTCGAAGAAGAAGGCGATCAACGGCTCGCGCATCCACGTCTTCGGCGTCGCGTACAAGAAAGACGTGAGCGACATGCGCGAATCGCCGGCGCTCGACGTCCTCGAGCTGCTGCACCGCCGCGGCGCGATTCTCAGCTACACCGACCCGCACGTGCCGGTGCTCGAGCATGCGGAGCTGTCGCTGAAGTCGGTGCCCGAGGCCCAGGCGGCCGATGGGATCGATTGCGCGGTGATCTGCACCAACCACTCGGTGTTCAAGTACTCCGAGATGCCCGCGAAGTTCCCGCTGGTGGTCGACACGCGCAACGCGATGAAGAACGTCGACGCCGACAACGTCTTCCGCCTCTAACTCCCAACGCCCAACTCCCAACTCCCAACTTCCAAGGAGACTGCTCCCCGAAGCACTTCTTGGGAGTTGGAGGTTGGAGATTGGGAGTTAACCGCGAATGCCGACCGCGGCGTAATCCAGGTACGTGAACAGCAGGCGGTTGATCTTCTCGACGTTGGCGTTGAGCGTCTCGACGAGGTCCGCCAACGCCGCCTGCTGCCCGGCCGCCGCCAGCGTCTGAAGCTTCTCGCCCTCCGGGTACGGCGCGCGATACCGGATCTCGACCTGCTGGAAGCCGGTGGCGACCAGCAGGTATTTCAGCGTGTCGGGATGCACCGGGCGCACGTGCGTCAGGTCGCGGATGTAGCTCTCGAAGAACGCAAACCAGCACGCTGGGTTGATCGTCTCGAGCACGATCGGCGCGCCGGGCCGGAGTTTCTCGAACGCGGCGTCGAGCAGGCGCGCGAGGTAGCGCGGCTCCAGGTGCTCGACGACCTGCGCCGCAAACAGCCCTCCCAGTGACGCGTCGGGCAGTCCGTGCAGGTAGGTCAGCGCGTCGCCCGTCTCCGCGTCCAGCCCCTTCCCCCGGCACACCTCCACCATCGCGGGATTGACGTCGATGCCGCGCGCGCGGACGCCGTGCTCGCGCAGCAGCTCGAGGAATTCGCCGCGCCCGCACCCGACGTCGAGCACGTCGCTCGCGCCCGCGAAAATCGGCAGGTATTCCGCGACGCGCCCCCGGATTTCATCGGGGGAGCCGCGGAACTGATCCTCGAAGCCGACGTACTTGTGGCTGTCGAGCGAATCGAACTGAGAGCCTGGCGCCTGAGAAGGAGCCAGGCCGGGATCCGGGATCCCGGATCCGGGATCCGTTTGGGATTTGGGATTTGGGATTTGGGATTTGGGATTTGTCCCGATCTCCTCTATCGCGCGCCGGAGGCCATGCGCGGCCTGTTGGACGACGCTCACGGCCGCGCGAAGCTCGTCATGCTGCGCGGCGAGCGCGGCGACGGCGGTGTCGTTCCTCCGCTCGCGCGCGAGCAGCGCCTCCAGGTGCCGCTGGATTTCGTCTTTCGCCCCCTCGCAGCGGTCCACGGCGCCGCCGATCCAGTCGATCGTCTTGAGGCTCGCGTGGTGCGCCTCGACGCCAACCGCCATGTTCCGATTGAGATGATCGACGACGACGGCGTTGAACTCCTGCTGGCGCGACAGGACGCGGCCGAGCAGACGCCGCACGCCCGATGCGAGCCGCGCCTTCAGGCCTCCGCCTGCGGGCGTCTCGTCGATGATGCGGTAAAGGCTGTTGAGGCGTTCGATCTGATGTCGATCGGGCGGTGGAATCGCGGGAGGCCCGTCCACCTTGACGTCCGACACGATCAGCGGCCGACGAGCCCTTCCACCGGGCTGCTCGCGGTCGCGTACATCTTCTTCGCGATGCGCCCCGCGCGATACGCCAGCCGGCCGGCGATCACCGCGTGCTTCATGGCCTCGGCCATCGCCACCGGCTCCTGCGCTCCGGCAATCGCGGTGTTCATCAGCACGCCGTCCGCGCCGAGCTCCATCGCGACCGTCGCGTCGGACGCGGTGCCGACGCCGGCGTCGACGATGACGGGCACGCGCGCGAACTCGCGGATGATGCGGATGTTGTTGGCGTTCTGGATGCCGAGGCCCGAGCCGATCGGCGCGCCGAGCGGCATCACGGCCGCGGCGCCCGCGTCCTCGAGCTTGCGGCAGGCAATCGGATCGTCGTTCGTGTAGGGCAGCACGACGAAGCCTTCGCGCACGAGGATGCGCGTCGCCTCGAGCAGCGCCTCGTTGTCCGGAAAGAGCGTCCGCTCGTCTCCGATGACTTCCAGCTTCACCCAGTGGGACAGCCCCGCCTCGCGCCCCAGCATCGCCGTCCGCACCGCCTCGTCAGCGGAGTAGCAGCCGGCGGTGTTCGGAAGGATGAACATGCGCGAGGTGTCGATGTAGTCGAGCAGCGACTCGCGCGTGCGATCCGAGATGTTCACGCGCCGCACCGCGACGGTGACCATGTCGGCGCCAGAGGCCGCGTGCGCCTGCGCCATCACCGCGTGCGACGAGTACTTGCCGGTTCCGACGATGAGCCGCGACGTGAACGTGCGGCCCGCAATCGTAAAAGGTGTGTCGGTCATGTCCAAACCCCGAGGCTATCCGCCACCCACGAAATTGACGATCTCCACCTGGTCGCCGTCGCCGACGAGCGTCGCCGCGAACGCGGCGCGCCGGACGATCACGAGGTTGTGCTCGACAGCCACCCGCCTCGGATCGATATTGAGCCGCTCGAGAAGCTCCTGCACGGACAACGGCTGCTCGAGATCGTAGGGATCCCCGTTGAGCGTAATGCGCACGGGCGTGGCTCGGAGAATTGTACTCTAGGGGGGATGGCACCCGGCGCGCCGCCCACGACCACCGTCTTCAATCGCCGCGAGGCGCTCGATCGGTTCCGCCGTACGCGCCGCCGCACGCGCGCGATGTTCGACCTGCTCGACTCCGCCGCCTACTTCCACAAGCCGATCGCGCTGCGCAACCCGATCGTCTTCTACGAAGGCCATCTGCCGGCCTTCTCGGTCAACACGCTGATCAAGAAGGGTCTCGGCCGCCCCGGGATCGACGAGCACCTCGAGACCATCTTCGCGCGCGGCATCGATCCCGAGCAGGAAGCGGCCGCGGTCGCCCGCGGCAATCCCGCGTGGCCCGATCGGAACGCCGTGCGCACGTACGCGGATGCGGCGGACGGGTTGATCGAGGATGCCATCACGAACGCCGACGTCGAGCGCGACGACCATCCGCTGCTGCGGCACGCGCAGGCGGTCTGGGCCATCATCGAGCACGAGGAGATGCACCAGGAGACGCTGGCCTACATGTGGCACCGCGTTCCGTACGAGTGGAAGACGAAACCCGCGCACTACGTGACCGTGCCGCCGCGGCTCCGCGACGGGGTTCACGCCTCGCGCGCGGTCGTGCCCGCTGGCGTGGCGACGCTCGGTACGCCGGACGAGGGGCAGTTCGCGTGGGACAACGAACGTCCGTCGCGGCGGGTCGAGGTGGCGGCCTTCGAGGTCGACACGCTGAACGTGACCAATGCGGACTTCATGAGGTTCATTGAGGCAGGTGGGTACCGCGACCCGCGCCACTGGCGGCCGGAAGACTGGGCGTGGGTGCAGAACGATCATGTCGGCCAACCGCCGTTCTGGGAGCAGCGCGACGGGACCTGGTACTGGCTCGGGATGTTCGAACGCGTGCCGCTGCCGGAGCGATGGCCGGTGTACGTGACATGGGCCGAAGCGAATGCCTACGCCCGCTGGCGCGGCGACCGGCTGATGACGGAAGCGGAGTTCATCCGCGCGTCCGGCGGGAGCGCGCCGGTGAACGTCGATTTCGCGAGGTTCGACCCGGTTCCTGTCGGCTCGGCGCGCGGCGCCAGCGAGTTCGGCCTCTACGACCTCGTCGGCAACGGGTGGGAATGGACCGCGGACGTCTTCACGCCGTTCGACGGGTTCACGCCGCTGCCGTCGTATCCCGAATACTCGGCCGACTTCTTCGACGGCGATCACTTCGTCATGAAAGGCGCCTCTCCCGTGACCGCTCGCGGCCTCATCCGACCGGGATTCCGCAACTGGTTCCGGCCACAGTATCCGTACATCTACGCGGCGTTCCGGTGCGTGAAGACGAGGTAGAGAGACGCGCCTTCGGGCTGGAGCTGGCCGAGACGCTGGCCCGCGAGCCGCGGCAGATTCCCTCGAAGTACTTCTACGACGAGCTCGGCTCGGCCTTGTTCGAGGCGATCACCAGGCTGCCGTGGTACCGCATCACGCGAGCGGAGATCGCGATGCTGGCCCGCCACGCGCGCGAGATCTTCCATCCGCTGCGCCGGCCCGCGACGCTCGCGGAGCTCGGATGCGGCAGCGGCGAGAAGATCGCGGTGCTCGTCGGCGAGGCCGGCGAGACGTTTCCGCTCATTCAGCTCATCGACATCTCCCAGGCCGCGCTCGACACCGCGACGTACCGGCTGCAGGCCATCGGCGTGCGCGACGTGATCACGCATCACGCGGCCTACGAGCAGGGTCTGATGCGCGCGATCGACACGCGCCCGCCTGATGCGGCCCTCGTGGTCCTGTTCCTTGGCTCGAACATCGGGAACTTTGCCCCGTCGGCCGGCCGCGACCTGCTGGTCCGCATCCGCCGGTCGCTTCGGAGTGGAGACGCGCTGCTGCTCGGTACCGACCTGGTCAAACCCGAGCGCGAGCTGCTCCTCGCCTATGACGACCCGTTGAAGGTGACCGCCGCGTTCAACCGCAACGTGCTTCGCCGCATCAACGACGAGCTCGGCGCCAACTTCGACCTCGCGGCGTTCGTGCATCGCGCCGCCTGGAACGCCGCGGAACAGCGCGTCGAAGCGCACCTCGTCAGCGCGCGCCACCAGCACGTCTCGATTCCGGGCGCCGGCGTCGAGCTCGACATGCGCGAGGGAGAAGCCATCTGGACCGAGAGCTCGTACAAGTACGAGCCCGCCCAGGCGATGGCGGAGGGGCTCGCCGCCGGTTTCAGCGGCGGCGAGCAGTGGATCGATCGCGACGCGATGTTCGCGCTGACGCGCTTCGACGTGACCGGCTGAACGCCGGCGGATAAGATGGCGCCCGCGACTCACAGACCCCTCATGACATGGCTGCTCATCCCCGCGATCGCGCTCTGCCTGCTCGCGATCTGGATCGTCCTTCCGCCGTTTCACGCCGCCCTGCTGCCGTTCGCGGTGGCGGCGCCGGAAATCAGCCCGTGGCTGCTGCTTGCCTCACTGGGCCTCTGCGCGATGACGTTCAACGCCGCGGCCGTGATGCCGGCCCCCCGTGCGGCCTTCGCCTTCGCAGTCGTCGCGGCGCTGCTCTCCGCGTACCCGCTCGTGCGCGCGCCGTTCGCGCTCGCCGCGTTCGATCGCGCGATGGAGCAGGGCCTCGGCCGCGACTACCTGCAGCAGATTCCGCCGGCCGCGAGCGCAGGCCTTCGCGCCCACACGTTTTCACCGCTCGACTTCGCGCGCGGCATCGCGCGCCTCGACATGCTCGTCCGCCGCGGCGTCGAGTTTGCGACGCCCGACGGCGTGCCGCTGACGGCGGACATCTACCGGCCGCCCGGCGCCGGTCCGCATCCGGTGCTGCTGCAGTTGTACGGCGGCGCGTGGCAGCGCGGCGCACCGGGGGACAACGCCTCGTTTGCCAGCTGGTTCGCCGCGCGCGGCTACCTCGTCGTCGCCATCGACTACCGGCATGCCCCTGCGGCCACGTGGCCTGCGCAAATCCAGGACGTGCGCACCGCGCTCGGATGGGTGCGCGCGCACAGCAGCGAATACGAAGCGGACCCTTCGCGCATCGCGCTCCTCGGCCGATCGGCGGGTGCGCAGCTTGCGCTCGTCGCCGCCTACCAGTCCGGCGCCCAGCTGGTGCGCGCGGTCGTCAGCTTCTACGGGCCGACCGATCTGATTGAAGGCTGGCGGCAGCCGCCGCGGCCGGATCCGCTGGACGTCCGCTCCATTCTCGAGACGTACCTGCACGGAACGCCCGACGACGCCACGGCGCGGTATGCGGACGCATCGCCGGTGACCCATGTCACCTCACGCGTGCCGCCGAGCCTGCTCGTCTACGGCGCCCGCGATCACATCGTCGAGCCGCGCTTCGGGCGCGAGCTCGACGACCGGCTGCGCGAGGCCGGCGCCCGGTCGGTCTTCCTGGAGATT
>Ga0070698_100009077_pt1 | contig 10688 bp, 8 predicted proteins | sample KBSK1502metaG_FD_65477 | JGI IMG/M metagenome (GOLD analysis project Ga0070698, IMG submission 65477) | Corn, switchgrass and miscanthus rhizosphere microbial communities from Kellogg Biological Station, Michigan, USA - KBS K1-50-2 metaG | ecosystem: Host-associated > Plants > Roots >... | reverse complement strand
CTGTCGGTGACGAAGGCCGCGCGGCTCCTTGGCGTGCATCCGAACACGGTCCGGACCTGGAGCGACGCCGGCCGGCTGCGCTATTACCGCATCAACCCGCGCGGCGACCGGCGCTATCGGCTCGGCGACCTCCAGCGCTTCCTTGCTGCGGCGGAGCACGTCGCCACGAACGTCCCGGCCGACGGCCGCGACGGCACCGGCGGCGGTCGCCATCATCGCGACCAGGGCCAACTCGGGTCGGGGGGCGGCCGCGCTCCCGGTCGAGGGGGGCAGCCGGCCTTCCCCAGGGCGGTCGAGATCGCCGATCCACTCGGGGCCGAGCGACATCGCCGCGACCTCGCCTTGCTTGCCCAGCTCGCACGGCTCACGGTCGCCGGCGGCGACCTCGATGACGAGCTGTTGCTCCTCGCGCAGGAGATCCGCGCCTCGACCGAGCGAGCGCTCGTCGCCATCTGGGAACTGCGCGGCGATCACCTGACGCCACGGGCGACGGCCGCTCCAGACGGGATCGCCACACCCCGGCTGCTCGCCCTGCCGCGAGGGTTCGGCATCGCGGGCCGGGCGCTCGACTCCGGGCGGACGACGTCCCTGCCCATCGATGGCCAGCCAGCGGCCGCCTCGATCGCGCTGCTCGCCGGACCCGACGAGCGGGTCACGTCGACCGTGTTGCCGGGCCGGTTCACAGAACTGGCCGTAGCCATCCCGGGGGCGGATGGGCCGTGGGGCGTGTTGCTCATGGTCGCCGAGGGAACCGACAGCCTCGGATCGACGGACCTCGACATGGCCGCGGTCGTCGCCGATGCGTTGGGGACGATCGTCGGCGTCGCGCGCCGAGAGGACGAGGTGGCGCATCTCCTGCACCGCGCCGAGGCGCTGCGACGCGTGGCCGGCGACATCGGTAGCCGGCTCGACCTGGACCGCATCCTGTCCGGGCTCGTCGACCACGCGATGGTCCTCTTCGAAGGCGACCGCGCGGCGGTGTTCCTGCGTCGCCCCGACGGCACGGACGTCGCCGAGGTGAGCCGCAATCTCTCGACCACCTACCTCAACGCGATGCGCTCGGTCCAGCCACGCTCCTTGCCCGCCGCCGCGATCGCGGCCCGCCGGCCGATGTTCGCCGTGTCCTACCGCGACGACCCACGCGGGGTCGACCTGCGGGCCGCCATAGTCCAGGAGGGCTACGACACGCTGTGCACGGCCCCGCTCATGGAAGGCACCGAGCTGCTCGGCCTGCTCAACGTGTACCACGACACGCCGCACGCCTGGACACCGGACGAGATCGAGACCATCGCTTCACTGGCGACCCAGGCCAGCGTCGCCATCCGGACGGCGCAGAACTTCCAGCAGATGGCGACCTGGACGGCCCAGCTCCAGTCGATCCAGCAGCTCGGGACGCGGCTGAGCCATCTCACGAGCGTGCATGAGATCGGCATCGCTATCGCGACCGAGCTCCGCCAGCTCATCGACTTCCACAACGTGCGCGTCTACCGGGTCAACGGCCCCGACCTCGTGCCCGTCGCGATGCAGGGTCAGGTCGGTGCCTACGTCGACGAGACGCCGGATCAGCTGCGGGTCGCGATCGGCCAGGGGATCACCGGCTGGGTGGCCGAGCACCGGGTCGCCCAGTACCTCCCCGACGCCGCTGCCGACCCTCGCGCCAACACCATCCCGGGTACCGAGGACGACCTCGAGGAATCGATGCTGCTTGCGCCGATGCTGTTCGAGGACCAGGTGCTCGGCGTGCTGGTGCTGTCGAAACTCGGCTTGCATCAGTTCAGCGACGACGACCTGCGCCTGCTGGTCATCTACGCGAGCTTTGCGGCGCAGGCGATGGTCAATGCCGATACGACCCAGCGGCTGCGCGAGCAGTCGATGACGCTCGAGCGCCAGCTCCTCAGCCAGCGGGCCCTCCTCCAGATCACCGAGTCCATCCTGACGACCCTCGATGCGCGGGCCGTGCTCGAGGGCATCACCGACCGCCTGGGCACGTTGATCTCGTGCGACAACGTTGCCATCGAGGTGGTCGACCCGTCGACCGGGCTCCTGACCCCGCTCACGGCCCGCGGCATCCACGCCGCCTACTACCTGGAGTCGTGGGCCCCCGGCGAGACCGGCGTCGCGACCTGGGTCGTCGAGCACAACGAGCCGGTCTACATCGGGGACGAGACGAAGGACACCAGGGTCAACCAGTTCCGCGACTCGGAGGCGCCGGCCGGCAGCCTCATCGTCGTGCCCCTGCGTGGACGCTCGGGTGCCATCGGGGTGATGACCATCGAGCGACTCGGCGCCGACAACACGTTCGCGACGGAGGAGTTCGAGCTCGTGAAGCTGTTCGCGGCGCAGGTCTCGATCGCGCTCCAGAACGCCGAGGTCTTCCGCGCGGTCGAGATCCGCGCCCAGACCGACGACCTCACCGGCCTGCTGAACCACGGGACGTTCGAGGACTACCTCGAGCGCTTCGTCCGCGACGAGACCCCGTTCGGCCTGATCATGCTGGACCTCGACGACTTCCGCGAGATCAACAACACGAGCGGCCACCAGGCCGGTGACGAGGCGCTGCGACGGATCGCGGCGGCGCTCGTGCGGGCCGGGCGGGAGAGCGACCTGCTGTTCCGCTATGGCGGCGACGAGTTCGCCTTCCTGTTGCCGGGTGGCGATCCGGCCGGGGCGTGGCAGGTCGCGGAGCGGGCGCAGGCCGCCGTCAAGGGGCTCGGCGGCCCGGTGACCGCGTCGATCGGGGTGGCGACCTACCCCGCCGACGGGACCACATCGGCGGAGGTGCTGCTCGGGGCCGACCGTGCCTGTTTCGTGGCGAAGCGCAACGGCCGCGACCGGATCGCGACCGCCGCGGATGGCCTGGACCTCGCCGAGGAGTTCCGTCTCCAGCCGCCGACACCGGTCGACTCCGAGATCGCCCCGGCGGGCTGAGGCGACCTGCGGGACGATGGACCCGAGATGAGCGGTGAGCTCCGTCACCAGGCCGCATCGACCGTCGCCCTCGGGATCACGCTGATGCTCGTGGCGGCCTGCATCCCACCACCGGCCGGTGGGGCAGCCGAGGATCCGACCAGCCTCGATCCGACGACCGTCGCCGTCGCGACCCCGACGCCGACCGCGGTCTCGTCCGGTCCCCCGGCAGCGCCTTCGTTCGTACGGCCGACGCCGACGCCACTCCCGACCTTCCTGACCTACGTCGTCAAGTCGGGCGACACGCTGGACTCCATCGCACGCGGACACGGCACGACCGCCCGCAGCATCGCGTTCTGGAACCGCTCGCAGTATCCGTCGCTTGACCCCGATTCAGCGGGCTACGCGCCCGACCGGATCAAGATCGGCTGGGTCCTGCTGCTCGTGCCGGATATCGAGATCGACGAGGACCAGACCTTCCCTTAAGGAGATCAGCGCGGAGCGAGGTCGATGAGGAACTGCGGTGTCCAGACCTGGGACCAGGCGCCGCTGAACCCACCGATCGTGGCCACGATCAGGAGCACCAGGAAGAAGCCGATCACCGCGAGGTCCGTCCGGTCGTAGGCGAGGTGTCGCAGCCACGTCCGTCGGCCCGTCCCGAAGCCGCGCAGATCCATCGCGTCGATGGTGTCCTCCGCGCCGGCGATCGCATTGACGACCGTCGGGACCACGACCGGGACCGACCTCCGGGCCCGGGACAGGAACCCCGCCTTGCCCGCCGACCAGTCGAACCCGCGGATGCGTTGGGCGTCGGCGGTCGTCTGCAGGTCGTTGGCGAGCGACGGCAGGAACCGGAACGTCAGGTCGATGCCGAAGGCGAACTTCTCCGGCACGCCGAGACGGTGGAAGGCGACCCCGAAGTCGGCCGGAGCAACGGCGAACGCCAGCGGGAAGCCGATGGTGGCCATCGCCAGGTAACGCGTCAGTTGTGTGACCGCCAGGCTCAGGGACTCGGCCGAGATCGGTGCCCCCAGCAGCGGGACGCGGAACAGGACGTGGGCCTGCTCGAGCGGGATGCCGGGCGCGTCCCCCCCGCCGATGATCAGGTTCACGGTCACGAGCAGGCCGATGAACACGAAGACGATCGTCCAGTTGCGGCGGATCTGCCGCCACGGGATGCCGGCCAGGCGGTAGTAGGCGATCGAGATGAGGAGTAGTCCGAAGATCACCCGGCCGTCCCATACCTGGAGGACGGTGAAGATGAACAGGACGATCGCAAGGATCAGGACACGGGGATCGCGGCGTGCCAGCCACGATCCCCGGCCCAGATAGCGCGGGGCGATGTTCATGGGGTTGCCCCTGACCCCTGGCCTATCGGCCGAGTTGCGCCTTCACCGGCTCCCAGGCATAGACCAGGATCGGAACGAGGATGATCGTGCCGATCAGGTCACCCACGATGACCGGGATGTACAGGGTCGAGAGGATGGTCCCGATGTCCATCTTCTGCAGGATGGCATCGGTGAACACGAACAGGAACCCGATCACGACGGCGATCGCGCCGGCGACCGCGCCGCCGATGGCCCGATCGCGCAGATTGCCGTTGACCCAGCGGGCCAGATACATCGGCGCGAGGCCGGCGATCAGGCCGACGAGGCCATTGGCGATGCTCCAGTTCCAGGACGTCAGCGCGCCCCAGCCGGAGATCTGGTCGCCGATACCGTTCCCGACGAGCCCGGTGAAGAACCCGACGATCGGGCCGAAGGCGTAGCCGAAGAACGGAACGAGCGCGAAGGCCGGTCGCACCGAGACGGTGCTACCGGGAATCGGTACCTGGGCGACGAGCAGGATCCCGTAGAGGGCCGCCCCGATGGCGGCGTAGACGATGGTCCGCGACGTGACCTCCCAGAGGTTGTTGCGCCGATCCATGGTCAAGGTGGACATGATCTGAAATTCCCTCCAGAACACTGACAAGACGGTTTCGCTGGGCTCAGTGTTCGGTCAACAGTTCACTCCCTCGGCCTCCCTTCCAGGCCCTGGTCGCGATGTCGGACCGTCGGCGACGATCCGGCGCGCCAAGGTGTCGGCATCGAGGAACCTCCCCTTTGCCGGCCCCCATCGCATGTTGGCCTCCATCAAGGACGTGAACCGCAGATTGCACGCCTTCCAGCGCACGGTGTCCGCGATCACCTCCATGGGGGGGCCGTCGGCCACTACCCGGCCCTCTCGAAACAGCAGGATACGGTCTGCGTGCGTCAATGCAAGGTCCACGTCGTGCGTAACGAGATAGAGGCTGCGCAGCCCAGGGATCGCAACGACCCCGTGCATGAACTCGGCCGCCGTGCGGTGATCCTGCCCTGCGGACGGCTCGTCGAGGATGAGGGTGCCCGGGCGGAGGGCCAGCGCGATGGCCAGCGCGAGCCGTTTCTGCTGTCCGAACGAGAGCGCCAGTGGTGGGCGCACCAGGATGTCCTCGACGCCGCCGAGCGCCGTTCGCCGCAGGCTGTCGCTCACGAGATCGTCGAACGTGGCGGGATCGCGTCCCATGTTCCTGGGCCCGAACAGGAGCTCTTCCTCGACGGTGCGCGCGAACAGCATCTGGCTCGGGCTCTGGAAGACGTAGCCGAACTCCGTCGCCAGCTCCGCCGTGCGGAGGCCAGCATGCGAGACGCCATCGACCATGATCGCGCCGCCCGTGATGTCGAGGAGCCGCATGGCCGTCCGGAAGAGCGTGGTCTTGCCGGAGCCGTTGGGACCGAGGACCGCCACGACTTCGTCGCTGCCGAGCCTGGCGTCGACGCCGTGCAGGATCGCCGTCTCGCCGATGGCCGCGGTGACGTCGCGGAACTCGAGGCGGGCTGTCGGCTGGCTGGGCTCCGGAGGGTTTGCGGCAGGCGCCGGCGCGTCGCCGGCACGGTCCGGCGCGTCGGCAGGGGCCGCCGAGGCGGCACTCCCCCGGTCTGCGGTGTCGGCCCTGACCCGGCGGAGCACGACGTCGAAGGGCAGCTTCACGGCCGACGGGTCGGCGATGTCGAGGAACCCCTCGACGCTGCCGAGATACCGCGTGCGCCCTTCTTCGAGGTACAGCACGCGGTCGGGCCGAAGCGCGAGCGCCTCCTCGACGCGGTGCTCGACGATGACGATGCCGGCGCCTTCGTCGGCGAGTTCGCGGAGCAGCGCGAGGAGCCGTTCTGCGGTGGCCGGATCGAGGTTCGCAAGCGGCTCGTCGACGACGTACAGGCTGGGCCGCATCATCAGGATCGCGGCGATGGCGAGGAGTTGCCGCTCACCGCCCGACAGGGCGGCGGTCTCGCGCCCGAGGAGCGGCTCGATGCCGGCCTGGGCTGCCACGTCGCGGATCCGTTCGATCATCTCGGCGCGGGCCATGCCCTGGTTCTCCGGCCCGAACGCCAGCTCCGACTCCACGGTCGCCCCGACGATCTGCTTGGCCGGGTCCTGGAGCACGGTCCCGACCGTGCGCGCGATGTCGCGCAGCTTCAGCTCGGTCGTCAGGCCGCCAGCGACCCGGACGGTGCCCGCGAGGTCACCCGAGTAGGCATGCGGGATCAGGCCGTTGATGGCGCGGATAAGCGTGCTCTTGCCGCAGCCGGACGGTCCTGCGACGAGCACGACCTCGCCCGGCGCCACGGCCAGGGACACATCGCGGATGGCCGGCTCGGTCGAGCGGCGGTAGCGGAACGTGAGGCCATCGACCTCGACGAGCGGGGCGAAAACGTCGGGATCGGAGCCCGGGTCCGCGAGATCGGCGACGACCATCCGTCAGGCCGGCCCGTGGCGAACGGGTGGTTCGATCGGCCGGGTCACCGGTCAGGCGGGCCGGATGCGGACGGGTCGGTCCAGCGTCAGGCCGAGTCGCCGGGCGGCATCGCCCTGGTTGTCGGCGAATGACAGGTGGCCCTCCGAGTCCGCCATCAGCAGCGACGAGCCGAGCGGCACCCGGCCGAACGTGCGCTCCCAGATCGTCCGCTCCTCCACGGCGGGAACGCCATCGTGCGCCGGGAACTCGAGGACCAGCCCTCGCCCCGGCTCGAGCGGTCCGATCGCCGCCTCCAGGTCGGCGGGCGTCCCCGCGAAGGTCACGTTGCCGTAGATCAGGACGCTGACGATGGTCGAGGAGAGCGCGCCCTCCGCGATGGTCGGACGGATGACGGGCAGCCGGACGAGCTTGTCGATGGCGACCGTCGGGCCGACCTCCGAGAACGCGACGCCCGCGGCGAGATGGCCGGCCATCGGCGCGAAGATGTCGCGTCCGTGGAAGCTCTGCGAGATCACGGGGAGCATCAGGTCGCGGTTCTCGAGGGCTCGCGCTTCCTCGATGCCGCCGAGCCGCTCGGCCGCCTCGATGAGGAGGCCGTTGTCCGGGCCGATGAGCACGTCCCCCCGAGCGGTCCGTAGCGCGACCGGCAGCCGCTCGGTACCGACGCCCGGATCGACGACGGCGACATGGGTGCCGACCGGCATGTGCGGCAGGGCGAAGGCGAGCGACCCGGCGCCGTCGCGGATCGAGTAGCGCGGGACCTGGTGGTTGATGTCGATGATGTTCGCGTCGGGGCAGATGCGGAACATCACGCCACGGCAGACGGCCGGGGCCGCGGGGCCGAAGTCGGTGAGGAAGGTGATGACGGGACGCATCCGCGGATGGTACCCAACCGCCGACAAGCCGAAGCGGCGCCGGGAGGAGGCTCGGCGCCGCTTCGGGAGGGATGACCGGTGCGGCGGGGAGGAGGGTCCGCCGGACCGGCCTGGTGGATGCGAGGGTCAGTGCGGGCGGGGCGCCTCCCCGTCCGTTGGTCCGAACCGGCCCGTGCGGGCCAGCTCTCTGAGGAACAGCAGTTGGTTGACCTGGCGGAGCGACCAGTGCACGTCGGCGACCGGGATCCCGCACAGGAATGCGGTCAAGTTGGCCGCCTCGTCAGGCGCGAGGCCCTTCATCTGCAACAGGCGGTAGGTGGAGCGTGTCAGTAGGTGATCCGCCGGGGTCCGCGTCAGATCCGCGATCGACGCCGACGGCGAGGGGGCCATGCTCACGGAGCCAGGAGCGACCGTGGATGCCCTCGCGGGCAGCGGCCGCGACGAAGCGTGGCGAGGTGATCGCCCGCGTCCCCGTGAACCTCGCGGTGCCGGCCCGGCCATGTCGCACGTGCCCCTCGGACTTGTGACGGTCCGCTCCGGTCGGTCCGGTGCGGTAGGGTCAAGTTCATCCGTTGGGCGGCCCGTCGCGATGACCCACCGGTCCTATGGCCGGTGGTACTTGCGGTGGTGCGCGGTGGTGCGCGACGTAGACTCGCGGACGTGCGTGCCCGTCGCTTCGAGCTCCGATTGTTGGCCGGCGCCCTCATCGGGGCGTGGGGCCTGGCCGCCGTCCTGGTCCTGCTGGCGTACCGCCCCGGCGGGCCGCTCGACGTGGCCGTCGGGATCACGATGCTCGTCCCCCTGGCGATCGCCGTCAGCGGCTTCGTCTGGCCACCGGTCGCCCGCGGCCGAGACACGTACCCGATGGTGGTGGCCCTGGGCGTCGGCTCGTTGCTGCTGCTGCTGCCGTCGATCGGTGGCGTGCTCAACCAGCTCCAGGCGTTCGGCTCGCAGACCCTGATGCCCTCCCTGGAAGCCGCCTACCCGTGGCTGCTCGCCCTGGCCGGGACGAGCCTCTTCGCAGGTTTCGGGCTGGCCCGCAGGCTGGATGCCGGGACGGCCCTGCGGCCACGCCGGCTCGTGGTCGGGACCCTTGTCGCGGTCTGCTTCACGGCCGTGGCCGGGACCTCGTTCGCCGGCGCCGCCATCGCCAACGAGATCGCGTTGCGCGGCCGGACGACACCGCCGGCCGTCTCGCGCTTCGGCCCGACGGACGCCGAGGCGGAGCTGCCCGCTTGCGGCGACCGGCTCGATACCGGCCGGACTGCCCGGCTCATCGCGCACTTCCGAGGCACCGTCGATGGCCGGTCGGTCGGCTCCGTCGACCTGTCCGGGCAGCGAGTGGGGACCAACTTCCGCTGGCTGGCGTACGTGGCCACGGACCGCGAGCTCGGCCAGTACGGTGCCGCGAGCTTCGGCGGGCGGGCCTGGGTCCGGACCCCGGGCGGTGGCTGGTCGACCGCAGATGCCCAGACCGTCCGGGAGCAGACCCTCGACCTGCAGGCCGTACGCACCGCCCTCGCCGGCCAGTCGCGCTCGACTGCGGAAGACCGCGGCATCGAGGTCATCGAGGGCGCCCGCGCCCGACGCTGTCGCGTGGCCGTCGATGGCCAGACCTTCCGCGACGCCTTCCCCCAGATCGGCTGGCTGGTCGGGGGTGCGGACCTCGGTCGCTGGCGTGGCCAGCTCGACTACTGGGTCTTCGTCGATGGGCAGCTGGGACAGGTCGCCGGATCGGTCAGCGGGGAGGCCGGCGAGATCGAGCCCGGCGCCTTGCAGGCGACGATCGAAGTCCTACTGACGGCTACGGAACGCGGCGCCGACCTGGCCATCTATCCTCCGGGTCCATGACCTTCGAGGACGAACCCGAGCGCTTCGGCAAGCGCGATCGACTCGCCCGGATGCTCCGTGTCGTGACGGTGCTGCGCGGCCACCCCGAGGGGATCCGCCCCCCGGAGATCGCCCGCCGCGTCGGCGTCGCAACCCGGACGGTCTACCGCGACCTCCGGGCGCTCGAGCAGGAGGTCGGCGTCGCGGTCTGGTCGGACGCCGGGCTGTGGGGCGTGGTCGGCGAAGAGTTCCTGCCGCCGCTCAAGCTGACCCTCGACGAGGCGATGGCCGTCGTCCTGTCGGCGCGCTTGATGGTTCGCTACGCGGACAAGTACGACCCGGATCTCGCCGCGGCCTTCGAGAAGCTCGAGGCCGTCCTGCCGAGGCCGCTGGCGCAGCACGTCGAGCGCACCCTCGACGTCCTCGCGCAGCACCCCCGCGACGAGGCGTTCAGCGAGCACGTCCATCTGCTGACTCGCGCCTGGGCCGAGCGGCGCGTCGTGACCCTCGAATACGAGCCCGCGCAGTACGGCCCGGACGCCGCGGCGCGTAAGGCCGTCGTCCGGCCCTATCTCATCGAGCCGTCACTGCAGACCCACGCCCTGTATCTCATCGGCTGGGACGAGACCCGCAACGCCCTGCGGACGTTCAAGATCGAGCGGATCCGCGACGTGGCCCTCACGCCCCGGACCTTCGAGCTGCCCGAGGGCGACGGCGTCGAGGCGACCCTCCGGCGGGCCTGGGACATCATCGCGGACCAGCCACCGACGGCCATCGTCCTGCGCTTCAGCCCGACCGTCGCGACCCGCGTCGGGGAGGCGACGTGGCACACCAGCCAGCGCGTCCAGCGCGAGCCGGATGGCTCCCTGACGTGGCGCGCGACGGTCGCCGGGACCATCGAGGTCCGCCTCTGGATCCTGTCCTGGGGTGACGACGTGGAGGTGCTCGAGCCACCCGAGCTGCGGGCCGACGTTGCCTCGACGCACCGCCGTTCCCTAGAGCGGTACGGAGGCTGACCCCGGGACGGCTGGGTTGGACAGGGCGGTCCGGTCGGGTTAGGGTGGGTCACCTACGACGTGCCCCCCACACGCTCGGAGGATGTGCCCTTGAGCCCCCGTTCCCCTCGTCGGTTGCTGTCCCACGCCGTGGGCGCAACCCTGATCACGGCCCTCGCCGTGACCGCTTTCGCCGCGCCGGTCAGTGCGGCGACCTCCGCCTCCACCGCCGAGGCGATGATCATCGGATGGGTCAATACGGACCGCGCCGCGGCCGGACTTGCATCCCTCCGCGGCGACGCCGAC
>Ga0070698_100009076_pt1 | contig 10688 bp, 10 predicted proteins | sample KBSK1502metaG_FD_65477 | JGI IMG/M metagenome (GOLD analysis project Ga0070698, IMG submission 65477) | Corn, switchgrass and miscanthus rhizosphere microbial communities from Kellogg Biological Station, Michigan, USA - KBS K1-50-2 metaG | ecosystem: Host-associated > Plants > Roots >... | reverse complement strand
TCGTCTGTTCTCGGGCGCCCATCGTCATCGTCATCGAGGAGGGACGCGCATTGCTGAAATCCGAAGGCGGCATCGTCGACGGCCAGGTGAACCCTCTTCCAGTGATGAGACCGAGAGCTTTGCGAGCTTCGTGGGCCGTCAGGTGGACAAGCAACGACAGGAGCGGATCAAGGAGATGTTCGGACATCACTTCATGCTCCCCGTCGTCACGCCGATTGCCCTCGAGGTAGCCCAGGATCTCGTCGAAACGGTCCAACTGACCGGCGATTCCCCTTCCGGCCTCAAGCAGCTCGTCGAGGAAATGCGAACCTCGATCGGGGTCACCTTGGGGATCAGACCCCCTGGGATACGCATTCGAGGCAACGAAGTAGACATGCCCCCCGCATCCTACCTCATCATGCTCGACGAGATACCGCGGGTCATGGGAACCGTGGATCCGCGAAAGGTCCTTTGCCTCGCTGACATCAGCGCGCTTTCGGACGCTTCATTGGAGGGAGTGCAAAACCTCCAGGCGGCTGAGAAGGCTTCGCCGCCGCCGGACAAATCCGGACGAGCGGCCACTTGGTGCCCGGTCGAGTGGAGCGAAGCCCTTGGGAAAGCAGGCTTCGAGACGTGGGACGCCGCGAAATACATTCAGGAGCACCTTGGGTCCGTCCTGATCGCCAACCTGGAGATGTTCGTTACCGTGGACGCGATCGAACAGGACCTCCTGAAAATCGATGCGTCGGGCGCCCTCTTTGAACGATTACGCGGAGCACGGGGCGGTGTGGCCCGCTTCGTAGAGGTGGCCAGGAGCTTGCTCATGGAGGAGCTCGCGATTGCGCCCACCAACACCTTGATCTCGCACTACCTCGCCTGCGTGGAAGAGCCGACGGTTGAAGTCGCGGAACGGATGCGACAAACTCCCGCGATTCACGCGCAGCTCACTCGGGATGTCGCGGACTGGTGTCTCTACGTGCTCGCCGACTCCTACGAGGCGCGACTTCGAGAGGGAGTCCACCAGGGAAAAGATGGCGCCGTTCTCTCCCTCGAACCCGAAGCAACTCAGGAGCTGCTGGCCGCAGTGAGGACCGCGGTGGGGTCACTCACTCAGGATAAGCGCCAGGTTCTCGTCGTCCAAGATTGGTACCTGCGCCCTTTCGTTCGCAGCCTCCTCGTTCTCGAGTTCCCGGATCTCCGGGTTGTTGCGAGGAGGGAGATCGAGAGCCTCGCCGGGGTTCCGCCTCCAACGGCTGCGATTTCTTGGGAGCCATGAACAATCCCGAGACCAAAGAGGACCGCAAGGATCTCGTCACTTCGCTGGGAATTCCCGTGGATGCGGAAGGGCCGAGCCGATACATCGACCGCGGCGCTCACGTCTGTGCTGCTGGTTTGGCAGCTCTTGTGGATGGGGATGTGACCGAGCGAACCTGGCGCCATTGGAGACCGGCGCAAGTGGAAAGAATCGAATCCCCCTCATTCCGAGCCGCGCTTCAGACCTTCCTCTCAGCGGGGGCGGGCATGGGCTACTCGCTGGGCCGCTTTCGATCCGTTTGCCGAAGCCTACCTGACCCGGATCCCGAGGGCGAATCTTGGGTTGAGCCCTTCGAACACGCCGTCGTCGCCGCAAGGAATGCCTCGGATCTGCGTGTCTTCGTGAGATCGGAAACCCGCGACCACTTTGTGGCGACAAACGCTGCTCCAAAAGATGAGGAACGTTGGAACTCGTCGCTTTCCATGATGTCCGACGGTCTGTTCTACGAGCTGGGCATCCTGCTGCCAAAAATCGACCTTCTGGCCGACGACGCCCTTGCCCCGACAGAGTTCCGCATCGAGGTTAACGATGCCCGACTCCCACGGCGCTTTCTCCCCCCTTCCGACCGCGCCCTGGTCAACGACACCCTTTCCCGGCTTGCCCTGCTCGGTTTACAGGGTGAGCCGGCGATGCATCCGGTCAACGGCTCGGAGTGCGCAATTGTCGCCGCGTCCGACGCCGAGAGCTGCAAGAAGGCCGGGCTGACGACATGGGATCAGATGGGATATATCCTCTTGTCGATTTCCGCCCAGACCCGCTTTCTGGCCGGCGCTTTCATCAATCGTCACCTGGTCGAATATTACCTTGACCGCCTAAGTCAGGCCTTCCCAATAGCGGTCACTGAGGTGCGCAAGGCTTTATCAAGCGACGCGATCACCCAGGTGCTGCGGGCGCTGGCCGATGAGGAGATTTCCATTCGAAACCTTCTCAGGATCTCTGAAGTCCTGGCTCTGCCCGACACGCTTATCCGGTCGGATCTAAGTCGTTTCATTCTTTTCAACCCACCCGCGATGGAACGCATGCAGAGTTTCCGCGAGGAGCCTGCCTTCGAGCGACGGCTTTTCAGGGTTCGTTCCTCAATGAAGCGATACATTTCCCATAAATACACGAGGGGACAAAACACGCTGATCGTGTACCTGCTCGATCCCAAGGTTGAAGAGCGGCTCGAGCAGCCTCTTCCACTCTCTCGCGACGACCGCTCCGCCCTTCTTCGCGCGCTGACCGAAGAGATCGGCAGCCTGCCACCCACCGCCCAGAATCCGGTGATCCTCACGACCGCCTCCGTACGCCTGCGCCTCCGGCGAGATGGGCGCAGACTTCCCACGGACCGCCGTGCTAGCCTACCAGGAGCTTAGTCCTGACATGAACATCCAACCAATCGCACGAATCGAGGCGCCCGATTTGACCAATCCTTCATGAAAAACCTATCCCGGTTTTCAGCTTTTGAAGCGGACTGCTTGAAATACACTGCCTGAGTATTGGTTTAGACTAGATTCCGAAGTAAACGGGTCGTACTCGTGCTCGTCGTCGTGCTCGTCCTCGAGGTAATCGGTTCGCCGTTCGCCGTTCGCCGTTCGCCGTTCGCTTAGCTTCACAGTACCGGCGTGCGTAGACCGATGCCAACCGGAGGTATGCAGGGGGCCTATGGGGCCCGTCCTCACGTCTGGGTCAAAGTAATTTTCGCGAGCGAGCGTTAGCAGTCCGGCCATCGCTCCAGAGTCAAATTCTCGGCATCGAGGACGATTTTTAAGATTTGACGCCGCGAGTCAGCGGCCAACGAGAACAAAGTTCCCGTGCTCATTCGCATACCCGACTAAGTCTGATATCCGGCAACCAGAACCTCGGGGCGTAATAATTTTCGACACGTCCCTTTGGTTTGTTTAAGGTTGCCCAGCCCCAATGGAAGGAAGGATTGACCTTGAAATTATAGCGATGCAGGAGCGCGAATTGTCGCTCCCGCATTTTGACGAGGATGTCGCGTGGGAGATCGGATCACGCATACGCGAGCTTGCGTTATCCCGCAATTTGCAGGTCGTCATCGAAATCAGGCGCCCCGGTCAGCTACTTTTTTACAGCGCTCTGAAGGGCACCGCGCCAGACAATGCCGAATGGGTGCGCCGGAAGGGCAACTCGGTTGCGCGGTTTTACCGGAGTTCGTACGCAATCGGGCTCGGTCTTCGGGAAATTAAATCGACGTTGTCCGAGAAATACGAGCTTTCCACGACGGATTACGCTGCTCATGGGGGTTCATTTCCTCTGCGGGTCACGACAGCCGGATATGTCGGATCGGTAACCGTATCCGGGTTACCCCAACGGGCCGATCACGAATTGGTTGTCGAAGCCCTCTGCCTCCATTTGGGCCGGGATTTCCAGAAGTTCAAACTGCCAGAACCGCCTCGCTAGCCCAAAGCTAGCTCGAGTTCATTTCTGTAACCGGGCGTAATGACCGTGCGCGGGCGAAATCGCCTGCGCACGGCGAGGTCGGGGGAGGATATTGTTACTTGCCCTCACTTCTGAATTCATCGAGCTCGTTGCGAAAGCGCTCAATGATGGCCGCCAACTTCTCTTCGCGCTCCGGCCGCCCATGAGCCCATTTGGCGGCCCGAAAAGTGGCTTTCACCATTCCGGCAAGTGGTCGAAATACAGCAAAAGCCTCCGGACCCATCCATTGTCCCCAATCTTCCCACCGTTCCGCGCGCCTCCAGATCCGGTTGACAGCCTCCGGATCCTTCTCTAATTCCTCTTTGCCGGCGGCAGTAAGTCGATAAACGCGCCTGCCCTCCTGGCGCTCCGATTCTATGAGGCCCTCGTCCTCCAGCTGTTGGAGCGTCGGATAAACGGTTCCGGCACTGGCGCGGTATAGTCCTCCCGACCGGTCCGAGAGCTCCTTGATCAGCTGGTACCCGTGCTTCGGATCTTCCCGGAGCAGTGAAAGGATTGCCAGTCTTACCTCGCCGAACTCAAAAAACCGACCGCGCGGTCCTCCGACGAAACCCGCCCAAGGCCCCCAGTCCTCCCATGGCCCCCAACTCTCCGAGCCACGCCTGCCCCAGTGCCTTCTCATAAAGTAGCCGCACTCGGGTCGTTCTCCCGATTCGGTGGCATAACCTTGGTTGTACTCTTCGGCTGGCCCACCGGCGTACGCCATCCACGGGGCCCAATACCGGGCGGCCCAGCGTCTCCAAAAATTTCTCATACGTTTTTGGCACATATCGCTATATATATCTCACGATATATATAGCGCTCGCTGCTTGTCAAGCGCCGAAGACGGAAGAACCCGAACCCCAAACCGCAGACGTCCAGGCCTTCGTCTATCGTCGTTGCCACCGACGGACGCCATTGCTGGCCGATCCCCGGGAGGGCGCCCGCTTCGTCGGCGCCGTGTTAATTGATTTCCTCTAAACTAAACTGGTGTTCGAGCACAAAAGAATCCGGCCTCTCAGACGAGGTGATTACCCGAAGGAGCAGGTGATAGCGTGACAGACAGATTGTCATTTGAGTCCAGGTCGCTTGATGGCGGCCTATTATGGCGCACGTTGGTTGTATGATCGATTGGGAGGATCTTGCCCAGCGGCAGATCGTCGAGGTTCAACTCGAACTGCCGGAGTCGATCCGGGCCCGCGCAACGGAGGTCCCGGTGTTCTTTAGCAGAGCGAGAGACGGGCAAAGAGGCAGATGGCTAGGCGTTTTTGAAGGGTATTCCTTGATGGCGGGGCCGCCGGCTTTGCCCGATGAAATGCCACGGATTACTCTCTTTATCGACACCCTGGCTGAAGCGGCGAATTATCGGAGGACAGTGTTTCTCCGTGAGGTTCGGACAACCTATCTCCACGAATTGGGACATTACTTCGGGTGGGACGAAGGGCAGATTGCGAATGTTGGCCTGGCCTGAGGCATTATCGAGCAGCTCCGATCTCCAAAACGAGTTGGGCAATTGTCAGATGTACGAGGAGGCTAAGTTTTTCGGTTGGAAAAAGGATTCCTCGGGCGTGTACGTGACACTTCAGACGCGCGGTCACGTAAACGGCATTTTCTGAGGGACGGGTTCTATGTCCCGTCCCGACTTTTCGCCCCGATAGATTGTCGCCGGTGTGGCATGTGATCTAGGTTTCAGAAAGCGACACACTACCCATGAAAATTTACACCATTGCCACCATCCCTGGAGATGGCATCGGAAAAGAAGTTATTGCCGCTGGCATCGAAGTCTTGAACGCCTGCGCCGCTGCCGATGGAAGCTTTTCGATCGCTTCGAAGGCCTTTGAATGGGGGTCGGACTATTACAAACAGCACGGCGCCATGATCCCGGAAAATGGGCTCAACCAACTGCGACCTTTCGACGCCATCTATTTCGGCGCGGTGGGCGCACCGGACGTGCCCGATCACATTACCCTGTGGGGCCTCCGACTTTCGATCTGCCAGCCTTTCGACCAATATGCAAACGTACGCCCAACGCGGATTCTTCCGGGCATCGAAAGTCCGTTGCGCAACGCGAGTGTTAAAGACCTCGATTGGGTGATCGTCCGGGAAAACTCCGAGGGGGAATACGCCGGTCAGGGTGGGCGCACACACCGCGGCCTGCCCGCAGAAATCGGAACGGAAGTTTCCATATTCACCCGAACCGGAGTCACACGCATCATGCGCTTTGCGTTCGGACATGCACGGTCGCGTCCGCGCAAGCTCCTTACAGTTGTTACGAAATCTAACGCCCAGCGCCACGGTATGGTGATGTGGGATGAAATCGCCGCGGAAGTTGCGAAAGAGTTTCCGGATGTCACTTGGGACAAGATGTTGGTCGATGCGATGACCGCTCGCATGATCCTCAAACCTGCATCGCTAGATACGATCGTCGCAACCAACCTTCATGCGGACATCCTTTCGGACCTGGCGGCAGCGCTGGCTGGATCGCTCGGCATCGCTCCGACTGCGAACCTGAATCCCGAGGGCCAATTTCCCTCCATGTTCGAGCCGATCCACGGTTCGGCTTTCGACATCACGGGAAAGGGCATCGCCAACCCGATTGGGGCTTTCTGGAGCGCGTCATTGATGCTTGAGCATCTGGGAGAGAAGAAAGCCGCCGCGAGGCTTATGCAAGCCATCGAAACCGTGACCTCGGACAAGGTCAATCACTGTCCGGACCTCGGCGGAAAAGCCACGACTCGCAAAGTCACGGATGCCGTGATCGCCGCTCTGCAGAGCGAAACGAGGGCTGTGTCCTTCTCCAGAACTGGCGGTGAAAGTGCTTGAGAGGCAAAGAGTTAGACGTTCCGTAAGGTAGGGCCGGATCTCCGAGCCGGCCGTTCAAATGAGGCAGACTCGTAAGGAAAGGGCGGCTATACTCGGCGGGCGGCTCGGAGATCCGCCCCTACCACGCTTTTATGGTGGTGGAAGCTCTTAGCATGGAGCCGCTCGGGAAGCTATGGACCAATACTGACGAAAGCCTGCATAGGCCTCGGCGACTCGCCCGACGAGGAATTCGTTCAATTTTAGGGAGGGACGGCCTCCGTGCCGTCCCATTTTTCTCCTTGTTTTGGGGCCAGAAATAACTAGTCGGACGGCACAGAGGCCGTCCCTCGCACGAAAAACGAACAACGGCGAAAATTGCCTCTCTCGGCGGGCAGCTCGGAGATCTGCCCCTACCGGGCGGGTACGCATCGCGCGAACCTATTAGTCTACAAATAGGTCTCGGATCGGCTCCATTTTTGGATTTACTGCGTACTTGTCGAAGTTGGTCGTCCCCTCAGCTTTCAAGATCTCTTCATCGATGCAAAATTGGCCGCAAAGCTGTGTTGGTTCTTTCGTGAGAATAGCATAAGCGGCATCCGCGACAATCTCCGGGGTGCGGCATCGATCAGCATCAATACCGGGAATCATCGCCAGGGCGGCAGTCTTGATGATAGTTTTCGGCCAGAGACAATTGAACGCAATTCGACATTCGCTGAATTCCGCAGCAATCCCAAAGGTCATCATCGCCATCCCAAACTTCGAGACGGTATAAGCGGCGTGTCCGGCGAACCATTTCGCTTCCAGTGAAATCGGGGGCGCCATCGTCAGGATGTGCGCATGGCCGGATTTCTGAAGATGTGGCAGGCAGAGCCTGGAACAAAGGAAAGTGCCGCGCAAGTTGACCTGGAGCATCAAGTCGAAGCGCTTCAATTCGGTTTGCTTGGTATTCGATAGCTGGATTGCGCTTGCGTTGTTCACGAGGATATCAATCCCTCCGAAGCGATGAACTGTCTGTTCAACCGCGCTGGCAACCTGTTCCTCGAATCGAATGTCCGTTGCAATCGGCAGCGCTTGACCGCCAGCTTTCTCGATTGATTCTGCAGCCGTATAAATGGTTCCGGGCAGGCGCGGATGAGGATCGGCAGTCTTTGCGACGACCGCGATGTTCGCGCCGTCCTGGGCCGCGCGCAAGGCGATGGCTAGTCCGATGCCGCGGCTCGCACCGGTGATGAACAATGTCTTCTTGTTTAGAGGTACCATCTCCAGCTGCTGGTTTTTGAATCAGCGGCTTCCTACTTCTCTATTTTCAAGTTCAACCCGTCGATGGTGTTTGTCGTCATCGTTAACCGCCGTGAACCGCGCACTATCGGCGGTCTGGCGGGCAACGGCAATTCCAAACGCCGCGTAGTCGAGTGCTTTTGTGTGCATTTTTCGCGTAAGAGTTCCGGCAAAGGTGCTCTACTATGTCACCCACAAATGACCGAAGAAGAGATCTATAGGCTGTTCGCAACAGCTTACGACAGCTTCGACAGAGAAGGGAACACTCCCGAAACCGAGGAGCTTATCCAAAAGGCTCTTTACGCTGCCTCGGATGCAGGATTTTCTGCCGAAGAAATCGAAGCGATAAATGCGCAAATCATGCTGAAGAACCAAGATGCTGAAAACGGATATTCTGCTATGGCACGAAAGTTTGCAGAGTATCACTTGCGCCGAACTGCTCGCAATACCATCCAAATTGGTGGGAGCATTGAAGATTTCCTTGCTAAGGCAAACGCCTCTTACGACAAATTCCTGGAAGAAGAAAAGCAAAGAAATCCTGCCTTTGATGACGCTGAAGCTCGGGTGCAAAGCTCATTGCTGCAGCAGATGGCCAGGAATATCTGGTTTGAGGAGCTATTGAGGGAATAATGAATAACTTTGATTCCGGCGCGGCAACTCTGCCGAGAACGGATCCGGTTTGTGATCTGGTTTGTTTAAAGCCATGCAACAATCTTTTCAGAGTCCCCCAAAACCCGACTATAGAGGAAAACCGCAATGCCGAACCAAAATCCTGTCACCGGCTATAACATTCTTCAGGAACCGCGTCTAAACAAAGGAACAGCGTTTTCGGAAGCAGAACGCCGTGCGCGTGGTCTCGAGGGCCTGCTGCCACCCGGCATCAGCACGATCGCTCTGCAGGTCGCGCGTGTGCATACCGAACTTGCAAACCTCGACAAGGACCTCCAGAAGTACCTTCTTTTGTCCGACCTTCAGGCCCGCAACGAAACGCTATACTACGCGGTCCTGATGTCGGACCCGGCCGCTTTCATGCCACTGGTCTATACGCCTACGGTTGGCGAGGCCTGCCAGAAGTTCAATCGTCATTTCCATGCAGCGCGAGGCATGTACCTGCCGATCAGTGCCCGCGACCGCCTGCCCGAAATCCTGAGCAACTGGCCACAAAAGGACGTACGCTTCATCGTCGTCACCGACGGGGAACGCATCCTTGGCCTCGGCGATCTGGGGATTGGCGGTATGGGTATCCCGATCGGCAAGCTCGCGCTCTACACAGCATGTGCTGGTGTGCCGCCGCAATTCAGCCTGCCGGTCGTCCTGGACGTAGGCACCAATAATCAGGAGTTGCTCGAGGATCCCCTATATCTCGGCTTGCGCCAGAACCGGGTTCGCGGTGAGGAGTATCAGTCCTTCGTTGACGCGTTTGTTGAGGCGGTGCAGAGACTCTATCCGAAGTGCTGCATCCAATGGGAGGACTTTGCCAATTTCAACGCGGTCGCGATCTTGGAACGATATCGCGATAAGGTCTGCACCTATAACGACGACATTCAGGGCACCGCAGCCGTGGCGGTCGCCGGTGTCTTGGCCGCGTTGCGCATCACCGGGCAGAAGATCACCGATCAGCGGTTCCTATTCCTCGGCGGCGGGTCGGCTGCGACCGGCATCGCGGAGCTTATCAGTCAGGCGATGGCACTGGAGGGAATGGACATCACAGAGGCACGGGGTCGCAACGGATTGTTCAATACCGGCGGCCTGGTGGTGACGTCGCGAAGCGACCTCCTGGAATTCCAGAAGCCGTTTGCCCAGAATAGGGCCCCCATATCCACGTTTGTCGATGCGATCAAGATACTTAAACCGACCGGCATCATCGGTGTCAGCACGGTACCAAAGCTTTTCAATCGGCAAGTGATCGAGGCGATGGCGCAGACCAACGACCGTCCGATCATTTTCCCTTATTCGAACCCGACTTCTCGCTCCGAATGCACGGCCGAGGAAGCCTATAATTGGTCTGACGGTCGGGCGATCTTCGCCAGCGGCAGCCCATTCCCACCGGTAAAGATCGCGGGCCGGACGTTTGTGCCGGGGCAGGGAAACAACGTTTATATCTTTCCGGCCATGGGCATGGCAGTGTTCGCGACCGAGGCGACCCGAGTGACCCAAGGGATGTTCATCGTGGCGGCGAAAGCGGTGGCGGAGCAGGTCTCGGAGGAGAGCCTTGCCATGGGACTCATTTACCCTCCGCAAAGCCGGATCCTGGAGGCGTCGCTCCATGTGGCCCAGCGGATTGCCGAGCATATCTTTGATAAGCAACTCGCCAGGGTACCGAGGCCGGACGACATCCAGGCTCATATCCGCGCTTGTGCTTATCGCCCTGTTTACATCCTGTGAATCGAGCAGATCGCGAAGCCGGCAGACTGGCGGCCCCAATTCTTAAGAATCGTCCTCGTCCTCGAACTCGTCCTCGATTGCTAAGAAATTTGGCTCTTGGACAAAAGGTCCATAATTTGGCTTTCGGTGAGTCAGCGTCTCAGTAGAGGCATTGTATATGGCTGGTGGTAGCTCTGAGTTCGAGTTCGAGACGATTGGTTGCCTTGCCGAGAGGTATACCTCGGATATCAAGGCCTGTCCTTGCCTAGTTGGTTTTGCCTTTCAAGGATTCTATAAGAGCGAGGCCGCTTCGCCCAATCGGCGCTGCTCCCAACGCAGCCTTGAAAAACGCCCCTGGAATTGTCGAATGCTCTTTTGAATTTTTAATTGTGCGCGAATGGTTGCGCATGCGCAGAAAAGAAGTATGGCTGGCCGGCATCCTGTTTGTGGGTATGACACTCTGTCTTGGTGCATGTCAAAGCGGAGCGCCTGCCAAGTCGCAAATAACCGATCCGAATACTGTTTTTGC
>Ga0070698_100009074_pt1 | contig 10690 bp, 7 predicted proteins | sample KBSK1502metaG_FD_65477 | JGI IMG/M metagenome (GOLD analysis project Ga0070698, IMG submission 65477) | Corn, switchgrass and miscanthus rhizosphere microbial communities from Kellogg Biological Station, Michigan, USA - KBS K1-50-2 metaG | ecosystem: Host-associated > Plants > Roots >... | reverse complement strand
GCTGGCGCGCACGGTCGAACAGTTGATCGACGAGGACGGCGAGTGGGTGCTCTCGCATCTCCGTCCACTGGTCGGCCAGGCGAGCGACACGGCGTCCGGCTCGCAAGAGGAGGCGTTCGCGGCGTGGCGGCGGTTCTTCGAGGCCCTCGCGGACCAACATCCGCTCGTGCTCGTGTTCGAGGACATCCAGTGGGCCGACGACGGCCTCCTCGACTTCATCGAGCACCTCGCGGACTGGGTGCGCGATGTCCCGATGCTGATCCTCTGTACGGCGCGGCTCGAGCTCCTCGAGCGCCGTCCAGCGTGGGGCGGAGGCAAGCTGAATGCGGCGAATGTGGCCGCTGGCGCCACTGTCGGACGACGAGACCGCGAGGCTAATCTCGGCGCTGAGCGAGCGGCCGCTCTTGGAAGCTGAAACACAGCGCGCGTTGCTTGACCGCGCCGGCGGCAATCCGTTGTACGCGGAGCAGTACATGCGCATGCTCGCCGAGCGCGCGACGACCGAGGACTTGCCGCTACCGGAGTCCGTCCAGGGGATCATCGCGGCGCGTCTCGACGGCCTGCGGCCTGAGGAAAAAGCGCTGTTGCAAGACGCGGCCGTGATCGGCAAGGTGTTCTGGCTCGGGGCGCTCGAGGCATCAGAACAACAACTGCATGCGCTCCAGCAGAAGGAGTTCGTGCAGCGCGCCCGCCGCAGCTCGGTCGAGGGCGAGACCGAGTACGCGTTCAAGCATCTGCTCGTTCGCGACGTCGCCTACGGCCAGATCCCGCGAGCGGAACGCGCGGAGAAGCATGTGCGGACGGCGGCGTGGATCGAGTCGTTTGGCCGGCCCGAGGACCACGCCGAGATGGTCGCGCATCACTACGCGAGCGCGCTCGAGCTTGCGAACGCGGCGGGCCAGGAAATCGACGGTCTTGACGCCCGGACGCGGGCTGCGCTCCGCGACGCCGGCGATCGAGCGGCGTCGCTGAGCGCGTTGACTCGGGCGGAGCGCTACTTCTCCGACGCGCTTGACCTGACGCCGGCCGACGACGAGGCGCGACCCGAGTTGCTCTTACGGCTCGGTCGGGCGCGGTATCTCAGTGCGTGGGGCGGCGTGGCCGAGTTCGAGGCGGCGCGGGCGGGCTTCCTCGCGGCGGAGGACCGCGAGTCCGCCGCCGAGGTGGCATTGCTGCTGGCGGACATCTTGTGGTCGCAGGGAAACGCCGACGGTGCTAGGGCGCATCTCGACGATGCGCGTTCACTCGTCGTGGGCCGGCCCGCGTCGCGCATTCAGGCGTCGATCCTGAGTGAGGCCTCGCGCTACGACATGCTTGCCGACCGCAACGACAGTGCGATTGCGAACGGCCGGGAGGCACTGCGGATGTCAGAGGCGCTCGGGCTCGACGACATCCGGACGCATGCGCTCAACAATGTCGGGGCTGCGCGGGTTGCAGCGGGGGACCCCGGGGGCGTCGCGGATCTGGACGAGAGCATCGAGATCGCTTCGCGCCTGAATTCGGTTGCCGATCTGGTCAGGGGGTACAACAACCGCGGCACGATGAAGGTGCTGCTCGGTCGGATCGCCGAGGCTGAGGAAGACGTCATCGAGGCTTACCGAGTGGCCGTGCATTTCGGCCACAATGGTTTTGCGCGCTGGGCGGAGGGCGGCCCGCTGATGGGTAATCCAATCCAGTGCGGGCGCTGGGACGAGGTGGTCGAGCGAGCGGACGCGTTCCTCGCAGACGTGGGTGAGACGGGGCATTACCAGCTGGCGACCGCGTACCTTTTCCGCGGCCTGGTGCGCCTCGCCCGAGGCGACGTCGTCGGAGCCGAGCAAGATGCGGACCGAGGGCTCGAGGTGGCGCGGCCGGTGCTGGATCCTCAGATCTTGGGCTCGGCCCTGGAACTGGCGGCCTTCATCTCCCTTTCCCTCGGAAATGAAACGCGTGCCATGGAGACGATCGACGAGGCGCTTGCCCTCCTACGCGAGCACCGCCAACTCGGGTGGGCCGTCGTTTGGCTGAACCAGCTTGCGTGGGTCGCGTGGAGGCTTGGACGCGGGGACGAGCTCCTCGACGCCGTGCGCAACGAAGCGCTCGAGTCGCCGTGGCTGGTGGCCGCGCGCGCCATTGCTGCCGGTGACTTCGTTCGTGCGGCCGACATCTACGCCGAGATGGGAACAACCGCGTTGGAGGCCTTCAACCGTCTGTGCGCCGCCGAGCAGCTGGTGGGCGAGGGCCGGCGTGCGGAAGCAGACGAGCAGCTGCGGCCGGCGCTGGCGTTCTACCGCTCTGTCGGAGCGTCACGGTACGTCCGCGAGGGCGAGGCGCTGCTGGCGGCATCCGCGTGACCAGAGAGCGCAAGGTCGTCACGGTGCTGTTCGCCGATCTTGTGAGCTTCACGTCCCGCGCCGAGCAGCTGGATCCGGAGGACGTCGAGGCAATACTGCGCCCCTACCACGAGCGCCTGCGCTACGAGCTCGAGCGCTGGGGCGGGACGGTGGAGAAGTTCATCGGCGACGCGGTGATGGCACTGTTCGGCGCGCCGGTGACGCGAGAGGACGACCCGGAGCGGGCCGTGCGCGCCGCGCTCTCGATCCGCGACTGGATCGCGGAAGAAGGGAAGCTGCAGGTGCGCATCGCGGTGAACACCGGAGAGGCGCTCGTCAACCTCTCCGCCCGGCCGGAGGCGGGCGAGGGCATGGCCGCCGGCGACGTCGTCAACACGGCCGCCCGGCTCCAGTCGGCGGCGCCCATCAACGGCATTCTCGTCGGCGAAAGCACGTACCGCGCAACGGCGCAGACGATCGAGTTCCGCGAGCAGCCCGCCGTCGAGGCCAAGGGCAAGGACGATCCGGTGCCGGTGTGGGAGGTCGCGCAAGCGCGGGCGCGCTTCGGCGTCGACCTCGCGCCGCAGGTGCGGACGCCGCTGGTCGGGCGCGAGCGCGAGCTCGAGCAGCTCGCCGCCGCGCTCACGCGCGCGCGAGAGCAGCGCTCGCCCGAGCTCATCACGCTCGTCGGCGTGCCCGGCATCGGCAAGAGCCGCCTCGTCGGCGAGCTGTTCGAGTCGATCGAGCGCGGTGGAGTGCTGACGCATTGGCGGCAGGGCAGATCGCTGCCGTACGGCGAGGGCATCAGCTACTGGGCGCTCGCCGAGATGGTCAAGGCGCAGGCCGGAATCCTCGAGAGCGACGGCGAGGCCGAGGTGGACGCGAAGTTGCGGCGTGTCGTGGAGCAACTGATCGACGACGACTCGGATTGGGTGCTCTCGCACCTGCTACCACTCGTTGGCCAGGCGAGCGAGGAGGCGTCGGGCTCGCAGGAGGAGTCGTTCGCGGCGTGGCGCCGGTTCTTCGAGGCGCTCGCCGAGCAGCGCGCTCTCGTGCTGGTCTTCGAGGACATCCAGTGGGCCGACGACGGCCTCCTGGACTTCATCGACCACCTTGCGGACTGGGTACGGGACGTGCCGATGCTGATCGTGTGCAGCGCCCGCCTCGAGTTGCTGGAGCGGCGGCCGGCCTGGGGTGGAGGGAAGGTGAACGCCGCGACCATCGCGGTCTCGCCTTTGTCCGACGAAGATACGGCGAGGCTGATCTCGGCGCTGAGCGAGCGCGCGCTCCTGGAGGCGGAGACGCAGACAGCGTTGCTCGACCGCGCCGGCGGAAATCCGCTCTACGCCGAGCAGTACGTGCGGATGGTGGCGGAACGCGAGAGCGCGGAGGACCTGCCGCTGCCGGAGTCGATCCAGGGCATCATCGCGGCCCGGCTCGACTCGCTCGCACCGGCGGAAAAGGCCCTCCTGCAGGACGCGGCCGTCATCGGGAAGGTCTTCTGGCTTGGCGCGCTGGGCACGACCGAGCAGGAGCTCCACGTCCTGCGGCAGAAGGAGTTCCTGCAACGTGCCCGGCGCAGCTCGGTCGAAGGTGAGACCGAGTACGCGTTCAAGCACGTGCTCGTCCGCGACGTCGCCTACGGGCAGATCCCGCGCGCGGAGCGCGCGCAGAAGCATGTTCGCGCGGCGGAGTGGATCGAGTCGCTCGGTCGCCTGGAGGATCACGCGGAAATGGTGGCGCACCACTATGTCAACGCGCTCGAGCTCGCGCGTGCCGCGGGCCAGGATGTCGAGCCGATCGCCGGCCGTGCGCTCGTTGCTTTGCGCGAGGCCGGCGAGCGCGCGACCGCACTCAACGCACTTGCCCAGGCGGAGATCTACTACGGCGACGCGCTCGCACTCGTTCGTGACGACGATTCGGACCGGCCGGATCTTCTCTTGCGATACGGCCAAGTTCTTTACCTACGGAACGAGCAGGGTGAAAGTGAGCTGACCGAAGCGCGCGCCGGGCTGATCGCAGCCGATGACCGCGAGGCGGCGGCGGAGGCGTCGCTGATGCTTGCCGATATTGCGTGGAAAGAAGGTCGCCGCGACGACATGGTTACGTGTCTCGACGTGGCGCGGTCGCTCGTTACCGATGCGCCGCCGTCGCGGGCCCAGGTTGCAGTTGTCTGCAATCTGGCCCGATACGAAATGCTGGCCGATCGCCTCGACAGCGCGCTCGAGGTCGGCCGTGAGGCGCTTACGATGGCTGAGGAGCTTGGGTACGACGATCTTCGTGCGCATGCTCTGAACACCGTCGGCGTCGCGCGAGCCGACATGGGCGATCCCGGAGGATTCGCCGAGCTGGAGGAGAGCATCGCCCTCGCGTCTCGACGCAACGCCGTCTCCGACCTTCTGCGCGGACACAACAACCTGATCGCCCTCTACGTGCTGCACGGAGATTTCCAACGCTCACGAGCTGGAGAGAAAACGACAATCGAACTGGCTAAGCACTTCGGACAGCTGGGAACCGTGCGGTTCCTCGAAGCCGGAGCCGTCGTGGCGAATCGGTATTTGGCAGGCGAGTGGGACGAAGCCCTCGCACGTGCGGAGAGAGTCCTTGCGGAGGCCGAGCAGGGTGCCCGCTTCTACCAGGCGGCCGCGATGTACGCATTCCGCGGCCTGATCCGCATGGCCCGCAGCGATGCCGATGGAGCCGAATCCGACGCCGAGCGGGTGGTCGAACTGGCGCGCGCGGTCGGAGACCCGCAGGCTCTCAACCCGGATTTCGCCATGGCTGCTGCGGTCTTCCTTTCGGTCGGCAGCGAGACGCGCGCGGAGCAGACGTTGGCGGAGGCAGTCGAGAGCCTTCGTCAGCTTCGCCACCTCGGCTTTGCGGCTATTGAGTTGCCGTTGCTCGCGTGGGTTGCGGTGACGCTGGGTCGTGAGCCCGAGCTCGTCGAGGTACTCGTGCGCGAACCGTTCAAGTCACCCTGGCTGCGTGCGGCCCTTGCAGTTGCCTCGCTGGACTTTCGGGCCGCGGCCGACATCTTCGGCAGAATGGGCATGCTCACGCACGAAGCGTTCTTCCGGCTGCGCGCCGCCGAGCAGTTCGTCGCGGAAGGTCATCGCCCCGAGGCCGACGAGCAGCTGCGGCCGGCGCTCGCGTTCTATCGGGGGGTGGGGGCGGCTCGGTACGTGCGGGAGGGCGAGGCGCTGCTGGCCGCGTCGGCCTAACGGCCGGCGCCTTCGATCGCCTTGATGTATACTGACGTGTATGACAGTACAGGTCCCAGTTCGTCTGACGGAATCGGACCTGGCCGCTCTTGATGCAGCTATCGCCCGCGGGACGTTCGCTAACCGAAGCGAAGCGCTCCGCGCCGGACTCGAGCGAGTTTTGCACGAGGAACGCCAACGCTCCATCGATGAGGCATACGCGGCCGGCTACGCCAGGCATCCACAGGAAACGTGGGTGGCGGACGTCGGCCTTGCAGGTCTTGCCGCGTTCGACAGGGCGGAGGGCGACAAGCCGCTCTGAACCGGGGCGACATCTACGACGTTGATCTCGGCGGAAGCCGTCGCCCTGTCGTGCTCGTCACGCGCGACCGCGCGATCCCAGTTCTCGCCAACGTCACGGTTGCGGCGGTCACGAGCACGGTCCGCGCACTTCCGACCGAAGTTCGAGTTGGTCGAGAGCACGGCCTGGCGCGGCAGAGCGTCGTCAACTGCGACAACCTGTTCACGATCCCGAAGCAGGGACTCGGCCGTCGGCGTGGAGCCCTCGACTCTGAGTCGCTGCACCGACTGCGCGCTGCGCTGATGATCGCGCTTGACCTCGAAGTGCCGTAGCTCGCTGCGTCGGCCTAGTACCAGATAGCGACGGGATATCCGCCCACGAGCTCAGGCGGATCCGGAAGGGAGCGGGCAGAGCCGACGGCGACCCGCTGCGCACTCCAGGCTGCCGCTGCCGCGTCGAGGACGTCGTCGAGCGGTGCCGTAGCTGAGGGCCCGAGCTCGAAGAGCTCGATCCCATGCCGACGCAGCAAGTCGGTGCGCTCCAGCGCGCCGCCCGCCGACTTCTTGCGGTAGCGCAACGCGTCGCCGCCGTTCATGGCCCGAAACGACACCTCGGGATGAACCTCGCGAAAGCGGTTGTCAAATTGGGCCAGTTCTGTGACATGGAGAATGCGCGGTCCGAGCGCATGGGCTTGTGCCGGCACACCCATGCCCCTGCCGAATGGGCGCACAAGCACATCGCGCGATGGCGCCGAGAATACGGTGCTCGCGGCTCCCTTTAGATAGGCACGGGCGCGCTTGTCCGCCTCCCTCGGTCCGAACCCGATCGGCACGTCGATTCCGACCACATCCGCGTCGGCGAGCGCCGCGAAGTCGCTCTCCACCGAGGGCAAGAGAAGGTCGGCTACGAAGCGGCCTTCCTCCAGCACGATCGCCACCCAGCCGCCCCTGGTTCCGTCGACTCCCGCGACGCGCACGTTGCGCCATCGTACGACGTGCAATCGAGTCAGGCGAGGCGTATTCTCGGCCCCGGGACGAGAGGCAGCAATCGAGGGCGGGGAGGAGGCTTCTGGCCGTGTATCCCGCGAGTTTCGAGTGTTCCGCGCCTGCGACCAGTTCTGCGCGGCCGCTCCTCTCTGCACAAGCTCCAGGCGGCGCTCGTCTGATCGATCCGAGAGGAGGCACGCGTTGATACCGATCACGCTCACCGTCAACGGCGTCCGTCACGAGGCGGAGGTCGAGCCGCGGACGTTGCTCGTCGACTTCCTCCGCGACGACCTCGACCTCACCGGCACGAAGATCGGCTGCGACACGTCCGTGTGCGGTGCCTGCACGGTGCACCTCGACGGCCGCGCCGTCAAGTCGTGCACCGTCCTGGCCGTCCAGGCCGACGGCGCAGACGTCACGACGATCGAAGGCCTGGCGACACGCGGCGCGTTGCACCCGCTGCAGGAGGCGTTCTGGGAGCAGCACGGCCTGCAGTGCGGCTTCTGCACGCCCGGCATGATCATGACCGGAGTCGAGCTCCTGGGCTCGAACGGTGACCGGCTCACCGATCCGGAGATCCGGCGCGGGCTCGAAGGAAACCTCTGCCGCTGCACGGGCTACCAGAACATCGTCGCGGCCGTTCGCGAGGCGGCTGCGGGACCGAAGGCGGTGACTCCATGACGACGCAGGTTGCGGAGACGACGACGAACATCATCGGCACGCGCATGAAGCGTGTCGAAGACCCGAGCATGATCACGGGCGCGGCGAAATACCTCGACGACCTGAAGCTCCCCGGAATGGCCTACGTCGCCATTCTCCGGTCGCCGTACGCGCACGCGCTGATCAAGGGCATCGACACCGCGAAGGCGGCCGCGCAGCCGGGCGTCATCGGCGTCTACACCGGCAAAGACTTCGAGCACCTGCCTCCGCTGCCGTGCGCCTGGCAGGCGTCGGGTACCGAGAACTTCGTCGCCACGCCGCGCGCACTCGAGATCGACCGAGTCACGTTCACAGGCGCCGGTGTCGCCGCGGTCGTCGCGGAGACGCGCGTCGCCGCCGAGGACGCGCTCGCGCACATCGAGGTCGACTGGGACCCCCTCGAGGTCGTCGTCGACGTCGAGCGAGCCGTGGAGGATGGCGCACCGCAGCTACACGAGGCGGCAAAGGGCAACATCGTCATGGACTGGGACTGCGGCGACGCGGCGGCGACCGACAAGGCGCTCGCTGAAGCGGAGGTCGTCGTCGAGCAGCGCCTCGTCAACCAGCGGCTGCTCCCGACCCCGATCGACGTGCGCGGCGCGGCGGCGACATACGAGCCGGCGACCGGCGCGTACACGGTCTGGATGACGTCGCAGTGCCCGCACATCATGCGGCTGCTGATGACGGCGTTCGTCTTCGGAATCCCGGAGACCAAGATTCGCTGCATCTCGCCGCGGGTCGGCGGCGGCTTCGGCACGAAGATCTTCCTGTATCCCGAGTACGTCCTTGTGGCAGCCCTCGCCGACAAGACGGGCCGGCCGGTCAAGTGGATGGAGAGCCGCAGGGAGAACTACGTCGCCACCACCCACGGCCGTGACCACGTCACCTACATCAAGGTCGGCGCGAAGCGCGACGGCACGATCACCGCGCTGAAGGCCAGGACGCTCGCGAACCTCGGCGGCATCCTGTCCACGATCGCGCCGGGGATCCCGACCACGCTGTACGGGCGGATGCTGTCGGGTGCCTATCGGATCCCGAACATCCACTGCCAGGTGCTCGGCGTCTACACGAACACCGGCATGGTCGACGCCTACCGCGGCGCGGGCCGGCCGGAAGCCACGTACGTCGTCGAGCGCGCCGTCGACCTCGTGGCGCGCGAGCTCGAGCTCGACCCCGTCGAGGTACGGCGGCGAAACTTCATCCAGCCCGACGACTTCCCGTACGACCCCGGCATCCTCGCCGGGCTGAGCTACGACACCGGCGACTACGAGAAGGCGCTGACCAGGGCGCTCGAGCTGGTCGGCTACGAGGACTTCCGAAAGCAGCAGGAGGCGGCGCGCAAGGAGGGGCGCTACCTCGGCATCGGCTTCTCGACCTACGTCGAGATCTGTGGTGCCGCCCCGTCGGCCTGGATCGGCACGGGCGGCCAGGGCTGGGGTGCATCGATGTGGGAGAGCGCGAACGTGCGCGTCCACTTGACCGGCAAGGTCGTCGTCACCACCGGCACCCACTCACATGGTCAAGGACACGAGACGACCGTCACCCAGGTCGTTGCGTCCGAGCTCGGCGTTCCGCCCGAGGACGTGACGGTGGAGCTCGGCGACACCCAGGGCGCGCCGTTCGGCTACGGAACGTACGCCAGCCGGAGTGCGGCCGTCGGCGCCGTTGCGGTCTACAACGCGCTGCAGCGGATCAAGCACAAGGCACGTCGCATCGCAGCCCACATGCTCGAGGCCAATGTCGACGACGTGGAGTTCGAAGAGGGCAGGGCCTTCGTCAAGGGCTCGCCGTCATCCGCGAAGACGATCCAGGAGATCGCGGGAGCTGCTGCCCTCGCCTACGACCTGCCGCCGGGCGAGGAGCCGTTCCTCGACGACACCTACTACTACGACCCGCCCAACTGCACGTTCCCGTTCGGCACGCACATCGCCGTCGTCGAGGTCGACTCGGAGACGGGCGAGGTCGACCTCCAGCGCTACGTCGCCGTCGATGACGTCGGCAAGGTGATCAACCCGATGATCGTCGACGGCCAGGTGCAGGGCGGCATCGTTCAGGGCGTCGCGCAGGCGCTCTGGGAGGGTGCCGTGTACGACGAGGACGGTCAGCTGCTGACGTCGAGCTTGATGGAGTACGCGGTACCGAAGGCCACGTCAATCCCGAGGCTCCAGGTCGAGCGCACGGAGACGCCGACCGACGTGAACCCGCTCGGCGTGAAGGGCGCCGGCGAGACCGGGACGATCGCGTCGACGCCTGCGGTCGTGAACGCGGTCATGGATGCGCTCGCACCGCTCGGGATCCGGCACCTCGACATGCCGCTCACACCGGAACGGGTCTGGACCGCTATGCGACAAGCGAAGAGCTGAGGGGAGCCGTCATGTACACACAGCGTCCAGCCGAGTTCGACTATCACCGTCCGACGAGCCTCGACGAGGCGATCGGGCTCCTCGGGAGGAGCGACGACGCGCGCGCGCTCGCCGGCGGCCACTCTCTCCTGCCCTTGCTCAAGCTCCGCCTCGCCGAGGTGGGCACGATCATCGACATCGGCCGCATCCCCGGGCTCGACGGGATCGAGCAGGACGGTGACGCGATCAGGATCGGCGCCCTCGCAACACACGCCGCGGTCGCGGCGTCGGAGCTCGTGCGGTCGCGGTGCCGCGTCCTCGCCGTCACGGCCGAGGGGATCGGCGACCGTCAAGTGCGGAACCGCGGCACGATCGGCGGCAGTCTCGCCCACGCCGACCCCGCGGCGGACTACCCGACCGTGGTGATGGCGCTCGGGGCGACGATCACCGCCACAGGGTCGTCCGGAGAGCGCGAGATCGCGGCCGACGACCTCTTCACCGGGATCTTCACGACCTCGTTGCAACCGGGCGAGCTCCTGACGAGCGTGGAGGTTCCGATCGTTGCGGCCGGTAACGGCGCCGCGTATGCGAAGCACCGCCATCCCGCGTCGGGCTACGCCGTTGCTGCGGTCGCTGCGAACCTGAAGGTCGAGAGTGGGAAGTGCGCCGGCGCTCGACTCGTCGTCGGCGGCGTGACGGGGACGCCCGTGCACGCGACCGAGGCCGAGAACGCGATGATCGGGATCGCACCGGTCGACGAAGCGGCGATCGCCGCCGCGGTGGAGAAGATTCCCTCGGCGTTGGCGGGAGCCCTCGGCGACACGTATGCGTCTCCCGACTACCGAGTCCA
>Ga0070698_100009073_pt1 | contig 10690 bp, 6 predicted proteins | sample KBSK1502metaG_FD_65477 | JGI IMG/M metagenome (GOLD analysis project Ga0070698, IMG submission 65477) | Corn, switchgrass and miscanthus rhizosphere microbial communities from Kellogg Biological Station, Michigan, USA - KBS K1-50-2 metaG | ecosystem: Host-associated > Plants > Roots >... | reverse complement strand
GTGGATGGCGTCCTGGTGGTGGACAAGCCCTCCGGGCCCACCTCGCACGACGTGGTGGACCACGTGCGACGCGTGCTGCGCGTGCGGCGCGCGGGACACACGGGCACGCTCGATCCGTTCGCCACGGGGGTGCTACCCGTCTGCGTGGGAAAGGCCACGCGCCTGGCCCGCTTCCTCTCCGCGGCCGACAAGACCTACCGCGCGCGCGTGCGCCTGGGCTTCGCCACCACCACGGACGACCTCACCGGCGAGCCGCTGGGTCCGGCGCGCGCGGTGCGGGTGGCGGCCTCGGACGTGGAGGCGGTGTGCCGGGGGCTGGTCGGCGAGCGGCTCCAGGTGCCGCCCGCGTACTCTGCCAAGCACTCGGCCGGCCAACGCCTGTACGACCTCGCGCGCCGCGGCGTCGCCGTCGAGCGGCCGCCGGTGCCGGTCGTGGTCCATGCCCTCGACGTCCTGCGGGTGGAGGGCGACGAGATCGACATGACGGTGCGCTGCGCCGCGGGCACCTACGTGCGCGCGCTGGCGCGCGACCTGGGCGAGGCGCTGGGCACGGGCGGCCACCTGGTCGGCTTGCGCCGAGAGCGCAGCGGGGCCTTCGGCGAGGAGCAGGCGGTCGCCTGGGACGAGGTCGAGCGCCGCGGCCGCGAGGCGCTGGTCCCGATGGGGGCGCTGCTCACCGAGCTGCCGGCGGTGACGGTCACCGACGAGGGCCGCGCCGCGCTGCGCCACGGCCGCGACCTCGGCACGAAAGCGCTCGTGGACGGGTTCCCGGCCGCGGCGGCGCCCCGGCTCCGCGTGCTCGACGGCTCCGGCGCGCTCCTCGCGCTGGCCACGCCGCGTCCGCTGCCGGCGGGGGACGAGCTGCGCGTCGAGCCCGTGTTGCATCCCGACATCGTGCTGCTCGACACGAGCGGCCGCGGGTAGCGTTCCTGCGCGTGCATCTCGACGCGCGGCGCTCGTTCACCACCGGCCCGCGGACTGGCGATGGACGACGGACGTGCACCCGGGCGGGGACGCGGCGGGTCAGTCGGCAAGTCGAAAGACGCGCGCCCCGTCCTCTTCGTATATCGGCACGAGCAGACCGGCCGCATCGAAGCGGACGCGGTCGGCGCCGTAGAGCACCAGGTACCGCGCGCCGAGGCCGCGGGCAATCGCGCGCGCCTCGGTGGCGTCCTCCGTGTGGAAGAACCGGTACACGACCTCGTGGCGCGCCTCGAGCGCGGCGGCGGGCGCGAACTGCGTGAGCCACGGCGTGAAGCGTTCATAGGGAACGCGCCGCCCGATCATGATCACCGGCGCGGGCGGGTAGCGCGCGCCGGGACGCTGGAGGACGACCTCACCCGGCCGGCTGGCCGCGGCCAGCGCGCGCATCGCACGGCCGATGGGAGCCGGCATCGGGTCGGGGGGCAGGGTGGCCTTCCTGGCCACGAACTGGACCGTGGCCGGCAGCGCCAGCAGGGCCGCGGCCGCCACGAGCGGCGCGCGCCACCGGCGATGCGCCTCGATCCAGGCGCCGATGGTGCCGGCCGCGAACAGCCACAGCAGCGGGCCGCCCTCCTCGATCAGGTACGCCGCGTCGTTGACCGCCTTCTGGCCCTCCAGCATTTCCGGCGCCGACACGCGGAAGAGCAGTCCCAGCGGCCAGGCGGCGAGAGCCATCGCGGCCAGCGCGGGCGCGAGCACGCCGCGCCGCGCGAGCGCGCGCCCGGCCGCGGGCAGCCCGAGCACGCGGAGGCCCAGCGAGAGCACGATCCAGAGCGCGCTCCAGGCCACGAGGCGCGCGCCCCCCAGCGGGGTCAGGCCCAGGCTCTCGCGCGTGATGCGCACGAGGTCGAGGGGTGCCAGGCTCACGGCGACGCTCTGGCCACCCTGTCCCAGCGCGAGCGCCAGCGTGGCCGCGGCCACCGCGGTCGTGACCGCGGCCAGCCCGCGCCGTCGCGGCCATCGCAGCGTCACGACGAGCAGGCCGAGGACGAGGTGCGCGCCGAGGAACACCTTGAAGAAGGGCACGGCCACGCCGAGCGCGGCCCCGAGCAGCCACCACCCGCGTCCTTCGCCCTCGGCGGCGCGCGAGAGAGCGATCAGCGTGCCCAGGGCCAGGGCCAGCGCGGGCACCACGGGGTTGGCCAGCGCGAGCGAAATGAGCACGTTCCCACGCAACAGGTCGGCCCACCAGTCGGCGTGAGGATTGGCCGCGAACACGAACGAGAAGTCGGTGGCGACCAGGGTCCAGCCGGCCAGGGCCACGCCGCTGGGCGGCAGACCGAGCCGCGCGGCGGCCGTGCGCAACGCGAGCAGCAGGGCGATCGCGAAGACGGTCACGTCGAAGCGCGCGATCGAATCGTACGGATCCACGCCCGCCCAGCCGAGCGCCGCCGCGCGCACGAGGTCGGTGCCGAGGTGATAGCCCAGCGGGAACCCGGCCACGCCGGGCACCTGCGGCGGGTAGCCCAGCGTCAGCTCGCGCACGAGGCCGACGTGGAACGCGGTGTCGTACGGCACGAGGGACCCATCGAGCAGGAACTCGCCGCCGGCCGAGATGCGGTTCCACGGGTACTGGGTCGCGGCCAGCAGAGCGACCAGCGCCGCCGCGGGGGCCACGGCCCCGCGCAAGGACGGCCCCGGCGCCCGCCCTCCGCCGCGGCAAAAGACGAGCACGGCGTCCGCGGCCAGGACCGCGATGGGGAAGAGCCACGGCAGATTCGTCACCAGTGACAGCCAGTAGGCGCCCGCGGTGAAGGCGATGCCGAGGGGCAGGATGAGCGCCGGATCGACGGCCACGCCGAAGAGACGCTGGCTGCCGATGCCGGGACCCACGAGCGCGATGAGAAGGAACGCCGCGTAGCGCGCCGTGGCAGGTAACATCCTGAAGGCGTGTCGATTATGGAGGACAAACCGCCCGAAGTGCATCCGTTTACAGGGAAATGAGCGGTGTGTTACGATGGGCGCTTATTGAAAGTGAGATCGAGGAGGTTAGACGGGTGACGCTCAGCAAGGTTCAGAAGACGTCGATCATCCAGGGCTATCAGACGCACGCCTCGGATACGGGCTCGCCCGAGGTCCAGGTCGCGATCCTCAGCGAACGGATCAACTACTTGACGGAGCACTTCAAGGCCCACGCCAAGGACCACCATTCCCGGCGCGGGCTCATGATGCTGGTCGGCCAGCGCCGCCGGCTCCTGGACTATCTCAAGACCAAGGACGTCGCGCGGTACCGCGGCCTCATCGAGAAGCTTGGGCTGCGGAAGTAGACGCGGTCGCGATCAGACAGGCTCGGATCCCACCTCAAACACGCACAAGGCGCACGAAGCCGCGCGGCACGAGGGCCCGGACCGCCGGGTGACCCCTGCGCGCCGAGTCCTTATTCGCCACTCGAATTGACGGGCCCTCCATGGGGACGGCCCGAGCGGAGCGGAGAAAGAAAGAGATGACGATGCAACGTGTCGAGATGCCGTTGGGCCGCTACACCCTGTCCTTCGAGACGGGGCGGATGGCCAAGCAGTCGGACGGTGCGGTGGTGGTGCGGCTGGGCGACACGGTCGTCCTGGCCACCGCCAACGCACTGCGGGAGGCGAAGCCGGGGACGGACTTCCTGCCCCTCACCGTGGACTATCGCGAGAACACCTACGCCGCGGGCAAGATCCCGGGCGGGTTCTTCAAGCGCGAGGGCCGGCCGAACGAGAAGGAGATCCTGACCTCGCGCATGATCGACCGCCCGCTGCGGCCGCTCTTCCCCGAGGGCTACAACCACGAGACCCAGGTCATCGGCCTGCTGCTCTCCGCGGACCTCGAGAACGACTCCGACACGCTCGCCATCACCGGCGCCAGCACGGCGCTGCTCCTCTCCGAGATCCCCTTCACCACACCCGTGGCCGCCGTACGCGTGGGCTACTGGGACGGGGAGGCGGTGGTCAACCCCACTTCGACCGAGCTGCGCACCAAGAGCACGCTGAACCTGATGGTGGCGGGCACGGACGAGGCCATCGTGATGGTGGAGGCGGGAGCCCAGGAGATCACCGAGGAGGTGATGCTCCAGGCCCTGGCCACCGGCCACGAGGCCATCAAGAAGATCGTGGCCATGCAGCGCGAGCTGCAGGCCAAGGCGGGCAAGCCGAAGTGGACGGTGGCGCCCAAGACGTTCGACCCCGGCTTCGTGGCCTGGGCCGAGCAGGAGATGTCGGGCGCGCTCCTGGCCGCCATGCAGCACCCGGGCAAGCTGGAGTCGTATGCCTTGATGAAGAAGGTCAAGGAGGCCCTGCTCGCGCGCATCCCGGAGACGGAGCCGGACAAGCGGGCCATGGTGGGTCCCGTGTACGAGGCGCTCCGCGAGAAGATCGCCCGGCGCGAGATCCTGGAGCAGAGCCGCCGCCACGACGGCCGGCGCTTCGACGAGATCCGGACCATCACCTCCGAGGTGGGCGTCCTGCCGCGCACGCACGGCTCAGCGCTGTTCACCCGCGGCGAGACGCAGGCCCTGGTGACGGTCACCCTGGGCACCTCCGAGGACATGCAGATCATCGACACCGTGCAGGAGCCCGACCACAAGAAGCGCTTCATGCTGCACTACAACTTCCCGCCCTTCTCGGTGGGCGAGGTGAAGTTCCTGCGCGGCCCCGGGCGCCGCGAGATCGGCCACGGCGCGCTGGCCGAGCGCTCGTTGCGCGAGATGCTGCCCAATGAAGACACATTCCCCTACACCGTGCGCATCGTGTCCGACATCCTGGAGTCGAACGGCTCCTCCTCGATGGCCTCGATCTGCGGCGGCACCCTCGCCCTGCTCGACGCCGGCGTGCCCCTCAAGGCGCCGGTGGCGGGCGTGGCCATGGGCCTCGTGAAGGAAGGCGACAAGTACGCGATCCTCACCGACATCGCCGGCGTGGAGGACCACTACGGCGACATGGACTTCAAGGTCGCGGGCACGCGCGCCGGCATCACCGCGCTGCAGATGGACATCAAGATCGGCGGCATCACGCACGAGATCCTGGCCCGCGCGCTGGCGCAGGCGAGGGAAGGCCGCCTCTACATCCTGGACAAGATGCTGGAGGCGCTGCCGGAGGCGCGGCCCAGCATCAGCACGTACGCGCCGCGCATCATCACCATCAAGATCCCGGTGGACAAGATCCGCGACGTCATCGGACCGGGCGGCAAGATGATCCGGTCGATCGTGGAGCGCACCGGCTGCAAGATCGACGTGGAGGACGACGGCCGCGTGTCGATCGCCTCGGTCGACGAGTCGGCCGCGCGCAAGGCCGTCGCCATCATCGAGGAGCTGACCGCGACCGCCGAGCTGAACAAGACCTACCTGGGCAAGGTGGTCCGCGTGGTCGACTTCGGCGCCTTCGTGGAGATCCTGCCCGGCACCGACGGCCTGCTGCACGTGAGCGAGATGGCCCACCACCGCGTGCAGGACGTGCGCAGCGAAGTGAAGGAAGGCGACCAGATCCTGGTCAAGGTCGTCAACATCGAGCCCGGTTCGGGCAAGATCCGCCTCTCGCGCAAGGCGCTGCTGGAAGGGGGCGACAGCGCCTCCGGGCCGGGTGGGGGAGGCGGCCAGGGACAGGGCGAGCCGCAGCCGGCCGGGGCGTACTCCGACCGCCGCTCGCACGATCAGCATCGCTCGCACGGCGACCGCGGGCATCGGCCCGACCGCGACCGCGGACGCGGCGGCGACCGTGGCGGCCGCGACCACGGCGACCGGCGCCCGCGGTGAAGCTCGCGCCGATCGCCCCCTCGCGGGGGCGCCTGCTACTGCTTTGCCTGACTTCGCTGTTCTTCGCCGGCGCCGGCTACGCGCCCACGGACGGCGCGCTGGAGGTGACGGCCTCACGGTCCGGTTTCGAGCCCGCCGTGATCCGCGCCCACAAGGGTGAGACGCTCCATCTCCGCCTGCACAGCCGCGACCAGGAGCACTGCTTCGCCCTGGACGCGTTCCGGGTGGAGAAGCGCATCGTGGCCGATCGGGCGACGACGGTCGACGTGACACCCGACCGCGCCGGCACCTTTCCCTTCTACTGCTGCCTCGAATCGGGCGCGGCCCTGGAGAAGGAGACGGGCAAGCTCCTCGTCGCCGACTGACCCGCGCGGGCTACAATGCCCGCACGCCTTGAACTACGCGTTCCTGATCGACAACCGGCGCTGCATCGGCTGCCACGCCTGCTCGGTGGCCTGCAAGGCCGAGCACGAGGTGCCGCTGGGCGTTGCGCGCACCTGGGTCAAGTACGTCGACAAGGGCGTCTTCCCGGAGACGCGGCGGACCTTCCAGGTCACGCGCTGCAACCACTGCGAGGACGCGCCCTGCGTCGAGATCTGCCCGACCACCGCCCTGTTCCGCCGCCGCGACGGCATCGTGGACTTCGACTCGCGGCGCTGCATCGGCTGCAAGGCCTGCATGCAGGGCTGCCCGTACGACGCGCTGTACATCGACCCGCAGACGGAGACCGCGGCCAAGTGCAACTTCTGCGCGCACAAGGTCGAGGTGGGGCTGGAGCCGCCGTGCGTGACCGTGTGCCCGACGCAGGCCATCGTGGCCGGCGACCTCGATGACGCGACCAGCCGCATCGTCCACCTGACCGGGCGCCTGCCCGTGCAGGTGCGCAAGCCGGAGAAGGGCACGCGGCCGAAGGTGTTCTACGTCGAGGGCGATGCCGCCGCGCTGGTGCCCCTGGCGGCGCCGCCCGCCTCCGACTACATGTGGGCCCAGGGGCCGCCGCCTTCGGCCCTGACCGCGGCCATGCCGGGCCTCGACGTCGCGGGCGCGCCGCGGCGCACGTACGCAACGCGCGAGCAGCACCGCAACTCGTGGGGCTGGAAGGTCTCGGCGTACCTGTGGACGAAGTCGATCGCGGCGGGCGCGTTCCTCGTCCCCGCGGTGGGGGTGGCGCGGGCGCCCGGGAGCGAGCCCGTCCCGCTGCCGGCGCTCCTCATCGCACTCTTGGCGCTGGCCGCCACGGGCGTCCTGCTCATCTGGGACCTGCGCCAGCCGGCGCGGTTCCTGTGGACGCTCACCCGGCCGCAATGGCGCTCGTGGCTCACGCGCGGGTCGTACGTGATCGCCGCCTATGGCCTGGCCCTGGCCGCGCAGGTCGCGCTGGCGCTCGCGCGCCGCCCCGCCTCGTCCACGCTCATCGCGCTGACCGCGCTGCTGGCGGCCGGCACCGCGACGTACACGGCCTTCCTCTTCGGCCAGGCCAAGGGACGCGATCTCTGGCAGTCGGCGCTGCTGGGCCCGCACCTGCTGGTCCAGGCGCTCGTCGCGGGGGCCGCCCTGTTCGCGCGGCCGTGGCTGGTGGTCCTCCTGCCCGTCGGAGGGCTGCTCGTGGCGGGCGAGGTCTGGGGCCGCCACGCCACCGAGGACGCGCGCCTGGCCGCGCGGCTGATCCAGGACGACCCGCGGTTCACGACCGGGGTGCTCGTGATCGGCCATCTGCTTCCGCTCTCGATCCTCTGGGGCATCTCGAGCTTCCAGGGCATGGCGGGCGCGCTCGCGCTCTTCGGCCTGTTCCTCTGGGAGCACCTCTACGTGCAGGCGCCGCAGCAGGTCCCGCTGGCATGACGATCGAGCGGCTGCTCCCGGGCTCCGCGCTGCAGGCCTACCCGCCGCCTTCGAAGTGGGACGACTGGCGCGAGTACGACGTCAAGGCCTGGCCACGGCGCGTGGAGCGCCGCTACATGCTGGTGCCCACGGTCTGCTTCAACTGCGAGGCGGCCTGCGGTCTGCTCGCCTACGTCGACCGCGCCACCATGCGCGTGCGCAAGTTCGAGGGCAATCCGCTGCATCCCGCCTCGCGGGGCCGCAACTGCGCGAAGGGGCCGGCGACCATCAACCAGATCCAGGACCCCGAGCGCATCCTCTACCCGCTCAAGCGCGCGGGGAAGCGGGGCGAGGGCCGGTGGCAGCGGGTGGGCTGGGACCAGGTCCTCGACGAGATCGGAGCGCGCATCCGGACCGCATTCCGGGAAGGCCGGCACGACGAGGTCCTCTACCACGTGGGTCGTCCCGGGCACGAGCGCTACATGGACCGCGTGCTGCGGGCCTGGGGCATCGACGGGCACAACTCGCACACCAACGTCTGCTCGTCGGCGGCCCGGCTCGGCTATGCGCTCTGGTCCGGCTACGACCGCCCCAGCCCCGACCATGCGCGCGCGCGGTTCATCCTGCTCCTCTCCGCGCACCTGGAATCGGGGCACTACTTCAACCCGCACGCGCAGCGCATCATCGACGGCAAGCTGGCGGGCGCGACGCTGGCCGTGATGGACCCGCGGCTCTCCAACACCGCCTCCATGGCCGACCACTGGCTGCCCACGTATCCGGGGAGCGAGGCGGCGGTGCTGCTGGCCATGGCGCGCGTCATCCTGGACGAGGGCCTGGCCGACCTGGCGTACGTCGAGCGCTGGACCAACTGGCGCGAGTTCATGGCCCACCGCCGGCCGGGCGACGAGCCGACCTTCGGCGCGTTCCTGGCCGCGCTCAAGGACCACTACCGCGAGTTCACGCCGGAGTTCGCGGAGGCCGAGAGCGGGGTCGATCGGCATCGCATCGTTGAAGTCGCGCGGCTCATCGGCACCGCGCGGGGCGCCTTCGCCTCGCACGTCTGGCGGGGCAGCGCCAGCGGCAACCTCGGCGGCTGGCAGGTGGCGCGCGCGCTGCAGCTCCTGACCGTGCTCACCGGCAGCGTGGGCACGCCGGGCGGCACGTCGCCGCACGCCTGGAACAAGTACAAGCCCGTCTTCTGGGAGGAGCCGCCCGCGCACGCGCGCTGGAACGAGCTGCTCTTCCCGCCCGAGTGGCCGCTGAGCCATTACGAGATGAGCTTCCTGCTGCCGCACTTCCTGAAGGAAGGGCGCGGCAAGCTCGACGTCTACTTCACGCGCGTCTACAACCCCGTGTGGACCAACCCGGACGGCATGACGTGGGTGGAGGCGCTGCGCGACGAGGCCATGGTCGGCCTGCACGCGGCGCTGACGCCGACCTGGAGCGAGACGGCGGTCTTCGCGGACTACGTCCTGCCCATGGGCCACGCGGGCGAGCGGCACGACATCCAGAGCCAGGAGACGCAGTCGGGGCGCTGGGTCAGCTTCCGCCAGCCGGTGGTGCGCGCCGCGCGTGAGCGCCTGGGGGAGACGTTCCGCTACACGTACGAGACCAACCCGGGCGAGGTCTGGGAGGAGGACGAGTTCTGGGTCGAGCTGAGCTGGCGCATCGATCCCGACGGCGCGCTTGGGATCCGCCGCTGGTTCGAGTCGCCGTACCGCGCGGGCGAGAAGCTGACCGTCCACGACTATTACCGCTGGATCTTCGAGAACGCGGTGCCCGGCCTGCCGGAGGCGGCCGCGCGCGAGGGGCTCGAGCCGCTCGACTACATGCGGCGCTACGGCGCGTTCCTGATCGAGAAGGACGTGCACGGGCTGGAGTCGCAACCGGTAGCCGTGCCACCGGGGGCCGAGCGTGACCAGGAGACGGGCCGAGTGCGCGTGGAGGGAAAGCCGATCGGCGTCGAAGTCGGGGGAGAGGTCGTCACGGGATTTCCGACGCCCTCGGGGCGTCTCGAGATCTACTCGCGCACGCTCGAGGAGTGGGGCTGGCCGGAGGATGCCATGCCCGGCTACATCCGCAGCCACGTCCATCGGTCGAACCTGGATGCCACGCGCGGCGAGATGCTGCTGCTGCCGACCTTCCGCCTGCCCACGCTGATCCACACGCGCAGCGGGAACGCGAAGTACCTGGCCGAGATCTCGCACCGCAACCCGCTCTGGATGCATACTTCCGACGCGCGCCGGCTGCGTCTCGTGACCGGCGACCTCGTGCGCGTGACGACCGAGATCGGCTACTCCGTCAACCGCGTCTGGGTCACGGAGTCGATCGCGCCCGGCGTGGTGGCCTGCTCGCATCACCTCGGCCGCTGGCGCCTGCACGAGGGAGAGGGCAGCCGGTGGTCCACCGTCCGCGTGCGGCTGGAGACGCGGGACGGCGCCTGGATGCTGCGCCAGGTCGAAGGCATCGGCCCCTTCGCGAGCAGCGATCCGGATTCCAGCCGCATCTTCTGGAGCGACGGAGGCGTGCACCAGAACCTGACCTTCCCGGTGCATCCCGATCCCGTTTCGGGCATGCACTGCTGGCACCAGAAGGTGGTGGTCACGCAGGCGCAGGCCGACGACCGCTACGGCGACGTGTTCGTGGACACGAACCGCTCGATGGAGGTCTATCGCGAGTGGGCGCGCCGCGCGCGGCCGGGACCGGGCCCCGGCGGGCTGCGGCGGCCGCTCTGGCTCGACCGGCCGCTGCGGCCGGTCGATTCCGCGTTCTTCAAACCATGACCCTCGAGCCCCTTCTCCAGACCGCCCGTACGTTCGTGCGCGACGAGGTCGTGCCCGTCGAGCACGAGCTGCTCGCCTCGGGCGGCCGCGCGCTGCCCGGCCTCCCGCGCCTGCGCGAGAGGGCGCGAACGCTGGGGCTGGTGGCGCCGCACCTGCCCACGGCGTACGGCGGACGGGGGCTGGACCTGGCCGCCTTCGGTCGCCTCAGTGAGGAGCTGGGCTGGTCGCCGCTGGGCCACTACGCCTGCAACTGCCAGGCCCCCGACGTCGGGAACATGGAGCTCCTCCTCGCGCACGGGAGCGCCGAGCAGCAGTCGCGCTGGCTGCGGCCGCTGGCGGCGGGAGACATCCGGAGCTGTTTCGCCATGACGGAGCC
>Ga0070698_100009072_pt1 | contig 10690 bp, 10 predicted proteins | sample KBSK1502metaG_FD_65477 | JGI IMG/M metagenome (GOLD analysis project Ga0070698, IMG submission 65477) | Corn, switchgrass and miscanthus rhizosphere microbial communities from Kellogg Biological Station, Michigan, USA - KBS K1-50-2 metaG | ecosystem: Host-associated > Plants > Roots >... | reverse complement strand
GCCTCCACCCAGTTCCCCAGGGTCCCCGCGTTGATCCCCAGGTCCCGGGCCACCTGCGCGATCGGCTTGCCCGTCTCGCGGACCAGCCGCACCGCGCCCTCCCGGAAGTCCCGATCGAACCTCCTGCGCGTCTCTCCCATCGGAGATACCTCCCTCTAAGAGGATCTCTCCACGCTGGGAGGGGAAACCCAATCGTGAGCCGCTGCATAGCAGTGGTTACGGACATATGGCGGACGGAATCGGGCCGGGCCCGGGGCGGGGAGGTCATCGGTGATTCCTGGGTGCTGCCCGCTGGACGGCGGCGCCATCCTGATCGCCGGGCGCCGGCCTGAGCTTCCGCTGGGAACGCGCCGCCTGCGCCGCGGGCGGTTCGTTGCGTCACCTCGCCCAGGGCAGCGGGCCGCACTGGGCCCGGATGGTGCGGCCGGCGGCGGCCAGCGTCAAGCGTCCGGTTCGCGCTCAGCCGGGCTGGCCCCGCTGACCTGTGATGGACCTGAGGTGTACCTGCGACGGACCTGGCGTGTACCTCGCCGGCCGGGCAGGTGACGGCAGGAGGCCAGATATGAGCGTCACCTGCACAGTCCCAGCCACGCGACCAGTATGGCGGGTCTGCGTAATGCGTCGCTGAACCAGCACGGCACCCGTCAGAGCACACAGCCAGAGATGATCAGCGAATCACGGGACGCTGCCCGGCTCGGTGTGGCTGGCGCGGTCCGGCGCCAGCCGGCAGGCACGGCGGTGGCGTCGCTTCCGCGACCTGCGGCGGCGCGCCAGCGGATTAAGAGTCCGCTGCTCTGCCATTTTGGCCGTGTCGGATGGTGACGGTAAGTGCTATGACGTACCGAGCTATACGGCGACCTCCAGATCTAAGTGTCATCTGGTACCGGCCGCTACCGCCTTGTACCGCGACATCCGAGCAAACATGGAGCAAACATGGCCGCGGCCGATCTTGGACCGGTGTGGCCAGATGTGGGCCCGCCGGCGCCGGACCGGCGGCCCCACATCTGGCGGGAGCAGCGGATACGCTCCGTAATTGCCGCGCTGGCGTCGATACCAAGTAGATGCCGGGTTGGCCATCCAAGATGATGCTGAGGCTCATGACAGATCGCAAGTTGCCAGGGGCTGTCGGGTCCACGTCGCGATTGACCTCTGGTGGACCTGCGATATACCTCGCATGGACCTGGAAGCTTGTCCTCCTTGGTCATCGCTGCTGACGGGTGGTGTGTGCGGCCTCGATCTTGTTGAGGAGCCGTAGTAGCCGATTGGCAAGCAGCACGATCTCCGCTGTAACGGCGAAGCTGGTCGGCGCTTATCAATTCCTGATGGGGCAGCTACTCGCTGCCGACGATCATGTAGGAACGAATCCGCCCGTTCACCATGCGAGCGCAGCCGGTTATTTGCACCAGCTGGCTGAGGTTGCGCCACATCATGCGCCGCACCTCCTCGGGCTCCAGCCCATGCAGCCGTGCGAGAGCATGTTCTACGGGGACCACATTGCTGGGTTGATGCGGTTCCGGCCCGGAGCGGTCGCCATATGGATGGTCGGTCTCAGTTAGCAGCCGGTCGGGCGGAAGATGGCGCAGCGTGCCGGAGCGCCGGACCATCGCCGCGTTGACCTAGAACTAACAGCCCAGCTCGACCGCTCGCCTGGTCGCCTTGACACTGCCGAGCCACCAGTGCAGCACAACGCCGGGCACCAGGCGCAGCGTCAGCTCATCGAGGACCTGCTCCGCCGCCCGGTAACTGTGCAGGCTCACGATCCTTGGTTCGTCGGCGAGGATCTCTAGAACGCCGCGGAGCGTCCGAACTTGTGTCTCCAGGGGCACCTGGGCGGCACCGTCAAGGCCAAATTCGCTAACGTAGGGAGTCTTCGCGATCAACGAGCAGAATGCGTGCACATCGAAGCTGCGGTGGCTGCTGGCAAGGCCCGGATGGCTTCCGATGCCCCAGACGATCAGATCGTCTTGGCGCTGCACGGCGGCACGCGACTCAGCGAGTGAGCGTGTGGCCGCGAATATAACAGCGCGCAGGCCGTGAAGCTGGCTGGCAGGCACCGCCACGTCGATGTGGGCGTGCAGATCCAGCGGCGGCAATGCGGATCTCATGAAAAGAGCAGCTCCAGTTCTCGGATGGCGCGCTCGCAGACATCGCGTGCCGCTGCGGTGTCGTAGCCGCTCGGCAAGGTCAGCGAGGCGAGATCGGCCGGACGCAGGGCCGCAGTGCTGCAGCGGTGAGATCTTGAAGTTGCGGTGGCCGGTATGACCACAGGAATGCGTCGCGCTCAGCAGGTCAGATGCCGCGTCACGGCCGACAAACTCTGCTACACGGCTGAACATCTCACCCTTGGTCATCGCGGCCAGCGGGTTCTCGATCCGGGCATGTGCACTGGCGGCTGTCGCCAGGGCCGCCAACTGCTCCAGGAACAGCGGGTGGGTGGTGCGGGTGGAAAGGCTGCCGCGCTGGTCAGCCGTCAGCGGCAGGTTTAGGGAGGCGAAGCCGTTCTCGGGAATCCACAACGGCAGCGCTTCCATCGATGCGATGGCCAGCCCGAAGGCCAGGAACAGCAGTGAGCGGGTGCGGGTCGACCTCTCGTCACGGAAGTGCGTGCCATCCAGCTGTATCGCGTGCCGGGAGAAGTGGATCTGCTGGTGGGGCTGCGCCGGGCCGCCGATCAGCTGGCCGATGCGCTGCGCAATCCGTCGCTGCACGGGCGCGAGTGTGGTCAGCCCCACGTGGGAAGTCAGCACGTGTGGGGCGTCGCCAAGCTCGTGCCGTGACAGCAGCGCGCCGACTGCCGAGTCGGCCCCGCCGCTGAGGAGAACCACGCGCTTCGCACCGGTGAAGCGGTTCTCCCGTACCTGCTCCTTCGGCACCCGGGCCTTGTGGAAACTGAGCTGCCACGTGTCGCCGGACAGAAAACCGAGGAGATTCTGCAGCTGAACCCTGACCGGTTCCCAGCGGGACGGATCAGCAACAGGCACCTCGATCGAAAGGTCGCGCCGCGACCAGTTGGATCCGCCGATCCGGCGCAGTGTGGACCGGTCAGCCGCATACACCATGACGGCGAGCCGGACGAGATCGATATTCACATCAGTGACCGGCCCGAGCGCACCGAGCCGCGGGCCCAGCGCCTCATGCTGGGGCAGAAGCGTGGATACGAAGGAGTCGCGCGTGCTGTCGCGGACCCAGAAGAACCGGTTCCGTGCCACGCCGGCTGGGAGGACCTCGGGTACCTGGAAGCGCATCGAGTAGCCGGTCATGAGCCATTGCCCCAAATCTCGCGCATCGTCTCGATGCCCCGGGCAATAGCCTCGGAGAACTCGGCGGGCGTCGCAACGCCAGCAGCCGTCATCGCCTCGCACACGGGCGGTTCACACACTCCACAGCGCCTGGGTCGGGGACAGGCGGGCGGCACGGATAGCCGGCCACAGCCCGGCGGCGGCGCCGATGACCAGGGCGGCGGCCAGCCCCCCGGCCCACGCCTGCGGGGGGATGTCCACCGCCCAGCCCTTCACATGGGCGTAGACGGCCACGGCGGCCGCGCCGGCGCCGGCCCCCGCCGCGCCGCCCAATAGGGCGAGGAGCATGGCTTCGGACAGGAATTGGATGCGGATGTGTCCTTTGGTGGCGCCTAGCGCCCGGCGGAGCCCGATTTCGGAGCGGCGTTCGAGGACGGAGATGAGCATGACGTTGCCGACGCCGATGGCGCCGACGAGCAGGGAGACCGCGCCGAGGCCGAAGAACAGGCTGTTCAGCGCGGCTTTGGCGTCGGCTTGGGCGACCAGCGCGTCAGAGGGCTGGGCGACGGTCACTTCGTAGGGGTGTTCGGGGTTGGCCTGGGCGGCAAGCAGAGAGTGGACGGCGTTGACCTGGTCGGTGTGCGCGCGGAGGTAGATCTGGGAGGGGTGCCCGTCGAAGTGCAGATAGGTTTCGGCGGCGGGTAGCCGACCAGCACCGACGAGTCGATTTCGGGAGCGAGCACGGCAGGGTGGAGGATGCCGGTTACATACAGCCAGATGCCGCCTTGGCCGGGGATGCCGCTGATCCAGATCCGCTCGCCGGGCCAGATGCGGTCGATACCCAGACGCGACGCGGCGGCGGCGCCGAGCACAGCGACCGGTTCGCGGGCGGTGGCGGCGGTCAGGTAGCGGCCGCGGGCCACCGAGGTGCCGATGGTGCGGGGCAGTCGCAGGCTGGTGGCCTGCACGGACAAGGCGTTGGTGTTGATCGAGGGGATCAGCGGGCTCCGGTAGGCGTTGACGTTGGTGACGGTGCCGGTGTCGTCAACGGCGGTGACCGGCCCGATCCGGGAGATCATGCCGGGTGCGGCGGTCGGCAATTCGGCGATGCCGCCGGATAGGGTCTGCCCGTTGGCGACGGTGAGCAGGTTGGTGCCGAGCTTGGCGATCTCTGCGTTCAGCCCGGCAGCGGAGGACGCCGACAGCCCGAGGACGGCGACGACCGCCGCGACCCCGATCGCGATGCCCAGCGCCGACAGCGCGGCGCGCAGCTTTCTGGTGCGCATCCCCACGGCGGCCAGCCGGGCCAGGTCGGCCAGGCCCAGCCGGACCGCCGCCGGGGTGACAGCCCGCGCCGGGTCGGCGGCGGGGGCTGGCGATGTGAGGCTCATTGCGGTCCTTTCCGGCCGGGTTGCGGCGAGCCGGCCGGCGGCTCGCTGGCTTGCTGGTCAGCGGCGGGCGGGGCGGCGGTGTCGGCCACGATGCGGCCATCGAGCATCTCGATGCGTCGGCGCATGCGGGCGGCGATCGCATGGTCGTGGGTGACCACCACGATCGTCACGCCGGCCGTGTTGAGCTCCTCCAGCAGGTCGAGCACCGCGGCGCCGGTGGCCTGGTCCAGGTTGCCGGTCGGCTCGTCGGCCAGCACGATCGCCGGCGCTCCGGCCAGGGCGCGGGCGATGGCCACCCGCTGGCGTTCCCCGCCGGACAGCCGGGGCGGGCAGACGGTCAGTTTGCGGCCGAGCCCGACCTGCTCCAAGGCGGCGGCGGCCCGCTGGCGGCGTTCGGTGTTGCGGTAGCCGGCGTACATCAAGGCGTCGGCCACGTTGCCTACCGCAGTTTGGTGTTCGGCGAGGAAGAACTGCTGGAACACGAACCCCACCCGGCCCGCGCGCAGCGCCGCCAGCTGCCGATCCGACAGGCCCGCCAGGTCCAGGCCGGTGATCTTCACGATGCCGGCGGTGGGCCGGTCCAGGCTGCCCATCACGTGCAGCAGCGTGGTCTTGCCCGATCCGGACGGGCCCACCACCGCCACCAGCTCTCCCGCGGTCAAGGTCAGGCTCACGTCCCGCAGCGCGGTCACCGGCGGCACACTGGGGTAGGTCTTGCTCACCCCGGCGACCTCCAGCACCACCGGGGGCCCGCCGGCAACGGCTGGGCGGGGATCGGCGGACCCGGCCGGTTCCCGCATGGTCTCCTGGCTACTCATTGCCAGGCACCACCACGCGCTGCCCGGCGGCCAGCCCCGGCCCGGACACCTGCACCACGTTTTCCGCGTCATCGAACAACCCCGGCCTCACCGGCACCAGGTGGTGCGTGCCGTCACCGGCGACCACCTCCACCGCGTACCCCCCGCCAGCCCTCGCCAGCAGCGCGAACACCGGCACTGCCAGCACGTTGTGCACCGTCCGATCGGTGATCGTCACCTCCACCAGGGCCTGATCCAGGCTTCCGGTGGCGCCCGGATGGACGGGCTTGATGTGCACCGGCACCGTGGGCCCGCTGCCGCCGCCCGATCCGCCCGAACCACCGGAGTTGTTTGACGAGGTGGTGGCGACCTTGCCCACCGAGGTGACCCTGCCCGGGGTGGTGCTGCCATCCGGCAGCGTGATCGTGACCCGGTCACCGGCCCTGACCTCGGATTGCAGGTCCGGATCCAGTGCGACACTCACCGTGCGCGCCGTCGAACTCGCCTGCAGCACCGGCCCGGTCGCGGGTGCGCCGAGACGGGCCTGCAGTGTGGTCACCCGCGCGGCAGTCGGCAAGAACACCACATCCCCAAGATCCAGCTTGCCGGTCTGGTCCACCCCGAGGTGGTCCTGCAGCTTCTCCACCCCCGCGCTGGTGGCCCAGTTGAACTCATCCCAGGCCGAGTCCACATCAGCGGAATCCGCATACCCAAGCGCGACCAGGTCGTGGTTCAGCTGCGCCACGTCCGCCCCGGTCGCCCCCTCGGCCAGGGCGCGGTAAGCGGGAACGGCCCCGTACAGCAGCACAACCGGGGCGCCGTTCACCCGGTACAGCACCTGACCATCGCCGATGACCTGCCCGGCCCCCGGCAGCCACGTCACCGTGCCATGCGCCTGAGCAAAGACCGTGTTAGACCCCGCATACCCCAGCGTGCCGTTGAATTGCGTCTGCGTCGACAGCGTCCGGCGCCCGACCGTCACCAGCGACGTCGCCGACCCGTTACCGCCCGGCCCGCTACTGCCCCCGCCGCCGGCGAACACACCGCTGACCGCCGCGACCACGCCGCCCGCGATCAGCACCAGCACCACCGCAACGATCACCCGCCCACGCCAGCGCCGCCGCGACGGCATGCCCCCACCGGAGCCGGTGAACCCCGGACGTTCGCTGGCCACCGGTGCTGTCCTGCTACTCATGGCATCTCCTTCCCGATCGTTCCGCTCCTCGTCCTGCAGGCGCGATGTCCCGTTACTTTCCAGCCGCCCAACCACGGCGGCCAATACCCGGTGCCGGGCAGTCCGTGCCGACGCAGAGCATGCGGCGCGGCAAAGCCTGTCATGATGTCACCCAAACGACTCAGGGAAGTTTCCGGACACGCAACCCGCATACGTTGAGCCCGGGGCGGCAATGCCTGTCATGATGAGACCGCTATCGGGGCACCCCCGAGGTCTGGGTGCTCCACCCGCGCGCATTGGTTCGCCTTATCCTGAATCTGCGACCAATACGGGTTAAAGCCATCTTTACTGATGCTAATCTGGAAGCCAGGGCTACCATTACTACCGATGGTGGGGTCGGGCCACCTGGGCACCCGTGGGAGCGCATGCATCGGGCGAAATTCTCCAATTGGGTCATCGCCTGCTGCACCAATGCCCGTGGGCAATCACCGGTGTACTCACATTGGGCAAGCGACCGGCTGTCCAGCTTGCTGGCGTCGATTGGGAGCGTGCGGTAACAGGCACGCTCGGCCGCCTGGAGTGTAGCGGCGCTGACTCCGACTGAGCGTGCTGACCTAACTAGAGCGGGGAATCCGGGGGTTTTGGGATCTGGGTCGGGATACCTCGAGACGCCATGCGAACGCATGCAGACCGAGAAGGGCTCCGCCGACCGGGCGTTCGACGATCCTCCCGTACTCGATGAGCCACCAGAACCACTGGATGATCCGCCGCCGCAGGCCACAGTCAGCAGGGCCAGGACGGCAGCAGCGATCATGGCGACGACGGTTCGCACTGTGAATGGCTGTGGCCGCCGTACGACGCGGCTGCTGTGATGCATCATGCCTCCTCAGGGGCTGGGTCGTGGCTGCGCCCGGCTGCCGGTACTGGCCGCCATCCGGTTCCTGGGCCACTCCGTCCGGGGTGGCCCGCCGCGCCGCAGCCCTTCCCGTATAGCAGGCAGCCCATGACAGGAGCCGAACAGTGGATGTTAGACGGATGTCATCGGGTGACGAAGGCACATAATGTGAGGGTGCGAGTGCTGGTCGTGGAGGATCACGTTGCGCTGGCTGACCGGATCGGCGACGGGCATGCGGTGCCGGCGCAGTGGATTCGACGCGGCAATGCCCTTTCATGGCGACACCGTCAACCGATGGGCACCGCGACCGCATGCAGCGGGAGAGGGGAAGCAGCGCCTCCAGCGTCGCTGACGGCTAGGCGAAGTCTCCACGCTACGAGGGGGGACCCAGCGCCGTGACGACGGCGGGCAGCAGGTGGTGGCATTGGTTCACCGCGTGGTCCGTCGGCGAACCCGGGGGATTGTCGGCCCCAGGCCCCATGAAGCCAAGGCGCCCCTGGGAGTCGAATTTGGGGTCGGGGAAGTTCGGCACGCCGTGGGAGCGCATGCAGGCCGAGTAGGCGACCGCTGACGGGGAGCCGCCGGAACCGGCCGATGACGGGTTGCCGCTGCATGCCGCCGCCAGCAGGGCCAGGATGGCAGCGGCGATGATGGCGGCCGCGGTTCGCACTGTGCACGCCCGTGCCCGCCGTACGACGCGGGTGCTGTGGTGCATCATGCCTCCTCACCGGGCTGGGTCGTGGCTGCGCCCGGCCGCCGGTGCGCAATCGGGACTGGCTGCTGTCCGGTTCATCAGCTGCTCCGTCCGGGGTGGCCCGCGGCGCCGCGGTCTCTCCACTCTCGCGGGTAGCCCATGACACGAGCCGAACAGAGATTGTTAGACAGATGTCATCTGCGCCGGTGCGCGATGTGGACGTGCAGGTGCTCGTTGTGGAAGATCGCGTTGCGCTGGCCGAAGCGAGGCGTCGGGCCGCCCGGCCGGGCTCGCGGTGGGCAGCACCGGCTGGCGGACCCGCAGGGTGGCCTGGCAGGCCCGGTCGCTGGGGTCCAGGCCGCTACCCAGGCTGGCCTGGATCGGGCCGCCCGGGCCGGGGAAGTCCGTGACCCCGTGCACCCGCCTGCACCGGGAGAACGCCAGCGGGCCGTGCGACGCCGGGCAGCCCGGCGAGGACAACGTCCTCGCTGACGATGATGCGACGTTCGCCACGCCCAGGCTGCCTGTGCTGCTCCCACCGCTGCAGGCAGCCACCAGCAGCGCGACGGGCGGGCCGTGCCAGCGCGGCGGATTCGGTGCGGCAATGCCTCTCATCGTCGCACCTCATTCCTCCCGCAGGAGCACACCGCCCTGATTCTGGCAGTGGCCGATCTTGGCGAGCATCTGCGATGAACGCGAGTCACTGACGGAAATGCCCGCCGCGGTGATCTGGAAGGAGGGGCGCCCCATGGAATCGATGCTGGGGTCGGGCCAGTTCGCCACCCCGTCGTTGCGCATGCACCGGGCGAACGTCCTGCCTTCGGTGAGCGCCCGCTGCACCACGGCAGGTGGACAGTCGCCGGTCATCAGGCACTGTGTCAGCGAGGCAATGAACGTCCTATCGATGTTGGGTAGCAGGTGCCGGCAGGCTCTCCGGGCCGACTGGAACTGGGAGCTGCTGACCCCGAAGGCCTGCGCGTCGCCCTTAGGGACCTGTCCGCTGCTGGTGGGGTCGGGGTAGTTCGGCACCCCATGGGAGCGCATGCAGGCCGAGTAAGCGACCGCTGACGCGGAGGTCGCTGACCCTCCCGCACCCGGTGAGCCGCCGGAACCAGCAGATGACGGGCTGCCGCCGCAGGCCGCCGCCAGCAGGTCCAGGACGGCCGCGGCGATGATGGCGGCCGCGGTCCGCGCTGCCGGCGGCCCTCCCCGCCGTGGCCGGCGCAGGACGCGGGTACTGTCGTTCATCATGCCCTCCTCAGGGCCCCGGGTCGTGGCCGCGCCTGGCCGCCGGCGCGCGATCGGGACTAGCTGCTGTCCGGTTCATGGGGCTGCTCCGTCCGGGGCGGTCCGCGGCGCCGCAGACCGCCCAGGGTCTACCAGGCGCTGCTGCTTCAGCTGGTGCTGGTCCGCGGTCGGCGGTTCCCGCCGCAGACGTCCGAACCCCCTCTCCGGGACTGGTCGCAGCCCCTCGGGCATCGCCGGGTCGCCGCCGGGCTTACGGCTGTTCAGCGGGCCGTCCCGGCGGGCAATGGAACACCTACGTCTGGGGCAGGTGGTGTGAGCACTCGCTCATCTTCTGGTCGATCTGGGCTGGAGCCACCCCGGACCTTGGCCGGCGAATGAAGTAAGTGGTTTCGTTCATGCTCCTCAAAGTTAGTCATCGTGGTGGTAGGCGTCGGCGCCGGGCGGAGAAGGTCACTGCGTCGTCACAAGCGGGTTATTCGCGTGAAACACGTGCTGGCACGCCCGGACCTTGGAAGTGATCTGCGGCGCATTCGGGTCAATGCTGTCCGGCAGGTGAAAGAAGGGTCGCTGGTCCTGCCGGGACGTGGGGGCGGGGTCGGGCCACCTAGGTATCCCGCGGGAGCGCATGCAGCGGGCGAACTGCCGCATGTCGTTCCACGCCTGCTGCACCTGGGCCTGGGTCGGCTGGCCGCCGTTCGGGAGCAGGTGCTCGCACGCTCTATGCGCCGCGGGGAACTGAGCATTACCGGCCGTGAGCTGGGCGACCTCCCTCTTAGGGAGCATTCCGCTGCTGTCGGGGTCGGGGAAGCCCGGCACGCCGTGGGAGCGTATACAGCGGGAGAAGGCGAGCATCTTCTGGGAGTTCGTCGACGGGGAGTTCGATGGCCCTCCCGCATCCGGTGAGCCGCCGGAACCGGCCGAAGACGGGCTGCCGCAGGCCGCCGCCAGCAGGGCCAGGCAGGCTGTGGCGATGATGGCGGCCGCGGTCCGCGCTGCCGGCGGCCCTCCCCGCCGTGGCCGGCGCAGGACGCGGGTGCTGTCGTTCATCATGCCCTCCTCAGGGGCCGGGCCGTGGCCGCGCCTGGCCGCCGGCGTGCTTCGGGACTAGCTGCTGTCCGGTTCATGGGGCTGCTCCGTCCGGGGTGGTTCGCCGCGCCGCGGCTCTCCCCGGTCTAGCAGGCAGCCGATGACAGGAGCCGAACAGTGACTGTTAGACAGATGTCATCGCCGCGGGCGCACAATGGGCACGTGC
>Ga0070698_100009071_pt1 | contig 10693 bp, 12 predicted proteins | sample KBSK1502metaG_FD_65477 | JGI IMG/M metagenome (GOLD analysis project Ga0070698, IMG submission 65477) | Corn, switchgrass and miscanthus rhizosphere microbial communities from Kellogg Biological Station, Michigan, USA - KBS K1-50-2 metaG | ecosystem: Host-associated > Plants > Roots >... | reverse complement strand
AGGCGTACGCGGAGCCGCTCTCCGCCACCGGCCATGTGGAGCACCTGGCGCACCGTCTGGTCGGCGAAGCCGCGCGGCTCGGTGAGCTGGATCTACTCGTAGGGACTGATCACTGCGGTGCGGAAACCGGCAGTCCAGATCATGCTCGCTCCATTCGTTGCGATGGGAATAGTGCGCTTAGGCGGGGGTCAGGACGGTCTTGCCGGACAGTCGTCCGGCGGCGGCCTGGTCGTGGACGGCGGCCAGCTCGGCCAGCGGCAGCCGCTCGGCCACCTCGATCTTCAGATATCCGGCGTCGACGCGGGCGACCAGCTCGGCAAGCTGGGCGGCGTTGCTGCGCACGTAGACACGCGCCGTCCGCACCCCGCGCCCGGCATCCTCCGGGCCGGGAGTGGTGGTGCTGACGAAGGCGCCACCGTCAGCGACCAGGCCCACTAGCTGCGTGGTCTCCTCCGGGCTGGTACGCACAAGGTTCAGCACCACGTCGAACCGCTGCCCGGCCACCGCCTGCAGGACGGGGGCAGCGGTGTAGTCGACGATCTGGTCCGCGCCGTAGGAACGGATGCGGTCATGGCTGCGCGCGCTGGCGGTCGCGGTCACGATGGCATCAGCCTGCTTGGCCAGCTGGACGGCGTACCCGCCGACCGCGCCGCCCGCGCCGTTGATCAGGACGCTCTGCCCCGGCTTCAGCCCGGCGTGTTCGAACAGCGACTGCCAGGCCGTCAGCCCGGACGAGGGCAGTGCCGCGGCGTCGGCGAGCTCGACCGTATGCGGGGCAGCCGCCAGCGCCTCGGCGGGCGCGGCAGCGTACTCGGCAGCCGCGCCGGGCGTGGTCATCGGCAGGAACGCCACCACCGCGTCCCCGGCGCTCCAGTCGCTCACGCCCTCGCCGATCTCGGTAACGACGCCGGCCACGTCGAAGTTCGGGACGTGCGGAAAGGCCACCGGAAACACCTGCTGCAGGAAGCCGGCGCGGATCGCGGCGTCCACAGGGTTGAACGCGGTGCCGGCCACCCGCACCACCACCTGCCCCGCACCCGCCACCGGGCGGTCCGCGTCCTCGTAGACCAGGACTTCGCTGTCGCCGTAGGAGTGGTAACGCACTGCCTTCACGATCTCTCTCCTTCACCCGCTTGCTTCGAAGTTGAAACATATAAGAACCTACCTTGCTTCGACTTCGAAGCACACCCCTGAGCGGGTGACGATGGTCACAATGCTTTGGATTCGAAGCTGTACGGTGGGAGGATGACCGGCCGCCAGCCTGAGACCAGCGCCAACGGCGTCGAGGCGCTCGATCCCCAGCAATTGGGGGCCTACTTCGCATTCATGGAAGCCGCCGGCCTGCTCCAGCACCAGGTCGAACAGCAGCTACGCACCGCGGGCGACATCAGCTACGTGCAGTTCCAGCTCTTGGCCCGCCTCGCCGACGCGCACGGCCAGCTGACCATGACGCAGCTGGCCGACGGGGTCGTCTACAGCCGCAGCGGCCTGACCTACCAGGCCGGCTTGCTGGAGAAGGCCGGCCTCATCGCCCGCGCTCCCTCCCCCGAAGACGAGCGTGCCACCCTGGTCACCATCACCGACAAAGGCCTGGCCCTCTTCGCCCGTGTCCTGCCGGGCCACGTCCAGGTCGTCCGCCGCCTGCTGTTCGACCCGCTGTCCGGCGACGACCTGCACCACCTCGGCGACATCGTCACCCGCATACGCGACAACATGCGCGCCCAGCCACCCCGCTCCGCCGCCCCCCGCAGGCGCCGCCCCAAACCCAGCGCCACGCCCACGGCCACGGCGCAGGCCACGGCCCCGACCCCGACCCCGACGCAGGCCTGAACCGGGGTTCCTCGCCTGGCCCGGCGCCGAGGCTCGCTGGAGGCGGCCTAGCCGCTCGGGCCTGGATCCGCGCGGCGTACTAGAGCGTGTCCTTTTGGATCATGACGGGTGGCCGACTGGTACGGGTGTGCTGTGCGGGGCAGGACGGGTCAGGCGGGCCGCCGCGCGGGCGGCGGTCCTTCCAGCCGAACGGGCGGGCTGCCCGCCCTTGCACCACGGCTCACGCAGGCATCGCGGTGCACACGGGCATCACCGGGCCCGGGGCGCCGGCCCTAGATCCAGGCATGGTGGCGGTCTCGTCGGCCGCGACGGGCGGTTCGGCTCGAGACATGGGCGCGAGTTTACGCGGGGACACGGCAGCGGAGAGGTCCCCCGCATCGCCTCTCCGATGCCGTGTTACCCCCCGATTGCGTGCCTGGCACGGGTTTGCGCGTGCCCGACACTGACACGGAGGCGGCCGACCCGGCCCTGATACGTATCCGGCATCGGAATCTTGAGTTTTGTCCGCTGGCGCGCGAGCTGGGGATGGCCGGGAAGATCCTGCTCGGCAGCGACTTCCCGAACCTCCCCTACCCGTACGCGCGGCAGCTCGCCGGGCTGGCCGGGATCGGGCTCGGCGACGACTGGCTGCGCCGGGTGTGCTGGGACAACCCGGTGGCCCTGTTCGGGCTACCGGAGACGGTCGGCTAGGAGGGCGGCCACCCGGTCGCGGGGCAGGGCGGGGGTGCGGTGCCCGTCGCGGCCGGTCATGTCCTCGTTGGCGACCAGCGCGTTGACCACGGCCTCCTCGCATGTCTGCACGACGGCCTCGTAGAACGGGTCGAGGCGCTCCCAGGGCACGAATTCCAGCCGGGACATGGCCTGGTCGCCGGGGCGGAACGCGCCGGGGTTGGCGGTGGAGAAGGCCAGGAACAGGTCGCCGGAGAAGTGGGAGCCGATGGTACCAGTTCGGGCCAGGCCGGCGGTGACCCGGCGGGCCAGCGCCTGGCACTGGTGCGGGAACAGCGGCGCGTCGGTCGCGACCACGGCGATGACCGAGCCGGAGCCGGGCGGGGCGAGCCTGAAGTCCGCCATCGGGTTGTCGTCGGCGAGCGCCTCGCCCATGGGCACCCCGGCGATGACGAGCTCCCGGCGGGCACCGAAGTTGGCCTGCACGAACACGCCGACCGTGTAGTCGTCGACCAGCCGCGAGGCGGTGCCCGAGCCGCCCTTGAACTCGTAGCAGTTCATCCCGGTGCCGCCGCCGACCGAGCCCTCCTCGACCGGGCCCGGGCGGGCCGCGTCGATCGCCGTCACCACGTGCCGTTCGGTGACGTGGTGGCCGTTGATGTCGTTGAGGTAGCCGTCCCAGGTTTCCGCGGCCACCGGCAGCAGCCAGACCTCGGCCACCACGGGGTGGTGGGTGACCGTCCAGGCGATGATCCCGGCGTGGGCGACGCCGACCGCGTGCGTGTTCGTGATCGCGATCGGCCCGTCGAACGTGCCCGACTCGTTGATCCAGGAGACCCCGGTCATCTCGCCGTTGCCGTTCTGGGAGTGGAAGCCGGCCGCCACCGGGTCGCCGGTCCCGGCCGGGCCGCGGGGGTGGATGGCCGTCACCCCGGTCCGCACGGTGCTGCCCTCGATCAGCGTCGTGTACCCGACCTCGACGCCGGGCACGTCGGTGATGGCGTTCCACCGGCCGGGGCGGCCGCCGAACGGGATACCGAGGGCGCGGGCGCGGGGCTTGCCGGCGGGGGTGGTTCGGTGCGGATCTGGCGTGGTCACGGTGATCAGCGTAGGGCCGGATGTGACCCAACGACCTCGCCAGGCCCGGCATGATATGTGTGTGGATTGGAAACAACGGGTGAACGCGGTTCTCGAGCGGACCGTCGGCTATCAGCTGTCCAAGCCGCTCACCGACCGGGCCTGGCGCGTGCCGCCGCCGGTGGCATTCAACAAGACGCTGGTCCGGGCCACCGGGTACCAGCTGTCCCGGCCGCTCGCGGACCGGGCCTGGAAGCTGCCCGCGGCGGGGGGCGGGCGGCTGCTGACCGCCCCGGTGTTCATCTTCTCCCCGCCCCGGTCCGGGTCCACCCTGCTGCGGGTCGTCCTGGGCAGCCACTCCGAGCTGTACGCTCCCCCGGAACTGCCGCTCAAGCACCTGGGCGTCCGCGCCGAGACGGAGTGGATCAAGGCCTCGCTGGACGGACTCGAGCTGAGCACCGAGGATCTGGAGCACATGCTGTGGGACCGCGTGCTCGCCGAGGCGCTGCGGCGCAACGGCAAGCCCCGGCTCGTGGTCAAGACGCCGAGCAACGTGCTGGTCTGGGAGCGGATCGCCGCCTGCTGGCCGGACGCGCAATATGTATTCCTTTTGCGCCACCCGGCCGCCGCGGTGGCCTCGCTGCACTCCTCGTTCGACCCGGCGTGGCGGCCCGAGGAAGCCGGGAGCATGGAGGAGTCGGTGGCCAGGGGGCTGCGGTACATGAATGTGGTCGAGCAGGCGCGCGAGGCGCTGCCTGGTTTCACCGTCCGGTACGAGGAGCTGACTGCTTCGCCGGAACGCGTCGTCCGGGAGCTGTGCGAGTTCCTGGGCGTACCGTTCGAGCCGGCCATGCTCGACTACGGGGACTTCGGTCACGCGGGTTTCACGCCTGGCCTCGGAGACAGCTCGCTGAACATCAGGTCCGGCCGCATTCAGCCGCCCGCGCCGCTGCCTGCGGAAATACCGGCCGGTCTGGCCAGCATCTGCGCCGCGTGGGGCTATCCGCATCCGGACAACGAGCCGAGCAGCGTAGCTAACCGGGTTAGCTAACCGGTCACAAGCTCGGCGGCTACCTCGCCCAGGGGAACGTTGCGTGGCTGGGGCTTGCCTGGCTGGGTCACGAGGCCGCGGCTACCGTGTTGACCAGCTCGCCGATCGCGGTGATCTCGATGCTGACCTTGTCTCCCGGCTGCAGGTACTTCGGCGGGTTCATGCCCAGGGCTACCCCGGACGGCGTGCCGGTCGCGATGATGTCGCCGGGCTCCAGCGTGATCCCGTTGGAAATGTACGCGATGAGCTCGGGCACGCCGGTGATCATCTGCGCGCAGCTGGCGTCCTGGCGCACCTCCCCGTTCACCAGGGTGCGCAACCGCATCTCGGCCACAGGTGGCGCCGCGGCCGCGTCCAGCACGACCGGGCCGAGCGGGGCGAACGTGTCCAGCGCCTTGCCCCGGATCCACTGCGGCTCGCTGCCTTGCAGGTCGCGGGCTGAGACGTCGTTGATGACGGTGTAGCCGCCCACGTAGTCCAGCGCGATGCCGACAGAAACGTGGCTGGCTTGGCGTCCGATGACGACGGCGAGCTCGCCCTCGTAGTCGAGTTCGGTGGTGATGGCCGGGTACCTGATGGGGTCTTCGCGGGTGTCTGCCTCGTCTCCCCGGTACAGTGCGGCCAGCTTCACCGACGGTTCTCCTTGTCGAGGTTGCGGGGCGGGGTTAGGGCAGGGCCACGGTGGTTGCGGGGCGGGGTTAGGGCAGGGCCACGGTGAAGGGGGTGGCGCGGGGAGGGGCCAGGACGGTGGCGGGGGTTTCTGATTCGCGGATCAGGGTCGTGAAGTGTCCGGGGTTGCCGGTGTTGCCGACGATGCACTCGTAGTGCATCGGGATGACGTAGGAGGGGTCGACCTGTGCGCAGAGCCAGGCGGCCTCGGTCTCGTTCATGTTGCCGACGATGCCGCGGACCTCGCGCATGTGGTCGCGGCCGTTGATGGGGATCATCAGAACGTCAGGGGCGAGCGCGGACAGGGCGCCGGGGAGTTCGGGATAGACCAGGCAGTCGCCGGAGTGGTAGACGCGGACGCCGCCGATTTCCAGCACGTAGCCGAGGAACCTGACCGGGCCGCCGTCCGGGGCGAACTCGTACACCACGGGCTCGTCGCCGCCGATCCCGTGCAGGGACGGCACCGGGTGCACGGTCACGTCGCGGTCGTGCAGGTCCTCCCCCGGCACCGCGCCGGCCAGCCGGGCGCGGTCGATGCCGCCCGCGACCGCGATCTCGACCACCGGCAGCGGGACCACGATCCTGGCGCCGGGGTTGACCGCGCAGAACTCGCGCAGGAACGGCAGGTCCAGGTGGTCCACATGCTCGTGAGTGCAGAGCACCAGGGTGACGTCGGCGAAGTCCGCCGCCGCGGCGGGCGGCTCATAGCGGCGATCCGGCCGCCCGGTGAGGAACGGGTCGATGAGCACCCGGCTATCCCCCGCCGCCAGGCGGAACCCGGCCTGGCCGTACCAGGTGACGGAGACGGATCGCCCAGACCGTTCGGGATCAGTATTGTTCATCGGTCGTCGGACAGGATCGGCTCGGGCAGGGTGCCCGCGTTGTGCTCGGCCAGCCGCCAGCGGCCGTACCTGCGTCCGAGCACCGACCAGGAACAGTTGGACAGCGGGCCGAGCACGCCGAACAGTTCCTCCGGCATGCCGAGCAGCCGGGACATGCCCAGCCGCAGCGCGGCGCCGTGGCTGACCACGACGGCCAGCCCGGTGGTCATCTCGGGCGCCGCGACCGCTTCGGCGACGCGGTGCAGCGCGCCGGCCACCCGTTCGGCGACCACGACCGACGGCTCCCCGTCCGGCGGCGTCCAGCTGGCGTGCTCGACCGGGTAACGGGTCCTGATCTCGGTATCGGTCAGCCCTTCCCAGCAGCCGCCGGACCGCTCCCGCAGGTCCTTGTCCAGGGTCACCTCGAGACCGGTCAGCCGGCCCAGCGCGGCCGCGGTGCCGGCCGCCCGGCTCAGGTCGGAGGAGACGATCAGGTCCGGGCGCAGCGCGGCGAGCAGCCGCGCGGCCCGTTCGGCCTGGGCCTGGCCGGTCTCGTCGAGCGGAATGTCGCTCTGCCCCTGGAACCGGCGCTCGGCGTTCCACACCGTCTGGCCGTGCCGCCACAGCACCAGCCGGACCGGCCTCGGTGGCTCGCTCAGGGCGTCCTCCCCGGATTGACGACCAGCTCGGGCAGCGGGACCGGCGGGCAGTCCTTCCAGATCCGCTCGAGCGAGTAGTAGGTACGCTCCTCGGAGTGCTGCACATGGATCACCACGTCGAGGTAGTCAAGGAGAACCCAGCGGCCCTCCCGTTCGCCCTCGCGGCGGACCAGGCTCGCGCCCGCCTGGCGCATCCGCAGCTCGATCTCGTCGACGATGGCCTTGACCTGACGGTCGTTCGGCGCCGAGCAGAGCAGGAACGCGTCGGTGATAACGAGCTGATCGCTCACGTCATAGGCGATTATGCCGTCCGCCAGCTTGTCCGCCGCGGCCAGCGCCGCGGTCTCCACAAGCTCGACGGCCCTCGGTGTGGCAGTCACGAGTGCTTGCCGGCCTCCTCGGTAGGGGTCCTGAGTCCTTTATTACCCTCTCATGCCGGGGTGTCATCCGCCTTGGCGTACAGGCCGCGCTTGGCGATGTACTGCACCACCCCGTCGGGGACCAGATACCAGACCGGCTGGCCCGCGCCGACCCGGGCGCGGCACTCGGTCGAAGAGATCGACAGCGCCGGGATCTCCACCAGGCTGACCTTCCCGTCCGGAAGGCCCGCCCCCGAGAGCCGGTGTCCTGGCCTGGTACAGCCTACAAAATGCGCCAGAGTGAATAGCTCGTCCGCGGCGTGCCAGGTCAAGATCTCGGCCAGCGCGTCGGCGCCGGTGATGAAGAAGAACTCGTCCTCCGGCGCGGCCGCGGCCCGCAGGTCGCGCAGCGTATCGATGGTGTAGGTGGGCCCGGGCCGGTCGATGTCGACGCGGCTGACGCTGAACTTGGGGTTGGACGCGGTGGCGATGACCGTCATCAGGTACCGGTCCTCGGGCGGGGAGACCCTGCGGGTCTCCTTCTGGTAAGGCTCTCCCGTCGGCACGAAGATGACCTCGTCCAGTGTGAAGTCGTGCGCGACCTCGCTCGCGGCGACCAGGTGACCATGGTGGACAGGGTCGAACGTGCCGCCCATCACTCCGATTCGGCGCATGGCTAGCGGTCCCTCATGCCGTCGTATCGTACCGGCGTCTAATGGCGGCCCAACTGGCCGGCGCTAGTGTTAACATTCGAGATATGACTTCAGTGCCTGATCGCGCGCGAGTCCGGCTGACCGGCATCTCGTCCCGCGCCTACGAGCATCCCGCCGACCGCTCCGCGCTAGTGGCGCTGCGCAAGCTCAGCGGGTTCGACACGCTTTTGCGGAAGCTATTCGGCCTGTTCAACGAGCGGGCCTTCCGGCTGACGTACCTGGCGGGTGCTGTCCGGGTTTCCGAGCGCCAGTTCCCGCACATCTACGAGATGGTCAGGGACGGGGCGTACATCCTGGACCTGCCCGAGGTGCCCGAGTGCTACGTCCTGCAGTCGCCGATCGTGAACGCGATGGCGCTGGGCCGGGACAAGCCGTTCATCGTGATCAACAGCGGCATGGTGGAGCTGTTGGACGCCGAGGAACTCCGCGCGGTGATCGGGCACGAGATCGGGCACATCCTGTCCGGGCACGCGGTCTACCGCACCATGCTGCTGTTCCTGATCGCGCTGGCGGCGCGGATCGCCTGGATGCCGATCGGCTACATCGGCCTGCGCGCCATCATCTGGGGCCTGGAGGAGTGGTTCCGCAAGTCCGAGCTGTCCTGTGACCGGGCCGGGCTGCTGGCCGGGCAGGACCTGGACGCCTCCCGCCGGGTGCTGATGAAGCTGGCCGGCGGCGCGCAGCTGTCCGAGCTGAACCCGGACGCGTTCCGCGAGCAGGCGCAAGAGTACGACGCCGTGCCCGACCTGCGGGACAGCATCCTGAAGCTCCTGCAGCTCCAGGGCCAGACCCACCCGTTCGCGGTGGTCAGGTTCGCCGAGCTGGACTACTGGGCCACCCACGGCGAGTACGACCGCATCCTGGGCGGCGACTACCCGCGCCGGGACAACGACAGCAGCGCCTCGGTCGGTGAGGAAGTCAGGAACGCGGCCAAGGCCTACCAGGACTCGTGGAACCGGTCCCAGGACCCGCTGATCGGGATCTTCCGCGGCGTGGCCGAGACCGGAGCCCGGGCGGCCGGCGGCCTGTTCGACCGCCTGCAGAACCGCGGCCCCGGCAACGGCGGCAGCAACGACGACAACTAGTCGCCCAGTCAGACAGTTAGCCGACCGTAGGGCGGGTCACCTGGCCGTACGGCGGCTAACCGAGGGAGCGAAGCTCCGAGCTCGCGCGGCCCGCGAGGGGCCTTGTGCCCCTCCGGCCCGCGCGATTTTACGGCGAGCACCGCAGCGGGGCGCGGAGCGCACGTGGGGGTTCCGGGGGGTCATCCCCCGGGCTAGCACCTCATCCCCCGCGGAAACACCTCATCCCCCGGGCTAGCACCTCATCCCCGGGCCAACACTCCTTAACACCATTACCATGTCGTCGCGGTGCACGACCTCGCGCTCGTACTCCGGGCCCAGCCTGCTCGCCAGCCACCTGGTGGAGCGGCCCATCAGGCCGGGGATCTCGGTCGCGTCGTAGTTCACCAGGCCGCGCGCGACGATGGTGCCGTTCTCGTCGCAGAGGTTGACCGGGTCGCCGGCGTCGAAGCTGCCCTCGACGCCGGTGATGCCGGCCGGCAGCAGGCTGGCGTGCCTGGTCACCACGGCCTCGACCGCACCCTGGTCCAGGCGCAGGCTGCCGCGGGCCACGGCGGCGTGCTTGAGCCAGAGCAGCCTGGTCGCCGGGCGGCGGCCGCGAGCGGCGGCGAAGTAGGTGCCGGCCGGGCCGCCGCCGAGCGCGCTCGCAGCGCTGGCCGCGTCGGCCACCACGGTCGGGATGCCGGCCGCGGACGCGATCATCGCCGCCTCCACCTTGGTGGCCATGCCGCCGATGCCCTGGCCCTTCTGGTTGTCCTGGGCCCCCTGGCCCGCCTTGAGGCCGCGGCCCAGCCTGATCCCGTCGAGGTCGGCACGGTCGCGGATCTCGGCGATCCGCTGCGCCTCGCCGCGGCGCGGGTCGCCGTCGTACAGGCCGTCCACGTCGGAGAGCAGGATGAGCGCCCCGGCCCGGGTGACGTGCGCGACCAACGCGGCGAGCCGGTCGTTGTCGCCGAACCTGATCTCGTCGGTGGCCACCGTGTCGTTCTCGTTGACCACCGGCAGCACGCCGAGCTCGAGCAGCCGATCCAGCGTGCGCTGAGCGTTGCGGTAATGGGTCCGGCGCATCAGGTCGTCGGCGGACAGCAGGACCTGGCCGGTGCGGATGCCGTGCCGGGCGAAGGCGGCGGTGTACCTGGCGATGAGCAGGCCCTGGCCGACGCTGGCCGCAGCCTGCTGGGTGGCGAGGTCGCGGGGCCGCCGGGACAAGCCGAGCGGGACCAGGCCGGATGCGATCGCCCCCGAGGAGACCAGGACGACCTGACCGCCGTTCTGCTGGCGGGCGGCCAGCGCGGCGGCGAGCGCGCCGATCCTGTCGCCGTCGATCTCGCCATCGGGCGTGGTCAGCGACGAGGAGCCCACCTTGACCACGACCCGCGACGCCGTGGCGATGTCGGCGCGCTCGGCGGTCGCGGTGCCCGGGATCGTCATGGGGTCAGTCGGGGATCGGTGCCGCGCGGGCCGAGGTGCTGCCTGCCCTTGCCGTGGCTAGCACCGCCGTGGCTAGCACCGCCGTGGCCAGTACCGCCGTGGCCAGCGCCGTGCTTGCCGGACCCACTGGCACCGCTGGCCATCGGGGCGGCGGGGTCCCAGTCGAACACCACGGCGTCGTCCGGGTCGCCGATCAGGACCTCGGCGCCTGGTTCGGCGCCCGCCTCGGCGAGGGCTTCCTCGACGCCCAGGCGGGCCAGCCGGTCCGCCAGGTAGCCGACGGCCTCGTCGTTGCTGAAGTCGGTCTGCTGGACCCAGCGCCGCGGCTTCTC
>Ga0070698_100009070_pt1 | contig 10694 bp, 9 predicted proteins | sample KBSK1502metaG_FD_65477 | JGI IMG/M metagenome (GOLD analysis project Ga0070698, IMG submission 65477) | Corn, switchgrass and miscanthus rhizosphere microbial communities from Kellogg Biological Station, Michigan, USA - KBS K1-50-2 metaG | ecosystem: Host-associated > Plants > Roots >... | reverse complement strand
ACCGGTAGGAGATTTTGCCTTTGCTGTTCCGCATAGTTTCGGCGCCGGGCGGCATTTCAGCGTGCGTCATGAAGGGTGCAGTGAAGTTGCCCTGCGCGAACTCTCGCGCGATCTTGCTGAAGTGCCGCCGGATGGCAGCCAGATTGGCAGCATCGCTTGGGCCGTTTACGGTGACCTCGATCACGCCGCCATCATCAAGCGTACGAAAATGGTGGGTGGTCTTGGTTTGGTCAAAGCCCATGGCCCGCGTGCCACGCCCATTCATCTCAGAAAGGCGCTGGTCCTCTGAGGCGGCTTGCGCGTTCATGTGCTGGGTATGAAGCGGGCACGATCCTGGGTCCATCGTGCCCTGCATCGCCTGATGGTCTTCTATATTCGTTTGTTGTGTCTGCGCTGCCAGGGTGGCGGCTGCTAAAATCAGCAACACAAATTGCCTCATCATGAGACTCCTTTACGTGCACGAATGCACGGATTCAATCTGTTGCTAGTGTGCAGTCCGGAACCGGTTCCAGGGTCAAGCGAAAAAGTTTAGCGCCCGCAGGGCGCACGCCATGGCCGGCCAGGTCGTGTCGGCGCGCCTATGATGGATTCCAAAAGACGGGCAGGGCTCCCGGTATTGGTGCTCGCAAGGCGGCGGTCCCATTCCCGCAAGACCGCTCCAAGCTCCTTACGAAACCGCGCAAGATCTTTCATTTGCCTATTGATCTGCTTCAGTTTTTCGCCTGCTAATGTGCGCACCGTTTGGCACGGAGCGCAACCGGAATCGCGCGCCTTCAAGATGCGCGCCAGTTCTTCGACGCTGAAACCCAGGCCCAGAGCGCGACGAATTAGCTGTACCCGCTCCAAGCTTTGCGCTGGGTAGAAGCGGTATCCATTTGCCGCCCGCGGCGGGGCCGGAAGCAACCGATTGCGCTCGTAGTATCGCAAGGTATCTGGACTCACGCCTGCCAACTTCGCGAGTTCGCCGGAACGTAATGGCCGAGCGGGCTGCACGGACCAGATTATAAAGGTTGGAACCGATTCCAAGGTCAAGTGTTCTCCGGTGAATCGACGATTGTTCCCTCGGTGATCCCATTTCCAAGAAATGCGGACCGAACTGGCAAGTTCCGGCGCGGAATCGCGTGCGGATCGCCTGGAAGCATTTGACCAGCACCGACTGCGCCAAGAGGATAAAGACTACACGCGGCTCAACGTTACCGAGTGCATCGATTGCCTCGATCACAACCAACCGATTGGGCTTCTCAATGGCTCTTCAGCCAGACAAGCACCTTCTCGGTGAGCTGCGGATCATATTTCTGTTCTGGGTCGCGATGAAATGCTTTCTGCTCGGAGGCGTGTGTGTCCATCAGGTGATCAGCTTGCGGCCATTCGATCAGCTCCGCAGAGGCGGGGTGTCGGAGATCCAGTGCATTTACCAGCAGGCGGTAATCGTCGCCGCTCATCACCCAGTCGTACTCACCGTGTACCGCAAGCACAGGTACGCTGACCTTCTCCCAAGCTTCGGCGAGATTCAATTCTTGCAATTGCTGATAGAAGACCGCAGGGCGTCCGTACTGTTGCTCCGGCTGGTCGTACCAAATGGTCGTGAATTCCGGATGCTGCGCGATAATCTGCCGGGGCGTCATCTTGCCGTTGAGATACAAATCATAAAAAGTCGCGTATTCTCGCATGCGCCGCGAGATCTCTGGCTCTGGCAGCCCGCTCAGCCGCATGCGCCGACGTTCGTGCTCCAGCATGTGCTCCAACCACGTCTTGTACCAGCCGCTGAACACTAGATAGCCGCGCACGGGAATATCTTCCGCAACGAGAGGCGCAACTCCGCCTCCATTGCTGAACCCAATTATGTAAACCCGCGAAGTGTCAAGGAAATCGAACTTCTTCATGGCCGCGAAGGCGGCGCGATACGCAGCCAGTTCAGTTTGCCAATCGAGCTCACTACATTTCGGCCCGCCGCTTGCTCCAACACCGGGTTTGTTGACACGAAACGTCGCGAATCCAGATCGCCCTGCCAGATCCCAGATCAGTTGTGTCCACCCGTCTCGGTCGCTAGGCTCCTCTACGGAATCGCAGCTCAGCCACGCGACTTGGAACAGTACTGGCACTTTTCCTTTGAGTCCCTTGGGACGGGTCAGAAACACTTCCAGCGGATATCCCGCAGCGCTCGAAACGATGGTACGAAAGACTTCGGCGTTGGGAATTGACTCGGCGCCAGGTTGAAGCTTCTGGGCGATACACGGACCGACAAGTGCAAGGCCCAACCCGAATGCTATGGCCACTCTATGCACAAATTCTCCTTTGCGAATGCGATGGGCAGCAGTACTGAGGTGTCGGCGCAGCGTACTGGTGGACAAGATCGGATGCTGCGTCCAGTTCCGCAAGCATAAAGCGTGTCGCATCGGTTGCGCACGCGCAGCTCATCGCTGGCCCTCTTGATCCGGCTCACCCCAGATGTAGTGATTGAACCAATTGAGGTTATGTTCCATGACAGCGCGATTTGCCTTTGGTGTCGTGATGCTGTGACCAAGGCCCTTGTATAGGTAAAACCGAGTCGGCACCCCCTGATCCACCAGGCCTTGATAGAGTTCATAGGCGCCGCCAATTGGTGCTAACGGGTCGAACTCTCCGTGCTCGATCATCGTGGGCGTCTTAGCCCGTTTGACATGCGTGATCGGCGAACTCTTGCGATAGATCTCCGGATCATTCCAAGGACTCGCGCCAAGATATTGGCGCGTGATCTCTTGCAGGTCGGTGAAGGCATCGGACAAGACCCAGTCGGGATTTCCTGCTCCAACTGAGAATGCTCTGAAACGATCGCTGTTGGTTGCGAGCCAGGCCGTGATGAAGCCACCAAAACTCCAACCCATGGCGCCGATGCGATCCTTGTCAACCCACCCTTTTGCGATCAGGGAATCAACCCCTGAGATGATGTCGTCGTAGTCGCCTGCTCCAATGGTGCGAAAGGTAAGACGATGGAATGCTTCGCCGTAACCAGCACTGCCTCGGTAGTTCGGCTCCAGGACCAATGCCGCTTTTGCCGCCCAAATCTCTTTCGGATAATAGCGGATTAAGGGATCAACCCCGAGGGCAGCTTGCGAGGTCGTATCTCCAGGCCCGCCGTGAAGAACCACCAGCAGTGGGTATTTCTTTGTCGGATCGAAATCAGGGGGTCTCATCAGCACTCCCTCGATTGGAATCCCTTCGGAATTCTTCCAAGAGATCACTTCTCTCGTCGCGAGGGTGAAATCTTTTAGCCGGCTCGCATAGTCAGTCAATCTCTTCGGCGCAAATATCTGGACAGGCGAGACGTAAACTTCTGGATAATGGATGGAGTCAGCCTTAATGAACGCAAGCCGCTTGAAATCTGGAGTAAAACTGAAGCAACTGTACACGGCGCCATCTTGCGGACTTATCTTTTGGATCGTGCGCTTCGCAGGATCCACGCGGAACAGGTAAGAGGCCGTTTTTTGCGCCGCCGTGAAATAGACTCCCCCCTGGGCCCAGCCCACCAGGGATACACGCTCGTCGAAGGCAGCAGTGAGGTCGGTGACTTTGCCGCCCTCGGCTGGGACGACTCCGACATGGATGTTGTGCAAGAAGAAATTTGGCTTCCCCATGGCCGTCTCAAAGGCGATCTGTTTGCCGTCGGGCGACCACATCGGATTCCTGTCTGGCCCTGGCTCGTCAACGATCTTCTTCACGGAACCATCGTCGAAATTGTAGAGGTAGAGGTTCGAAGTTTTCTCGGCACGCATGGTGGGATCAGCATTGGCATCGAACGCGAGCTTTCGTCCATCGGGAGACCACGAAAAGGTCGAGACCGAGAACCTGCCCTGCGTGAGTCGACGGGCATCGCCACCGTCGACGTCCAGCGACCAGAGATGGGCCATGCTGTATTCGCTTCGGACGATCACGAAGTCCGAGTACTCGTCTTTCCGCTGCTTGAATTCCTTTGTATCCGGATCGGGGGTGGTGAAGGCCAAGCGCTTCCCGTCCGGTGACCAGCGAAAATCAATGACTCCTTTCTCCGTGTTCGTGATCTTTCGAGGTTCGCCGCCGGATGGAGAGATGAGATGGATCTGAGGTGTTTCGTCGCGGTCGGAGATGAAGGCCAGCCAACGACCGTCGGGCGACCACGCCGGGTCCGAGTTGGTTGCCTTCTCATGGGTAAGCTGTAGCAGGTCACCGGTCTGAGTGTTCGCCACCCAGATCTGTCGTTCGTACCCGTTGGCGGCCCAATCCGTTTGGCGGGCCGTGTAGGCGACGAATCGCCCGTCGGGCGAAATAGTGGCCTCGGCAGGCCGGGTCAGCTCGATGAGTTCTTTGACGGTTGGCGGATGCTTGTCAGCCGCAGCTGCCAACCAACTGAAGCAGAGCAGAAGGAAGAGGCTTAAGCCGCGTTTGACCATTGGACTTGACTCCATAAATCTGGGCTGTCGTTCAATCGGTGATTGTTGCCCGCTCGAGCCGTTTTGAGCACCGGAATATGACGAACGGCTTGAGAGAGAGTAGAGCGGCAGCTGATGAGGTACGCCCGGCACGACTGCGAGCGGTTTACGCATCCTTTTCCCTGACTGCCTCATAGGTCCCGCAGTGCGGCCGTGATCGGCATAGTTGCGGCGCGGAAAGCCGGCAAAAGGCTTCCGGCGATTCCCATCGTGACTGCAAAAAAAAGGCCACAAACGAAATCCAAGGACGTTACGCGAAACGCGAATGCGATTTCACCCATATTCGCAGTTGTGGCGGTATTGACGCCGTCCATCAACAACGACAGCAGGCATCCGAGAACGCCGCCGACGATTGCCAGGAATAATCCTTCGAGCACGAAGCTGAACAGGATGGTGGATCGAGAGAATCCCAGTGTCCGCAATGTGCCGACCTCCCGGGTACGCGCTGCGACAATGGCATACATAGTATTCATGGCGCCGAACACCGCCCCGATACCCATGACCAACGAAACGAACGCTGCCAGGCTTCGCAAGAACTTGCTTAGGGGACCTGCCTGATCCTCGTAATATCGCTGCTCCTGCTCCATCTGTAGCTGGTACTGTGGGTTTGCCTCCAACTCGCGATTGAATTCGGGCAACGTCGCGGGATCGACAAGCCGAGCCGTCAACGAGTTCTCTGTACCGGAGCGGTTGAACGCGGATGCCATCGCATCAAGGTCGCCCCAGATTTCGCTTTCGAAGGAGCTGCCGTCGGCCGCAAAAACACCAACGACCTCGAAGTCACGTTTCATGATCGAAATCGAAGAGCCGACGTCCAGCCCGCGGATACGATCCTGAACCTGCTTTCCGACAATGATCTCGAAGAGGCCCGGCCTCGCGTGGCGGCCCTGGAGGAGCGTGGTCTCATTTCGCACACTGAATACTGCCGGCGTCACGCCACGAACGGTAACATTGCTCAACTCACCATCAGTTCGTTTCGGGAGCGCCACAACCGTCACAAGCTCAGGAGATGCGAGGGGCTTCCCATTCGAGTCGCGCGCGATACGGGGATCAACCGCCACCCAATCGCTCGCCGCCTTGCTGAACGAGGATGAGAGCTCCGATTGCGAGCCTTTCTGCAAGACGATCCCGTTTTGTGGGCTGCCCGTCGCGCGCAGTGCCAGACGAAAGCCGCTGCTCATCGACAACAATCCCACAAACACAGCAACGACCAAACTGATTCCAACAATCGCGAGCAGCGTCGATTTCCAGCGCACCCGCAGGCTGCGGACGTTGTAGGTAATTGGAAGAGGCATTTTTATGCTTGCCTCAAGAGCTCGGTAATTCTCGCGCGGTAGGCCAGAATTGCCGGGAATAGGCCTGCCACCAGCCCAAGGGAAACGCCAATGGCCAGTCCCACCGCGGCAATCGCTGGCGGGACATCCATCTTCGGAAAGCCTCGGATAACGTCGCCGATAACGGGAACATCGGGAAGCACATTGATGAGGAAGCGGCCCAGGAGCAGTCCTGCCGTCGCTCCGAATGCGCCCAGCAAAACTCCTTCTCCGAGGACCAACGACAATACGAGCCGGCTGGAAAAGCCAAGCGTCTTCAAGACTGCGATCTCGGCGCGGCGCTCGCGCACCGCCATGCTCATCGTGTTAGCCGTTACCAGAAGAATCGTGAACATCACCGCTAACGCGATCCCGTTCAAAAGCAGGACGAAACTTCCTCCAAGAACGCCAACGCTTGCGCGATATTGAGCCTCAGTTTCTGTGTGGGTTTGGGTATCGCTGTTCTCGAACAGATTATCGATGGCATGGCTGATTACGCCAGTCTGGCGCGGATCGGCAATCTCGACACGATAGGTTGCGACGCCGGCCTTCTTGCCCGTCGCTTCGTCGAAATACTTGTAATGGAAGAACAGCAATGATTCATTCGTCCCTGGATAACGCACTTGGTCTGTCTGGTAGATCCCGCTGATGAGAAAATCGAGTGGTCTTGCGGTCCGATAAGCGGGGACGGTGCTTTCTAACTCAATCGTGTCGCCGACCTTCCAGTGAAATCTCTCGGCTAATGCGTGGCCAATGATGCAGCCGCGCTGGTCCGCCAGAAACGCCTTTTTCTCGGGCTCCGGCAAGATGAATTCCGCGTACATGGCCAGAAAGTTCTCGGCTTCAATGGCAAAATTCGTAAAGACATCCGCAGGCTTGCTTAAATCGCGCATGCCGCCGAACCAGTTGGCCGCGGCCACGCGCTTCACGCCGGGAACGGCAGCAATTCGCGCCTCATAAGCGTTTGGCATCCTGAATACGAGGCTAACGTTGTGTCGCGTGATTAATCTGGTTGTGCCCGGGCTCAAGAAACCATTTAGCGACGCGACGAATGTCTGCAGCGTGCAGAACAGGAAGATGCACACCGCGATGGCCGCCCCAGTGCTACCCGTCCTAATCCAATTCTTTCGCAAGTGTTTCCAAATGAATGGCAGAAATTTCATCGTCAAACCTCGTCCAGCAGCACGCCTTTCTCCAGGTGCTTCTGTGAATGCGCCCGACTTGCGGCGCGCGGATCGTGGGTCACCATCACGATAGTTTTTCGGAAGTCGTGATTGAGGGTTTGCAACAGATCAAGAGTGTCTTCTGCGCTGCGGGCATCAAGGTCACCGGTAGGCTCATCGGCGACCAGGATCTTAGGGTCGGCAACGATGGCGCGGGCAATGGCGACGCGCTGCTCCTGCCCGCCCGAGAGTTGCCGGGGATAGTGGGACGCGCGGTCGGTCAGCCCGACAATGCGGAGCGCGGTCAGGGCGCGCTCGCGGCGCTGTTTGCCGCCGATAGGCGAGAGCAGCAGTGGCAGCTCGACGTTCTCAGCCGCGGTGAGCACAGGAATGAGGTTGTAGAACTGAAAGATGAAGCCGACATTACGGCTGCGCCAGCCCGCGAGCGCCCCCTCGGAGAGGGTCGCAAGATCAGTGCCAGCCACCGTCACGCGGCCGGAGCTAGGACGATCGATGCCGGCGATCAGGTTCAGGAGCGTGGTTTTCCCTGAGCCGGAGGGTCCCATAAGGGCAACAAAGTCGCCTTCGGGCACAGCGAGATTGATGCGATCGAGAACCACAATCTCCTGGCTGTCGCGCTGGTAGACCTTGCGCACGCCCTGAACATTCACAGTCAGAGTGGTGGTTGCGATATTGGCGGTGATTGCTGGCATAAGATCCCTAACGTTTGATTTTCACTGTCTCTCCCTGCTTGAGTTTCTCGGACGGATTGAGTACCAACGTCTCCGAGCCGGAGAGACCCTCGGTCACCAGTACCTGGTCCTGATTTTCAGCGCCGGTTGTAATAGGAAGCTGGTAGATTCTTTGGTCCTTCCGCACTTCAAAGACCACGGTCTTACCGCCGCGCGTGGCAATTGCGTTCTTGGAAACGCTAATAAGCGCCTTGCGCACGGCAAGCGCGCTCTGGTTGGCAGGCTCAAAGAAGGTGACGCGCGCCGTCATTTCGGGCTTGAGGTCGGCATCCCGGTTTAGAATCGTAACCCTGACGGTGATGTGGCTTTGGTACGATCAGCCGTGGGAATGATTTGCCGCAGTGCAGCTCGGTAGTTGCGATCCGGAAAAGCCTGTAACGAAACTTCCGCGGGCTGACCTTTGTGGAGCTGCGCAACATTTGATTCGCCGATATCGGCTTCGAGCTCCAGGGTCTTCATGTCGGCCATGGCCACGATGGCGCCGGAAGAGGTGGAAATGTTCACGCCCGGCGGAATGGGGGCTACGCTCTCGCCGACCTCGGCCATTTTTTTGAGCACCACGCCTGAAAACGGCGCGTGGATAATGGTGTTTTGATAACTGGCCTGGCTGAGCGCGAGGTTGGCGCGGCTTTGCGCCAACGCCGCCTCGGCGAGGCGCGCGCGACTCCGGGCGGCGTCGAGCTGGTCCTGGGAGACCACGCCTGCCTGGGCGAGGCCTTGAGTCAGGCGAAGCTGGCGTTGCTGCTCGGCGAGGTTGGCTTCGGCTTGCTGCGCCTGCGCACGCGCCACATCCACCTGGGCTTCGTAGTCGGTGCTCTCCAGGCGCGCGATGATTTCGCCTTCACGCACCGGGCTGCCCTCTTCCACTCGGAGCTCCGCTAGGCGGCCCTGAATTTTGGCGGAAACCACCGCCTGGCGGCGCGCAACCAGGTATCCGGATGCGGTGACGATGGGCGCGCCCGCGTTCGAAGCCCCAAGGTTCTCGACTGTCGGACGTACCGCTTCAACTTCCACTACCACCAAACTATCTCCCCAAACCAGGTAGAGGCCCATGCCTGCGGCGACAAGAACCAGAAGCACGGAAAAAGAAAGCCATTTTCGCCACGCACGTGTACCGCCTTCGCGATCAATGCGCAGCGACGCGAGTTGTGACTTCAAATCACCCAAGGTTTCGGCAGGTGCAGCAGGTGCAATCATGTGTCCAGGGTGCGGCCCGTTCGAGGCCGTGCGCTATAGCCAATTGCAAGTTCAACCAAGTGAAACCAGATGACAGACGGGATGTTAGCCATCTGGCGATGAGCGGGGCCAAAAATTAGGACAAACGGTTCCATAAGCGAGTTGAGCGGCGCCCAAGGGTAGCGCGTGGATTGAGATCAATGTCTGGCGGAGCCGTGCGTAAGAAATCCGAAGACGCTCTGTGGTTCGAAATGGCGAGCACGCCCTGGCGCGTCTTTTCTTCGCGAGCTTTGCGCACGCGATAGCGCCACGCCCACCCTGTCATGCCCGCAACGATTAAAAAGCAAAATTCGACCAGAAGTTTTTCTCCGTCCCAGGGATCGATTGCGGAGCTGGTCAACTGCGGGTTTGCCAGCAGTCCATGAGTGAAGAGCCCGATGGCGGCGGCGTACACAAGATAATGGAAGCGCTTCCAGCGCCGGCGGCCAAGACGCAATCGAAAATACGAGGTGACGACAACCGTAACAACCAAGTACATGCTGATGGCGCCGATGGCGTTTTCAAGCGGCTGGACGGGAGAGTCCAGTGGCAGCAGCAGGTCTCTGATCCGCCAACGCGGCCGGGATACGAACAGCAGCGGCACAATATGAATTGCGATGAACGCGAGTAACACATAGGCGGTGTAGTTGTGAACGGCAAAGATGTTGATTTTGCGGTGCGGCCACAGCCGCCATGGACTGTAACGGGTCGAGATCAAAAGTCCCAGACAAATGTTTGCGGTGGCCAGGATTACGGCCACGAGCCCGGCATCGGCGGAAAATTCGAGTGCGGTCATCTTCAGAAAAAAAAGGCTTCCTGAAGTAATCTGACGGGCCGCCGGAAAGCCGGTGTGCGATATTATGACGAGCGGCTTCGTGGGCATGTCGAGTGGTTTGCATTACGCATAAGTCGATGGGATACTCCGGCTGGATGCACCTTGAGAACGCAGCTACGAAGAGCAGTTCAGCTGAAGGCCACGCGATTACTGGTGGCAAGGCGTATTACGTCAGCCAGTTGTGTGGCTGGGGGTTGTATGGAGTCCTACAGTACTTGCTGTCCCGGACTCAAGGCCCCCAGACCGCGATCAAGGTGATTGCTTGGTGCGGCGCTGGGATGGTCGGGAGTCATCTTCTGAGAACCTATGCGAATCGCCGCCGGTGGCAGACACTCCCTCAGTTAGTGTTCCCGTTTGCAATTGCAGCACTATTGATTCCTGCGGTCATGAATGCGGCAAACATCGCAACGAGCGTGCTGCTCTTCCCGGAGAACTCCGAAGCGACGCCCGGATGGCTGATTCTTGCTCATTATTTTCAAGCTGTGCTCGTCGTGTCGGTATGGTGCGCGGTATTCCTCAGCGCGAACGAAGTTCGGCGGCGCAGGGTTGCAGAGATGGAAGCGCTGCGGCTCGCGCTCGTAGCTCAGGTTTTGCAGTTTCGTGCCCTCCGCTCGCAATTGAATCCCCACTTCCTCTTCAATTGCCTCAATAGCCTGCGTGAGTTGATCGACGAAGATCGAAATCGCGCAAAACAGGTCATCGATCTACTATCTGAGCTGTTGCGGTATACGCTACGTGCCGATCGCGTCGCCACGGTTTCATTAGCAGAGGAGCTTCGCGCGGTTAGCGATTACCTGTCACTGGAAAAGGTCCGCTTTGAAGAGCGCTTGCGTATACGTTTCGATATCGATCCGCAGAGCCTGGGGGCCAAGCTGCCTCCGATGTTGCTGCAGACGCTTGCGGAGAACGGGGTAAAGCATGGGATCGCGCGATTGCCGGCCGGAGGTGAAGTTGCGGTTGTTACTCAGGTG
>Ga0070698_100009069_pt1 | contig 10694 bp, 8 predicted proteins | sample KBSK1502metaG_FD_65477 | JGI IMG/M metagenome (GOLD analysis project Ga0070698, IMG submission 65477) | Corn, switchgrass and miscanthus rhizosphere microbial communities from Kellogg Biological Station, Michigan, USA - KBS K1-50-2 metaG | ecosystem: Host-associated > Plants > Roots >... | reverse complement strand
GACCAAGTACATGACGTCGGACACGAAGACACAGACCATCACGCAGTTCGTTTGGTGAGGTCACGTGGCGCATTTCGCGACCGCCGCCGGCGCATTCAGCGCGCGCGGCGCGTTCGCAGTAGTCATGGCGTCTCGAGTTGCTACCGCTAACCGCGCGACACGAGTGCGGTGCGCGACGGCATCGTACTTGCCTGAACGCGGGGGATGCATCGCTTCATCTCGCTCCTCCTCACAAGCGGCTGCGCGATCGGTTCGCCCGATGTCGATGTTCACAGTAGCTCGGTCGTGCTCGGCGCACGCGACCTCGTGCCGGTTCTCCAGGACGGTAGCAACGTGCCTGCGCGCTATCGCTACCTCTACGATGCGATCGGCCGGATGTCGCCATCGATCTGCACGGTGTCACACGTCGGCAACGGCATCGCGATCACCGCGGGTCACTGCTTCAAGAATGGCGACTACGGCACGATCGAGTGGGGCGTGCGCGCGAGCGATCATCCCCAGGGCTACCTCGTCTCGGAGGTGACGCGCGTGATCGCCAAGCGGTGGGTCGCGGACGAGCAGACGGACTACGCGATCATCGCCGTCGCGCCGGCACCGAACGCCGCGGTACCGATCGCGCTCACGCGCCCCGCCCAAAACACAACGACGACCATCTTCAGCCATCCGCACTATCGTCCCCTCGAATGGTCGCAGCTGTGTAAGCGCGGCGCGCTGTCCAACGCGACTGTGTTCCGCCACAGCTGCGACACCGAGCCGGGATCGAGCGGCGCTGCGGTCTTCGACGATACGACGCTGCGCGTGTACGGCATCCATAACGGCGGCCACGCCGACGACTACAACTACGGCACGTTCCTGGCCGACACACCGCTCGCCGACATCCTCGCGGGCTCACCACCGCCGAGCGATCCGCCGCCGCACGACGAGCCATCGAGTGGCGAAGTGCCCGGTACGGTGGCAACGATCGACAACGCATATGTGCCGCAGGGCGAATGGATCCACTACGGCCCCTATCAGGTCGCGAGCGGCCAGACGCTACGCATCGTGATGTCCGGCAGCGGCGACGCCGATCTGTACGTGCGCAAGGGTCAGCCGACCGACGGCGTCGTCAGCGATTGCAAGAGCGAGAATTCAAGCAGCAGCGAGACGTGCTCGGTCGGTGGGCCCGCCGCCGCGTACGTCTCCGTCTACGGCTACACCGCTGCGACGTTCTCGCTAGCGATCGCGCTGCAGTGACTCACGCGCAATCCTAGGACTGCGTTCGGGCGAATCACAGTTTTTTGAGGTGAACACGGTCCGAACAACCGGCCAGGCGATAACGCGTCGGTACACGTCTTGCTCGCACGCGCGACGTGCGAGCCACCATCCTGATTCTCCTCCTGGTCGCGTGCGGCGACTCGACTCACCGTGTTGAACCCGACGCACAACGCGGTCCCGATGCAGCTGCCGCCGCATGCACGACACCGCGATCGCTGGCGCCATTCGCGGACGCCGCGATGTCGGATCCATGTCGCGTGTGGCTCGACGCCGTCCGGGGCCGCGTGCTCAAAAACGGAATTACGGGGAGCGCGGTCGCGTGGAGCCGGCGCACCGATGACGGACTCGCGCTGGTTGCGTCGGCGACACACACGCTCGGTGAAGGTTGGTTTGGACCGACCGCGACCACCATCGCGACGGCCCTCGCGCTGCCCGAGCAGCAAGGCACGTTGCGCCTGTACGTGCCGCCGGCCGACGGCAGCCCGTCGCTCACCGAGCTGTCGCCGCTGTACTCGCTGTTTCATCTCGGTATTCCTGCGCCCGAGAACACAGCGATGTTGCGAACCGTGCGGCCGCGCCACGATGCGTTCATCGGGCTGACCGATCGCACCCGCATCACGTACGACGACGGCCCGTTTCCCGAGTCGCCCGATCGCGTCGCCGGTCTCGTGCCGCTGTACGACCCGCGCGATCACACGCGCACCGATCCGCTGATCGCGCAGCCCGCCGCGAACGATGCGGTGATCCTGGTGGGGCACCCGCAAGACACGACGATGTTTCCGCACGGCGCGTTCGCCACCGGCAACGTGCTCTCCGATGCCGACGCGACAGCCGCGATCGCTACGCTCGCTGCCGCCGGCGACGAGGAAGGCTCGATCCCGTACGACGCCGAAGCCGAGCTGCTCGTCGTTGGTGACGCAGTCGCCGGCATGAGCGGCGGCGGTGCGTTCGCGCTCGACGGGACGTGGCTCGGCGTGATGGTGCGCGCGAGTGACGCGCAGCCCGCGTTTGGCAACCTGCGCATCGTCCGCGTCGTGCGCGCGACGTACCTCGCGGCGGAGGTGCAGCACGCATACGCGGCTCTGCCAGTGAGTCAACGCATCTCGTTCGCACCTTATCTTGACCCTGTGCTCGAGTGAGTAGTAGCTCAGCGGACGTCAGCGTCGAGCACCGCGAGCGCGAGGCGCGTCGCGCGCGCGAGATACTCGAACTGCACGTTGGCGTAGGTATCCGATGGATCGTGATACGTCAGTGTGTGGTCGCCGCCGACGAACTCTTCGCTCACACCCGTCGCGACGAGGCCGGCCTCGAGGAATGCTTCGTGGTCGCTCGACGAGAACGTCACCGGCGAGACCGGCGCGCCGGCGGCAGCGGCTTGCGCTTGATAGGCAGCAGCGAGCGCAGGTGACGGCGACCAAAGCTCGACAACGTGATCGCCATCGCCGTCGAAGCTGAGCATGTCGAAGATGTGCGCGCCGCGAATAGAGACACCGGTCAGCGTCTTGACGTATTCGCGGCTGCCGATCAGGCCAAGCTCTTCTTGATCGAACAGCGCGAACACCACGCGATGGTGGCGCACAGGCAGCTCGCGCAAGTAGCGCGCTGCCGCGAGCACGACGGCGACGCCGGTGCCATCATCGGCAGCCCCCGGCGACGTCGGCACCGTATCGAAGTGGGCGCCTAAAATGATCGTGCCGCCGGCGTCTGCCGTTGGCTCGAGCGTCGCGACGATGTTCGCGCCGACGTAGTTGCCGCTCGTGTAATCCTGTCGCGCGGCCTGGAGGCCGAGCGCGGCAAACTCGGTGATCAGGAATGTTCGCGTCGCATCGCGCGCGGCGACCGATGCGCGCTGCGTGAGCGTCGTGCCGGGGACGACCATCTCCACGCCCGAGAGTGCCGCGACGATGTGGCGTTCGTAGGCATCGAGCCACGCGCACTCGCCCAGCGGCACACAGCTGATTGCCGCATCGGGTGCGGCCGCGTCCATCGGGCCCGCATCGGGCGTCGCCATCTCCGAGGATGGCTTGCCGCACGCGGCGAGCACGACGAAGATGAACGCCCAACGCGACATGGCGAGGAATGGCGTACCATGGTTTGGTGGGCAGGACGCGCGCGAGAAAGACCGCCGTATCCACGCGGCCTCGGTTCGCGCGTTATGAGGTGCTTGGACGTTTGGCATCGGGCGGCATGGGAGATGTTTGGGTCGCGCGCGCTTCGGGGCCCGCGGGCTTCGCGAAGCGTGTAGCACTCAAGACGATTCGCCCGAGTGCGGCGACACCCGACGCCGCGATGCAGATGTTCTCGCGCGAAGCGCGTGTGGCCGCGCTGCTCGCTCATCCCAATTGCGTCCAGGTCTTCGAGCTCGGCGAAGAAGACGGGACGTACTTCATTGCCATGGAGTACCTCGACGGGTTTTCGCTCGGGCGAACGGTGCAACGCGCCGCGACGTTACGCCGCGCGATTCCGATCGAAGTCGTCGCGCGCATCATCATGGATGCTGCGACTGGGTTGCATTATGCGCATACGCTTGTCGACGATACCGGCGCGCCGCTGCACATCGTGCATCGCGATATCTCGCTCGAGAACATCCTCGTCACGTTCGGTGGCCAGACGAAGATCGTCGACTTCGGGATCGCGAAGGCGGCGAGCTCGCTCGCCGGCGAGGGCACGCAGACGGGACAGCTCAAGGGCAAGTACGCCTATATGGCTCCCGAGTATTTGCGGCACGAACCGATCGACGCGCGCATCGACTTGTTCGCACTTGGAGTCGTCGCGTATCGGGCGCTGACCGGAAAGAAACCATTTTCGGGCGACACCGATGCTCAGGTCATCGCGGCGATCTTGCAGGCGACCCCAGAGCGCGCGAAGAAACATCGCCCCGAGATCCCCGACCTGCTCGACACCGTCATCGCAAAAGCACTCGCGAAGGATCCCAAGGAGCGCTGGCAGAGCGCACAGGCGCTGCGGTCGGCGGTCGCTCAGGCGGTACCCAACGTCGCCGATGTCGAGGCCGTCGCGGCATATCTCGAAGCGCTATGGCCCGCTGACAACGCGGATCGAGTCGCTGTGCGCGAGCTCGCCGCGGGCAAGACACGTGATTCGCAGCCGATCCTCGTGGCCGACGAGCGGGACTGGATCTCGACCCTCGACCTTGGTGCGCTCGCTGCGAAGCCGACGACGGTGCAGACCGCGCCGCCGCGGCGCTGGCGGTGGTGGATCGCGCTCGGGGTGCCGCTGCTCGTCGTTGCGCTCGTCGCCGCAGGCATTTTGATCGCGCGACGCAAAACCGAGCCGAGCCGGCCGGCGGCGATCGCGCCATCTTCTGCACATTATAAGTCCGGCAACGGAGTCGTGCTGTTGCTCGAAGATCTGCCGAATACGAGTGGCGCGCAGGAGCTCGGCGACGGAGCGATCGAGCTGACGCTCACGCGTGCGCTCGGTGATTCGCCGCAAATTCGGCTGTTCACGCGTGCAGCCGCGCTCGAGGCCGCCGGTGCGCCCCACGACCACGTCCTCGACGATGCAACGGCGAAGCTCGCAGCGCAGCGCAAAGCGATTGCCGTGATCGTGCGGGGCGCGATCGAAAAAACGAATCACGCGTACAAGATCCGGATCGAAATGTACGATGCGGCGACCGGCAAGACGCTCGCGAGCGGTGCCGCGACGGGTGCGACGCCGGATGCTGCGCTAGCCGAGGTTCCGGTGCTCGCCGCGAAGCTCCGCATCGCGCTCGGCGACACCAAAAACGAGCAGGCTCTCGTGACTGCAATGCGCGCTGCGACGCCCCGCACCGCAGTTGCGGCGCACGAGCTCTCGCTCGCAAACGAAGCATCGAAGCAAGGCGACCTAAAGCTCGCGAGAGCTCACGCCGAAAGCGCACTCGCACAGGATCCGGACCTCGGCCTCGCACACGTGGCGATCGCGATCGCCGCGTACAACAGCAGCGATCACCAGAGCGCGCAGGACATTTTCCGGCGGGCGATGTCGCATGTCGGTCACATGACCGATCACGAGCGGCGCAAGCTGATGAGCACGTACTACGCGATCATTGGCAATGTTGACAAAGCGATCGAAGAGATGACCGCGACGGTCGACACGTACCCCTTCGACGAAGCCACGATCTCGAACCTAGCCGTCAGCTATTCGTACAAGCGCGACTGGACCAAGGCCTTGGCGATGTCGCAGCGTGCCGTCGAGCTCGCGGGCCCCGGCGCGGCACCCCCCATCGGGAATCACGCTGTGTTTTTGCTCTACTCGGGCGACGTTGCGGGCGCCATCGAAACAGCTCGCGTCGGGTTCGAGAAGTTTCCGGCCTTCGAACGTTTCGCCGCCGTGCGCGCAATGGCCGAGCTCGTGCTGGGTAAGCCCGACGAGGCCCGCCGCGACTGGAGTGCGATGAAGAACAACGCCGGCGAATCGGGCCGCGGGCTCGCGGATCTCGCGCTCTACGAAGGTAAGCTCGCCGATGCGCAGCAGATCCTGGTTCCCGCGATTGCGGCCGATAAAGCCGCACGCAACGTCAGCGGGATGGCGCTTGGCCTTGCCATGCTCGCCGAGGCGCAGCTACTCGCGGGCAAAGCGAGCGCGGCGCGTCGTACGCTCGAGACGGCCGCTGCTGCATCGAAGGAGGTCGCGATCCAGTTTCACGTCGCTCGCCTATACACCGTGCTCGGCGATGAGAAAGCGGTGATCGCGATACAACGCAAGCTCGCGAGCGACATCGGGCTCGAGCCACGCTTGACGGCCGCCATGCTGGCCGCTGAGCTCGAGCTTCATCGCAAGCACGCCCAGGCTGCAGTACTTCGCTTCGAAGAGGCAAAGACGCTGCTCGATACGTGGTACGTCCACTATGGTTTGTTGCGCGCATATCTCGCCGCCGGTGCGTATCCTGAGGCGTTTTCGGAATCGGAGATCTGTCTTCGTCGGCGCGGCGAGGCGGCCGCGATTTTCGTCGACGAGAGTCCGACCTACCGCATGATGGCGCCGGTCTACTACTATCGCGGCCGCGCGCTCGAAGGCATGCGCAGCCCAGCAGCAGTAGACGCCTACAAACAATTTCTCGACATCAAGAGCAAGGGCAGTGATCCGCTCGTTGCGGACGCGCGCAAACGACTCGCGGCGATCCGCTGATCAAAGTGCGAGCGCGCGAACCTCGGCCTCGACCTCGCTCTGCGAGCCGACGGTCGCCGCGACCTCGGCATGGACGAGCGCGCGGAAGCGGCGGCGGGCGCGATGGAGCATGGATTTGAGCTGCGCGACCGTGGTGCCGTGCGAGGCGGCGAGCTCGGCGAGCGACGGCGTGTCGCCGCGGAAGTACTCGACGATGACGTCGAATGGACCGGTGCGATGTTCCGCCGCTAGGCGGGCGAATGCGCGCGCGAGCAGTGCGGCGCGCCACGCGCGGTCGAAGGCCTCGTCAGCGCCGGGTGCGGGGGCAGCGACATCATCGACGAACGTTGCGGGCAGTGCCGTGCCGCCGCGCTTTTGCGCGTGCGCGCGGGCGATGTGATTGGCGATCGCGTGCTCGAGCGACGTGCGCAGGAACGCGCGCAGCCGACCGCGCGCGCGATCGAGCTCGCGCACGACGTCGCGCTCGACGAGCTTGACGAACAGCTCCTGCACGACATCCTCGGCTTGCTGCGGGGAGAGCCCGCGCTTGCGGGCGACGACCTCGAGAGGCCGGCGATACGCGTAGGCGAGCTCTCCGAGTGTGTCCCGGCGAGCAGCGGTGTCGTGGCGCGCAGCTTCGATGTGGGTCCAGTTCGTGATCGGAAACATGGTCCTCCTAGCGCGCGTAACCGAGTCCGAGCGTCACACGCATGGCATCGTCGGTGTGCTCTGCCATTTCCCCGGTGGGCGTCGTCGCCGCGAAGCGAAGGCCGGCGAACACGACGCTGGCCTCGAGGCGCCACCTCGGCGCCGCCCGCCACGCGACCGCGAAGCGCGTCGCTACCTGCGTCGGGGATTTGTTATCAACGGTCGTTGCAATGTAACCGAGCGGCAGGTAGCCGATCTCGGCGCCCGCTGCGATCGAGCGCGTCGCCGCGACCTCCGCACGCGCGGCACCGCCGACCCCGAGATAGCGCCACGAGGCCATCGGCATGCTCGCTGCGTCGACGTGCTGAGTAGCGCCGCTCGCGACGACGAGCGCGGCGAGTCGGATGCGCCGACCGAGCGCGGTGCGCACGCCGGCGCGCACATCGAGCGCGAGCTCCCAGCCGCCACCCGCGAGTGGATCGAAGCCGATGTCGGTATATGCGAGGGCGCGTCCAGCAAGCTCGACCACGGCGCGATCACCGCGGACCGCGAATTGCGCTTCGAGGCCCGAGCCATGCCATGACTTCGCCACGTCGGCGAAGCGAGCGTCATGGCCGCCGGTAACAAGGCCGAGCTCGATGTCGAACGACGGCGATGGTGCGGAGGTGGGACTTGTCGGGGTGGACGAAGGTATCGGTGCAGACGCTCTCGGCGTAGCAGCGATGCGTGCACGAGTCTCGTCGACGAGCTCGGCGAGCGAAGGCCACCACTCTGCGAGGTCGACCTGCACGTTCGGTACGTCGCGCAGCAAGGCCTGGATGACCTGCTCGGCGCGCGTGCGATCGCCACAGCGCTGCGCGATGCCCGCGTGCCACAGCCGCGTGCGCTGATCATTCTCGACGATCGCGTCGATGCGCGCGCGAGCATCCGTGCAATCGCCGGCACGGAATGTGTCGATCGCGTTGTCGAGGGTGGACGTGCGCGGCTGCGCGGCGACATGCAGGCCGCTTGCGGTGACGAAGATCAGCGCAGCGACGACGCGCTTCATGGCTTCCTCTCGAGCGAGACGGTAAGCGTCCGGGTTTCGCTGGGCGCAACATCGACGACGAGCCGTTCCCGCCGCTCGGCCACAGGATTCGACAGCTCGACGACGTGACGGCCAGCGGCGATCGTGATCGCTTCGAGGGGCGGCTCTGCGCGGATCGCGGTCGCGCCGTCGATCGAGACGAGCGCCCAGGGAGTCGCGCGGATCGCGAGGGTCGCAAACGCGGGTGCAGGCGGGGGCGGCGGTGGCGGCGCGCGCTTCTTCGCACGTGCGCTGCGCCGTGGCGCGATCGGCGGTGGGGTGTCGGAGGCGGTGATCATGACGGGAGGCGCCTCCGCGTCTGCAGCGATCGGCTGTTCGACGCGTTCTTGCGGACCGGCTGCGTCGGCGGTCTCGAGCTCGATGCGCGGCACCAACGCGACCGCGGCCAGCACGACGCATGCGCTCGCGACACGTCGTGCACGACGTTTTGCGCTGGGGGCGAGCGCACGCCGCAGTTCCTCGATCGCCGGTCGACGCTGCGGATCGGCGGACAGTGCTGTTTCGACGATCGCTTCGACACCCCGCGGCAGCCGGTGGCCGCGCGTGATCGAGCGCAGCAGCAACGCCGCACCGTACACGTCCATCGCGGGCTGTGCAGGTGCGTCACCCCACGCTTCCGGTGCCATGAATGCCGGCGTGCCGAACTGCTGGCCCTGCATGGTGAGCGCGTTGGTAGCGTCGAGCAGTGCCGCGATGCCGAAGTCGACGAGCTTGACCTGGTCTCCACACACGAGCACGTTCGACGGCTTGATGTCGCGATGCACGATACCGGCGCGATGGGCGGCCGCGAGCGCGCCGCATAGCTGCGCGACGAGTTGCAGCGCACGCGCCGGCTCGCATACATCGATCGGCCCGCCCTCGACGAGCTCCATCACGACGTAACAGCTCTCGTCGGTCTCGCCTGCCTCATAGATCGCGACGATGTTGGGATGGGCGAGGCGTGCAAGCAGCCGAGCCTCGCGCGCGAACCTCGCGCGGAACGCCGCGTCGCATGCAAGGTCGGCGTCGAGAACCTTGATCGCGACCGTTCGGTCGAGTCGCACCTGTCGCGCGCGATACACGACACCCATGCCACCGCGCCCGAGCACGGCGCCGAGCTCGAAGCCAGCGATCCGCGGTCTCGTGTCGACGCCCGCGTAGAGGCAGCTAAGACATGCCGCCCAGCCGAGCTCCGCGAGCGATGTACCGCAGCGCTGACAGTCCACCGCCGTACGTCCAGCAACCGACATGCCGAGGCGTGGTGTCGAAAAGCACCACGGAACCGTTGCGTAGCCCGACAGTTGCACCGGCATGCAACCGCGGCTTGCGGATCGGGTATTCGCCCGCATGCACCGCCTTGTTGGACCCGCCGTGATCGCGGCTGCATCGATCGCGCACGCTCAAGACACCCCGCCGGTCGAACCGCCAAAGCGAGGTCTTCTCACCGATACGCTGTTGCATCCACTCGACGGCTTCACCGCGTACACACTCAAGCAGGGAGAATTCATCTACGCCCAGTCGCCGCTGACGCTGCCGCTGCCGAGCTGGGCATGGGTGGGCGTGACCGACTGGCTCACCGCGGAGATCGACCTACTCCCACTGCTCGGCGGCTTCTTGGTGGAACCGCATCTCCCGGTGCCGAGCTTCAACTTCCGGTTTCGGTTGCGCGATGGCGGTGTGCACGGCATCTCGCTTGCCGCCGAGACGATGGTGCAGCATGAGTGGCTGCCGACGAATCAGGAAGACTCACCGGACCTCCGGGTCACTCGTGATGGCACGCAGTGGTGGGGACGAATGAATGCATCGCTGCCGATCACGGACCGATTTCGCGTCCACGTGTCGGTGGGCGCGACGTTCGCGGAGGATATCGAGATCACGAACAACGACGAGATGAATCCGGTCGGCAAGCACTACCGCAACACGTGGTTCCCGGATGCGTCGGTCTCGCTCGACGTTCGCTGGAAGCCTTGGATCTCGTTGCACGCGACCGGCTCGATCGGCACGACGTTCGTCTATTCGGACAACCAGCCGAACAAGCGCCAGCTCACCTACGGCTACCGGCTCGCGCCGTTCTACAACTCATCGCACTCGTTCCTGCGAACGATGCGCTTCGAGTTCCCCGCAATCATCCAGTATCACCCCGAGTCGAAGACCGGGTACCGGTGGTACGTGCCGATCATTCCCTACGTCTACTGGCAATGGGGCGGCTGACAGCCGCTTCACCACGACGGCGACGGGAAGCCGTACACGCGACCCGCGCGACGTTGGTGAACCCACTGCCGTGCTGTGCGTACCCCTCACTGAGGTTGTCCTTGGCTTGCCCAAAATCGCCTATTTCACATCGGGCGGCTCGCACTCGTGCGCGAAGACGGTGGACGGCAAGCTGATGTGTTGGGGCAGCAACCTAAATGGCCAACTCGGCGACAACAGTATGACGAGCCGGCCAACGCCCGTCGCCGTCGATCGGTATCCGTAACGGCGATACATCTGGATCCTGCGAGCGTTATGCGATCGCTGCGCAAGCGACCGCTCTGTTCTCCGTCACCAGATAAAGGAGGACCGCATGAGAACGTTCTTTATCTGCATGCTCTTCGCAGCGTGCACGAGCTCCGACACG
>Ga0070698_100009068_pt1 | contig 10695 bp, 6 predicted proteins | sample KBSK1502metaG_FD_65477 | JGI IMG/M metagenome (GOLD analysis project Ga0070698, IMG submission 65477) | Corn, switchgrass and miscanthus rhizosphere microbial communities from Kellogg Biological Station, Michigan, USA - KBS K1-50-2 metaG | ecosystem: Host-associated > Plants > Roots >... | reverse complement strand
ATCCCGAGCAGGACCGCGTGGGTCAGCAGTCCGAATCGCAGCCCGCGAGAGCGCTCGCGCCGTAGACGCGGTCCAGCGCCGGAATCGTCGGCAGCAGGACCAGGCTCGCGTACATCATGCCCAAGCACGGCCACAAGAGACAGACGTAGGCGAAGCACAGGAAGTAGAGGGGGAGAGCGTCCCTCTCGGGCAAGCCCCGGCGCCGACCCGCGAGGCCCATGAGCAGGCCTCCGAGCGTCCCCAGCCCGAGCACGACGAGACTCGCCTCCAGGCTCATCAACTCCGGCTGCCACGAAGGGAATAGCTGGGAGAGCGTCGAGAGAAGACTGATGTTGTAGCCTCCCACCCACTCCTTCATGTAGGACACGTAGCCCGGCAGGTAGCGAAAGTAGTCGATGACGATCGAGAGCGAGCGGTCGTACAGGACGAGGGCCGAGCAGGCCAGAAGGTGCACGCCGGCATAGACCCCGGCCATGCGCCATCGCTCCCTGAAGAGGAGGAGGAACGCGGCGAAGGGTGTATACATCGGCTTCACGCAGGTCATCAGCGCGAGGAAGAAGGCGGCCGTCTTGTCCTTGTGGGTGAGCACACACAGGAACGCCGCGGCGGAGAGAAACATCAGGACGGGAAACATCACGGCGTAGTGATAGGCGCCCCGCTTCGAGGACCGAAATGCGGATGCCATGAGGAGCAGGTACAGCGCCGAGGAGCTGATCAGGATCAATGCGTAGTAGCCTGACCTGAAGCGGAAGAAGGAAGCGAACGGCCAAGCCACCACGAGACTCTAGGGGACTTAATCGTACACGGGGGTCGCTTCACCGCGGGCCAATACACACGCTGGTGGTCCATGAGGTCTTTCACCGCTTCATAAGGCGCGGCGAAGTCCTCCCCCAGTCTCTTGGGGTGGGCATCGTCCCTCGATTCGAGCCGGGTCTCGGGAGGACCCGGCCATCGGGTCAAGGCGCCGATCACGGTGCACCACAGCAACGAGCCGATCACGATCGCGAACGTGAGCATCGAAGGAACGAAAAGGCACTCGGCCGCGTGACGGCGGTGGATCACGCCGGTATCTTACTCGCGGCCCTCTGCCGACCGATGACGACGAAGCGCGAGCCGTCGTCGGGGGCCTCTCCCCCGGAGTAGACTGGACTGCCGCGAAACCCGTGCGCCGGGAGGACGATTCCATGAAGAGCGACAGGCACGTGCCCGCCCCCACAAAGGCGGGCGTTGGTCTTGTGGTCGGCGTGATCGCCCTGCTGGCGGGAGCCGGGGCCCGCCCGCCCGCCGCGGACGACGCGATCCCGATCGACGGCGATGACATCGGCGGCGTGGTGAGCGGCCCGCACGGACCCGAGGCCGGCGTGTGGGTGATCGCGGAGACGACCGATCTCCCCACCCGGTTCGTCCGGATCGTGGTCACCGATGACCGAGGGCGTTACGTGGTGCCCGACCTTCCGAAGGCGAGTTACCGCGTGTGGGTGCGCGGCTACGGGCTCGTCGATTCGCCGAAGGTCGAGATCGCGCCCGGCCGGATTCTCGACCTGAACGCGGTGGAGGCGCCCAGCTCGCGCGCCGCGGCCGAGTACTACCCCGCCGGCTACTGGTTCTCCTTGCTGCGGGTGCCGGACAAGAGCGAGTTCGGCGGCCCGCGACCCGCAGGGAGCGACATCTCGCCGAAGATCAGCAGCCAGGCCGAGTGGCTGAGAAACTTGAAGTCCGGCGGGTGCTGGGCCTGTCATCAGCTCGGGAACAAGGCGACGCGGGAGATCCCGCGGGCGCTCGGCTCGTTCGATTCCTCGGCCGCCGCCTGGCAGCGGCGCATCCTGTCCGGGCAGGCCGGCGGAAACATGATGTCCGGCGCGAACCAGCTGGGCGGGCGGGCGTACACGCTATTCGCGGACTGGACCGATCGGATCGCCGCCGGCGAGCTGCCGCCGGCCCCCCCGCGGCCGCGCGGTCTCGAGCGCAACGTCGTGATCACCGAGTGGGACTGGGCGGACCCGAAGGCCTATCTTCACGACGAGGTCTCGACCGACCGGCGGAATCCCACCGTCAATGCGAATGGCCCCATCTACGGTGCGCTGGAGCTGAGCGCCGACTACCTCCCCGTGCTGGATCCGGTGCACAACACGACGAGCAAGGTCGAGCTGACCGTCCGCGATCCGAACACCCAGCCGGCGGCGGAGCCGAGGATGCCGCAGTCCTCGCCCTACTGGGGCGACGAGGTCCTCTGGACGAGCCGGAACAACGTCCACAATCCGATGATCGATCACAAGGGGCGCGTGTGGATCACCTCCGCGGTGCGCCCCCCGGACAACCCGGACGTCTGCAAGCAGGGGTCGAGCCATCCTTCGGCGAGGCTGTTCCCGATCGCCAGGGCCAGCCGGCACCTCGCGATGTACGACCCGGCGACCAGGAAGCTCACGCACATCGGCACGTGCTTCGGCACGCATCACCTGATGTTCGCCGAAGATGCCAACCACACTCTCTGGACGAGCGGCGGCGGCCAGGTGGTCGGCTGGCTGAACACGAAGATGTTCGAGGAGACCGGCGACGAGGTGAAGTCGCAGGGGTGGACCGCGCTCGTCATCGACACCAACGGCAACGGCAAGCGGGACGCCTACGTGGAGCCGGACCAGCCGCTCGATCCGACGAAAGACAAGCGGTTCGGCGGCGGCTTCTACGCGGTCGCGCCGGCACCGGACGGCTCGGTGTGGGGATCGGTGCTGGGCTTCCCGGGCGCCATCGTCCGGCTCAGCCCGGGCGCGAACCCGCCCGAGACGGCGCTGGCGGAGGTGTACGAGCCGCCGCTCAACAACCCGAAGGCGCCGGTCCAGGGCTTCTCGCCGCGGGGCATGGACGTCGACCGCAACGGCGTCGTCTGGGCGGCCCTGGCGAGCGGGCATCTCGCCAGCTTCGACCGCCGCAAGTGCCAGGGGCCGCTCAACGGGCCGACCGCGACGGGCCAGCACTGTCCCGAGGGGTGGACGCTCTATCCGGAGCCGCTACCGCAGCTCAAGGGCGTGACGGATTCGGGGTCGGCGGAGAGCAGCTACTACACGTGGGTGGATCAGTTCGACACGCTGGGGCTGGGCCGGAACGTGCCGATCGAGACCGGCAACGCGTCCGAAGGGCCGCTGGCCCTGAAGGACGGCAAATGGGTCGTCCTCCGCGTCCCGTATCCGCTGGGCTACTACACGAAATGGCTGGATGGGCGGATCGACGATCCGAACGGCGGCTGGAAGGGCCGGGGGCTCTGGTCGACGGTCAGCACGCGAGCGCCCTTTCACATGGAAGGCGGGAAGGGGACGACGAGCAAGGTCGTGAGGTTCCAGCTCCGCCCCGATCCGCTCGCGAAGTGATCGAGGCGGAGGTCAGGCCACCTCGGCGACGAGCTCGATCTCGACGCAGGCTCCCCGCGGTATCTGGGCCACGCCGAAGGCGCTCCGGGCGTGGGGGCCCCGGTCGCCGAAGACCTGGACCAGGAGCTCCGATGCCCCGTTCGCGACGAGGTGCTGCTCGGTGAAGGTCGGCGCGCTGTTGACGAGCACCATGAGCTTGACGATCCGCGCGATACGGTCGAGGTCGCCGACCGCAGCGTGCAGCGTGCCCATGAGCTCGACGGCGATCGCACGCGCCGCCGCCTTCCCCTCGTCGGTCGTCAGCCCCGCGCCGAGCTGCCCCACCCACGGCTTGCCTTCCTTCCGCGCGATGTGCCCCGACACATAGACCAGGTTCCCGGTGCGCACGAAGGGGACGTAGACGGCCCCGGGTCGGGCCAGCTCGGGGAGGGTGATGCCCAGGGTCTTCAGCTTCTCGTACACGGACATTCGATCCTCCCGATCGGCCGTCCGCCTACGACTTCGCCATCAGGACGCAGACCGGCCGGGGCACGCTGAAGGGCTGCCCCACCGGCGTCAGCCGGCCGCTGGCCCGGTCGATCCGGAAGACCGCGATGTTTTCGGAGTCCTGGTTCGCGGCCAGCAGGTAGGTGCCGGTCGGGTCGATCGCGAAGTTGCGCGGCTTCTTGCCCAGCGTCGGCTGGTGGCCGACGGAGGTGAGCTTCCCGGTGGCGGCGTCCACGGCGAAGATCGCGATGCTGTCGTGGCCGCGGTTCGAGCCGTAGAGGAACTTCCCGTCCGGCCGGACCGCGATCTCGGCGGTGTCGGTCGGCTGCGTGAAGCCGGCGGGGACGGTCGAGAGCGTTTGCAGCTCCGCGAGCGCACCCGTCCGCGCGTCGTATGAGAACGCCGTGACCGTGGACTGCAGCTCGTTGATCACGTACGCGTGTCGCCCGTCGGGATGGAACACGGCGTGGCGCGGCCCCGCCCCCGGCGCGAGCCGGGCGGCGGGCGGCTGGCTGGGCGTGAGCGTGCCCAGGGCCGGGTCGAACTTGTAGACGAGCACCTCGTCGAGGCCGAGGTCGGCGACGAGCGCGAAGCGGTTCGCCTGGTCGAGGCCGACCCAGTGCGCGTGGGGGCCCTTCTGCCGTCCCGGGTCGGCGCCGTGCCCCGCGTGCTGCACGAACGTCGTGGCCTCGTTCAGGCGACCGTCGGCCTGGACGGGCAGCACGGCGACGCTGCCGCCGCCGTAGTTCGCGACGAGCACGAAGCGGCCCTTGCCGTCGAGCGCGAGGTGACACGGGCCCCCGCCGCGCGAAGACTCCTTGTTCAGCGGCGTCAGCGCTCCCGTTCGCGCATCGATGGCGAATGCGCTCACCCCGCCCTCGCCCTTCGGGGGGCCATCCGTCTCGTTGACCGCATAGAGGTAGCGGCCGCTCGGGTGCAGCGCCAGGAACGAGGGGCTCACCGACTCGGTCGGAGGGCCGGCCTCGGTCAGGGTGCCCGTCGCGAGGTCGAGTCGAAGGCGGTAGATCCCCTTGCTCGCGCTCGTGCCGCCGGTGTACGTGCCGACGTAGACCATCAGCGTCCCACCTCCCGCGGCGGCGGCCGGACCGGCCCCCGGCGCAAGAACGGCGATCGAGAGAAATGCCAGCGCGGCCGCAGCGTATTTCATTGGTAGATCCTACTTTCCTGTCTCGCGGTGTGACGCGAACATTTCCGTAAGACCCCCTATCAAACCGTGCATGCCGATTTCCAGCACACGGCTTACCAGCGGCCTTTCACGTGGCGGCATTACGCAGCCTCCGGGTACTGGACGGTTCCGCGCAGACGATGCAGCCCGAGGCGGTAGAAGAAGTCACGGTCCCAATGCTGTACTTCACCCGGCCGTAGGTTCCGGCCCTTGCGCCTGACCATGAAGTCGACGAGCCGGCGCCACACGTGGGTGTCGAGCTGAATGAATTTCCGGGCCGCGTTCCCGGTGCGGAAGTAGTTGCCCCAGCCGCGGAGCACGGGGTTCAGATCGCTGATCAGCACACGCACGTCCCTCACCCCGGACCGGTTGCTTCCGGTCAGCTCCTTCACGCGCTGCCGTGCCCGCTTCATGCTGCGATGAGATGGCCAGCGCTGGAGGTAGTAGACTCTGCGGCCTTGCTTCTCCCAGATCTGCCCGCTCATCCGCTTCCGCAGGTGGCAGCCGAGGAAGTCGAAGCCCTCTTTGCCCCACGAGAGATCGACCCGCCTCGTCTTGTCCGGGTGCAGTTGTAGCCCGAGCCGAGCAAGGACCGCGCGGACCCTCACCTCGGCCTCCTCGCACGCCTTCCCCGTAGAGCACACCACGACGAAGTCGTCGGCATAGCGCACCAGTGTGCCCAGATGCGCACACCGTTTCATCCACACCGAGTCGAGGACGTGCAGGTAGATGTTCGACAGAAGCGGAGAGATCACGCCGCCCTGCGGTGTTCCCGACAGCAGCGCCACCGCGCGCCCGTCTTCCATCACTCCCGCACCGAGCCACTGCCGCAGCAGCTTCAGCACACGACGATCCGAGACGCGTCGAGACACGAGCCTGAGCAGCTTCTCGTGGTCGATGCTTCCAAAGTAGTCCCGGATGTCGGCGTCGAGCACGTGACTTGCGCCCGCGGCTCCGAGCTTCCGGATCGTCTCCAGCGCGCTCGTCGCCCCACGCCGGGGCCGAAACCCCCACGAGCACGGAAGGAAATCCGCCTCGAAGATCGGTTCCAGCACCAGCGTCGCCGCCATCTGGACTACCCGGTCCCTGACCGTCGGGATGCCGAGCGGCCGCTTCTTCCCGTCCGCCTTCGGTATGTATCGGCGCAAGACCGCTCTTGGCCGGTACCGCCCTGCGCGTAGCTCCGTGGCGATCTCTTCCAAGAAGCGATCCACCCCGTAGCTTTCGACCTCCGCCAGCGTCTGGGCATCGACCTCGGCAGAGCCCTTGTTCCGTCTCACTCGCCTCCACGCCTCCCACAGAACGTCACTCCGGAGGATGCGGTCGAAAAGCGCGTGGAAACGGCGACCCAGCGACCGCTTGGCCGCCACGTAAAGCTGGCGTCGGAGTTGTCGTACTTTGTCCGCAGGCACAGCCCCGCGGGGGTGATTGGGACCGGGCTTGCCGGCCATGCCCTCGCGCTTACCCCCTCCGCCAGCACGACCGCCGCAGGGACCCTTCCCTCCGGCCGCGTTGTACGTCGCGACCATCCTCGGTACTACGGTCCCCTCGGACTCCCGCTGCGCAGCCCCCGCTTTCACCGTCGGCTTATACGGGACGCCTTGCCGCGACAACGGCAGCGCAGACGAGTCTCTCCTCTTCCGCACCAATCCTTGCTCGCGTGCTGCTCCCCATACCCCGGGGGGACCCACCGCGCTTTCTCTTCCGGACCCCTGCGCAGCGGACATGGCCTTCGCGGTGACATGAGCCGCTCGGCTCCCCCATTGTGAATCTGACGAGGCTGCAGGATTCACTTCATGTTGCGGCCCGCGAACTCGCTCCCTCCGTAGAGGCTCTTGACGCCCCGCTCGGGACACGGGACTCTCACCCCGCGCCTGGGGCCTGCTACCCGGCGCTCCGGTGCCTACCGGGGCGGGACTTCCACCCGCTGGATCGGTGCAGCGCGCAGCACGCCGCCCAGACGGACGGTGCTCTGCTTGAGGACGCACCATGCCGCGCATTCTAAGCGCAGAATCGCGCCATGAAAACGACACACGGCGTGCTGGTGATGGCGGCGTCGGGCCTGCTCGCCGCCGGTCCCCAGGCGCGCAGTACCGCTCCCGACGAATACGACCTGGTGATCCGGGGCGGCCACGTCATGGACCCCGAGAGCGGCCTCGACGCCGTCCGCGACGTGGGGCTCGCCAAGGGCAGGATCGCGGCCGTGTCGGCCGAGCCTCTCCGCGGCGCCTCCACCATCGACGCCCGCGGCCTCGTGGTGGCTCCGGGCTTCATCGACCTGCACGCCCACGGCGTGGACGCCGAGAACTACGCGCTACGGGCGCAGGACGGCGTCACGTCCTCCCTCGAGCTGGAGATCGGGACCGCGGACGTCGACGGCTTCTACGCCGAGCGAGAGGGGCGCACGCTCGTGAACTTCGGGGCCAGCATCGGCCACGTCCCCGTGCGGATGGCGGTGATGGGCGATCCCCCGCGCTTCCTGCCCGCCGCCACCGCGAAGGCGGCCACCGACGCCGGAACCGAGGCCCAGGTCCAGGAGGTGGCCCGGCGCATCCGCGCGGGCCTCGAGCGGGGCGCGCCCGCGGTCGGGATGGGCATCCAGTACACCCAGGCCGCCTCGCGCTTCGAGATCCTCGAGGTGTTCCGGGAGGCCGCGCGGGCCGGAGCCTCCGTGCACGTCCACATGCGCTACAACGGGACCAAGGAGCCGCTCAGCAGCACCACCGCCCTCGAGGAGGTGCTCGCGGCCGCCACGGTGACGGGCGCTCCGCTTCACGTCGTCCACATCCACAGCACGAGCGTGGCCTTCACCGCGCGTCACCTGCGGCTCATCGAGGAGGCGCACGGGCGCGGCCTGGACGTCACGACCGAGTGCTACCCGTACACCGCCGGCATGACCGACATTTCTTCCGGCGTTTTCGACGAGGGGTGGCCGGACGCGCTCGGCATCGACTATCCGGACCTGCTCTGGCCGGCCACCGGCGAGCGGCTGACCGCGGAGACCTTCGCCCGGTACCGACGGCAAGGAGGCCTCGTCGCGATCTTCTCCATACCGGAGGACGCGGTCCGTGCCGCCCTCGCCCACCCCCTGGTGATGGTGGCGAGCGATTCGGTCTTGCGGGACGGCCTGGGCCATCCGCGCTCCGCCGGCACGAGCGCGCGCGTCCTCGGCGTCTACGTCCGCGAGCAGAAGGTGCTGCCGCTCATGGAGGCGCTGCGGAAGCTCTCGCTGATGCCCGCGCAGCGTCTCGAGCGCCGGGTGCCCGGCTTCCGGGACAAGGGTCGGATCCGCGTCGGCGCGGACGCGGACCTCACGCTCTTCGACCCGGCACGGGTCATCGACCGATCGACCTATGCCGCGCCGGCCACGCCGCCCGACGGCATTCCCTACGTCCTCGTGGCCGGCGTCCCGGTGATCGAGCGCGGCCAGGTCCGCCGCGACGTGGCGCCGGGCCGGCCGGTGCGGGGGGTGTGGGGGGTGCGCCGCTAGCACCCCCCAGCTCAGTGGTAGACCCGCACGTAGTCGACCAGCATCGTCTGGGGGAAGACGCTCGTCGCATCCGGGCTGCCGGGCCAGTCCCCCCCCACCGCGACGTTGAGGATGATGAAGAAGGGATGGTCGAAGACCCACGTCTGTCCCGCCTTCAGGTCGGCGGGAGTGCGGGTCTCGTAGAGGCTCCCGTCGACGTAGAAGCGGACGACCGCCGGCTCCCACTCCACCGCGAAGACGTGGAAGGCGTCGGCAAACACCGCGCCGCCCGCCAGCGTGTAGCCGGCGGTCAAGGAGGCGCCTCCGGAGAAGCCGGGGCCGTGCATCGAGCCGTGGACGATCGAGGGCTCGCGGCCGATGTTCTCCATCACGTCGATCTCGCCGCAGCGCGGCCAGCCGGCGGTGGGGATGTCGGCGCCGAGAAGCCAGAACGCGGGCCAGATCCCCTGTCCCCGGGGTATCTTGATCCGGGCCTCGAACCGCCCGTAGGCCTGCTCGAACCGTCCCTGCGTCTTGAGGCGCGCCGACGTGTAGTCGCGCGTCACGCCGCCGCCTTCGAAGCGCTCCCGCAGCGCCTGGATCACGAGGTTGCCGTCGCCGTCGAGGAACGCGTTGCGGCCGCGGTCCGTGTAGAACTCGAGCTCGTTGTTCCCCCAGCCGTGGCCGCCGGTCTCGGCCACCCATCGGCTCGCGTCGACGAGGGCGCCGCTGGGCCCGGTGAACTCGTCGCTCCAGACGAGCGTCCGCCCCGCGGGCGAGGGCGCCGTGGGCGGACCGTTCGCCGGCCGCGGCGCGCCGCAGCCTTGACCGAGCACGGCACCCATCCCCGCGACGAGCATCGCGGCCGCCACCCGCGGCGTCAGACGCCGCCACGCCCAGTAGATCGGAAATCCCGCGGCGGCGATCAGCAGTCCCCACAGCGGCGAATAGTTGGGCACGGGCCGATCGATCTCCCCCCGGACGATCGCCACCAGCCCGGCGAACGTGCCGGCGAGGAAGACGAGCGGCACCCACGGGTAGAGCGGCGTTCGGAAGGGACGGGGCGCGTCCGGCCGCCGGCGGCGCAACACCATCACCGCCGCCACCGCGAACAGCAGCGCGAACCACTCCACGACGACGAAGTAGGTCGTCAGCCGGTCGAAGTCCCGCAGCAGCGCGACGAGGATCACGGTTGCCGCGGACTGGACCAGGATCGACGTGTACGGGGTCGCCCACCGCGGGTGGGCGAGGCCGAGGAACGGGAACGCGAGCCCGTCGCGGGCGAGGGCATAGGGCACCCGCGGCCGCGAGAGGATGTTGCCGTTCAGCGCCCCGAACACGCTGCAGAGGATCGCGACGCTGATGAGCGTCGCGCCCGCCGGCCCCAGGCGCCGGGCCATGATCCATTGCGGCACCACGGGCTGGCGCACCATCTCGCCCAGCGGCATCGCGTAGAAGTAACCGATGTTGGCGCCCACGTAGAGGAACACGATCGTCAGCATCCCCGCGATGATGATGCGGCGCATGAGGCGCTCGGGAGCCACGACCTCTCCCGCGATCATGCTGACCGAGATCCACCCGTCGTAGGCCCAGATGACCGACGCCGCGCCCATGCCGAGGCCGTGCAGGCCGCCGGGAAGGGGGGCGAGGTGGGCGAAGCGGCCCCCGGGCAGCGTGAACGACACCGCCATCAACACCAGCAGCGCCGAGACCTTGATGAGCGTCAGGAGCGTCTGGACCGCGGAGCCCAGGCGCGCGCCCAGGAGGTTCACCACGGTCAGGATCAGGACGATGACCGCGCCGACGGCGGGAACCCGCCAGGGAGAGGCCGGGCCGAACTCGAGGCCGGTCATCCCCAGGATCAGCTCCCCGAAGAACGTCGCCAGCGCGCCGTTGGTGGCCGGCGTCGTCACGAGCAGGAAGAGCCAGCCGAAGACGAAGGCGGCCGCGTCGCCGTAGGCGGCCCGCAGGTACACGTAGACGCCGCCCGTCCTCGGCAGCATCGAGCTCAGCTCCGCGAGGGCGAGGGCGCCGCAGAGGGTCACGAGGCCGAAGACGACCCACAGCGCGAGGATGGCGGCGGGATCCCCGACGTCGCGGGCGAGCGTGTACGGCTTGCGGAAGACGCCGCTGCCGATGGTCGTGCCCACGATGACGGCCAGGCCACCCCAGAACCCGATGACCCGCGGGAG
>Ga0070698_100009067_pt1 | contig 10695 bp, 12 predicted proteins | sample KBSK1502metaG_FD_65477 | JGI IMG/M metagenome (GOLD analysis project Ga0070698, IMG submission 65477) | Corn, switchgrass and miscanthus rhizosphere microbial communities from Kellogg Biological Station, Michigan, USA - KBS K1-50-2 metaG | ecosystem: Host-associated > Plants > Roots >... | reverse complement strand
TGATCCTTTCGAGGTCAGGAAGACCGCCGGATGGCGCGGTCTTGCTGCGCAATTTTCAGTTAAGAATGCTAGGATTTGAAAGACCGCGAGTTTAAGCCTCGGTGCGAGAGAGTGTCAAGAAACTCAACCCGAATGACTGATGCAGTTTGAGGTTCTCCTTTGAGCCATCGCCATTAAGGGTGAGATGAGGTCAGTACCACCACGCGGTAGCGGGTGGGTCTGCGGATTTTCGATTTGCGATTGCCGATTGCCAATTGGCTTTTACCGGCAAACGCCAATCCGAAATCGGCAATCGACAATCGGCAATCAATAGACCCACCCGCTACCGCGTGGTGGTACTGACCTCATTTTCTCCACGGGAGGACAAATGAAAGCGAAACATTTGCTTTTGATGGCACTGCTACTCCTGAGCAGTTGCAGTTTGATTTGGACCCCGACCGCGACAGTAAAGAAGTTCATGGCTGCCACGCAAAAAGGTGATGTCGATACAATGACGCAGCTTTTTTCCAGCAAGGCTATTCAGAAGCTGGGCGCGGACACGATCAGATCGAATAATCAGAAATTTGCGGAAACCGCCAGGCGGGCAACCTCCTCAGGTGGAACCTACCGCATGGAGAACATCGAGGAAACCTCCACCTCTGATGGCAAGCAAGTTTCTTTTTTCTACAAGAACGATAAAGGGACCGATTCGATAAAGCTCATTTTCGCTTTGAGCAAGGAAGGCGGCGCCTGGAAGATCGATAACATCGGGGGCCCGGAGGACATAAAAACAGGCGTTCCAACCACGATGGTGCCCATGTTGGCGCAAGAACCAGGAGCGACTCCGCCGACATTGTCCTCTGAAAAAGTCGAGGCGGAAACGAAATCAACTGACAGCAAGACGGTTTCCGGTGGCGTGTTGAATGACAAAGCAATCAGCTTGCCTAAGCCGCCATATCCGCCGATCGCCAGGGCAGCGAAAGCCTCAGGCACTGTCGTCGTCCAGGTGACTGTTGACGAAAATGGCAACGTAATTTCGGCTCGCGCTGTTTCCGGGCATCCGTTGTTGCAGTCAGCGGCGATCGCTGCGGCGCGCGGCGCCAGGTTTTCACCAACCAGGTTATCCGGTCAGCCAGTTAAAGTAACCGGCCTTATCACCTACAACTTCGTTGCGGAATAGAACTGTTAGGCATGCCCGAAACCGAGAGCTGCAAAAATCTGATAGCCCTTCTACAACTCGCTTACTCGGCCGAGCAAGCGGCGGCGTATGCGTATCGCGGCCATTGGCATTCTGTCGTCGACGTGGAAGAGCGGGCTCGCATTAAACAGATTGAAGACGAAGAGTGGCACCATCGCGAACTCGTTGGTGGAATACTGGAAAAACTGGGAGCGCATCCAAATAAACAACGCGAGATTCGTTCGTGGTTACTTGGTCGAGCGCTGGGTTTTCTTTGTCATCTGATGGGCTGGTTCGCGCCAATGTACGGCGCCGGCCGTCTGGAGAGCCGCAATATTCGCGAATATGAAACCGCCGCTAGATACGCGCGCGATTGCGGTCATGAAGAATTCACCGATTGTCTGTTGACGATGGCAGAGGTGGAGTGGGAACATGAATATTACTTTCGCTCGCGTGTGTTGCTTCACTTTTTCGGACGAAGCCTCACGCTCTGGCCCGCACCGCCACCGAAAGAAACTATTCGACAATCGTTCGTGCGCGAAGCTGAAGAGAGCTGTGCGCTCGTAGAAGCCGCTGGCTAATTCCTGGGAATCAAGGTTCGGCGATTATCTGGGACCGCGGGCGCCCCGCCCGCAAACGCGCCGGAAGGCGCACAGTTCTTCGAAGTTGCCCCAACAAACTATTTTCGCGCTTCGCGCTCATTGCGGGCGGGGGCCCGCGGTCCCAGAAAATCGCGCTCGCTGGCTCTGGGGAGCCCAACTTTGGGATCAACTGGCAACTGGAAGTAGCAGGGCGTCGCATGGTAATATCCTAACCCTAGCAGCACGTAATAATTACCAACCCCCGCTAACGCGACAGCACCGGTGCGAGCCATGTTGAATAGCCAAGCCCTAAATCACCGCCCGCTCGATAGCCGCAGCAATCTTTTCGCCGATTAGCTCTTCATTCTTAATCTTTATAACGCCGTATGAAGAAATCTCGACTTTCATTTGTCGAGGCTGGTTGTTTTCAGTAGGCCGCTTTGTCCGTAACGGCCGGTTTCCAGAAAGAGAGCGCATCATGTCAACAAATACTATGGCACCGCCAAAGCGTCCCGAAATCAAGACCGCACTACCCGGTCCGAAGGGTAAGGAAATCATTGCCGCTGATGCACAGTTTGTTACGCCCTCATACCCCAGGCCTTCGTTCAAACTTGTCGCTGAACGCGCCCAGGGCGTTTGGGTCGAGGACGTTGATGGCAACCTCTTCCTCGATTGCAACGCCGGAGTTGCAGTCTGCTCCACGGGTCATTGTCATCCTGAAGTGGTGCAGGCGATTCAGGATCAGGCGGCGCAGCTCATTCACATGTGCGGGACGGATTACTACTACCGCCATATGCCGGACCTCGCGAAAAAACTCGATCAGATCGTCCCGGTGAAATCGCCAACGCGAACTCACTTTGCAAACAGCGGCACTGAAGCCGTCGAAACCGCTTTGAAACTCGCCATGCACGCCACCGGCCGCGAAAAGTTCATCGCCTTCTTCAACAGTTTTCACGGCCGCACTTTGGGTTCGCTTTCGCTCACTTCGTCACGCTCGGCCCAACGCCTGGGATTTAAGAGACAGGCGCTGGACGTGGTGCACGTCCCCTATCCAAACGAGTTTCGTAATCCGTTTCGCGCCGAAGATTGCGGCGATGGTGGTGCGGGACAGGGAGCGTTGAACTGGATCGAGGAAAGACTATTCAAGACGACAACACCGCCTGAGGAAGTTGCGGCGATCGTGGTAGAAGCAATGCAAGGTGAAGGCGGATACGTCCCTGCACCTGAAGGCTTTCTAAAAGGCTTGCGCCGGATTTGCGATCAGCACGGCATTCTGTTGATCGTTGACGAAGTGCAATCCGGGATGGGCCGCACCGGAAAAATGTTCGCGTCCGACCATTACGATGTAGCGCCAGACATCGTAACGATTGCGAAAGGGATCGGTTCGGGGTTGCCAATCGGCGCTTGCGTGGCTCGGGCTGACTTGATGGACTGGAAGCCCGGCGCGCATGCGTCGACCTTCGGCGGCAATCCTGTTTGCATCGCCGCGGCGTTGAAGACAATTGAATTACTCGAAGGCGGGCTAGTGCAAAATAGCGCCGAGGTCGGAGCGTACTTGAAAGCAGGTCTCAAACGGCTGCAACAGAAGTATGACTGCATTGGCGACGTGCGCGGCATGGGACTGATGATCGGGGTCGAGTTCGTGGAGGATCGGCTTGGAAACAAGGCGGCTCCGGAGTTACGGGATCGCGTGGAAACTGCCTGCTTCGAACGCGGACTGATCATTCTCGGCGCCGGCGCAAACACGATTCGTTGGTCGCCGCCGCTAATTCTGTCAAAAGAAAATGTGGATGTCGCGTTGGAGATTTTTGACGCCGCGATTGCTGCGTCGCTCTAAAATTCAAACCGCCAAGACGCCGAGCGCCAGGGGATATTTACGATCTCAGTTTTTTGGCGGCCTTGGCGTCTTGGCGGTTAGTCAATTAGTTTCCTGGCAATCTCATTCATGCGCGCGCGCAGACGTTCCTCATCAGCGTTCATGACGCGGCCGTCGCGATAGACCTCCCTTCCCGCTACCACCGTCATGGTTACATCCCGACCAGAGGATGCAAAGATTAGCGTCTCGGCCGGGCCGTATGACGGGATCTGATGTGTCCCGTCAAGTGAAACAACCGCGAAGTCAGCCTGCAAACCTGCCTTAAGCTCGCCGACTTTTCCGGCTAAACCGAGTGAGTGTGCGCCTCCTAAGGTGGCGGCCCGCAAAATGTGATCGCAGTTCAAGTCACAATTGCCGTTCGAGCGACTCAGCAACAGCGCGAAGCGCGCTTCTTCCAAAAGGTCACAGGTGTTATTGCTAGCGACGGAGTCGCTGCCCAGACCAACGTCAATTCGCTTATCGATCATCCTCGCAAACGGTGCGATACCGTGGCCGAGCTTTGCATTTGATTTCGGACAGTGCGCGACTCGCGTTCCAGTTTGCTTGATGGTTTCGAGGTCCGCTTCGTCCACATGAATGCAATGTGCCAGTAGCGGCTTGGTTTCCAGCACGCCGACATCGTACAGATATTGAATTGTAGAAACTCCCGGCGCGCGCCACTCAATGCCGCGGCTTCTGAGTCCTTCGGCAAATGGACCTCGTCCCTCGCGCAGGAACGAAACTTCCATCTCGGTTTCCGCTGCATGCATCATCAACGGGAGCTTCTCGTCCAGCGCAAACCTGGAAATCATTTGCAGCTGCGGACCGCAGACCGTGTAAGGCGCGTGCGGCGAAACTCCGACGTTTACCAGCGACGTTTCACGTTCGCGTAGACCAGCAATTTTCGTCGTCAGTTTTTCAAAGTTCTCATGAGCCAGTCGGGGATCCGGGCCAAACGATTCCTGAAAAACAATGCCACGAAGGCCCACGTCATCGAGCGCGCTCATGCTCTGCAGCGCCGCGTCGCTCGCATCTGCAACGCAGGTCACGCCGGCCCGCGCTGCTTCACAAGCACCCCACGAAGCGGAGACTTTTAAATCGTCAGCAGTCATTCGGTCGAGGCGGGCCTGGGTCAGTTTCCTGAGCCAGGCGAAAAAATCAGCAGTTTCGCCTTCGAGGAAGCCACGCATCGCAGTTAGCTCGAGATGGGAGTGGGCGTTAATCAGACCAGGGATGATTGCAGACTCGCCCAAATCAAGAGTTGCTGCTTCAGGAAATTGCTCTACCAGTGTGTTGCGATTGCCGACCGAAACGATCTTCTGATCATCAACGGCTACCGCGCCATCGACAATCTCGGGTGAAGAGAGCGGCAGAATCCAACGCGCGCAATAGAGGGTGGTCATGATTTGCGGTTGATAATTTCCTGTTCAGCGCTTCACTGGTGACTAGTCGCCGCGCTCGTGGGTCGAGGTCATCAGGTCCGAACCGAGCCCAGGAAGTTCAGTGAGCAGTCTGCGATTGCCCTCAATTGATGTCACGACGCTAACACGAACAACATGCTCACCATCCGGACTGTTGTCGACATCGAAGTCTTCAAGATGGAGGTGTTGTCTTTCCAGCAAATCCAGCAGTCGTTCCAGGAGCTGAGCGGGATCATGCGTCTTCAAAGAATAATGGAACATGCGTTGACGCCGAATGATAAATCGTTCGACTCTACGCAGGACCACGAGCACAATGATGATCAGCGTGGTCGCTAACACAGCAAGACCAAACATTCCCTCGCCGATCGTGATGCCAACAGCTGCGACTATGAAGATGGTTGCGGCGGTAGTCAGTCCTGTGATCGAACCTCGCGCCTGGAGGATTACGCCGGCACCCAAAAAACCTATACCGGCCACCACCTGGGCGACCAACCTTGCCGGGTCGGTATAAGCAGCGCCTCCTCCAATGTGCCGCGACACAATCATGAATAACGCTGAGGCCATGCAGATGAGCACGTTAGTACGCAGTCCTGCTGCCTTGCGACTCAGTTCTCGCTCAAAGCCAATCGCTCCGCCGCAGACGATGGCCAGTAGTAGTTTCGCCACAATTACCATATCGAGGGAATTGGAAAACAAATTGATCATCACTTCCTCACTTCGAGCTTAGCGCGATTTTTCAGGCGAAGGGGACTGCGGCAGTGTAGTGTCCAGCGCTCGCGCCGATCTAAGCTTGCGGTAGCGCTCCATAATCGAGCTGACGTAGGCGCGGGTGGAAGGAATTTCGATCCTGTTGATGAACTCGTCTCGGGTCAGTTGCCTGGCGCCATCCGGAACTTTGCTCCACTCTACAGCTCGGCTTGGGCCGGCGTTGTACGCGGCAATCACACGGGGCTCCGGATCAGCAGTGTCGCGGTACTGCTCGTAGATTTTTTCCAGATACCAGCAGCCGATTTGAATATTTCGTTCCGGGTCACGTAACAAGCTGGCGGGATTCTGTGCCATCTGCCTCTCCAGATCGTGCATGCCGGTCTCCGCAGCCCACTCCCGGCCTACCGCTGGCGTGATTTGCATCAGGCCAATCTCGCCGTCTTTGCCATTTTTCCAGGGACTAAAATAAGTCTCTTCGTAAATAATGCTCCACACCAAGGCCGGGTCGAGACGATAGACATTCGCCTGTCTGGCAATCAAGCCGTCGTAGCGATGAATCCAATATTGGTTGACAAAATAGAGACCGAGAAGGAGTGCGACAATAGTGAGGCAACCGATAAAGAGACGTTTCATTTAGGACAAGCGTAAGCAAAAACGGGTAAAGGGCAAAGGAAGGAGCAAGCTTACCCTTTATCCTTTGCCCTTTACTCTTTGGTTAGTTTCTCCGTCTTAGTTGCGACCAGAAGTTCGCAGTCGAACCTGAAGTATCCAGCCCTTCGTAACGCGAGCTCAGTGCTAACTCATCAAGAACGTGGCCCTGCAACCAGATCTCAGCGTCAAGCATGACGCCGGGCGCCAGCACATCTCCACGCAACGCGCGCTGATTCACGAGGATTTCAAGATTCATTCTCTCGAGGTCCAGATGAATCCAATACAAGTCGCTACCAGAGAGAGGATTTTTCAGTGGCTTAAACGCGATGACCCGGCCCGTCAAGCTCCAATCGTTTTCGTGAGCCGCGCGTGATGGGGCGGCCTTGTCCAACGGCATCCATCTGGTTTTGGCAGGTGTGCTGCGCACGCGCGCACGATAGGCCAGGCCACAAAGTCCAACGTGAAGCTCTTCTGCGCCAAAGCCTCCAGGTCCAACCTCGGTCAGATTCTGCAACTCGAACAAGACTTCGCAGTCGGCGCCCTCGCGATATCCGTGAACCACCGCTTCGCCTTCTTCATCGTATTCGGTTAGCGCCCAGGGACTGATCTTTTGAATATAACGGGCCCTAAATCCGGGCCGGCAGTCAGCGTAAAAAACATTTCTTCCCGACTCATAAAGGACCGTCCAAACTTCCAGCCCATCGCCTAACTTCCAGCAGCGACCGTGAAGCACGGCGCCACGCCGATTAAGCTGCGTAGCTTCTCCCTGATCTTCGGCGCGTTCGGCGAGATAGTTGAACGCCTTCTCGCTGGGCACTTCCAAACCGATTGTTTCGAATGTTGGATTCATCAATCTATTAGGAGAACTGAAAGCTCGCGCTCTGTTATCAAATCCCTGCCTGTAGTTTTACTTCCTGTACTATCTCGACTTGCCCGCCTGCTTTTTCGGTCTTTCGTCAGGCTCGTCTAAATCCACTTGTATCTCGTCAGGCTGCGCGCGCGTGCGCATGCCGCGAATAATTCTCTCCGGCCCGTGAGAGGGTCTGACACCTGAGCGGACCATTTCAGCGAAAAGATCTACGTCATAGTCTACGTCGCGAGACATCTTCTCGCGAATGGCATGTAACACTTCCAGGAATTTAGGACGCCGGTACATTCTTGATTCTTTCACCTTGGGTCTCAAATTTCAAATCCCAGATTTCAAATTTCTAATCTCAGTTTGAGATTCCACTCGTCATGCCGACAAAACTCAATTCACTTTCTCGGTCGCTTCCGACACAAGAAACTCAGGTGTGACAATCATCGGCACATAAAACCCGGCCGCGGTATTGAACAGCCGGATGCGCGCTTGTCTGCGAACATTCGCCAGGTGTCCGAAGTTCCAGGTCACCAGGTAATCGATCTTGTGACATGATGCGATCGCGACGTGCAGCGCATCGGCAATGTACTTGCGATGGAATATTCCGCGCGAGATATAGCCGTCCGCCAGGATTGCTGCTCCTTCCGTAAGCTCTACCTGTTCCAGGTTCGAAATGAGGTTTAGGTACGCCGAGCGATGTGGCTCGCTAACACGCTCAAGTTCACGGTTGACGAGTGGCGAGATGACGGCGCGATAGTCAGGCATTTCGTGTTCCCACCAACGAATAGTCAGGTCACGACGAAAGGGCTCGCCGTTGTCCAGATAGGCGCCAATAACCGAGGTTTCAAGATAGAGGCTTTGTTTCATTGATCCAAGTGCTCATTCGGTCTGGCTAGGTCGGCGCTATTTGTTTTCCGATTCAGTGGTTCCAATCGAAGAAGCCCTCGCTGAAAGTCAAAGGAGACCCGGAAGTGTCGCAGGTAGTTCGCCCCGAGAATCCCCATCTGCGTGAAACCGGCGGTCTCGTTCACCGGGTCAAGATCCAAAATGGCGGCGCTAATTCGCTCACGCGTAATTGGGCCCAACTTAACCGTGGGCAAAAGCAGACTCTTAACATCATCAGCGATACCCGCGGCGCCATAGATTCGCATACGAGTTGGCTCCAGATAGTTACTGAGATCCTCTTCCTTCGTCAGGCGCTCGGAAACGACCGAAACGCTCGCACCGGTATCGACTATGAAATTCAGCGGCCTTTCAATTCCTTCAAGATGAACCTCGCCACTTAGAAAACCGCTGGAAGTGGTGCGTAGCGGGATCTCCAAAACGCCGGGAGCCAACGGCTGAACGCTATTACGTGAAATACGAATGCCCCAAAGATCCTTGACGAAATTCTCCGATGGCCGGCGCAACATGAAAACCTTATCGCCGTAGTCGACAGAGGCGATGAACTTTGCGATCACTGACAGACCAAGGTAACCATCCACCGGATTCTTCTCGTCATAGAAGTGGCGAATGTAGACCGGCACACTCTCCACTCTCACGTCTCCAAGCTCGATCGAGTTCAGGAAGCCGTAGACGATGTCAAACTTGCCGCCACCACCAACTGCACGGGCTTGTCCGCCCCGGGCAACGGGACGCAAACCTAGTTTTTTTGCCGTTTCTTCAGAGATGACAGACATCCCCGATCCAGTGTCGAGAACGAACCGCAAAGTTTCCCGGTTGTCGTTAGCTTTCACCTTTAGGATCGGCCGTCCATCAATCGACTCAAACGGCAGAGTCGTCTTGTTTTCCCCGGCAAGAACATACAAGGAACTCTGCTTTCCGAGATAGCGCAGGAAGTCGATCAGGCCGCGAATGCGTGCTCGACGATCGGCATCAGTTTTGGGTGCGATGGTCAGGAATCTCTCGTATGCATCTGCCGCTTCCTTGTATCGCTCGTTGCGGGCCGTGGCTTGTCCCAGGTTGAAAATGTAGTCAGGCTCGGAGCTATCCAGACTGACGGCGCGGCGCAATCCCTTAATTGCCGCCTCGAGACGGTTCTCATAAAAATCGACCATTCCCAGCCCGGCTATAGCCAGCGCTTCGTCGTCCTTGAGGCTTAGGGAGGTACGGAATTCTTCGACTGAATTTTGAAAATCGCCAGACGCAAGAATCACGGATCCCAAAATGGCGTGCGCGCGCGAAGAAAGCGGATCGGTGAGGACAACTCTCGCTGCATGGTCGTAGGCGTCTTGAAGCATTCTTTGCTTCAGCAACGCGAAGCTCAAACCAAGCCGGGCTTCCTTGTCGTGAGCGTTCTTCGCCAGCAATTCACGAAATTGCTTTTCGGCGTTCTCATAATCTCCGTTCTTGAGAGCTTCGTTAGCATGCTCGCGCAGCTTTCCGTCGCTAACTGCGAGCACTGACGCTGACATTGCCAGGCAAATAAGAATGCCGGCAAAAAGTTTTATTGCCATTGGGGGGAGCCACCGTTTCGCGTTAAGAGCTTTCATGATTTCTATCTCTCCGCGTTACGGGATACTTCAGAGTATCCAAATCAACCTGCTGGGGAGAAAAATTTTTGCTACTTCAAGACTTCGCCGGTTTTCATCGACCAAAGAACCAGATCAAGCTCATCAAAGTCAATCTTAATTTCGCGGGCAAAGGATCGTAGTCTTTCCTCTGTTTCCAAATATCGGGCTCGCGTTGCCGGAGGCTTAGAAGTTTCGACCACTTCTAGGTCCGCAAGGCAACTCATCACGTGCTTATCGAGAATGGCATGTCCCAGTAGCCCAATGTTTCGCAGGAAGTGGCTCGACTCTTTGTATCCCAAGCCCTTAATCCGTTTTTCCCTGGCCAGCCAATCGCGGCGTTCAAGTGGATCCGCGAAGCTTTGAAGCTTTTTACGGAGGGCCAGGCCGCAATGCTCACGCAGGTAGTCTCGCGTGACTACGATATAACCAGGTCGCTCAACCGGAAACCGATGGGCACCGTTCGTCCTCAGGGCCAGTGTCATATCTTCGCGTTTGCCGTCGATTAGGAACGGTCTGATCGCTTCGACGGAACGGAAGCCCATGCGCGCCGACGCGCCGGCAGTGAAAATACAGAAGACGAGCTCTTCCCAGAGTAGCTCGTCGGATCCTCTGCGCCACACCTCCTGAAACTGATCGAGCCGCGCGCGAATCTCTTTCTTTCGCGCCTTGTGCGTGGCACGTATGTCTTCAATAACTACCGGGTTACGGTTGGGTCTCACTGGATTGTCAATACTGAGATTCTAGGTTTGCGCTTCTGACGTTGTCAACGAACTTGGAGTTTCCATTGTGCGCGCGCAAGCGTGCTAAAAGCCAGTGGCGCGCGCGGCATCCCGGACCCAGTAAGAGCGCATCAAAAGATACTCTTCCCCGCTCCTCTCCCGCGTCGTGTTATTATTCTTTGTCGCTCGAATTAGAGCAACAATGGGCCACGACCCTATGGAAACCAACTTC
>Ga0070698_100009065_pt1 | contig 10695 bp, 9 predicted proteins | sample KBSK1502metaG_FD_65477 | JGI IMG/M metagenome (GOLD analysis project Ga0070698, IMG submission 65477) | Corn, switchgrass and miscanthus rhizosphere microbial communities from Kellogg Biological Station, Michigan, USA - KBS K1-50-2 metaG | ecosystem: Host-associated > Plants > Roots >... | reverse complement strand
TGTATCTGCCGGAAAAGTTTTATCATACATCACCGGCCCAAAAACCGTGTAAGCAATCGAATCGACAAAATCTCCTTTGCCTTTTACCTTTATTACTTCCGGTCTCATCGTTGCCTCTTTCCATGAACTGTCAAACCAATATTGCTGCCTGCTGTCATCTTTAAATTTTATTTCATAATAGTCCCTGACATCACGTTGTGAATTTGTAAAACCAAATGCAACGCTATCATTAAAGCCAATAACAATGCCCGGTATCCCCGGAAAACTTACACCATAAGCATTCATCGTTGGAGTAGTGACCTGCATTTCATACCAAATAGAAGGAAGCGATAATTCAAGATGCGGATCATTGCATAAGATCGGTGCGCCACTTTTTGTTTTACTACCTGCCACTGCCCAGTTATTGCTGCCGTTATTCGCATCAGGCTGATAAAGATCTACCAATTGAGCTGTATCTTTTTTACCAAGATAAATTGAATCCGCATTAGCTGGTTTTACAGGAACAACGGTTGGTTTTGGAAACACAGTTCCTTTTGGAATGATCGGCTCAAGTGAGTCCGGCACCTGCGGAAAAAGAATTTTTAATTCATCATCACTAAAAAAACTTCTTGCGTTCGTAAGAGGAAGATCATCAACAGCGCCGGCCAGCGTTTCAGTCATTTGTTTTACAAACAAAGCTGATTTTAAATTTGTCCAGGGCTCCGGTTTATAATTCAGCAGCTTATATTCTATCGGAAGCTGGCTTTCTTTTAATGAACTAATATATGTGTTGACACCTGCCGTATAAGCATCGATCGCTTTTTTGGTGTTAGGATCGGCTTCAATTTCTTTCAGCATATTTTCGGCGGCGTAGATCATTCCCAATCTTCTTTTTGTTCTGTCATAAGCCAATGCTTTGTCGCCAATAATTTCACTAACCCGACCAGCAGCGGCATGTGTTTGAAATTCCATTTGCCATAACCTGAATTTTGCGTGCAAATAACCTTGCACAAAAGCAGCATCGCCATCATCTGCTGCAAAAATGTGTGGTACCAGCCGATAATCAAGGAACACTTCAACTTTTCCGGTTAAACCCTGCAATTTGAGATCAGCAGAAAAATCATTATCCGCCTGTTCGGCATTTTGCCAAATACCAAATTGGGGACTTAAGAATTTTCCTAACGGCATAGGCACTTTATCACCCCACGGTTTGTTCAATGCAAATACCAACCCACTGGTGATAATGGCAGAAACAAGGAATGGTGCTATTCGCATAAGCAATTAAATATTGCGGGAAAATAAGAAAAAAACAGGCATTTTCTTGTCAGGTATGATAATAATCATCCTATGGCCATTTATTTGGTGATAATTTTAGATGGATAGATTGCTAAGTTCTTTATTTATTTCACTTCAATTATTTGTTATGAAACGCCATTTTCTTACCAATACGCTGCTTGCAATATTATTATTACTGATCTCGTGTGGTGAAAAGAAACAAGCAACAAGTGTTGAAGCAAAACCTCAAACTGTTCCTTTAATGATAATACCTGAATCGCCAGATACATTATTATCAACCGGCAGAAGGAATATCTTCCTCATAAGCCGAAGAGCACTACCCGGTTTATTTGTTGAACGCTCGTATTTCCCACCAGGTTACCGGTCAAACCCCCATTCACATAACGGCGATCTGAACATAACGGTGATATCGGGTTCATTTAATCTTGTCTTTACGAATAATAATGACTCAGCGGTTGTGGCCAACGTTTATGGCCCTGGTAGTTTTGTTATTATTCCGGCCAATCAGGTCCATTTTGAATGGTTCACTGAAAAGACCATTATGGATATAACTGGAATCGGACCTTTAAGCACATTGAGCCTGTCAATCATACGTTCATCAAACTAGGGTAAAAGAATAAAGTAATTATGTCTGTTCTTTTTCATTACTTTTATTTTCAAATAAATCACCATGCCCTTTATAATTTTCCTTGTTGTTATAGTTATTATCGTTCTGTGGATGGTTAGCCTTTATAACCGTCTTGTAAGCCTGCGCAACCGCAGGCAAAATGCATTTGCCGATATTGATGTACAGCTTCGCCAGCGACATGATCTTGTTCCGCAATTAGTGGAAACAGTAAAAGGTTATGCCGGTCATGAACGGGGTGTGCTTACGCAGGTTACTGAAGCAAGATCAGCAGCCATGGCCGCAAAAACCATTGATGATAAAATTGCGGCTGAGCAGCAACTGACTTCTGCATTGCAAGGGCTGCGGGTACAGGTGGAAGCGTATCCTGATCTGAAAGCAAACCAAAATTTCTTACAGTTACAGGAAGAGCTTAGTGATATTGAAAATAAACTGGCCGCGTCAAGAAGATTCTTTAACGGTGCTACCACTGAATACAATAATGCTGTGGAAACTTTTCCTTCCAATCTTATCGCCAACAATTTTGGTTTCAAACGTGAGATCATGTTTGACCTGGGCACTGAAGCAAGAACAAGAATGGAGGAACCACCGACTATTAAATTTTAGATTTACGATTTACGATTTCAGATTTTGATGAAATATACCGGTCTTCACCAACAGATACAAAGAAATAATACTAACTCATTTCTTTTATTAATTGCATTCCCGGCTTTATTGCTGGGAATGTTTTATATCATCATTTATTTTATTGCAAGAGGTAACGGGTCAGAAAACCCGGATGATAGTTACCCGGGTTCTCTTGATCACAATTCAATGTTTCTATCCGTTGTTCCTTTTATTCTTATCGCGGTCGGCATTTGGTTTTTAATTGCATGGGCAGGTCACGCGGCCTTTATTCGTTTGGCTACCGGCGCAAAACCATTGGACAGAAAAGAGAACAAAAGAGTTTACAATCTTGTAGAAAATCTTTGCATTTCAAAAGGCATGAAGATGCCGAAGATAAATATCATTGAAGATGATTCGCTGAATGCATTTGCCAGTGGTATTGATGAAAAAAGTTATTCGGTTACCTTATCAAAAGGCATAATTGATAAACTGAATGATGAAGAACTGGAAGGAGTAATTGCACATGAACTATCTCATATCCGTAATCGTGATGTAAGAGTTTTAATTATATCGATCATTTTTGTGGGCATATTTGCCTTTCTTGCGGAAATGGCATTTCGGAGTCTCCGCTTTGCGGGGCGAGGCAAGAAAGATAGTAAAGGTGGCGGGGCTATTATTCTTATCGCCATTGTTGTTACTGCTATTGCTTATCTCATTTCTGTATTATTAAGATTTGGTATTAGCAGGCGAAGAGAATACTTAGCCGATGCCGGTGCTGCTGATATGACAAAAAAACCGTATGCACTTGCCAGTGCTTTAAAAAAAATTGCTACTGATCCCTATATTGAAGCAGTAGAAAATCGTGACGTGGCGCAATTGTTCATCGACAATCCACAAGTATCGCATCGTAAATCAGGATCCTGGGATAATTTATTTGCCACCCACCCCCCTATTGAAAAAAGAATTGAATTGCTGGAGCAGTTTAGCCCCCTCTAACTCCCCCAAAGGGGGGGAATCCACCGCACAAAACCTGATGATCGAATTAATCATGGCTGTTACGGGCACAGCATTGAATATTGGGTTTACCCAACCATTAAGAAGATAGGTTTCTGCCCCGGTATAAAAGAAAAATTCTCAAACACTTCTTCTTTTTATTTCTGTGAATTTATGAAAACAACAATTTTAGGAACGAGCTTTATATCATAATTTGCTGTGATAGTAACAAAATATGTGAACACTGCCAGGTTATTTATATTGTTAGTCTTGTTTTCTTCTTTATCTGATTGTAGTAAACAATCAACTTTATCATTAAAACGATCGGTGCAAAAGCAAATCATAGGTTTTCAACCTTTAGATGACTTTGACATACTTGCAGCAGAAAAAATTTCAATTGAGCTCTCGGCTTTTTTCAAAAAACCAGTGATGATCTTTAAACCATTGAACATGCCTTATACTTTTTACAACCAAACCATTGGCAAATACTCCGCCGATTCCATCTTAAATTTTTTAAGCAGGTTAAAAAACGACAGTATTGTTGAGATCGTCGGTCTCTTTTCTAAACCGCTTTATGTTATTAAACAAAATGCTGGTTTTCCTTATTATGATGAAAAAATTTTTGGTGTCGGGCATCAGCCGGGAAATGCATGCATCGTATCTGATCATCGATTTAGAATCGCTGATAGCATCTTATATTACAGGAGAATAAGGAATGTTATTACACATGAGATTGGTCATAATATGAATTTGTCTCATTGCAATAATGATAATTGCATAATGTCAGAAACCTATGGAGGTTTTAACCTTGACAAAGCTGATTGTAACTTTTGTGCAAAATGTATAAAAGCTTTATACCGATGACAAATGTTGGCATATACTATCACCAAAGGAGCCCCCTCGGAGAAATCTTAAACTACTTCTTCCCTTCCACCATCGGCACAAAAGAAAAGTTATCGAACACTTCTTCCTTGATGGCGCCATTTGTAAGTTTAGTGACACGTTTCATTTGTTGCACTTCACCAGCGCCCAATGGTAGCACCATCATGCCACCGGGTTTTAACTGGTCGAAAAGCTTTTTAGGGATCTCTGGAGCTGCAGCAGTGATCAATACTTTATCAAACGGCGCATAGGTTGGCAGCCCTTCATATCCATCGCCGTAAAAGAATTTTATGTTAGGATATTTTTTTAAATGACTAAAAGTTTTATTCAGCTCAAATAATTTTTTTTGTCTTTCGATTGTATATACCTGTACTCCTAATTCAGCCAGCAGGCATGCCTGGTAGGCGCTGCCGGTTCCTATTTCCAAAACTTTTTCAAAAGGTTTTACCTGCAGCAACCATGTTTGGTAGGCGACAGTATAAGGCTGAGAAATAGTTTGCCCCTCGCCGATTGGAAAAGCCCTATCTTCATACGCCACATCATCAAATGCTGAATCAAGAAAAAAATGGCGGGGAATTTTATTGATGGCTTCCAATATTCTTTCATCAGTGACCCCTTTGTTGCGAATTCCTTCTGTTAGCTTTTTCCGAAGTCCTTTGTGCCGGTATGTATCTTCTGTAGGTCTCATAATAACGTGAAGATAATGGCTTTGAAAATTTTTTCAACATCGCTTTTCATTCGTACCTTTTTGGCCCAATTTATAAGAACAAAATTACTGCCAATGGTAAGCGATTTTACCATTTGAACAGAATTAAGTCAAACCCAATAAAAAGTAAAGATTATGAAAAGAATTTCGATGCTTGGCTCAGGATTTATCGGCAGGTTTTATGCTGATGCGCTGCAGGGTTATCGCAGCAAAGACAAAGTGGTAAGCGTTTACTCACGGCGTGAAGAATCTGCAAAGAAATTTGCACAGGATTATAACTGTGAACATTGGACATTGAATATGGAAGAATCGATCGCTCATCCGAATGTTGATGTTGTTTGTATTTCTTTACCCAATAATTTACATGAAGCAGCGGTGATGCTTTGTTGCAAACATAAAAAAGCTGTGATCACTACAAAACCATTAGGAAGAAATGCAGAAGAAGCAAAGCGAATGCTGGAAGCGGTAGAGAAAGCGGGCATTTTCAATGGTTACCTGGAAGATTTAGTTTATACGCCTAAATTTTTGAAGGCAAGTGAAAGTGTCAAGAATGGTGCGTTAGGAAGAATTCTCTGGGCGAAATCGAGAGAAACGCATCCAGGCCCTCATAGTGATTGGTTTTGGGATATTGAACAGGCCGGTGGCGGTTGCATTCTTGATCTGGGTTGTCACTGCGTGGAAATTACAAGAAGTTATATTGGAAAAGATATAAAGCCGGTGGAAGTAATGTGCTGGGCCGATACACAAGTAAAACCAATCGATGCAGAAGATCACGCGATCGGTTTGGTGAAGTATGAGAATGGAGCCATTGGTCAATTTGAAGTAAGCTGGACATTTCGCGGAGGCCTGGATCTTCGTGACGAAGTGATGGGAACAGAAGGAACGATTTGGATAAACAGTTTTTTGCGTACCGGTTTCGAAATGTTTACAACCGGTAAAGGCGCAGATTATGTAGCCGAAAAAGCAGAAAGTAACACCGGATGGTTATTTCCTGTTGGGGATGAATTAAATGAACTTGGATATAACCACATGTTCATGGATATGTTTAATTCAATGGAAAAAAATAAAGCTCCCAAAGAAACCTTTTATGATGGTTACGTGGTGAACTGTGTGCTTGATGCAGCTTATCGTTCTGCAAAAACAAAACAATGGGAACCTGTAAAGTTGGATATCTGGAGAGGAAGAACAGGTATTACTAAAGAAAGTCATTTGACTGAATATGACGGTGAAAATTATTTAGTAAAAGAAGAAATGACACATTATGGTGCGAAGAAGGTTATTTTGAAAAATAAAAAATCCGGAAAGATCACTGAAAAAGTTCTTGAATAATAGTAACTCTTATTAATTGCCCGGGCCTTGAAGCCAGGGGTTTTAAAAATTAAATATTCATTTCATCTATCATGGAAAAAACAGCAGCATTTGCAGGAAGTATTCCCGCTAATTATGAACGTTATCTCGGCCCTTTTCTTTTTGAACCTTATGCACTTGACCTGGTTTCCCGGTTACAGGATAAAAAGTACCCGAATATTCTTGAGATTGCCTGCGGCACCGGCCGTGTAACTGCTCATCTCGCAACATCTGTCAAGCATGATGCCTTAACTGCAACCGATCTTAATTCGGATATGATCAATGTAGCCAAAGAAATCGTGCATGACAAAACAATTAAATGGATGCCGGCTGATGCAATGCAGCTTCCTTTTGATGATGGATCATTTGACCTGGTAGTAATTCAATTCGGCGTCATGTTTTTTCCTGATAAAGAAAAAGGTTTGAAAGAAGCATACAGGGTATTGAAGACCGGTGGCAAACTGATCTATAATACATGGAACAAAGTGGAAACAAATGAAGCTATTCACGAAGGTCGTGTAATTATTGAAAGTTATTTCGGCGATAACCCGCCCATATTTTATAATGTTCCTTTTTCCATGTATGATGACAGGGAATTGACTACTCTTACAAGGCGTGCAGGATTTAAAAGTATTACAACCAAATTGGTTAAAAAAGAAGGTGTTAGCCCTTCAGCAGCTGATATTGCTAAAGGCATGGTGGAAGGCAACCCTGTTTATCTTGCAATAGTGGAAAGAGATCCTTCTTTGATAAATAAGATTAAGGAACATATACAAAAAGTGCTTGCGGAAAAATTGGGTGATAAACCGCTGAAAAGCCCTTTGCAGGCATGGGTGGTGGAAGGGTTTAAATAATCATAAAAATTTGTAATGAAATTTAGCGTAAGGCTTTTATGCCTTTTCTTAATTACCTCATGTTCTCAATCGGAAAAAGAATATACCACCTGGAATAACTACGGAGGCACCAAAGACAATCTTCATTATTCTTCTTTGACTGAAATTGATACCAGCAATGTAAGTCAATTACAACCTGCATGGATCTTTAATGCAGGCGATGTGGATTCAGTAAAGAACTCGCAGATCCAATGCAATCCGATTATTATTGATTCCATAGTGTATTTAACTTCTCCTACGCTTAAACTTTTTGCATTGCATGCGGGTACCGGTAAAAAGATTTGGGAATTCGATCCTGATTCGATGTTCAGGAATAATGAGTTCATGCATTTTATATTGAATAATAACCGTGGCGTTACTTACTGGACAGATGGAAAAAGTGATAGAAGGATATTGTATGTTGCCAGCTCTTATTTGCATTGCATTGATGCTACCAGCGGTCAACTGGTAAGAAGTTTTGGTGACAGCGGGTTGGTTGATCTGCATAATGATCTTGGTCGTGAAGTTTCAGATCTTTTTGTTACGGCAACATCGCCCGGTATTATTTATAAAGATCTTTATATACTTGGCTCAAGAGTAGATGAGGGCCCCGCCGCTGCACCGGGACATATCCGGGCATTTGACGTAAGAACCGGTAAGTTGCGTTGGATATTTCACACCATACCACAACCTGGTGAAATTGGATATGAAACATGGGAAGATCCTGAAGCCTATAAACATGTTGGTGGCGCCAATAGCTGGAGCGGTTTAACGCTTGATGAAAAAAGAGGGATCTTGTTTGCGCCAACTGGTTCCGCTTCTTTTGATTTTTATGGCGGTAAAAGAAGAGGACAAAATTTATTTGCCAATTGTTTACTTGCTTTGGATGCTGAAACAGGCAAACGCAAATGGCATTTTCAATTTATTCATCATGATCTGTGGGATTGGGATCTGCCTGCGCCGCCGGTACTTGTTACCGTTAAAAAAGATGGAAAGAAGATCGATGCTGTGGCGCAAACGAGCAAACATGGAATGGTTTGGCTTTTTGAAAGAGAAACAGGAAATCCTGTTTACCCAATTAATGAAACGAACGTTGATACAACTACAGAATTAATTGGCGAAAAAGTTTGGCCAACCCAACCAATACCAACTTTTATCAAGCCATTTGTACGACAAAGCTTTTCCGCAAATGATATCAATCCTTATTTGCCTGATTCTTCAATTGCTAAATTGAAAAGAGACCTGGAAAGTTATCGCTATGGAAAAATGTTTCTCCCTCCCGGAAAGAAAACAGCTGTTGAATTTCCGGGTTTTGATGGTGGCGCTGAATGGGGCGGGCCTTCTTACGACCCTGAAACAGGATTGCTTTATGTAAATGCAAATGAGATGGGATGGCTTCTTACTATGCGGGATGTAGATGCGGAACCACAAATAAAAGAAAACTATGGGCAGGCCGGTGTAAGGCTTTATCAAAAGTATTGCAGCAGTTGTCACGGTGGTGATAGAAAGGGAACTGGAAATTTTCCAACGCTTATCAATGTGCAGGAAAGATATCATGATGCCGATATTTTATCATTGCTTTCAACAGGAAGAAGAATGATGCCATCATTTAACTATATAAGCAAAGAAGAAAAAGCAGCGATCGTTTCTTTTATACTTGATTCAAAAAAAGATCAGTTAAAGAATTTTATCAGGACGGCGCAGCCGCAGGACAATTACAGGAATGTTCCCTACGCTATGACTGGATATAATAAATTTTTAAGCCCCGAAGGTTACCCGGCCATTGCTCCGCCATGGGGAACAATAACTGCTATCGATCTGAATACAGGCGAACATGTTTGGAAAACAACACTTGGGGAATATCCTGAATTAAAAGAAAAGGGAATTCCGCCAACCGGTACAGAAAATTATGGTGGACCTGTTGTTACAGCTGGCGGGCTTTTATTTATCGCCGCTGCCAAAGACGGAAAAATAAGAGCCTACAATAAATTCAGCGGTAAACTTCTTTGGGAGTATGATCTTCCCGCCGCAGGTTTTGCGACGCCATCTGTTTACGAGGTGAATGGTAAACAATATATCGTTATTGCATGTGGTGGCGGGAAATTAAAAACAAGATCGGGCGACACTTATGTAGCTTTTGCGCTTCCCGGAAAAAAATAAATTCTCCTTTAATAACTGTGTTTTTGTATTCTGATTCAGCTAAAGCCATTGAGAACATTGTTTGATTAACCCCAGCCTTAAGACTGGGGTTAAGGATTTCGTGACGATTACGATCGGGCTTTAGCCCGCATATTATTTTTTGATTTTTCTTATAAAAGGTGTGAAATATTCCTATTCGCTTTTCTTTCTGCAATAAAAATAGCGGTAAGTATAGTAATAAGCACAAGGCTGTACTCAATTCCATTCAACGATCTTTCAATAATACTCCATCCGTTTTCGCTGTGAACCACTACGATACCTGTAATAAGAATGATCATTTCACCAATGCAGAAAATTCTCACAAAATACCGGAAGAACATAAGTACGCCACCTATCAATTCAAATAAAGTTACCGCCCATGCTAAATAAAATCCAAATGGAAACCCTTTGCCTTGTAAAAAATCACCAAAGCCGGGGAGTGTATTGTTATAAACTCTTACTCCGCCATGAAGAATAAAAACTATTCCCATCATCATCCGAAGCGCCGCAATGGAATAAGAGGGCTTGAAAAGGTTGGATGTATTCATCCTTAATTCAAATGTTTTTTGCCAAAGAAATATATTAACGCAAGGTAAAGAACGATGGCAATGACAAAAGAAATGATAACAGACATGTCAGTTATACCTCTGTGTTTTCTTATCAGTAACTGGTCAACGAGGTTATAAACTATAACAACAATTATAACAGTTAAAATTCTTTGTCTCTCTTTCATGGCGTGGTGTTAAAATTACAAAATGATCCGGGCCAGAAAGGCGGTTCACTGGTTAACAATTGGTTAATCAAAAATAAAAATAATTTCAAAGATTCATATCACTGATGATCGCCTTTATCTTTTCATCCAATGCCTTATTCATAGCATCAAACTCATCTGCGCTTTTCAATTTTGTATTTATACTAAAGTAAAATTTTATCTTAGGCTCAGTACCGCTTGGTCTTGCGCTGATCTTGCTTCCATCGGCCAGTACAAACTGCAGCACATTTGATTTCGGAAGTTTTATTTGCCACTCCTCTCCTGTTTTTAAATTCTTTCCTTTTCTTAAATCATAATCGAGCAACTGCACTACATCAGCACCTGCAAGAGCTTTTGGCGGATCGTTTCTGAAACCAGCCATCATATCAGCGATCTGTTGCTGGCCATCCATTCCTTTTTTGGTGATTGAAATAAGATGTTCTTTATAAAAACCATATTG
>Ga0070698_100009064_pt1 | contig 10696 bp, 4 predicted proteins | sample KBSK1502metaG_FD_65477 | JGI IMG/M metagenome (GOLD analysis project Ga0070698, IMG submission 65477) | Corn, switchgrass and miscanthus rhizosphere microbial communities from Kellogg Biological Station, Michigan, USA - KBS K1-50-2 metaG | ecosystem: Host-associated > Plants > Roots >... | reverse complement strand
TTTGGAGTCTCAAGAAATCTTACCCAAGCATACCGGCACCGTTGATCTACCGCGGCGTGATGTATCTGATGAAAGAAGGCGGCATTGTTTCCAGTCTAGATCCAGCGAGCGGGCAGATTCTGAAACAGGGGCGCACGCCCGATGCACTCGAGGAATACTACGCATCTCCCGTCGCGGCGGATGGCAAGGTCTTTCTCGTAAGCGCGAGCGGCAAAGTGACTGTGCTTAAGGCCGACGCGCAGTGGGAAATTCTCGCCATGAACGACCTGGATGAAGAGGTTTGGGCCACACCTGCCATTGCGGGGGGCAATCTCTACATCCGTACACGTAATTCGTTGTACTCGTTTGGTGCGAGCGCGAAGTAAATATGACGCAAACCGCGTTTTATCGAGGCCCTGGGGCGCCCACGTCTCAGGGCGTACCGGCATCTGACTCCAAAACCTCTCGGACTTTTCTCAGCGCAGCTAAAGGGGTAAACGGTTTTTCAAGAAAGGCAATGCCAGGATCCAGGACGCCATGATGAACAATCGCGTTGTCGGTATAACCTGACATGTAAAGGACCCTGACTTTTCGGCATTTACCTACCAGGCGCTTGACTAACTCGGGGCCGCTCATACCTGGCATCACAACATCCGTCATCAAAAGATGTATTGAGCCCTCGTACGTCTGGCACAATTGCAGAGCCTCCTGTCCGCTGGCAGCGGCCAACACTGTGTAGCCTTCCGGTTGTAGAACACTGAGCAGTAGATTTCTGACGGCGTCCTCGTCCTCAACGATAAGAACGGTTTCGCCAGCGACTCGAGCCCCAGAATCAGTTGCGATCTCACGTTGTTGTTCGCCTTGCTCCTTTGCCAGCGGCAGGTAAATCTTGAAGGTTGTGCCGTGGCCGGGTTCAGAATAAACCCAGAGATTGCCGCCGGATTGCCTGATGATCCCGTAAACCATCGACAATCCCAGACCGGTCCCTTTACCAGCTTCCTTCGTTGTAAAGAATGGCTCGAAGATCCGAGACAGCGTTTTTGCATCCATGCCGTGGCCGGTGTCGGAGACGGCAAGCATCACGTAGGGCCCCGGAGTCACACCCATATGCTGACGTATGTAAGCATCATCCAGAAACACGTTCTGGGTCTCGATAGTTATATTTCCGCCTTGTGGCATTGCGTCGCGCGCGTTTAGGGCGAGATTCATAATCACCTGTTCGATCTGACCCGGATCCGCCAAGACCTTGCTCAGATCTGCCTCGAGCCGGGTGACCAATTTGATGTCTTCTCCAATCAGGCGACGCAACAGTTTATCCATATTTTGAACTGTTTCCGTGAGGTCCAGGGCCTTCGGCTGGAGAACTTGTTTGCGACTAAAAGCAAGTAATTGACGGGTGAGTGCTGCAGCGCGGTCCGCCGCTCGGTTGATTTCTCCCAAGTTCCTTTTGAGCGCCTCTGGTTCTGCAAGGCGGCCCAGGCTAAGCTCAGTGTAGCCAGAAATGACGGTCAACAGATTGTTGAAGTCGTGTGCAACTCCACCCGCCAACTGTCCAATCGATTCCAGCTTCTGCGAGTGCTGCAGTTGGTCTTCCAGGGACCGCCGTTCAGTGATATCCATGGCTGCGGCGTAAACCTGCTGCTCCTCCAGGTAAGGTCGTGCCCTCCAACTGATCCAGCGATACGATCCATCTTTATGTCGGTAACGATTCTCGAATGAGATCGTCTCCTTGCCTTGAGACAGGTTTTCAGCTTCAGCGATGGTTTTCTCATGGTCGTCTGGATGAACTAATTGCAAGGATGGTTGTGAGAGGAGTTCTTCGCTGGTCCAGCCCAACGATCGTTCCCACGTGGGGCTAACCCACTTGAAATAACCATCAAAGCCGGCAATAACCAGCAGGTCTCCACTTACTGCAAAGAATCTCTCCCGTTCGCGTTCAACTCGCTTGCGGTCTGTGATGTCGCGGATAATGCCGGTGAAATGGCGTTCCCCATTCTTGTTAGACTCACCGAACGACAACTCCACCGGAAACTCATGGCCGCTTTTATGCAACGCGGTTATTTCGATTGAATTCCAGTTCAAATGCCTCTTACCTGTCTCCACATAGCGCGCTATACCGGCACGGTGAACATCACGCAGATAAGACGGCATTAGCTGGGTAAGACTCTGGTTGAGAATCTCGGATTCTTTGTAGCCAAAGATCTTTTCGAGCGCGCGATTTATGAATAGAATCCTACTGTGCTGATCGATCGTAACAATTCCATCAGAGGCAGTTTCGGCAATGATCCGATAACGTTCCTCACTTGATCGTAGTGACCGCTCAGTCTGCCGTTGCGCTGAGATGAGATATACGAGTAGCAGAGCAACGCTAATAAAGACTAATTCCTCCAGAAAATTGATAGCGTCGAGCCTGAAAGAATAACGTGGCGGAAGAACGAAGTAGTCGCTTGCAAGAGCTGACATACCGATCACTACCAGACCTGGATTTCGCCCGCCATAATGGCTCGCAACCATGACGGCAACAAAGAAGAAAGCGAACGGCGTCCGCTGGGACACCAAAGGGATTTGCAGGGTAGCTACAAGAGCTATTCCAACCAGGGTGATTGCAAAAAGATAACGCAATGGTGATGAGCTAATGCTGTCAGCAAGGAACGTCATTGAAATCATCTAACGGACTTGTGAGAAAGAGGTCGCAACAAGAGTGATTTCTTGACGACATTTCGGAGGGCGAAGCCGAATAGTATTGAATTTAGTTCGACGAGGTCAATGTGTGGTTTATCGGCGAGCGGATCATTGACCGCGTACAGTCACTTCAACCCAACACGCCTGACCAATTCATCGAATCGTGGGTCGGCGCGCAGAATATCAAATGGCGGATCGACATTAAGCATGATCATTTGACCTTGACGCTTCTCTATCGCTTTCTTCAAGTATTCAAATGATTGTTCCTTGTCGCCCATCAAGGCGCACTGCCTTGCCATCGCGTAAAAGTTGGTCGAGGGTTTCTGATCGTTAACCTTGTTTAGCTCAACAGCTTTTCGCTTGACCGCGTCCCAGCCCGATGCTTCGTAAGCCTTTTGAAGTGGCTCGACGCGTTCCGGATTGGTTCGCTTTTGCGATTTCATGAACCACTCATAGGCTTGGGCGTCGTCGCCTTTCATTTCGTACGCGAGCCAAAGCCAACTATAAGCAATGGCATAATCCTCATTCACTTCGATAAGTCGTCTCAATTGAATGACTGCTTCGTCGTACCGGCGTGCCTGATACAAGATACGTCCGTTATTCAGCTGATACATAAATGAATTCGGATCAATCTCCAAAGCGGTTCTTATCTCTGCAATCGCTTCTTGAAAACGCCCGCGGGCGACTAAATATGAAGCATATTGCTCATGTGCTAAATCGCAATTCCGGTCCAGTTCGATGGCGCGAAGCAAATCTCTTTCGGCCCCGGCAAAATCCCAGTCATACGTAAATTTTAGTTCTCCTAAAACCGCATACCCTTCGGCAAGATTATTATCGAGTGCCAAGGCTTTTTGGGCGACTTCCTTCGCCCTCTCATACTCTACGCGAGGCGAGCCGCCACCGAGATTGCCCGATGCGATAAGGGCGTGAGCCATTCCCGAATATGCTTGTGCGAAATTCGGGTCTCGCCGGATCGCTTGCTCAAAACATTCAACCGCTTTTCGAGTACCTCCCGGCGTTCGGTTGAATGTAAAAGTTTTACCTTGCAGATAAAACCCATACGCTTCTTCATTGGTCGTCCCGTGCTTTGCCGTCGGACCGCCAGACTTGGTTCTAGCTGTGTAAAAATAAAAACCAAAAGCGCCGATCAGAAATATCGCCACTCCCAATGCTGCAAGCGGTAACCGATATTTAGCCAAACGGACACTCTCGCTGATTGACTCTGCCGGGATTGTTTGTCGTTCGGGCTCGTGTCGGGCTGATTCAGCAAGCGTCGATGACGGCCGTAGAACCTCTCCGGCTCCGTTCTTATTTGCTGCGTTCTGTCCGTTTTCCTGATCGTTGGCTGTTCTTTCTAACCTAACTCGGCGAACTTCGGAGACGAAACGGAACCCGTGTTTTTTGATTGTTTCTATAAACTGTTGCCCACCGTTTGTTTCGCCCAACGCTCGCCGGACGGCGTGAATACTCTTATTCAGATTATTCTCTTCGACGAACGAGCCGGCCCAAACCTGATTCAACAATTCGTTTTTGGTTACCAGGTGGCCAGCGTTTCTCACCAGGACGCACAGAGTCTCGAAAGCCTTGTCGGGAAGCTGAACCGCGTCATTGGTCTCGGAATGCACTAAAGAGCGTTCCGCCACGTCAAGACGAAACCGGCCGAACTCATATATCTCTTTTCCCAGCTCAGTCATTTACTTTGACGACAGAATACGAACGGAATGCAATAGGAATACAAACCGAAAGATTGTTCCAGGCTGCTTCGCGCAAACTGGTTGGTGTCTCGCATAAGACAGAAACGCTGGACGGATTAGATAGAAGACTCATCACCATTGCAAGGTGAAACCGAGAATCCGTTTCGGCGACGAATGCGTCAACAACTAGTTTGGCGGCTATCGCTTAAATGGATGCAGCGATAGAACACCCACCCACTAAAGCATCTCTTCAGAATCAGGAGAAATATGAAACTACAAATCAGAACACTCACAACATTTGCATTGGTCGCCTTGACCATCGGTTTGTATTCCTTACCGTCAGCAGCGGCGGTCAGTAATTGCAAAAAGGTACAAGGAAATCTAAGCGGTGGCGGCGGCAGTGGAACAATTACCCAGGGCGGAATGCTCAATGGCACAACCCAGGCAGTTTTCACCAGTGCTTTTAATCCCACGCCCGACGCGACCACGTTTTCGTTCACTGATAACTTGACCGTCACAACGAACGGGGGAGTTCTAAAGACTCACAACATCGCTATCTTTGACGTGGCGTTGGGCGTGTTCAGCGCCATCGACCGAATTGACCCGGCCGCTAGTACGGGAGATTTCGCAGGAGCAACGGGTGTGCTTTACATCAACGGCAAGACACCTGATGGCGGAGCGACTATCCAAGCGGAAATTACGGGCGACATCTGCTTTGCAAACTAACGGGGCTTCTGAACACTCTTTTTCAAAAACTGAGTCGCGCCCCAAGCTGAAAGGCTCGCGGTCCTCCGGAGCCGAAGACCTGCGTGAAGCGAGCGCTTGGCTGGCCAAACTCCGCCGGGTTGGCGAGATTGCTGCCGAACCCGACGAGGTTAGCGGTGTTGAGCAAGTTGAAGACTTCACCGTACACGATGAGTCGCCCGCGCTCGTTGCCAAGGGGGAAGGTGCGACTCACGCGCAGGTCTTGAGTGAAGTAGTTATCGTTGAAAGAAAACTTAGTTGGTAGTTTCAGCGACGGCGCAGGCAGGCCGTTGGGCAACGGTCTGCCTGCAAAGTCCTGATTATAGCGTTCCACCAACCGGGCTAGATCCTCTTCGTCTAGCCCACGATTGAATTGATTCACTCGCGTCCCCGGGAGCAAGTCGTCTCGTGTGCCGTCACCGTTGAAATCAATGCCACTCACGAAGGGCGAAAACGGCGGTCGGCTGGATGCGGAGACGTTGAAAGCTATTTGCACGCGCCACGGCAGATCCGCAAAGCCGGAGAGGTTCAGGATGTGACGCAGGTCGGTCGGTAACGGTCCGTAGTTATCGAACCAGTTGTCGTTATTGAATCCGAACACGCGCCCGCCGGACGCTTCAGTCGTTCCAGTACCGGTGCCGTTAGTTCCCACGTAGCTGCCCAGCGCATAGGATGCCAGGAACTGCGCCCGCCCCGAGAAGCGTTTTTCGGCTCGCACAAGTAGTCCCTTGTAATGCGCTCGCCCGATGGTGGTGTCGAAATAAATATTCCCATTCGAGCAGATCGCCGTCACATCATTCCTTTTCGCTGACGTACATGCGGGAATGACCGGTCCACGTAAACTGTTCCAGTGGTTGTAGTCGATTCCATTAATGAACGTGTGGTTGAAGGCTTTCCAAACAACATCGGCGTTAAGGACTATGTTGCTCGCAATCTCCCGCTGAGTGCCCAAACTAACGTGGATGCCGTAGGGTGTTTGATAGTTCGGGTCGTAGAGGTTCGCGCCGCTCTTGGTGAAATCGATGTTGCGAATTGAGAAGTCGCGGTTGTCAGGGTTGCGCGACCGCAATAGTTCGGCGCGTAAGTCAGGCAGGACTGCTACGAGCTGAGCGCCGGTAAACGTCGTTGGCCGCTGGAGAAACTCCAGTGTGCCCCCCATCCATGGGATGCTAGACCCCGGTACGCCGATGGTCCCGGTGCCGAATGGCAATAACTGTTGACGCTCGTTTCTAAAGTTTGGGAAGTGATTACTTGCAGCTGGGTCGAAATAGCGGCCAGCGCCACCACGTACGACTGTCTTTCCATCGCGACTCGCCCAGGCGAAGCCCAGTGTCGGGGAAACGTTACCGAACTGAACATCCGGCGCGTGCAACTCTTCGACGCCCAGAATCGGAATGAGCAGCGAAGGCTTGGTAAGGTCGTGGTTGAGTGCGTTTGGTTCGTAAGACCAGGCGACGCCCAAGTTCAACGTCAGGCGCGGGCCTATGCGCCAGGTGTCGCCGGCATACAGACGATAAAGATCCAAAATGCGATGTGGGCCAAAATTGCGCCAGGGAACCGCACCGGAGCCGATGTTCGTGGTGAAGCTTTGCAGTGGAAGCTGGAGAATACCGTCCAGAGTATTGAACGAGACCGGCAAAGGAATAGTCGGATCGCGTTGTCGAACTCGCCCTGGGGACCAGAGAGTGATCCGAGTTGACTGCGCGTCATCAAAGAATGTGTTGGTGATGTGTTCCCAATCGAATCCGAAGCGAAAGCGATGACGACCCGCCTGCCAAACGAGGCTGTTGGTTAATTGGTAACGACGGCCAGTGATCGAACCAACAGGGTTATCTCCGAGTGTAAGTCCGACATCGGAAATCGTAATTCGTGGCGCACCCAGTCCTAAACAACCGGGACAGTCTTCCGAGGTTGCAGAACCCTGCGTTGTGCTACCGAAAAAGTATGACAACCGAACGTCGTTCACCACGTTGGTCGACAACACACTCGTGAGTGCTACGATGCCTTGATCTCCTCGATTTGTCTGGCGGGCCCAACCCGACGGCAGCGTACCGGGAGTGAAGACGTTAGCGAAGGTGCGGTTTCCGTCTCGTGTGTAGCGGGCGAACGCGTTGTGTCTGGAACTTAGTCGCACATCGGAGCGCACACTGAACAGGTTGCCAACATACGGAGTTGAAAAGACTCCCCCGAGTGTGGCGAACTCAGGAGTTAGAGGCTGAATAGATGCGACCCCACGTTGGTCATGACGCTCATAACTGGCGAAGAAGAAAGCCCTGTCTTTCCGGATTGGACCACCTATCTGGAAGCCGAACTGTTGCCGCTGGAAGAATGGATTTGGATTGCTGGTATCCCGTCGTAGCGCCGGATAAGCTGCCAGGTGTTGGTCTCGATAAAAGAAGAATCCTTCGCCGTGGTAGTCGTTGCCGCCGGAACGCGTCACAATGTTGATCGCGCCGTTGCTCGCCAGGCTGGTCGAGATGTCGAAGTTGACGGTCGAGAGTTGAAACTCTTTCACGACAGCCTGCGATAGCTGAAATATCACGCCAGCATTGCCTGGCATGTTGATGCTCGCGCCGTCCACCGTCACCCGGCTATATCCCACGCGCGGAATTGTCTGGAGGCCAGAGCCGAGAAACGAAACAAAGACTCGACTGTCGTTGAGTCGTGAGGGGTTCATCACGCCCGGTTCTAATTTCGCGAGTTCGAGGGGGTTCCGCCCATTGAGCGGCAGGTTTTCGATCTGCTGACGATTGACCAGACCACCTAGCTGATGATGTTCGTAACTAATGAGCGGAGCGACGTCATTCACAGTGACCTGTTCGCTCAACTTGCCGACTTGTAGCTGGAGATTAACGCTAGTGGTGGCACCCGTCTCAACAATAGCAGTGCGCTCCAGGACACTAAACCCGGTCGCTTCTGCAGTCACTCGGTAGACGCCGGCCGGCAACGCTACCGCACTGTATTCTCCTTCCTCCGAAGTCGCTAGGTTCCGTGTCAACCCGCTATCGAGATTTGTGAGTCGAACGCGCGCCGCGGCTACGGGCGCGCTAGCGGGATCCGTCACAAGGCCTGTGATGGCGCCGGTCGGTGTTTGAGCGTACGACGAGCCGACTGTGACCACTAAAAGGAAAATAGTTTTTGTCAGACTCGCGCTCATCGTCAGGCGGGATTCTAAAGTCTATGCCAAAGTGATAACGCGAATGGTAGTTGGAGGTCATCCATTTGAAAATGATCTTTCAGACTACTAGTTACGGCTCGAGGTTCATGCGCCGAAGTAAACCCACATAGCGCAAATCAGAGCGAAGGGAGTCGAACAGCGGGCGGCTCTTGAGGTGAAAGAGGATCATGGTGCGTTCCTCAACACATTTAGACAGCCATTCGAAGGCTCGATCTTTATCGCCTAGACCTGCGTAGATGATGGCGAAGTTATAGGGCGAGACGTAGCGTTGGTTCGCCAGTCTTTGTTGCGCGTCGAGTATTTTCAGTGCTTCGTCGCGCCGGCCAGCCACTGCGAAGGCGTAGGCTAACAGCGGGTATCTATCCCAGCGCTCCGGGTTTTTAGCCAGATTCGCATCGAGGGCAATTCCTTTTTGCATCTCCGCGACGCCTTCCGCAGGCAGCCCCTTCGCCACATATGCCTCGCCAAGTAGCATGTGGCGGTGAGCGTTATCCGGCTTTTTCTCTACGCCCTCCCGGTACAACTCAATTGCCTTGTCATACTGGCGTGCAAGGAAGTAAGGAAACGCCGGTTCTCCGCCGTAAAGCGTTGAGTCCAGTTCCCAGGCCCGTATCGAATACGGAAGGGCCTCATCAGCTCCCTTCATGATCTTTAGATAGATGGAATACGAATCGTTTGCAGGAGCGGAGTCCGGGTTAAGCGCTAGCGCAAGTTTGATCTCTTTCTCAGCACCAACCCAGTCAAAATTAGTTATCTTATTCATCCCCAGATAAACATGAGCTTCTGCGAGAGTGTCATCAATCTGTAGCGCTTTGAGGGCTGCCCACTCGACCTTTTGTGCGGACTCCTTTGGAGGCGCGAAAGCGCGCGTTCCCATGAACTGATACGTGAGGGCTAGTCCGGCATAAGCCAGTGCGTAGTTCGGATCCATCTTTGTGGCCTGGTCAAAAGCCTCGATGCTTTTCTCAAATGCCTCTTTTGTATTCTGGCGGAGGTAATAATTGCCCAAACAGTAATGCAAATACGCATCGTTGTTTTCAGTGTACTGTTTAGCCAGTTGCTTCCTCTCTTCGCCCGTGAGCTGCAGGCGCAACCCATCTGAAATCTGCCGGGCAATCTGACCTTGAACGACGAGGACGTCTGACAGCCTACTGCTGTATTGCGCGCCCCACAGTTGGCGGTTGTCTCTTACGTCCACCAAAGCAGCGCTGATCGTCAGGCCTCCGTCTGCTTCCTGTGTCACCCTCCCAGTCAGCACAGCCCTGACATTTAACTCACGCCCGACTGCCAGCGGATCGACCTTCGGGCCCTGGTAACGCAAGACCGAGGTGAGCGGTCTGACTTCCAGGTTTGGGAGCCTCGAAAGACTGTTTATGATGCTGTCGCTGATACCGTCCGAGAGGTATTCAATGTTGGGGTCGGCGCTCACGTTTACAAAAGGCAAGACCGCAATCGAGTCCATCGCCTCGCCGCTGTTTGTAGGGTAGGAGAAATATGCGAGTGCTGCGACCGCAACGACAACGCTTGCCGCCAAGGATATTGCGATGCGCTTGTGTCGCTTGATCTCGCTAACTAGATACTCAAGGCTCGATGTCGTCCTTGCCGTTGGAACCTCACCAATCGTAGCGGCAGACTGATAGGCAGTCTCGACTGCCGCTGGCCCGCCGTTCCTCGTCTTTGCCATTCTGCCGTTCTCGTTCGAGTGAAGAGAACGTTTCGGCCGGACATCGACCTCCAAGTCCTTCAAATCTGTGAGCACGTCCTTCATCGTTTGGTAGCGCTCGTCTTTGCTCTTGCGGAGTGTCTTGGCGACGATAGACTTCAACTCATCCAGCACAGTTGCGGTAGAACGTGTTATCGGTGGCGGTTCGGTATTGATCAGATTGGCGAGAGTCTGAGACATTGAGTTTCCCGCAAACGGCGCTCGTCCCTCGATCAATTCATATAGGACCACGCCGAGACTGAAAATATCCGTACGCTCGTCAACCAGTTCTCCTTTCGCCTGTTCGGGTGACATGTAATTGACCGTTCCCAGAATCACTCCCTGCGCCGTCTGATTCCTGGTAGATGCGTCCTGTCCAATAAAAGCCTTGTTTTCCCGTTCGACGAGTTTTGCCAATCCGAAATCCAAAACTTTCACATAGCCGTCAGGACGGATCATCACATTTTCGGGTTTGATATCACGGTGGACGAGATGCGCTTCGTGTGCGGTGGAAAGGGCGCTGGCAATCTGAATCGCAACGTCTAAGACTTCCGCCAAATTCATCTGTGATTGAGTGAGAACTTCGCGTAGCGTTCTACCGTCGATGAATTCGCTGACGATGTAATGCGTGTCTTGGCTTTCGCCTATTTCGTGTATGACTAAGATGTTCGGATGGTTTAAAGCGGAAGCGGCTTTGGCTTCGCGCACAAAGCGTTT
>Ga0070698_100009063_pt1 | contig 10696 bp, 8 predicted proteins | sample KBSK1502metaG_FD_65477 | JGI IMG/M metagenome (GOLD analysis project Ga0070698, IMG submission 65477) | Corn, switchgrass and miscanthus rhizosphere microbial communities from Kellogg Biological Station, Michigan, USA - KBS K1-50-2 metaG | ecosystem: Host-associated > Plants > Roots >... | reverse complement strand
TTGCCGTCTTCCGTCTGAAAGTTTCCGTCGGCATACAGTCTGGTAGTCGTCACTTCAGTGGTTCCCGCGGGAAACGGCCACTGGATGCCCCCTTCGCGCTCAATGAGCGCGTAGTCCAAGCCTGAGTAATCACAGAGACGGCCCGCGGAGATTTTCTTCCACTCTTCGAAAGCGTCATTCGGCTCGCGCCAGCCCGGAAAAAGTTCTTCCCGGCAACCCAACTTTTCCGCCACCGCAAGAAAAATATCGAAGTCGGAACGCGCTTCCCCTTGCGGCGCCACGGCCGCGTTCACTTTGCTCACCCGCCGCTCAGAATTTGTATAGGTTCCTTCTTTTTCTCCCCAAATCGCGGCAGGCAAAACAAGATCGGCGAGCTCCGAGGTCGGTGTCGGATGAAAACCGTCCTGCACCACAAAAAAATCGAGCGTCTCCAGGCTCTGCTGCAGCACGTCTAGATTCGGAAACGAAACCACGGGATTTGTGGCGATCACCCACAATGCACGAATCTTTCTTGCCAGAGCTGCCTCTACGATGTCCGGATACGCCAGACCGCGCGAGGTAGGAAGACGATCCGGCGAAATTCCCCAAAGGGTTGCCAATTCTTTGCGATCTGCAGCACTTTCGAATTTGCGATAGCCCGGCAAACTCGAAGCAAATCCCGCTTCGCGTGTTCCCATCGCGTTGCACTGCCCGGTAATCGAAAACGGAGACGCTCCCGGTCGGCCAACATTGCCGGTGACTAGCGCAAGATTGTTAATCGCGTTGACGGTTTCGGTGCCCTTCGTGCTGTGGTTGACTCCCATCGTCCAACCGAGAAAGGGGGCTTCCGCATGTCCGTAAAGTAGCGCCGTTTTGACTAGCAGCTCCTTCGAAAGCCCGGTGATTTGCGAAACGTTTTCAGGTGTGTATTTGCTGACGGACTCTTGAAGTGCTTCGAATCCTGTTGTGTGTCGCGCAATGTAGTCGCGGTCCACGAGATCGTTCTCTATCAATAAGTAGATCAGCCCGTTGAGGAGCGCGATGTCCGATCTCGGCTTGAGCGGCAGAAAGATGTCGGCCATCATCGCGGTCTTGGTCACGCGGGGATCCGCTACGATGAGAATTTTGTTCTTGTTTGCTTCCAGACGTTGGCAAAGGATTGGGTGATTGTCCGCAACGTTTGCGCCGAGGAGAAGAATCACATCCGCTTTTTCGAGATCCTCATACGCTCCCGGCGGTCCGTCGCTCCCGAACGACCGCTTGTAGCCGGACACCGCGCTGGCCATGCACAGGGTGGTATTGCCATCGTAATTTTTTGTTCCGAATCCAAGCTGCACCAGTTTTCCAAGCGTGTAGAACTCTTCCGTCACGAGCTGGCCGGTGCTCAGAATCCCCAGAGCTTCGGGGCCGTATTTCTGCTGAACGCCGCGAAATTTTTCCACCAGCGTATCGAGCGCTTCGTCCCATCCCACCCGTATATGCTTGCCGTTCCTCTTGAGTATCGGATACTTCGCGCGGGTTTCCGTGTCGATCGTTTGGTGCTCGGAAAGCCCCTTGGGACAAAGCATCCCATGGTTAACCGGATGATCGGGATTTCCCCGCACGCTGACTGCCTTGCCTTCCTTCACTCCCACCATAATTCCGCAGCCCACCGAGCAGTACCCACACGTCGTCGCCACCCACCGATCGGGAATTTTTTGTGCGGACGTGAATCCCATCACTGGATCGGACGCGTAAGCGTACTTTTCCGACAAGATGTCCAGGCCGACTTCTCTCTTGAGGGTCATGCAGCCGCCTTTCCGGCAGTTAGGTACGACGCGGCCATGTTTTTGGGCACAACACTCACGAAAAATAGATAGCGTCCGGCGATTTCGCCACAGAACGTCAGGCCGAGAGCTGCTGCCATCGCGACCGGGCTTGAGGAATATAGCGGCAGAACGATGCCACCAAGTACGAGGAGGGCGCTGCGCACCATCATCAACGAACGCAACTGCATCGAAAGCAGCCGCGCGGCTGCTTTTAATTCAAATGTATCGGAGCTTACCAGCCAGAAGAACTTCAGGGCGAGATTCAGCAATTGTGCTGCGGCTGCCGTGACGATCATCATCGTCAGCCAGCGGCGCGCACCTAACCCAATGTTTACTGCCAGCAACAGCCCAAGAAGCGCTCCCGTCAGATAAAACTCGCCAAGAGTATGCTTGCTGTTCCACGCCGGGCGCGGCCGCACCAGATAGATGCAGGCACTCGCGGTTACGCCTGCGATACCCGCAAGTGACGTCAGCGCTCCTACCACTTTGCTTCCCGGAAAGTTCAGCCAAAGCAGGCCTGCGTAGAGAAATGAAATTTGCGAGAAACATCCGAACAGCAGCACTTCCCTGCTCAGCCAGGATCGTTTCCACATTTTCAATGCGCGATATGCGTGAATCGGACGGCCCAAATGCATCGTGGACGCGCCGAGCGCAAGACACCCCACCATCAACGAGACGAGAGCCGCAATGTTGAGCCGCGCCTGTTGGCCAAACATTTGCAGCAGCCAAATGGCGGCGAATGCTCCTACTGAAAGCTGGGTGAGGACTGCCATCACAACCAGGGGCCAGTGTGGATGCTCGGGTTTCACCCGGTTCAAGTCCACCTTTCGCGTGTCGGGAGGCAGATTTTTTGGAAGGGTAATGCGCGTCGTGGAAAGACTATCGTCCGCCGAGGGAAGGCCCGGAGCATTCGCGCTGGCCGCATAATCGCGTTTCCAGTCGGCAATGTTCACAATCTCGATCTGAATTGCGCCTTCGGGACACGCGCCCACGCACGCGGGTTCTCGCCCCTCCGCCAGCCGGTTGTGGCACATGTCGCACTTTCCGACAACGCCTCGTTCTGGGTTGTATTGGGGAACTCCGTACGAACAATTCCACGTGCAGTACTGACATCCGATGCAGGTTTCCGCGCTGTGAATTACCACTCCGGTTATCGCGTCCTTCGAATACGCATCCACCGGACAACCGGTCATGCAGGTTGGTTCAAGACAGTGATTGCATCCCATGGATAAATGCAACCGCTGCGTGTTCGGATACCACCCGCCTTCGATCTCACCCACGCGCCGCCAATTAATCTCCGCCGGGTTTCCGTTCTGCTCGTTGCATGCCACCACGCAGCACTTGCAGCCGATGCACTTCGTCATGTCAAAGTGAAACCGGTACTGCTCGCCCGCTTGCAGAGTGCGCTGTGGAATTCTCGGTTCGCCGATGTCTATGGTGCTCGCACAATGAGGCGCTCCGGCAGAATCGTTGGTTCTCTTGGTGGCGAGCAGAAAAGTTGCGCTCTGCTCCTTTGCGCGCTCAAGCAGCGGTAAAGTCATGAATACCTGCCGACTCTGTCTCAGCCATCGATGATTTCAACCAGTTGCTGCCTGTCACGAACTTTCCCAGTGCCTTTGAGGCGGTCGATGAATCCTCGCGACCTGACTTGTTCTCAGCAAGTCGTTAGAACGCACAAATCATCGTCGCAAACATCAAAACATTCAGCTGTCGCCAACTGATCACAAGAAAGGTCAGCGACGGACTAGCTTTCAGCTTCGAAGGGCACTGAGTTTTAACTGGCGGACACTACTTGGTATCCGAGCGGATCAACTAACTGCCTAACAGATGAGTATGTTCTTTCGACGTGGAAAGAACGGACGGACTGTTGCGTTACGACCGTTTCTCAGCCTCCGAAGAGCCCGAGACTCGCCAACGCCCAATACAGCTTCTGGGCGCAAGATTGTGCCAAGAACAAGAAGAACGCAAACGCAAAATTCAAATCTGAAGCATCACGTCTAAGGCGGCCACCGCCGCAGTGATAGAGGATGCGACCGATACCAAGCTCCCGAATCTGTGCAGTGGCGGCAATCAAGGCAGTCACTTAGAAACTGACTGCTGGCGAGCCGCAGAGGAACTGGAGACGCGGGTTCGCGATCGCACTGCCGAAAACTCGTTAACGTTTTTTTCGTTCGTTGCGAGGCTTTCAGTCTTCCGACGAAGTGCAAGTGACCAAACGGAGGTATCTACCAGCACAGTCATTTGCACTTTGCCTTGCGCTAACGCTTATAATCACAACCACGCTCTTAGTCAATTTTCCCGAAAAGAGAAGGGATTTCTTGTTGTTTGCGATGTTCGATGTACTCCTGCAGCGCTGTCACGGTTTCTCGTTTAGTTCGGTGTCCCCCTAACTTTCTGAGCCTCTTCCAACAGGCGGTCGTCGATTGCAAGATGGTTGGCGTTATGACCTCCTATGTGTGTAATTTCAACTGGTTGATTTGGTCGGCTCCGGTATGTCGGATTGCCGGAGACCTGCCCCAGTACCCCTGCTGATTGAGAAACTCGGGAGAATCTGCATGTTGGACCCAAAGCTGAAGGTGGCTTGATTCTGACGTTTGTATTAAATGAAAACAAATGCGTTGTGCGGTTCCTTGGTAGCTCAATGTTAGAGCCTCCGAGCTGTTAACAGAGAATCTTAATCACACGATTTGTTTCTCTGGTGCCGGTTAGCAGCTCGGAAAACCTTCGCCCGCAGCATTTCCCCATGCGCCCTACCACCGGTCATCTCGGTTGAAGGCGGAATCCGAGCTGCTCACCGGCGCGACGAATGCGATCGTCAAGACTTAGGAGTTCCATATTCGGGACAGTGGAACGTACGGCCAATGCGGACGCCAAGTGAATTGCATCAAGCGTACGCACAGGTCCCGGGGGAAACGGACGTCTTGCTCTGTCGGCAATGTCCAAACTGAGTCGGCTCAAGTGCCAGTGTGCAGCGGCTGCATTCAGGAGCGCCCGGCGATCGGCGGCCGTGGCTTCATCGATTTCTCCAAGCGTGACCGCGCGGATCAACACGCGATCACACTCAATGAGCACTAGATCGGAGGCCATCACAAGATCCGCACGCCGGAGCACCTCGCGGACGCGGCGGCCAGTCACTTCCCCAAGCAGCCACGCCAACACCGCGCTGGACTCAGCATAGACGTTCATCGGGTACCGCGCTCCTCATCGAGGAGGACAGTGGCACGATGTCGCTTCAGGAGAGGTGAGAGTTTCGGATACAACGTCGCATCATTTGACGCGCCGAGCGTCAGCTGCCCTCTCCTCGCCAGGGCTCTCAGCGCGGATGGGACACCCGTCTCATCGATCCCTGGTCCCGCTGGGAGGATTTCGGCAACGACTTCACCGCGATCCGTCACCAACACGCTCTCGCCGGACCGGACTTCCCGAACGTACTCGCTCAAATTGTTCTTCAGTTCCCGAAGCCCCACGCTTTTCATAATTACGATGTAGCTTCATGAAGCTACATCGTCAACGCTAAAATTGTTCGGTAGCCAAGGACCCATACAGTGACGTCATTCGTCCATGAGGCGGCGCACTTGCTGCACTATCTGAAGCCCGCGCACTACGGATTGCATGTCCGCCGGGGCCAGGAGAGGTTCGTAAATATCCAATTCTGCCATCGCGAGCTATTCGCGTTTGCATGCGAGGCTTACTCCCGTGTGGTTCGCCACAACGAGCACAAATCGCGGATCTCGTTTGCCGAGGAGATGAAGGAGCGGGCCTTCTCATTTCCACGGGACCAAATTGAGGAAGTCGCTGCACTGGTTCTCAGCGCTTCGCGCGCTCGGAATGGCTGGCGGGTAATACGCGAGGCGACGGTAATTCGTAGAGTCCGAAGGAGCGCAAGAGAATCCCATTGACTGCTCCGACTGCAGAGCCGCTCGATCCTACCGTGAGAGTCAGTTAGTGGCCGGCCGTTAGGCTTGCGACGAAGCGCTCCAATTCGATCGCTTCTACTCCTCGAGCGACGGCACTTGTGGCCTGGGCAGAGCGCGACTTCCCGTAAACTACAATCAGACGGGTCGAGCGCTTTTCCATCGTCCGGCGCAAAGCGAGAAGCGGGGCGGCCATCGCGGGGCGGACCGTTTTCCCGGCCTTACATTCGATGAGCCATAGTCCGGCATTTGGTCTGGGCAGGAGAAAATCGACCTTCAGGCCCTGCTGATCGCGAAAGTAATAGAGCTCTTTCCTGCCGCCTTGGTTTACTTGGCTCTTGAGTATTTCCGCAGCGACAAAACCTTCAAACAACTGTCCTAAAAAAGGCGAGCGCTGAAGCTCAGCTTCCGATGTGATTCCCAGGAGATAGCAGGCAAGGCCGGAGTCACCCCAATAGACTTTCGGCGTTTTGACGAGTCGTTTGCCAGGGTTTTCGAAGTACGGAGGAACAATCATGATTTGGCTCGTGATTTCGAGAACGTGCAACCACTCGCTTATGGTTGGCACCGAAACCCCGAGTGGTGCGGCAAGATCGGTCTTATTAAGAATTTGGCCGTGTCGGCTAGCCAGTAGTGCGATGAATCGACGGAAGGTGACTAAGTCTCGTACGTTTGTGATTGACCGGACGTCTCGCTCCAAATAGGTTTGAAGGTAGGAAGCAAACCAAAGTGCTCGAGACTTCGGGCGAACCACGACCTCTGGAAAACCGCCGTGATGCATATTCACCTTTGGAGTCTCGGTGACACTGAAAGGCAGAAGTTGCAAAATAGCAGCCCGGCCGGCCATCGACTCGGTGATGCCCTGCATCAGCGGTGCTTCCTGTGATCCGGTGAATAGCCACTGCCCCATGCGACGGGGCGCCGTATCGATGAGAGTGCGCACGTAACTGAGAAGTTCGGGGGCATTCTGAATTTCGTCAAATAGGATAGGAGGACGCAGCTCTTCGAGGAATGTACGCGGGTCACTGCGAATCCGTCCCTGAATGTCGGGATCTTCAAGGAGCACGTAGTGGATTTTGGGAAACAACTGGCGAAGGAGAGTCGTTTTTCCCGACCGCCGAGGCCCTGTGACAACCACCGCAGGGAAATGTCGAGCCGCTTGTCGGACCATATTATCCAGATTTCGAGGTATGTATCGCATGTGAGTATTTCAAGATGGAACTTTAGAATAATCAACAATAAGACATTCGACTTTTGTCCCAAGCTACAACCTGAATAGCGGGAACTCAAAGGGAAGCAGTCCGGAACTCCATGTTGTCATGGAAAAAGGAGTATTCGGCACCGCACCGAATACTCTTTGCGATCATCGAAAGTATCAGAGACTAAGTCTTTGAGACTCAGTCAGAACATATGGATCTTTTCGACGTACTATCTTGGAAAATCAGGTTGTTGGACCCCAGTTGGCCGCAATCCAATGAGACGAGAGTGACACGACGTCCGCCCTGGCGTGCTTGCACACGAACAGCAAGCCAATCCGCCACCTCGTTTGTCGCAAGGGCCAATTTTACCGGAACCGTTGCGCATGTGTGCCTCTGAGGAGAAGCTTCGCCTCCCGCCAGTTGTCACCATACCTTATGGACATTCCGAATCCCTTGAAGATAATCTTCCTTATCTAGCCTGCTCTCTACTCCAAATTCAGTCAGGATCGTCATCATCTGCCCGAGAGGAAGCCCAGCAAGCTCCGCAGCTCTGCCGAGGGAGGCCTCTCCTTTCTTGTATCTTTCAACAGCAAGTAAGATTCTTCCGCGAGTGACCAAGTCCCGGACAGCCTTGGACAAATCACTCCGTTCCTCCTTTGTGATTTCGTGGAGAAATTCATAGTTGTCGCGATCCATGCGGATGCTCATCGTTTTGCTCATGACTTAGTCCTCCAATTTCAGTGTCGCATCCTCGATAATTGAGTGCTTGTAGCGCCCGTACTTTGCCAGCAGTGCAAGCTTGGCAATCGCATTGGGTCCTTCCAGCAATCCTTTTTCTTTGCTTCGAATCAGGATGCCAACAGCTGTAGTGAACGCCATGCCTAGCACCCTGCAGGCATCGATTCCATTCTTATCGTCGACGCCGACGAGCTGGGCCTTTTCGTGCAGGGCGAGCGCGATGGCCTCGGCTTCGCCTTTGCCCAGGCTAAAATCTGCTTGTAATTTCGCAACAAGCCGGCGATTACTGACGGCAACGACTTCGATTCTTGATTCCTCCAGCGCCTTCTGAATGATTATTGCATCCAAAGTTTTCTTGGAACCGCAGCATTCCTTTTCAACCTCATTGGGAACGGCCACGGGCAGGTTGACGCTGGCAAGAAATAGATCAAGAAGCTCGGCCTTGGCGATCAAAATCAGCGTGGACGCGTCGAAGACAATCATTATGACAAAATATTACCTTTGTAATTCTAGCGGAAAAGAGCTACGAATGGAAGTACCAAAGAGAAGATCTGAGCTACACTTCTCCGGAAAGGCGTGTTCCGAGCGACCATCCCTTGCGGCCGATTCGCAAAATCGTGGACGAGATTCTTAAGAGAGGTCACCGAAATTTCAGAAGCATGCTCTCGCTGTCCGCGAGCCGCATGGCCAAATACACGTTCTAGAGTCTTATCCCTTGGAGGCTCGGTTGGAAGTGTGGGCCATCATCTCCTCGAACCGGACCGTTTCGCTGAATTCACATTAACGAGTGCGCTGTTTAATAGGACGTAGGCCCTGCCATGTCACAATAGCTTCGTTTGAATGGCATATCCATGGAACCGGTGGAACCGCGATGAATGACAGCCTACATCGAACTTTTCACCGCGAGACAGTGATGGCGTCTGGCGTTGCAGGTGAAAGAGTTGTGCGCCAACACGAAGGCGTTGGTGTATATGCCGGGATTCAAGTTGGAGTTCGCCCCCTAGATCGTGGCAAGGGGACAGTGTTTGCGTGGAACGCTGGTGCAAACATTCCTGCAAGATTCGCAGCCGCTGTGGCACGGGGAGTTCAGGACGCAATCAGTGGGGGTGTCTTGGCTGGATTTGAATTGACTGATGTTTTTGTTTCTGTTGAGGATGGAAGTTATCACGAAGAGGATTCGAGTGAAACTGCATTTTGGCAGTTAGCGCAGAAAGCAACGCTGGCCGCAATTCGACAGGCCCATCCCACCGTTTTGGAAGCCATTTCCATATGCCGTGCTAGTTGTCCGAAGAAGTACGCGAGCGCGATTGAAGCGAGTTTTTCCTCAGAGGAGGGCCAAATCGAATCTGCTCAATCTAAACTGCAAATTTCAAGGTTTGTTGTGACTTTCCCGACTTCTCGCGTCGAACATATGGTCCATCAAATCCTGAGCATCACGAACGGCCAGGTTGAATTCTCAATCGAAAGTGGTGGGTTCCGTCCCAAGCCAGAACCACCTGATACGCAGGGCGTGTGGGTTTCCGCCACATAGGTCGCGCGGTCTCAACTCCTGATTCGCGAAATCTGGAAGAGTGACGGTCGCGGAAAGGAAAGACGGCCGACGGACATGGATAGGGTCGGGACGCGAAGCTAGATCGGGATTCACACCAAAGGCAACCATGTGATCGCCAACCGAATGCTCTTCTGTGTACAAGCTATCGAGAATTTTGGCCGTCGGCGTGATCCGGGCTGTCTCTCTGCACGTCAGGAATCGTGTCCCCAAGAGATTCGCGGCTTGAAAAGGCCGCGTAACTATCAGAAAATGGGAATGATCCCCGGTAGCTCAACGGTAGAGCATTCGGCTGTTAACAGAGAACTTCAAATCCACTAACTCGTTTCTCTGGCGTCAGTTAACAGCTTCCGGTTCATCCCCAAACACTCTATTGATGTCCCCCAGATGTCCTCAATACTCATCTGGGTCCTGAGCACGCGGAGATCGAGATATTTGCTTGTCGGAAGTGCGAGATATTGCCCTTATTGGGTTTGCTTAGTCTCCGATAGAAAGCGGCGGTTACACGCCATTGCACGCGACCGAATCTCCGCGAATTCACTTCGTCCGCGCAGATTAGCCAGCAATGGATCGGAATCCATCGCGGGGTAGGAGCAATAATTCGCGCGCACCGCGCTATCTAGCATTTGAAGCGCCGGTGCCGCCTGTCCGCAATACGCGAGATGCGCGGCGAAGAAGTATGAGACTTCCGGGTCATCGTTGGGCCGGACTTGGACTGCGAGAGCAAGGACTTCCGCCGCTGGCTTATGCTGGACGCACGCCAACAGCATCCTATAGCTGCTCGCCCATTCATTCTTTGGTGCGCCCACCTTCAGCGCTTCTTCGTACCTTCCCTGGCGCACAAGAATGTCAACCCCGTGAGCCTTGGACCATTCCGAACTGAAGTCCTTACGAACGTAATCCAACGCGTGCCTGTAATTTCCGGCCTCCATGAACGTAGCCGAGCAAGATCCCCCAACGTGCGGGTCGAGGAGCGTAGCCGTGTCGCACTGACGACCGGCTTCGTCGAGCACTCCCGCGTAGCGGAGAACATAGCTCAATAAGTGATGAGCTACGGCACTATCAGGGCGGCGTTGCACCAGCTGTTGCGCCTCCCGATACGCCCGCTTCAAATCGCCACGCTCTGCCCGATGCAAAGCCAGTTCGTTCGCAGCATCCAACGAGTCGGGATCAAGAGCCAGCGCGCGCTCGCAAGCATCGTCGGACCGCAGGAGCATCGGCTCGCCGCCTCCGGCCTCGCGGCCATCATGGTAGTAGCGAAGAGCAAGCGCCAGCCATGCCGGCGGGTATCCGGGGTCAAGCTGAAGAGACCGCTCCAGCATGGCTGTGGCCTTCTTGTTGGGCTCTGGATCATACGGGATCGGGACACTTCGCAGGAAAAGGTCGTATGCCTGCTCATTTTGCGGATTGGCCGGCATCTCTCGCACCAGCTCCGAAGCGCCAAGCGCAGGGGCGAGTTTGCCTCGTGAAGTAGCCGCAACTTGCGCTTGCAGCGCCAGTAGATTCCCT
>Ga0070698_100009061_pt1 | contig 10698 bp, 10 predicted proteins | sample KBSK1502metaG_FD_65477 | JGI IMG/M metagenome (GOLD analysis project Ga0070698, IMG submission 65477) | Corn, switchgrass and miscanthus rhizosphere microbial communities from Kellogg Biological Station, Michigan, USA - KBS K1-50-2 metaG | ecosystem: Host-associated > Plants > Roots >... | reverse complement strand
TGATCCCGTGGCTCTACCAGCCGGTGGTCCGGACGTTCCGCGCCCAGCTCTACGGCGACGACCTGTCGTTCCTGCAGGCGGGCCTCCCCGCCGTGTTCGTCTCCGACTCCTCCTTGAGCGCCTACTATCCCTGGTACCACGAGGCCGGAGACAGCGCGGACAAGATCGAAGCTCCCGCCCTGGCCCGCATGGGGACGAGCGTGATGGGCGTGCTCCGGGCCCTCGACCGCGTGCGTCCCGGCCCCGCCGTCGAGCCGCACTGGTTCTTCGCCTTCGGCCGGGTGGTCGGCCTGACCACCCTCCTTGCGATCGGCCTGGTCTCGCTCCTGCCCGGCCTTCGATTGGGGCTCTCGAACGGCGGCGCCGCCCTGCTCGCCCGCCTCCTGCAGGGCGCGCTCTTCGCCCTGCTTCTCTGGCGCCATCCCGTGCCCGCTCTCTGGATCTTCCTGCTGCCGAACCTGCTGCTGCCCTTCGGAGCCCGGCGGTGGGCGACGGCCCTGGCTCTACTGCCGTTCCTGGCCCTCGTCGGGGTGGGCGCGCTCGCCTGGGGACGGGGGTACGCGCACGGAGTCTGGCTCGACCCGTGGGAGATCGCCGTCCTCCTGCTCGGCCTGGCCCTGGCTTTCGTGCGGCCCCGCGTGGCGGGGAAAGCGCGGGGAAGGAAGGCCGGGCGACGCTAGGACGAGCGCCCTCCCGCGATCGCGGGGACGATCGCGACGGTGTCGCCGGCCTTGAGGGCGGTCTGGGCGTCGTTCAGGAAGCGGATGTCCTCCTCGTTCACGAACAACCGCACGTAGCTCCGCAGCTCGCCCGAGGGGTCGCAGAGCCGGTCCTTGAGCCCCTTGTGCTTCGCCTCCAGGGCCTCGATGAGGCCGGTGATGCTCGTGGCCTCGACGTCCAACTCGCCCGCGCCCCCGGTCAGGGACCGGAGCGGCGCGGGGATCTGCACACGGATGGCCATGTCGTCTCCTTTACGACGCCACGATGGCGGCTTCCGGGTTCATTCGACTTCCAAAGGCTCTTTCTCGAACGACTGCGTCGCGTCGCGGAAGACCCAGGCGGTGGGGAGGGCCTTCTCGCCGTTCTCGACCCCGACCACCACGTGGTAGACGCCGTCGGACAGCCCTCCCGCCGCAACCCGCCGGTCCGTCTCCGAGGGCCGCGCCGGGTGGTCGGGGTGGCTGTGGTAGTAGCCCAGGATCTCGAGGCCCTGCGCGCGGGCCTCGCCCTGGATGCGGATCAGGTCCTCGGGGGCGATCTGGTAGCGCACCCGGGGCGACTCGGTCTCGCGGTTGACCACCGGCTTCGCGGTCTCGACCCGCGATCCGCTCCGGCCCAGGAAGACGCCGCAGACCTCGAAGGGGTAGCCGGCGCGCGCGTGGGCGAGCATGGCTTCCACGGTTGCCTTCGGCAGCTTCACCGCCGCCCCGACAGATAGCGCTCGCCGCCGTCGCAGAGCAGCGCGACCACGACCCCGCTGGGGAGGCGGCGCGCCTGCTCCCGCGCGGCGAAGACGGCGGCTCCCGCGGAGTGACCGATGAAAAGGCCGTTCGCGGCCATGACCTCCTCGCAGGTGGCGAGCGCGTCCTCGGTGGACACGGAGACCCGCTCGTCGGGCACGCGCTCGTCCCAGATCTCGGGGACGATCGCGCTCGGCAGGTGCTTCAGGCCCTCGAGCCCGTGCAGCGGCTCGTCGGGCTCCACCGCCACCACCCGCACGCGGGGGTCGCGCTCGTGCAGGTAGCGGCCCGTGCCCACCACCGTCCCCGTCGTGCCCAGGCCGGCCACGAAGTGCGTGATGCGCCCGGCGGTCTGCTCCCAGATCTCGGGGCCGGTGGTCCGGTAGTGGGCGAGGGGGTTCGCGGGATTCCGGTACTGATCGGCGTAGAAATACCGCTCGGGGTCGCGGGCCACCATCTCCCGCACGCGGGCGAGCGCCCCGTCGGATCCCGAGAAGGCGTCCGTGTAGACGATGCGGGCGCCGTAGGCGGAGCAGAGGTTCTTGCGCTCCTCGGTCACGCTGTCCGGCATGACCAGCTCCACCGGATAGCCCTTGGCCCGCCCCACGAGAGCGAGACCCACCGCGGTGTTGCCGGAAGAGGAGTCGATGATCGTCTTGCCCGGGCGCAGGGCCCCCGCGCGCTCGCCCTCGGTGACCAGGGAGAGCGCGGTGCGGTCCTTGATCGAGCCCCCGGGGTTGAACCACTCGCACTTGCCCCAGACCTCCACGCCGTCGGGGACCCCGGGGAGGTTGAGGCGCACGAGGGGCGTGCGGCCGATCGCCTCCAGGATCGACTCGAGGACCCGCGGCGGGGAAGCGGTGGCGAGGCTCACGCGCGCGGCTCCGTGCTCAGACGCCCACGCCGGCCGGGGCGGCCGCCCGCGGCTCGAAGTGGCAGGACCACTCGAGGTCGGTCGGGGTCTTGATCGTCGGATGCTCGCCGCACACGGCGCACTTGGGGTCGCGCCGCACCTTGAACTGCCGGAAGGTCATGGCCAGGGCGTCGTAGGTGAGGAGCCGGCCCACCAGGAGGTCGCCCTTGCCCAGGATCGCCTTGATGACCTCGGTGGCCTGGATCAGCCCCACCACTCCCGGCAGCACGCCCAGCACTCCGGCCTCGTCGCAGGACGGGGCCATCTCCGAGGGCGTGGGCTCCGGATAGAGGCAGCGGTAGCAGGGTCCCTGGCGGGGGACGAAGGTGGAAGCCTGGCCGTCGAAGCGGAAGATCGAGCCGTAGACGTTCGTCTTGCCCGAGAGCACCGCGGCGTCGTTCACCAGGTACTTGGTCGAGAAGTTGTCGCAGCCGTCCAGGATCACGTCGTAGGGTGCGATCACCTCCATCACGTTGCCGGCTTCGAGGCGCAGGTCGTGGCGGACCACCCGCACGTCGGGGTTCAGGGCGCGCAGGGTGATCTCCGCCGACTCCGTTTTGGGCCGGCCCACCGTGGCGGTGGTGTGCAGCACCTGGCGCTGAAGGTTCGTCAGGTCGACCTTGTCCGAGTCCACCAGGCCGAGGGTCCCCACTCCGGCCGCGGCCAGGTAGAGGCCGGCGGGGGAGCCGAGGCCGCCCGCGCCCACCAGCAGCACCTTCGCCTCGAGGAGCCGGGTCTGGCCCGCCTCCCCGACCTCGGGGACGAGCAGGTGCCGGCTGTAGCGGCTCTTCTGCTCGGCGCTCAGGGTCTTGGGGACCAGGATCGGGAAGCCGGCCTCCTTCCACTGGCCGAAGCCGCCGCGCATGGAGGTCACGTTCGCGTAGCCGAGGTCGCGCAGGGTCCGCGCCCCGAACGCGCTCCGCGTGCCGCCCGCGCAGTAGACGACCACCTCCTGGGCCTTGTCGGGGACCTTCTCCTCGATCCGCTGCTCCAGGAAGCCCCGCGGGATGAAGACCGCGCCCGGGACGTGGCCCTGCGACCACTCGTCCGCCTCGCGCACGTCCACGACCACGGCGCCGCCGGCGGAGAGCTTCCGGGCCTCGTCCACCGAGACCTCGCGGATCTCCGACTTCACCTGGCGGATCAACTCTTTGAAGGTGCTCACGAAACCTCCCTCGGAGGCCCGAGGAGGCGCGCCACGAACGGAAGCAGAGCTTCGGCGCCCGATCCCGTGCGGCGGGACTCTCGGAGTATACCACGGCAAGGGGGCCCCGGAGGCGCGTGCTACAATCCGCCCGCCCTCATGATCAAGATCCTCGAGGGGAGTCTGGATCGCTTCGAGGTCCCCGATCTCCTCTCCTTCCTGGGCACGGGAGGGCGCACCGGCGTCCTCGTCCTGGAGCGCCCCGATCGCGAGAGCAAGGTCTTCCTGCGCGAGGGCCGCCCCGTCTTCGCCACCTCCACCGCCGAGGAGCTGCGCTTCGGATCGATGCTGGTGCGCCTGGGCAAGGTGCGGGCGGACGTGCTCGCGCGGGCCCTCCAGCGGCAGCCGGGCGGCCGCATCGGGCAGGCGCTCCTCTCCGAGAAGATCCTGACGGAGGCCGAGCTCCTCGCGTTCCTGAAGGTCCAGGTCTCCGAGGTGATCTTCGACGCCTTCGCCTGGACGGAGGGGGCGTTCTCGTTCTTCGACGAGGTGCCGCCCCCCGCGACCGTGGTCACCCTCGAGATGGACCTCCTGAACCTGATCATCGAGGGGATGCGCCGGCTGGACGACCCCGCGCGCGCGGAGGCCGCGTTCCCCGATCGGGATCGGGCGGTGGAGGCCCTGGTGAACCCCGAGCGCCTGAAGCAGAGCGCGGTCCTCACCGACGAGGAATGGCGCCTCTTCTTCCTCCTGGACGGCCGCCGCAGCGTGACCGAGATCTGCCGGCTCATGGGGACGAGCGACGACGGCCCGACCCTGCAGATCCTGAACCGGCTTCGCGCCGCCCGCTTCGTGGGCCTCTCCGCGCCGCGGAGGGTGGGGTCGCCCGAGCCGGCTCCGAAGTCGCACCCCGCCGGGACCCAGAAGGTGGCCGATCTCAAGCACCTCGAGCGCCCCCCCGCGGTCGAGTTCAGCTCGGGAATCTCGACCCCGGGGCGCGTGGACGACGACACCAACAAGATCGTCAACAAGAACGCGGCCCGCTACCTGGCCAACGCCACCCGGCTCACGGTGAGCCGCCTGATCCTCACCGCCGGGGGGGTGGAGACGTCGTTCCCGCTCACCCGCGACAGCTACACTCTCGGCCGCCACCGCAACAACGACATCGCCATCGCGGACCCGAAGGTCTCCTCCTTCCATGCCCGCATCGATCGCGCCACCGACGGCTTCGTGCTCGTCGACCTCCAGAGCCGGAACGGCTGCTGGGTCAACGGCCAGCGGGCGGAGAAGGCGCTCCTCACCACCGGGGACGAGATCCGCGTGGGGTCCGCGACCCTGGTCTACAAGGTCGACTACACGAGCAGCGTCTGAATGGCCGAGATTGAGCCTTTTCCCGGAATCTTCTACCGCGTCCCCGAGGAGGACCTGCCCAAGGTCCTGGCCCCGCCCTACGACGTGATCCCGCCCCCGTATCAGGAGGAGCTGTACGCGCGCGATCCCCGGAACATCGTGCGCGTGATCCTCAATCGCCGGCCGGGGGACGAGGCCTACCTGGAGGCGGGGGAGACGTTCCGTGGGTGGCGCGAGGAGGGGCTCCTCGCGGCCGATCGCGAGCCGGCCCTCTACGTCCTCGAGCAGGCGTTCGCCGCCGAGGGACGCACCCTGCGGCGCTTCGGCCTCTTCGCGCGGTTCCGGGCGGAGGATCCCGAGAAGCGCGTGGTCCTGCCCCACGAGCACACCCGCCCCGCCGCCCGGGAGGACCGCTACAAGGTGCTCCTGGCCACGCGCGCGAACTTCAGCCCCATCTTCCTGATGTTCCCGGATCCGGAGAGCCGCTTCGTGGCCGTGGTGGCCGCGGTGGTCGCCGAGCCTCCGGTCCTGCGCTACACCGACGACGGGGGGGTGGGCCATCGCCTCTGGCGCCTGACCGACGCCGCCACCGTCGACGGCCTCCGCAAGCTCCTGGGCGGCCAGAAGGCCTACATCGCGGACGGCCATCACCGCTATGCCACCGCGCTTCGCTATCGGGACGCCCACGGGGAGGACGGCGCCTTCACGCTCGGCTACTTCACGCCCATGGGGGCGCCGGGGCTCGTGGTGCTGCCCTACCACCGCATCCTGACCGAGGGACCGTCGCTCGAGGAGGCTCGGTCGAGGCTGGGCCGCCATTTCGAGCTCGCGAATGCCCCGGACGTGGCGGCGGGGGCGGCGGCCGTGGCCGCCTCCCAGCGGCCCTACGCGTTCGCCCTCGCCCAGCCGGGCGCGGGCGCCCTGGTGGCGGAATCACGGCCCGAGGTGGAGAGCCTGCTCCCGGCGGTGACGCCTCCGAGCCTGCGCGCCCTCGACACCTACCTCCTGCATCAGGCGGTCCTGGGACCCCTGCTCGGCGTGCCCGACGCCGCCGTGAGCTACGTCCATTCCCTGGCCGAGGCCCGGGAGGCGGTGGACAAGGGTCAGTGCAGGCTGGCCGTGCTCCTGCGCGGCACGCCCGTGTCGCAGATCGTGGACGTGGCGGAGGCGCGGGAGTCGATGCCGGCCAAGAGCACGTTCTTCCATCCCAAACTGCCTTCGGGCCTGGTCATTCACCCGCTGGCCGTCTGATCAGACGAGGCGGTCGGCCAGCGCCTCCAGCAGCGCCCCCGGCCGGTTCGAGGCCACCCCGTACAGCTCGTAGCGGCTCAGGGCCCGCAGCTCCTCGGGATCGTCCACCACCCACGTTCCGAGCTTGAGGCCGTCCTCCCGGACGCGCGCCCACAGGTCGTCGGTCAGCATTCCCTTCTCGGGCATCACGAAGTCGCAGGCCACCTCGCGCGCCCCCCGCACCACCTCTCCGGGATCGGCCCGGTAGAACAGGTGCCCACGCGGGATCTCCGGGGCCTGGTCGCGGCAGCGCACGAGGGCGCGCCGGTCGAAGGAGAGGAAGGCCACCTCGCCCACCATGCCCGCCTTCCGCACCTCCGCCACCGTGAGGGCCTCGACGCTCTCCCCGGGGTCGTCCCGCACCGAATCGGCCTTGATTTCGATGATCATCCGCGCCCGCCCGCGCAGGAAGGCCAGGGTCTCGGCGAGGGTGGGGATGCGCTCCCCCGCGAAGGCGCTCCCGAAGAGCTGCGGGTAGCCTGCCGAGACCGCCCGCACCTCGGCCAGGGTCTTCTCGAGCAAGGCGCCGGTGCCGGTGGTGGTGCGGTCGAGGGTGGGATCGTGGACCACCACCGGGACTCCGTCGCCGGTGAGCTGGACGTCGAACTCCACGAGCTGCGCCCCCACCTCGAGCGCGCTCGCGAAGGAGGCCAGGGTGTTCTCGGGGTAATGGGCCGAGTCGCCCCGATGGGCGATGATCAGGGGCACCATGCGTCCATCGTAGCGTAACGATTAGCGCGCGACCTCGGCCCCCGCCAGGGGCAGGGTCTTCTCGTAGATCTTGGCCTCGATGAAGATTCCCAGCAGGTCCTTGTCCAGCTTCCCGCCCCGGGCCTCGTCTCGGAGGATGTCGAGCGCCTTCTCCACGGGCACCGCCTTCTTGTAGGGACGGTCGGCGGCCACCAGGGCGTCGAAGATGTCGGAGATGGTCATCATGCGGGGCTGGATGGGGATCTCGGGCGCGCGCAGGCGGCGCGGGTAACCGGAGCCGTCGAGCTTCTCGTGGTGAGCCCACGCGATCTCGGCGACGCGCTTGAGCTCGCCCGTCCACGGGAGCTGATTGAGAAACTCGTAGGTGAGGCTCACGTGCTCGTTGATGGCCTCGCGCTCGTCATGGGTGAGGCTGCCCTTGCGGACGGAGAGGGCCTCGACCTCGTCGGGCCGGAGGTAGGGCCGCTCCTCCCCGGCCAGGTCGCGGTATCTGCGCCGGCCCAGCTCTTCGATGGCCTGGGCGCCCACTTCCTCGAGTACGGTGGGCTTGTTCGCGTGGCGCACGACCTCGCGCAACTGGATGATCTCCGCCCGACGGGCTGCGTACGTCCGGTCCGTCTCGTCGATGGCCTCCCGGGCGGCCCCCGCCGCGATCTGGCGCATCTTGGTCGCGAGGAGCTCGACCTCGAGCGACTGCAGGATGTACTCGAAGCGCTGCTCGACGAGCTCGAAGTGGATGCTGTAGAGCTTCGCTTTCTTGAGGAGGTATTTCTCCTTGACCCCCACCTTGCCGAAGTCGTGGAGAAGGCTCGCGTAGCGGATCTCCAGGATCTCGTCCTTGGTGAAGCGTCGATCCCCGAACGGTCCGGAGCTCGCCTGGTCCACCTTCTCGGCCAGATCCACCGTGAGGTCGGCCACCCGTCGGGAGTGGCCCTGGGTCACGGGATCGCGCTTCTCGATGGTGACGACCGACGCGTTCACGAACGCCTCGAAGAGCTTCTTCATGTTCTGGATGAGGCGCGCGTTCTCGTAGGCCACCGCGGCCTGGCTGGCCAGGGAGCTCACGAGCTCTTCGTCCACTGCGGTGAAGGGGATCACGTACTTGTCCACCAGGCCCACCGACCGCAGCTTCACCCCGGCGCTCTTCTTGTTGATGAGCTGGACCACCCCGATGACCTCGTCCTGGTGGTCGCGCATGGGGACCACCAGCATCGACTTCGTGCGGTAGCCCGACTTCTCGTCGAAGGAGCGGCTGAACTTGTAGGGGGAGCCCGGGGGGAGGTGGTACGCGTCGGCCACGTTCACGCTCTTGCCGGTGAGGGCGGCGCAGCCCGCCATCGAGGTGTCGTTCAAGGCCATGGTGAATTCCTCGAACGGCGCCATCTTGGAGTCGTTCTGGGTCAGCTTGAAGCGCAGCCGGTCGTCCTCCGGGGAGTTCTTGTCCTTCCCCTCCTCCACCAGGTAGAGGCTCCCCGCGTCCGCGGCCGTGATCTCCCGGCTCTTCTTCAGGATCTGATCCAGCAGCTTGTTGATGTCCCGCTCCGCGGACAGGGCCACGCCGATGTTGTTCAGCTCGTGGAGCTCCTCGCCCTTGCGGGTGAGAGCCGACTCGAGCTGCCGGATCACGCGTCGGCTGTCGATGGCCTTGCGGCGGCGGGCCTTGGCCATGCGCCCGTCGCGCTGGCGCCGGATCGGTTTCGACCTTCCGCCCGGCTGGGGGGTCGAACGCTTCTTGGCCGGCGGGCTTGCGAGCTTGCCGGCCCTTTGCGTGAGCCTAACGCGAGCCATGCCCACCATGCCCAGAAACCTTCTCCCAGATTGCTATGTTCGCCATGGCGTTCCCGTGCGCGCGGGGCCAGCGCCGCGCAGGCTGAAGTTCAAATAACGGGAAAGCCTAACACAGCCGGAAGCCAAAAGTCGGTCCCGCGCCGCCTCAGGCGGCCGAAGCGAGCCGTTCGGGCAGCTCGCGCAGGTCGTCGATCACGAGGTCCGGAGGGTCGGCCAGCAGATCCTGGGGCCGGAGGCCCCAGGTGACGCCGACCGTGCGCACGCCCGCGGCCCGGCCGGTTCTCACGTCCACCGCGGAATCTCCCACGATCACGGCCTCCTGCGGGTCGACCCCGAGTTCGGCCAGCAGGCGTCGCAGGCCCTCGGGGTCCGGCTTGTGGCCGGGCACGTCCCCCGCCCCCCAGATGCGCGCGAAGCGGTCGGCCACCCCCAGCCCGGCCAGGATGGTCCGGCTGAAATCCCCGGGCTTGTTGGTGAGCACGGCGAGCGTGCGCCCTCGCAGCCGCTCCAGCGCCTCGCGTACTCCCGGGAAGAGGCGGGTGGTGTCGAGCAGGCAGCGGGCGTAGCAGTCGAGGTAGACGGGCAGCGCCTGGTCCACGGAGTGGGGGAGGCCCGCGTGCTCGAGGCTGCGGCGGAGCAGCATGCGCGCGCCGTCGCCCACGAAGGTGCGCACCACCGCGACCGGGATCTCGGAGACTCCGGGGCTGAGGGCGCGAAGGGCGGCGTTGGTGGCGGCGGCGAGGTCCTGGATCGAGTCCACCAGGGTGCCGTCGAGATCGAAGACGAGCAGCCGGACGTCCTTCACTCCGGGAGCACCCGCAGGCGGGGGAGATGCTTGGGGTCGAGCTCGGGCTTGCTGCCCGTCCGCACCTCCCGGATCTCCCCCATGGTGCGGCGCACCTCCTCGCGCAGCGCCTCGACGTTCAGGCCGCGAAAGCGCGGCACGAACTCGTCGAGCTTGCGCAGGACGCGGCCGAGCACTTCCTCCGCCTTCACGAGCTCGTGGTTGCTCAGCTGGTGCAGGGCCTCTGCCAGGAGCGCGAGGTTCCGGTAGAACTGCCGCTCCGAGGGGGCCCGGGTGGCTCCCGCCACTCCTTCGAGCGCGTCCTGGAACTCGACGAACCGTCCATGGTTGAACAGGACCACCGCCGCCCGGAGGGACTCGTCCATTCATGAAGATCCTACATTAAGCCGGCGAGGGCTGCGTCGCGGCTAGTTGGGGAGGTAGCCGAGCGCCTTCAGCCGCTCCCGCGTCTCCTTGTCGAGCTCCATGAGCTTTTGTCCCGGAGGGAGGGCGAGCCAGATCTGCACTCCCGCCGGATCGCCTCGCGGCCGCGCGAACAGGTTCAAGGACTGCTCGCGTCCCGTCTCCGATTCGATGTCGGGGAGGCGGTAGGGGAAGGACGACGGGTGCGCGGCCGCCTCCGCGAGGGAGACGTCGCCGGGGCGGAGGGGCCGGCCGTCGCGGAGGCCCTCGAGGGCGACGGGCGCCCCCCGCGGGCGCAGGGTGAAGGTGATCTCGCGCGGGCCGTCCTTCCGGGGCCGGGCGCGAAGCTCCAGCCGCCGGCCGTTCTCCCGCACCGCGTAGCGTTCCTCGGGTCCGAGGCCGGTGGCCTCCACCGCCTCGATCCAGCCGCCGCTCGTCAGGGTGAGCGCGTAGTCGCCCGCCCCCGCCACGCGCAGCACGTAGCGGAAGGGGTTCGGGCTCATGGCCGCTTCCCCCTGGGCCTTCAGGAGGCGCACCCGTTCCGGCCGCTCCGCGAGCCGGCTCGTCCGCTCCCGCGGGTCCTTCACGAGGTCGAAGTAGAGCTCGTCCTGCTCGGGGGCGAAGCGCTGGATGTACTTGTCCGCCTCGGTGCGCACGCCGTGGGCCACGATGCCGCGGTGGCTGATCTCGGAGACCGCCGGTCTCGCCGCCGTCTCCGTTTCCGTCTTCCCCTTCGCATCCATCGCGCGCTGCAGGGGCCGGCCCGCGAGGCCGGAGGGCGCGGGCAGCCCCTGGCTCTCGAGCACGGTAGGGACGAGGTCCACGCATTGCACCT
>Ga0070698_100009060_pt1 | contig 10698 bp, 10 predicted proteins | sample KBSK1502metaG_FD_65477 | JGI IMG/M metagenome (GOLD analysis project Ga0070698, IMG submission 65477) | Corn, switchgrass and miscanthus rhizosphere microbial communities from Kellogg Biological Station, Michigan, USA - KBS K1-50-2 metaG | ecosystem: Host-associated > Plants > Roots >... | reverse complement strand
TGCCCTCGACCTCGCCCACCGACTGCCAAGGCTGTGGCACCGGGTGCAGGCGTTGTCGGTCAAGGCGTCGCACGCGAGGTTCGTGGCGCGCAAGACGCGCGACCTCCCGCTCGACCAGGCCCGATCTGTGGATGAGCGGGTCGCGGAGTACGCCGACGGCCGGGTCAGCTGGAGCCGGTTCGAGACCCTCGTCGAGGCCGCCATCAAGGCGGCCGACCCCGAGGCCGCCGCCGAACGTGAGGAAGCCGCGGCTCAGGACCAGTTCGCCCGCGCCACTCGGTCCGACGAGCACGGGATGCGCGGCTTCTACATCCGGGCACCGTTCGCAGTGATCGCCCGGCTCGAGGCCACGGTGGCGTTCCTGGCCGAGGCCCTCCGGCAGCTCGGCGATCAGAGCCCGGCCGACCAACTGCGCGTCAAGGCCATCCTGATCCTGGCCAACCCGGCCCAGGCCGTCGAGCTCCTCGCGGCCTACGCCGCCTGGAAGGACCGACCTGCCGACCCCGCTGTTCCCGACGAGCCAGACCGCAGCGGCGACAGACCCGAGCTCGACTGGTCCAAGCTGCTGCCCATCGTGACTGTCTTCATCCACCTTGCCGCAGACCCCGGGGCCGACCCGATCGCCCGGATCGAGGGCAGCGGGCCGGTGACCGAGGCCTGGGTCCGCCAGCACCTCGGCCCGCACGCCAGGTTCACCATCCGCCCGGTGCTCGACCTCGCTGGACAGGCTCCTGTCGATGCCTACGAGATCCCCGAGCGACATAGACGGGCCGTGCATCTGATGACGCCGGCCGACACCTTCCCGTTCTCGAGCAGCATCAGCCGCTCGCACCAGATCGACCACACCGAGCCCTACAAGCACGGCCAATCGAAGCTGGGGCAGTCACGGGTGGGCAACTACGGGCCGATGACGTCCACCCACCACCGGATCAAGACGTTCGGCGGCTGGGCCGTCAAGCAACCCTTCCCGGGCATCTACGTCTGGCGCGACCCGCACGGTGCGCTCTACCTCGTCGACCACACCGGCACCCGTGCCCTGACCCAGGCAGCCCCGGCGCCCAGCAACTCGCCCAGGGTCGACTACGGGCACGTCGACATCCTTGAGCTTGCCGCCTAAGGTCGGGCCGCCACCCTCACACCCAGCGACCAGGCGGAAGGCCCGGCCTTGGAGCGCGCCCGCACCTTGCAGACGTACGACGTGCCGCGCTTGAGGCCGCCCACCGAGATCGGTGAGGTCGGCGTGAGCTTGGTGTGGGTGGCCACGTGGCCGCCGGCCGAGATGCAGCGTGCGTCGTAGCCGGTCGGCTTGGCGCCGCGCGCCTTCGACAGCGTGTAGACCAGTCGCGCCGAGGTCGCCGAGATCCTCGTCGTCCTGGTGATCGTCGGCCGGGTCGGCGTGATGACGCCGCGCTTGAGCTTGAGGTGCTGCTTGCTGAACGTCACGCCCGCCAGGTCGATCCGCCAGGCGTCGTCACCGGTCTCCTGGTGCGAGTCAACGGTGCCACTGGTCGTCGTACTGGTGAACGAGCCGTCGACCATCGTCTCGGGATTGGGGATGCCGTAGAACTCGCGGAGCACCTTGTTCGGCAGGCGGACGTTGGCCTGGCCCTGGAATTCCGTGTGGGCGGAGTCCTCGTGCGAGTTCTCCATCAGGAAGTCCATGGTCGTGACGCCCGTTGTGGACGTGGTGATCGCGGGTGGGTACCAGAACAGGTTGATGTTGGAGTACTGCTCAAGCCCGTCGAGGTGATCTGCGACGGCAGGGTCGGGGTCGTACCAGGTGGCGTCGGAGATGGAGACCTGGCCCTGGACCTGCTTGTCCCCCGGCGCAGCCGTGAAAGGGCAGTACGGCGGCGAAGGGTTGTTGCACGACATGAGCATCTCGACCGGCTGCAGCGAGATGGTCGAGATCCAGTCTCCGGATCCGTCCTGCGACTTGCTCGCGTGACCTTCGGCTCCCCAACCGCTCACAATGCGCGGCTTGATCGAACCTGTCTTCATCACGACCTTGTAGGTGTGCCCGATGTCGGCTGCGGTGAGACTGACCAACGTCCAGCCCGTGTAGTGGTTCACGTCGTCGCCCGAGTAGGTGTCGCGGTTGATCGCGAAGTGGTCGGTTACCGCGACCCCGTCGCGGGTGACCGAAACGATGCAGGGGGCAACGCCGCTGACGTCTGAGCACCAGCGGTAGTCCGCGTGAGCAGGGGCTGCCGCCAGAGCGATCAGGCCTCCGCTCAGGAGTCCGAGCAGGGCAAGAGAACGGCCGATCCGAGGGGTCATGCGCACATCATGCGGCCGAACGGGGTGCCTGTAGGTGACAAATGACCGAATTCGGCGGGCCCAATTTGGCCACGGTCAGTTGTCGCCCTCGGCCACGACCATCAACTGGACCAGGCCCTTCTCGAAGTCGTTGCCGATCCACTTGTCCATCGGCAGCACCTTGCCCAGCACGCCCCACAGGCCCTTCGACTGGCCGCGCATCGTCCACTCGACCTCGGTGGCGTCGCCGGTCGGCGTCAGCGTGAACGTGGCCTGATTGGTGTTCTTGAACGGCTTGATGAACGCGATCTCGATGTCGACCTGGTCGGGCGTCGAGCCCGTGATGACCATGGAGCCCTGGCCGGCCTTGCGGTTGCCCTTCCAGGCGTACGTCGCACCGACGCCCTTGTCGGGCCCGGAGTAGGTGCGTTGCAGCTCAGGATCGAGGTCCTCCCAGGGCGACCACGTGCGCCACTGGTGGAAGTCGTCGATCAGTGCGTGGATCGCGTCGGCGCTGGCGCTGATGCCGGTCGACCGGCTGACCTCGAAGGTGCCCATGGTCGAGCATTCTGCCGCTAGTCCGCCAGCGCCGCCGCGCGCACCACCATCACATCGGGCAGGTCGCGGATCAGCTCGCGCCAGGTCTCACCGGTGTCGGTGGACCCCCACACGCTGCCGTTGCGGGCACCGAAGTAGAGGCCGGCGCTCGGGTGGGTGTCGGCCGACATGGCATCGCGCATCACTGCCACGAAGAACCGGTCGGGCAGGCCGGACCCGAGCTCCTCCCACGACTCGCCGGCGTCGCGCGAACGCCAGACCCGGGCCTTGCCCTCGGGCGGATAGCGGCCGTCACCGCCGCTGATCGGGAAGGTGAAGATCGTGTCGGGCTCGTGTGGGTGGGAGACGATCGTGAAGCCGAAGTCGGACGGCAGACCGTCAGCGATGGAGACCCAGGTCAGGCCCTCGTCATCGGAGCGATAGACGCCGCCGTGGTTCTGCAGGAAGAGCCGCTCCGGCCGGGACGGGTGCCGGGTCACCTTGTGCACGCACTGCCCGAACTCGGGGTATTGCTCGCCCTCAGGCAGGAACCCCGCGCGGACGCCCTGATTGCGGGCCGTCCAGGACGCACCGCCGTCGACCGTCTGGTAGACCCCGCCGGTCGAGATCGCCGCCGTCACCGAGGCGGGGTCGGTCGGGTGCGGCAGGATCGTGTGGAAGGCCTGGCCGCCGTAGCCGGCTCCCCAATCGGGCCGCTGCGGGTGCTCCCACAGAGCCTCTTCGAGGGCGAAGGTCTCGCCGCCGTCGGTCGACTTCCAGACCGCTCCGGGCTCGGTGCCCGCGTAGACGACGCCGGGCTCGGCGCCGGCGGCGAGCTGCCAGACCCGCTCGACCTTGGCGTCGGAGCCCTCGGGGAAGCGGATCGCGCCGTTGGGCGTCTCCTGCCAGGTCGCGCCCAGGTCGTCACTGCGCCAGACCTGGGGGCCCAACCAGCTCGAGGAGGCGCCGACCAGCAGGCGCGGCGCCGGGCCGCGCGTGTCGACCAGGCAGGAGTAGACCTCCTCCATGTCGAAGTGCGGCCCGGTCCAGGCCCACTCCTCGCGAGCCTCGTCGGACTGCCCGATCCAGAGCCCCTTGCGGGTCCCTACCAACAACACCGTGGATGCCATGCTTCGCACAGTAGCCCCGGCCTCGGACAGAGCGGGAGGGCCAGAAAGGGAAGGTTCGGCGTGCGGCGTGCAGTGTGGCTCGTGCTGGTCGCGATCCTGTCGGTCCAGTTCGGGGCAGCGGTCGCCAAGCATCTCTTCGACGAGGTCACCCCGACGACCATGTCCTGGCTGCGGCTGGCGTCGAGCTCGCTGATCCTGCTCGCCATCGCCCGCCCGCGGCTACGGGGCCGCACGCGTGCGGACTGGCTGGTCGTGAGCGGGTACGCCGTGTCTCTTGGCACCATGAACTGGGCGATCTACCAGTCGTTCGCCCGGATCCCGCTCGGCGTCGCCGTCACCATCGAGTTCATCGGGCCGCTCACCCTGGCCGTGCTCGGCTCCCGCAAGGCCCGCGACCTCTGGTGGGCCGCCCTCGCCGGCGTCGGGGTCGCCCTCCTCGGCCTCGAGCCGGGCGACATCACGGTCGCGGGCGTCGGGTTCGCCCTGCTCGCGGCGGCCGCGTGGGCGGCGTACATCCTGATGAGCGCCCGCACCGGCCGCACCTGGGCCGGTCTCGACGGGCTCGCCGTGGCGAACGCGCTGTGCGCCCTCCTGCTCACCGCACCCGCGCTGTACGACGATGCGCACGTGCTCGGCGACGGGCGGATCCTCGCGATCGGTGCTGCGGTCGGGCTGCTCAGCTCGGTGATCCCCTACAGCTGCGAGCTGACCGCGCTGCGCACGATCCCGCCCCGTCTGTTCGGGATCCTGATGAGCCTGGAGCCTGCGGCGGCCGCACTGGCCGCCGCGCTGGTGCTGCGGGAGCTGCTCACCCCGTCGCAGCTCCTGGCGATGGCCTGCGTGATCGCGGCGAGTATCGGCGCGACACGCGGGATCGGGGAACCCGTCGCTCCGTGAAGTCGTTCACAGAGATGTCACGCGACGTTGACGCCACCGAACCACCCGATCGCTAGATTCGTCGAACACCCTCTCCGACGCACAGGCAGGAGCGCAGCATGTCGGCCTTCACCGCACCGCTCCGGGCCGCGATCCGCTGGACCGTTGCCCGCACGGTCGACTGGTCCGTCGAGAGCCAGCAGCAGGCGCGTCGCAACGCGATGATCGCCTCCAACTCTCTCGCGCAGCGCCGCGCGGTGCTCGATGACGTCGAGCACTTCCTCGCCTCGGCGTCAGTGCCGACGACCTTGCCCGCACCGAGGTTCGAGGTCCCGGCCACGGTGGCGCACAGCTGAGGTGAACCAGGGCTGGTGACCTCGGCCACAGGTCCCACGATCGTGCGGGTGGCTGGGGCAGAATTCGACCATGTCCGCCGAGCCCGTCGTCCACGCCGAGTTCGCGCGCCAGCGCTCTCGTCTCCGCTTCTACGACGTGATCAGCGGCGACGGCACCCGGATCCGGGCCTGGGACAACGGGGTCGAAGGCCCGACCGTGCTGTTGTGCAACGGTCTGGGGACCAACCCCTACAGCTGGCCGGCGCTCCTCGAGCCTGACTGCGGCGTCCACGTGATCTCGTGGCAGCACCGGGGCACCGGCGGTTCCGAGCGCCCGCGCAGGCGCAAGGCAGCCGGCATCGAGGAGTTCGTCCAGGACGCTGTCGCGGTGCTCGACGACGCCGGGCTGGACCGGGTGCCGGTGATGGGCTGGTCGATGGGTGTCAACACGGCCTTCGAGCTCGCCACCGTGCACCCCGACCGCGTCTCGGGCCTGTTCGCGGTCGCCGGGGTCCCCGGCCGCACCTTCGGCACGATGCTGCGTCCACTGCACCTGCCGCGCCTGGTCAACGAGGCGATCACGGTCAATGCCGCGCGCCTGATGAGCCTCGCCGGCCCCCTGCTCAGCCCGGTCGCTGCGCGCTTGCCGATGGGTCCGATCGGCGTGGGCGTCGTCAGCCACAGCGGCTTCATGCTCCCGGTCGCCGACATCGACGACACCGGCCGCACGATGCGCGAGTTCCTCACCACACCCCTCGACTGGTATTTCCACATGGCGTTGCAGACCCACCGTCACGCACGCGTGTCCCTGAGCGCCATCGACGTCCCGGCGATGTTCGTGGCCGGCAGGTGGGACGTGCTGGCCGGCGCCAAGGACATGCTCACCGCCGCCGCACGGATACGCGACGCGTCGTACGTCGAGCTCAAGGGCAGCCACTTCCTGCCCCTGGAGAAGCCGGACCAGGTCCACGCGCTGCTGCTGGAGTTCCTGGAGCGCCTCGACGCCGACTGACCTCAGCGGTGCACGCGCCACACGCTGGGCGCCTCGCCGTGCGCCCGCTTGAACGCTCTGCTGAACGCCTCTTCCGAGTCGTAGCCGACCCGCGGGGCCACCGCAGCAACGGGCAGGTCGGTGGTGTGCAGCAGCCCCTCGGCGATGTGCATGCGCCAACCGGTCAGATAGCGGATCGGGGCGAGCCCGAGCACCTCACGGAAGCGCTCATCGAGCACGGTGGGCGACACCGAGGACAGGCGTGCCAGCTCGGCGACGCTCCACTTGTGCTCCGGGTTGGCGTGCATGGCGGCCAGGGCCGGTGCCACGACGACGTCCTGGAGAGCGCGCACCCAGCCGTTGCTGACCGCCGGCGCTGACGCGAGATGGAGCCTGAGGACCTCCACCAGGAGCAGCTCGGGGATCTGCGTCGGGCCGGCGATCCGGTCGACCCCGGCGGGCGCGGTCTGCTGCAGGGCGTACTCGATGCTGGCCCGCACCCAGGCCCGTGCGGGACCGTCGGGCGGCGTCACCACGAAGGCCGGTGGGAAGGCCCGCAGCCGCGGGTCGAAGAGCACGTCGTCACAGGAGAGATAGCCGCAGACCAGCTGGGTCGCCGCCCCGCCGTTGCCGTGCTGGATCACCGGCATCGAGGTCCATGGGGGCGGGTCGATGAGGGCGCCGATCGGCACCAGCTCGGCGTACGTCGTGCCGCCCATCCGGTGCTGGTCGTTGTAGGGCAGCACGATCACGTCACCAGCCGACGCCCACAGCCGCTCCCCGTCACCGGCCTCGATCCAGCAACGACCCTGCGCGACGACATGAAGGAGCACGACCCGGGTCGCCTGCGGGTCCAGGATCGCGGCGGCGTCGATCGAGGGCAGCGACTCGTAGGCCCATGCCTCGGAGTACTCGCCACGCAGGAAGATCGCGCCACGCAGCCGCAGCCCGGAGAGCACGCCGCTCAGGTCGGCGGGTGCGGGTGATCGATCAGCCCCGGCGGTCGGCCGGTCATGGTCGATCGACCCGTGTGTCATGAAACTGATTGTGACAGCCATCCATCTACCAAGGAGCAACTCCGATGCCACTCTTCATGGACGTCCACGAAGCCCTCCCGGACGGCGCCGGCCTGGCCGATGTCGCCGGAGCCCACGCCGCCGACCTGGCCACCCAGGCCAAGTACGGCGTGAGCTACCTGCGCTACTGGGTCGACGAGGCCAACTCGAAGGTGTTCTGCCTGGTCGAGGCCCCCGACGCAGACGCCGCGATCGCCGTGCACCGCGAGGCCCACGGCCTGGTGGCGGACAAGATCTACCCGGTCGTCGAAGGCGACTAGGCCAGCTTCTCCAGGATCAGCTCACGCACCCGGCCGGCGTCGGCCTGACCGCGCATCTCCTTCATCACCGCGCCGATGAGGGCACCGGCCGCAGCGATCTTGCCCTCGCGGATCTTCTCGGCGACGTCGGGGTTGGCGGCGATCGCGTTGTCGACCGCCGCTCCCAGGGCGCCCTCGTCGGAGACCACCTCGAGGCCGCGCGCTACCACGATCTCCTCAGGGGTGCCCTCGCCGGCGATCAGGCCGTCGAAGACCTGACGGGCGAGCTTGTCGTTGACCCGACCGGCGTCGACGAGGGCCTGGACAGCAGCCACGTCGGCGGGCGAGACACCGAGCGCGTCGATCTCGACTCCGGTCTCGTTGGCGCGGCGCGCGAGCTCGGTCAGCCACCACTTGCGGGCGGTCTGCGGGGCCGCGCCCGCGGCGATGGTCTGCTCGACCAGCCCGAGCGCGCCGGCACCGACGGTGTCGCGCATCTCGAGGTCGGAGAAGCCCCACTCGATCTGCAGGCGGGCCCGCTTGGCGGTGGGGTTCTCGGGCAGCGTGCCCTTGAGCTCCTGCACCCACTCGCGCGAGGGCGCCACGGGCACCAGGTCGGGTTCGGGGAAGTAGCGGTAGTCCTCCGCGTCGGACTTCTCCCGGCCGCTGGTGGTGATGCCGGTGTCCTCGTGCCAGTGCCGGGTCTCCTGCAGGATCGGGGTGCCCGTGCCAAGGACGGCAGCATGCCGCTGCATCTCGTAGCGCACGGCCCGCTCGACCGAGCGCAGCGAGTTGACGTTCTTGGTCTCGGTGCGGGTGCCGAGCGTGCCCGCGCCCTTCGGGGAGAGCGAGAGGTTCACATCGGCACGGATCGAGCCCTGGTCCATCCGGGCGTCGGAGACGCCGAGGGCCACGATCAGCTCGCGCAGCTGGGCGACGTACGCCTTGGCGATCTCGGGCGCCCGGTCGCCTGCGCCGAGGATCGGCCGGGTGACGATCTCGATCAGGGGGATGCCGGCGCGGTTGTAGTCGACCAGTGAGTAGTCGGCGCCCTGGATCCGGCCGGTGGCACCGCCGACGTGCGTCGACTTGCCGGTGTCCTCCTCCATGTGCGCGCGCTCGATCTCCACACGGAAGGTGTCGATGCTGCCGTCCGCGTTGGTGATCGGGACGTCCATGAAGCCGTCGAACGCGATCGGCTCGTCGTACTGGGAGGTCTGGAAGTTCTTCGGCATGTCCGGATAGAAGTAGTTCTTCCGCGCGAACCGGCACCACTCCGCGATCTCGCAGTTGAGCGCCAGACCGATCCGGATCGCCGACTCGACGGCCTTGCCGTTGACCACGGGCATCGCGCCGGGCAGGCCCAGGCAGGTCGGGCAGACCTGCGTGTTGGCGTCGGCGCCGAACTCGGTCGGGCAGCCGCAGAACATCTTCGAGGCGGTGTTGAGCTCGACGTGGACCTCGAGGCCCAGGGCCGGGTCGTACGACGCGAGCACGTCGTCGAAGCTGAGCAGGGTGTCGGTCATCGGGCCGTCTCCAGGGTCGGGGCCTTCGCGAGCAGCGGGCCGCCCCACTGCTTCTCGAGCAGGGCCTCCAGCGCGGCGCCGACGCGATAGAGCCGGTCGTCGGCGAGCGCGGGCGCCAGGATCTGGAAGCCGGCCGGGAGGCCGTCCTCGTCGGCCAGGCCGCTGGGCAGGGAGATGCCCGGCACACCGGCCAGGTTGGCAGGGATGGTCGCGAGGTCGTTGAGGTACATCGCGAGCGGGTCGTCGAGCTTCTCCCCCAGCTTGAACGCGGTCGTCGGCGCGGTCGGGCTGACCAGCACGTCAGCGAGCTCGAAGGCGGCGTCGAAGTCGCGCGAGATCAGCGTGCGCACCTTCTGGGCCTGGCCGTAGTAGGCGTCGTAGTAGCCGCTGGAGAGGGCGTAGGTGCCCAGGATGATCCGGCGCTTGACCTCGTCACCGAAGCCGGCGTCCCGGCTCGCGCGCATGACGTCCTCGGCGCTCGGGTCGCCGTCGGGCGTGACCCGCAGGCCGTAGCGCATCGCGTCGAACTTCGCGAGGTTGGAGGACGCCTCGCAGGGCATCACGAGGTAGTAGGTCGCCAGCGCGTGCACGAAGTTGGGACAGCTGACCTCGACGACCTCGGCCCCGGCCGAGACCAGCAGGTCGAGCGACTCCTGGAAGCGGGCGAGAACACCGGGCTGCCAACCTGAAATGGTGCTGGCCTCGCCGCCGAGCTCCTTGATCACTCCTACGCGTACGCCGTGCAGGTCGCCGGCCGCACCCTGGCGGGCGGCCTCGACCAGCGACGGCAGCGGCTGGTCGATCGAGGTGGAGTCGAGCGGGTCGTGGCCGCCGATCACCTCGTGCAGGAGCGCGGAGTCGAGCACTGTGCGGGTGACCGGGCCGACCTGGTCGAGTGAGTTGGCCATCGCGACCAGGCCGTAGCGGGAGACCCCGCCGTACGTCGGCTTGACGCCCACGGTGCCGGTGACGGCGCCCGGCTGTCGGATCGAGCCGCCGGTGTCGGTGCCGATCGCGAGCGGGGCTTCGTACGACGCGACCGCGGCCGCCGAACCTCCGCCGGAGCCGCCGGGGATCCGGTCGAGGTCCCACGGGTTGCGCGTGGGGCCGTAGGCGGAGTGCTCGGTCGAGGAGCCCATCGCGAACTCGTCCATGTTGGTCTTGCCCAGGATGGGGAGCCCGGCCGCCTTCAGCTTCGCGACGACCGTGGCGTCGTACGGCGGAATCCAGCCCTCGAGGATCTTCGACCCACAGGTGGTCGGCAGCCCGGAGGTTGCCAGCACGTCCTTGACCGCGATCGGAATGCCGTCGAGGAGGCTGGCCGGAGCGCCAGCGGCGCGACGCGCGTCGGAGGCGGCGGCCTGCGCCAGTGCGCCCTCGGCGTCGACGTGCAGGAAGGCGTGCACGTCCTCGTCAACAGCTCGGATCCGGTCCAGGCTCGCCCGGGTCAGCTCGACCGAGGTGATCTCGCCGGCCTCGAGGGCGGCGACCAGCTCGGCAGCACTCTTGGTGATCACTGCTCGTCTCCCAGGATCCTGGGGACCAGGAACTTGTGGTCCTGCTGCGCCGGAGCGCCCGACAGCGCCTGCTCGGCAGTCAGGCACGGCGCCACGACGTCCTCACGGAACACGTTTGTTAGCGGCAGCGCGTGCGACGTGGGGGGTACGTCGTCCCCCGCAACACCGCTGATCGACGCCACCGACTCGAGGATGACCGAGAGCTGGGGTGC
>Ga0070698_100009059_pt1 | contig 10700 bp, 9 predicted proteins | sample KBSK1502metaG_FD_65477 | JGI IMG/M metagenome (GOLD analysis project Ga0070698, IMG submission 65477) | Corn, switchgrass and miscanthus rhizosphere microbial communities from Kellogg Biological Station, Michigan, USA - KBS K1-50-2 metaG | ecosystem: Host-associated > Plants > Roots >... | reverse complement strand
GGTTGATCCTTTTGCGCCACGTGATATAGTGTTGAGCCGAACAGAAAACGTTTCTCCGCTACTGTTCACTTTCATCAATTATTCATCATGCAGGACAAGAGCTTCGTCCATCTACACCTTCACACCGATTACAGCCTTCTCGACGGCGCGATTCAAATAAGTCCTCTGGCAAAGCGTACCCAGGAACTGGGGATGAATGCGTGTGCCATGACCGATCACGGCAACATGTACGGCGCGATTACCTTCTACAACACGATGAAGAAGGAAGGGATCAAGCCGATTATCGGATGCGAAACTTATCTCGCCGCCGGCAGCCGCAAGGATCGCGGAGGCCGCGCAGCGCCCGGCGAGAAGATCAACCATCACCTGATTCTGCTGGCGAAGGACTTCGAAGGTTATCGCAATCTGTCGCGGCTGACTTCCAAAGCCTTTACCGAAGGCTTCTATTACAAACCGCGCATCGACAGGGAACTGCTGGCCCAACACAGTAAGGGGCTGATCGCACTCTCTGCCTGCATGTCGGGTGTGCCGTCAGCGCTGCTGGCCAGGGAGTGCCCGGATGATGCGGCGGCTGCGGCGCTCGAGTTTCAGGAAATAATGGGTGTCGGCAATTACTTTCTTGAGATTCAGGAGCACGGGCTCGAACCGCAGGCCCGCATTCGCAAGCCGCTGGTTGAGTTATCAAGACGCACGGGCATTCCGCTGGTTGCCACAAACGATGCTCACTATCTGATGCCGGATGATGCGCGCGCTCACGACGTGCTGCTGTGCATCGGATCCGGGAAGACGGTAAACGATCAGAATCGTCTGCGTTATGGAACGCCGAACTTTTATGTGCGTTCACCCGATGAGATGTGGCAGATTTTTGGTAGCGAATTGCCCGAGGCGTTGCAGCGCACCGTTGAGATTGCCGAGCGATGCGACTTGAGCTTGCCCCATGGTGTGAACTACCTGCCGAACTATCCAATTCCAGCGTCGGACGCCGGGCTGACGGCCAACGAGTACTTTGAAAAGACCGTGCGCGATGGTTATCGGACGCGAAAGGAACAGGTCTGGGACGGCGAGTCCATTCGAGGGGAGATGACCCATACCTTCGAAGAGTACGAGAAGCGCCTGTGGCATGAGATTGAAGTCATTAAGCGCATGGGCTATGCCGGCTATTTCCTTATCGTTTGGGATTTTGTTCGTTACGCCAAAGAGCATGGCATCCCTGTGGGACCGGGCCGTGGCTCTTCCGCCGGTTCGCTCGTGGCTTACTGTCTCGGCATTACGGACATCGATCCCTTAAGGTACAACCTCTTCTTCGAGCGGTTCCTGAATCCTGAACGCGTCTCGATGCCGGATATCGACATCGATTTTTGCGTCCGTGGCCGCAGCGAAGTAATCAATCACGTGGCGGATTTATACGGACGAGATTCCGTATGCCAGATCGTAACCTTCGGAACGCTGGCCTCGCGCGCCGCCATTAAAGACGTTGGCCGGGCGCTCGATATGCCGTACGCCGATGTCGAGCGCATCTCGAAGCTTATTCCGCCGCCCGTTCGCGGCCGCAATGTGAGCATCGCTCAGGCCATTGAACAAGTACCTGAGCTTCGGAAGGCAATGGAAACCAGCGATCAGGTGCGCGACGTGATCGACCTGGCCCGGCGAATTGAGGGGTGCGCACGCCACGTTTCAGTCCACGCCGCGGGAGTGGTCATCACACCTGAACCTTTGGAAGAGCTAATCCCAATCGCAGTTTCAGCTAAAGATGAAGTCACAACTCAGTACGAAATGTCCGACCTCGAGAAGATGGGCGTACTCAAGATGGACTTCCTTGCGCTTAATACGCTTACGATCATAAGCGACTGCTTAAAGAGCATAAAGCGCTCGCTTAACGTGGATTTGGAGTGGTCAAAGGTTCTGCTTAACGATGAAAAGACTATGCAACTGTTTGCCGAAGGGCGCACAGACGCGATATTTCAGTTTGAATCGTCGGGGATGCAGGATATTTGCCGGAAGCTCAAACCAAAGGGTATCGAAGACCTGTCCGCGCTTAACGCACTCTACCGGCCGGGTCCGATCGATGGCGGAATGGTCGACGACTTCATCCTCAGGCACCACGGCAAGAAGAGCGTCCGTTACATCGTCCCTGAGATGAAAGAGATTTTGGACAGTACGCAGGGCGTGATCGTCTATCAGGAACAGGCCATGCAACTCGCGCAGAAGCTCGCCGGCTACACAATGGCCGAGGCGGACAGCCTGCGGAAGGCGATGGGCAAGAAGAACCGAGAAGAGATGGCCCAGCAGGAACAGAAGTTCATCCTGGGCGCCGTGGCCCGCGGTATCAAGCGCGACAAGGCGCAGCAGATTTTCTCTCTGATGGCCCAGTTCGCGGACTATGGCTTTCCCAAGGCGCACAGCGTGGCTTATGCCTATCTGGCATTTCAGACTGGCTATCTCAAAGCCCATTACGGCGAACACTTTTATGCTGCCGTCCTTTCAAATGAAATTGACGACACGGCGAAAGTTTTTCGCTACACGAAAGAGATGCGAGGGCAGGGAATTGTCCTGCTGCCCCCGGACGTTAACGAGAGCGACATCGGATTCACGGCGCTGAAGGGTGCGATTCGTTATGGTCTCGCGGCGATCAAAGGCATCGGGTTCAATAGCGTCACCGCGATCATGAAGGCGCGCCAGGCGGGGCCGTTCCGATCGATTTTCGATTTTACTGAGCGAGTGGAAGAAGGTTCGATTAACAAGCGCGTACTGGAAGGACTGGTATGCAGCGGGGCGTTTGATTCGCTGAGCAACGGCGACAGCGCGAGCAATCATTGGCGCGCGAGACATTATGCGGCGATTGATATTGCGATGGCCCGCTCAGCTCGAACGAGGCGCGCGAAAGCAATCGGCCAGAACGATCTGTTTGGGGGCGACGCTGCGCCGGCTCCTGATGACGCCAGTGATTTGCCGAACGCTGTCGCCTGGACGGTGTCGGAAATGCTGGCCGCGGAAAAGAAGGCCGTCGGTTTCTATGTTACCGGTCATCCTCTCGAAGCCCACTTTGAGCTTTGCACGAAACTCGGTGCGGTAACCTCCGTTGAGTTAAGTCAACAGGAGAGCGGCTCGCGGGCGACGATTGCCGGGCTGATCACCGACCTGCAACTGCGCACGACCAAGAAAGGCGATCGGTTTGCCATCTTCCGTTTGGAAGACCAGGCAGGATCAGTAAAATGCGTGCTCTGGCCTGAGCCATTCAGAAGACAGGGCGCGATAGTCGCGGATGAAGCGACGGTTTTGGTCAATGGCAGAGCGGAAATTAGTGATGACGGAATCATTACGGTGATTGCTGAAAAGCTCACCGAACTTACTCAGGCGGTCCAACAGAAAGCGAGAGAAATTATCATCTCGCTGCCGACGGCGACTGATTCCTTGCAACTGTGCGAGGCCGTAAAGAGCCTGCTTGAACAGTCAAAAGGCGACTGCGACGTTTTCATTGAAGTACTTTCTGACGGTATGCTGGTGCGCGTGCGGGCGCATCCTTCTTTGAAGGTTCAGGGTAGCGCGGAAATCGAATCGGCTCTGCGGAACCTGGGTTGCGCAGTCAGGTGGGAAGGTTACGCCACCCCAAGACAAGCCGCCGCCGCGAGAGGATCCGTCTAAACTTTCATGGCCGAAAAACCCGAAGTGAATCCGCAAACATCCACCACCGCTTTCGAGCGCGTGAAGCTCGCGCGCCATCCCGATCGGCCTTACACACTCGATTTCATCGAGCGTCTCTTCGAAGACTTCACGGAGATTCACGGTGACCGGCGGTACGCCGATGACCCGGCTATCGTGTGCGGGTTCGCTCGTTTTCATGGCATGCCGGCGTTGGTCGTCGGACATCAGAAGGGACGAGATACAAGGCAGCGGCAGTTTCGCAATTTCGGAATGCCCAAACCTGAAGGCTACCGCAAAGCCATTCGCGCAATGAAGCTGGCAGAGAAGTTCGAACGGCCCATCTTTAGTTTCATCGATACTCCCGGCGCCTATCCGGGAATCGATGCGGAAGAGCGTGGGCAGGCCGAGGCGATCGCTTACAACCTGCGCGAAATGGCGAAGCTGGTTGTACCCGTGATCGTAACGGTGATCGGCGAAGGAGGATCCGGAGGTGCTTTGGCCATCGGCGTCGGTGATCAGGTGCTGATGCTGGAGAACGCGATCTACTCCGTAATCTCACCCGAAGGTTGTGCGGCGATTCTGTGGAAGGACTCGAGTCAGGCCGCGCGCGCAGCCGAAGAACTGCGGCTCACCGCGCAGGATTTGCATCACGAAGGAATTGTCGATCAGGTGATCGATGAGCCCAAAGGTGGGGCGCAGAACGATTACGATGAGGCAGCGGGGTTTCTGGATTCAGTGCTGTGCGAGAGGCTGGCAGAGTCAACTACGAACAACGTGGCGGACCGTCTATCTCGCCGCTATCGCAAACTCAGGGAATTAGGTAAGTGGGGAAGCGCCTAACCCTTAAAACCTCACAGGCGTTTAGAGTACCAACTTCAGTTGGGTCTTTTTTCACAACAGAAAAAACCAACTGAAGTTGGTACTCTGAACTCCCGGGCTAAATCCGAGCACGCAAATCAAAACGGAACATCGTCGTCACCAAGGTCGGTTGCTTCCGGCCCGGCATCCCCTGGAGTTGCCGCAGCTCCCCTCGCCGCAGGCGCCCCGGCATCTTCGCCTCTGCCACCGCCAATGAATTGCATGTCGGTCGCGTGGACCTCGAGCGTGTGCCGTGGTTTGCCGTCGCGGTCAGTCCATTCTTCAACGCGCAGGCGGCCTTCGATATAGACCGGCCGGCCGCGGGTCAGATACTGGGAAGCGGTTTCAGCCTGTCGTCCCCACAGGGTGACGCGAAACCAGGTAACGATGTCATTGTTTTCGCCGGTGGCTTTATCTTTTCGGCGTTCGTTGGTAGCCAGACTGAAGCTGCAAACAGGCGTGCCTTGCGGCGTATAGCGCAACTCCGGATCACGCCCGAGATTACCCACCAAAATAATTTTATTAAAAGACATTGTGCGTCTCCGTTTGTCTGCATCCACGAAGGGAGTCAGGAGTCATAGAGCAAGAGGGCAGATACTACTCGGAGCGGTCAGATGCGTCAAGCACGAGATTCTTGCAAGGAGAGCTGGTGAAGTTTAGAACTCTAAACATAAACTAAGGCCGCAATAATGTTTACGTTGATAGAAACTACGCGACGAAATCTGTTAGACTTTGCGCGTTGTCGCAGAAAAGATAATGGGTTCGACCGTTTACCTGGAAACATTTGGTTGTCAGATGAATGTCGCCGATAGCGAGCGCGCTGACGTGCGTCTGCGCGCGGCCGGATTCGACCTGTCTCGATCACCGGAAACCGCTGACGTCGTTATCTTCAACACCTGTTCCGTGCGCGAACGCGCGGCCCACAAAGTGTTCACGCGCATCGGCGAGGTCCGCAGGGCACGCCTCGGCAGTGAACCGGTCGTTGGCGTCATGGGTTGCGTGGCCCAGTTGGAAGGGAAGTCGCTATTCGATAACAGCCCGTCGGTCAATCTGGTTGTCGGCACGCGCGCCACGGACAGGTTGCCCGAACTACTTAACCGAGCCCTCGCGGGCGAACGACGGGTCATCGATCTGGACGAGCGTGCTGATGGCGAAAAATGGGACGTCCCGGCGACAGCGCGCACTTCGAAGTACGTGGCCTTCGTTCCGATCATCGAAGGCTGTAACAAGTTCTGCACTTACTGCATCGTGCCTTTTTCACGCGGTCGAGAGAAGAGCCGCGCAGCAGTCGATATCATCTCTGAGATAAAAGAGCTGCGCGATCATGGTTATCGCGAGATTCATCTGATCGGACAGAACGTGAATAGTTATCGTCCGCAGAGCCCGGCCGGACTCGATGGATTCAACGGCGCAACTCCTTTCAGTCGGCTCTTGAGGGCCACGGCCGCGACCGGAATGGAACGAATTAAGTTCACGACTTCTTTCCCGCGCGACTTTCATCCGGACATCGTGGCCGCTATCGATGAGCACGACAATCTTTGCGAGTGGATTCATCTGCCGGTGCAATCGGGCAGCGATCGCATCCTGCGCGCGATGCGCCGCGGACACACGGTCAACGATTACCTCGAGCGAATCGCGTCGATAAAAAATGCGCGGCGCCGAATGGCTATAACCAGTGATATTATTGTCGGCTTCCCGGGCGAGACTGAAACAGATTTTCGCGATACGCTGAAACTGGTTGAGCAGGTCGGATACGACATGCTTTTTATCTTCAAGTATTCCGAACGACCGGGCACGCCGGCGGCCAAGCTCGACGACGACGTCAACAGAAGTGAGAAGACCGAGCGGTTTCTCGAGTTGGAAGAGACCCAGCAGCGGCTGCAACAAAAGATTTACGAGAGTTACATCGGCCGGGAGCTTCAGGTCCTGGTCGAGCGCCCCAGTTCAAAATCAGACCAGGACATGAGCGGACACTCAACCTGTCACAAGGTAGTGAATTTTCCCGGTGGTTCCGCCACGCCCGGAGATGTAGTCAACGTCCGAGTGACCGCAGCCAAACCAAATAGTCTCTATGGCACGTTAACCGGGGCGATCTGAGTCCGACAGGATTGTGTACAATAGCAGGGAAGAGAACATGGAAATCGAGGTCAAGATTCGGGCGCTGATGATGGACCCCAATAGCGGTACGCCGATCATTATTCTGAAGGACATCAACAGCGAAACTATGCTCCCAATCTGGGTGGGAGCATACGAGGCAAACGCGATCGCCCTGGAGATTGAAAAGATCGCACCGCCACGGCCAATGACTCATGACCTGCTGCGTAATCTGATCGTCGAGTTAGGATTAGAGTCGAGCGCGTAGTCGTAACTTCTTTACGCGATAACACCTTCTATGCGGTAATTGAATTGACCGGCGAGAATGACGAACCGATGAAGCTTGATTCGCGTCCCTCTGACGCGATTGCCCTGGCGCTGCGGGCGGATTGTCCCATCTTCGTCGACCTGGATGTGATTCAGGCCTCGCGTAACTCAATCGCCACCGACGAGGAAGACGAATCCGAAGGTGAAGGCGGAGAAGAAGATTGGCCGGACGTCATTGGCGACGCCGGCGACTTACCAATGTAAGTTAGGTCAGTACCGCCTGCGGTAGCGGGCGGGCCCAGGAACACTCACGTGATAATAGCAATCACTAATCAAAAAGGCGGCGTGGGAAAAACCACTACCGCAATCAACCTCGCGGCGGCTTTTGCCAAGCGGGGCACAAAGACGCTGCTCCTCGATCTTGATCCACAGGCTAACAGTTCTATTTCGTTTCTGGATCCGCTGGCCATTGAGCGCTCAGCTTACGAATTGATGATGGACGGGCAGGGAATTGAGGAATTGCCCGTGTACAAGACTCCGGCCGAAAACCTCGACATCATTCCGGCCAGGATCAGCCTGGCGAAACTCGAGTCGAAACTGGTAGGCGATTTTGATGCGCCGTTTCGTTTGAAAGATCGGATTGAGCCACTCAAGAAAAGATATAAGGTGATCGTGATCGACACGCCGCCGACACTCGGCTTGATCACCGTCAATGCCCTGGTGGCCTCCACTCACGTGCTGATTCCGATCCAGTCTTCTTATTTTGCCCTCGAAGGAACCGACGACCTGCTGGAAACGATCGAAAAAGTGAAAGCACGACCAAATCCGAAACTGGAAATACTCGGAGTTCTGGTCACCCTTCACGACAAGCGCACAACGCTGGGCAAGGAAGTCTTTGAGCACATCCGTCGCGTCTTTGGGCCGAAGCTCTTCGATACGATAATCACCAAGAGCGTGCGATTGGAAGAATCGCCGGCATACAAAGAATCTATTTTTACTTTCGCGCCGCAGTCTTCGGGCGCAATCGAATACGAAAAACTTTGCAGCGAGGTAATGAGCCGTGTCTAGAAGAGGCTTGCCCACCGGTCTGAGCATGCGCCACGACGCGCACTATGTCGAGGAATTAACGCAGTCCAACACGACTACTCATGTTGGGCGTCTGATTCCGATCGACAAACTCGATCCCAACCCGGATCAGCCCCGGACGGAGATCGGCGATCTCACCGAACTCACTGCGTCGATCAGCGAGAAGGGCGTGCTCGAGCCGCTGCTCGTCAAGCCGACCATGGGTCGCTGGATGATCATCGCCGGCGAACGTCGTTGGCGGGCGGCAAGCGCGGCCGGCCTTACGGAACTTCCGTGCATTGAGATGGACGTCGACGAGAGCGGCGTCGCTGAGATTGCGCTGATCGAAAACATGCAGCGCAAGGACCTGACGCCCTGGGAGGAAGCCGACGGTTTACGAGCCTTGTGCGAACGCTTTGGCTACACGCATGAAGATGTGGCCCGCAAAGTTGGGAAGAGCCGCAGCACTGTAACCGAGGCTTTGTCGATTGCTTCCATTCCCAAAGACATCCGCGAGATTTGCCGCGCCGCAGACATTACTTCGAAATCACTGTTGCTGCAGATCGTTCGTCAGCCGGACGACGAATCGATGCGCGCGATGGCCGAACAGATCGGATCTGAAGGTCTGACTCGCGACGGCGCCCGCAAGGCCCGACGCGCTTTCGTCGATCCGACGGGAGCTTCCGAACCTTACGTTTACCGTTATGAAGCGCCGGGAAGGGAATTCAAGGTTGAGGTGAAGTTTAAGAAATCCAACATCTCGGCCGAAGAACTTTTCGACGCGCTCAACGCCGCTGCTCAGAACATCGACGAAGCCAGCTAGTGGCACAGACTTTAGTCTGTGATTGTTTTTTTCGCAGCGCGATATCTTCGATCTAATCACAGACTGAAGTCTGTGCCACTCAACCCTTCTTTTTCTTTTCCGCCGCCGCTCTTTTGGCCAGAGACCTGCTCCAACGCTCAAGCGTGGGTTGCAGGGGCTTGAACAGTTTCGCCCGGATCTTGTGTTGGCTTTCGTTCCAGGCTTTCAACTGCTTCTCGACATAAGCGCGCACCGCTGGCTCGACCGAGCCCCGCTTAACCGAATGACGCAGCGTCAGGTGATAGTGCTGCGCGACTAGTGAAAAGATCACCGCCGATAAATTCCCCTTGAACGACAGGCGCGGAACGATGCGTTTGTGAAACGGTTTGTTGGCCGAAGTGAGGGGAGTCAGAGCGATTTCAAACCAGGCGCCCTGATTGCCCTGCCGAGGATGATACAGCCCCGGCAGGTCCGAGCCTTTAGCGGCCATGCGCGCCCGCGGCTCTGTAATCACACTCACCAGGCGCAGACGCTCGATTCCGCGCAGATGCTCACGCGGCACGCTCCCGAGCGCACCCTCGACAATGGTCAAAGTATTCCGCGGCAGCTTCCCCTGGTACTGATTCTCAATTTTGATTGGCATGAAACAATTTTCGTTTTCGTAAGGCTGAACTCTAGGAGACGTACGGCGTAAGAGTCAAATGCTACCAGAAAGTGATTGCGTCCGAATCCTGTCGTGTGTAGAATCCGCGACTAATCCTGAGCTAGTTCGTACGAGTAGGAATCTGTGGCATCAGTCGCACACTTTCTGCTTTTTCAAGCTCCCAAACTTGAAAGGCCGTGTCTCGTGTCTGGCCACGGCCATCGTGTCAGGTTGCATTTAAGCTATTCGGTTTACGACGTCTCTCTTATCGAGACATTCGGTGAGCCGGCGTTTATCAAGAACGTCGATGCGCGAAGTCAAAGAGGAGTCTGATACATGAAACGCCCGACGAATGATCGACAACGTGTGGTTCCTGGATTATCAAAAATATGTAGCGCCACAGTTTTGAGGTTGGCGTTCGGCGTCGCGCTGGCTGGCTTCAGTGTTGCCCTTTTGATAATCCCAACCATCGGGCTAGGAGCCGGCAATCTGCGAGAATCGTCAGCGCAAAGTGCTAAGGCGGCGCGGACCATAAACTTTGGGGCACCGGTTCCCGCGGCCACGCTTACAGTTGCGATCGCCGACGCGTCACCAGTCCTGGAAGGCAATCCGGCGCCAAGCCCAACGCCGGTGGCAAACTTCACCGTCAGCCTCTCTGCACCCAACCCCGATCCCTCGCCGGTGACCGTGGGCTACAACACGGTGAACGGGACCGCGAGCTCCGGATCGGATTACCAGTCCAGTTCTGGAACGCTTTCGTTTGACATGGGTCAGCAGATAAAGACGATCAGCGTGCCGATCATTCCCGACACCGTAGGTGAAGGGGACGAGACCTTCTCAGTCAAGCTCTCCAACCCACAGGGCAACGTGCCCTTCACCATCGCCGATGATGAGGGACAAGCGACGATTGTGGACGATGATCCCGGTGGTGTCTTGCAATTCAGTCAGGCAACCTTCAATGTCAACGAGGGCTCCGGCAGTGCGACCATCACTGTCACGCGCACGGTCGACTTGATCGGCACCGTCACTGTCAACTTCAGTACCAGCAACGGCACAGCCAACCAGGGCCAGGACTACGGCCATACCGCGGGGACGCTCACTTTCGGCCCCGGTGTGGCAAGCCAGACGTTCCAAGTCCCAATTATCGACGACACCGTCGCCGAACCGCCCGAAACGGTCAACCTGCAACTGTTCGGAGCAACCAACGGTGCGACGCTCGGCGGCCAGCAGAGCGCGACGCTCCAAATAAATGACAACGACGCGACCAGCGACATTTACGCCGTCACCGTCAGCAACAACTTGCTGCGATTCAAGAGCGACGCACCGGTA
>Ga0070698_100009058_pt1 | contig 10701 bp, 9 predicted proteins | sample KBSK1502metaG_FD_65477 | JGI IMG/M metagenome (GOLD analysis project Ga0070698, IMG submission 65477) | Corn, switchgrass and miscanthus rhizosphere microbial communities from Kellogg Biological Station, Michigan, USA - KBS K1-50-2 metaG | ecosystem: Host-associated > Plants > Roots >... | reverse complement strand
TCGGCCAGGTCGTCGCGATCAGGCCGAGCGTCCGTCCTGCTTTCGCCGACGTGAAGACCGACGTGCTCGACGCGCTGCGGTCCGAGCGCGCGATGGCCGCCTGGCGAGCCTGGATCATCGCCCAGATCAGGGACGCCCACATCGAGTACGCCCCCGACTACCGACCGGCCGACCCCGACGCTCCGCCGCCGGGACTCGGCGAGCCCACCGCGGACATCGCGCCATGATCGGCGCCCTCGGCACGTTGGCACTCTCGGTCGCGTTCACCAGCCTCGGCCGGTGGGGGCGGCGCAGCGCGCCGACGCTGGTGCCCACGACGTACTCCCCGGAGCGCCGCGCCAAGGACGTCCGGAGCCTGCGGCGCGGAGCCACCAGCTGCCTGGCGGCCGGCGGGCTGTTCGCCGTGCTCGGGCTGGTGCTGTTCGCCGACGTCCTGATCGGTGGCGGGACCACTCGGTAGGAGGGGGAACCCCCTCCCGTACGGCGACGCGAGAGATCCCGGCCGACGGAAGGATCGAAGACAGCAGGTTGCGCAGGCGGCCACCGGGTTCCACGCCCGCAACCTGCCTCCAGACATCCGGTGACAGGAGCAGGCCTTGACGACGCTCAGATCGACGGTGGACCCCCGGGGCGAGGTGTTCCAGGGCAATCGTGCCGCGCAGGAAGCCGCGCTGGCCCAGCTCGAGGAGCAACTCGACCTGGCCCGTGCCGGCGGCGGTCAGAAGTACGCCGAGCGCCACCGCGCCCGCGGAAAGCTGCTCGCCCGCGAGCGGATCGAGCTGCTCGTCGACCGGGACGCACCCTTCCTGGAGTTCTCCTCCCTCGCCGCGTGGGGCACCGGGTTCACCGTGGGCGCCAGCATCGTGACCGGCCTGGGCGTGGTCTCCGGAGTCGAGTGCGTGATCATCGCGCACGACCCGACTGTCCGCGGCGGCACGATGAACCCTTACACGCTGCGCAAGAACCTGCGTGCCCTCGACATCGCCAAGCGCAACCGGCTCCCGGTCATCAACCTGGTCGAGTCCGGCGGTGCCGACCTGCCGACGCAGTCCGAGCTGTTCGTCAACGCCGGCAAGATCTTCCAGGGCCTGAGCGAGCTGTCCGGAATGGGCATCCCCACGCTGGCGCTGGTCTTCGGCAACTCCACCGCCGGCGGTGCCTACGTGCCGGGCATGTGCGACTACGCCGTCCTCGTTGACAAGCAGGCCAAGGTCTTCCTCGGTGGTCCGCCCCTGGTCAAGATGGCGACTGGTGAGGAGTCCGACGACGAGGAGCTCGGCGGCGCCGACATGCACTGTCGCGTCTCCGGACTCGGTGACCACTTCGCGGTCGACGAGCGCGACGCCCTCCGGATCGGCCGGCAGATCATGTCGACCATCAACTGGCGCAAGCAGGGTCCGGGCCCGTCCATGCCGGCCGATGCACCGCTGTACGACGAGGACGAGCTGCTCGGCATCGCTGCCGCCGACTTCCGGGTCCCCGTCGATCCGCGTGAGGTGATCGCCCGCGTCGTCGACGGGTCGCGCTTCAACGAGTACAAGCCGACGTACGGCACTGCCCTGATGACCGGCTGGGCGTCGATCCACGGATTCCCGGTCGGCATCCTGGCGAACTCTCGCGGCATCCTGTTCAGCGAGGAGGCCCAGAAGGGGACCGAGTTCATCCTGTTGGCGAACCAGCTCGACATCCCGTTGATCTTCCTGCAGAACTGCACCGGCTTCATGGTCGGCAAGACCTATGAGCAGGGCGGCATCATCAAGGACGGCGCGAAGCTGATCAACGCGGTCACCAACAGCAAGGTCCCGCACCTCACCCTCAACATGGGGGCGTCGTTCGGGGCCGGCAACTACGGCATGTCCGGTCGCGCCTTCGACCCGCGCTTCATGTTCAGCTGGGTCAACGCCAAGCTGGCGGTGATGGGCGCCCAGCAGCTGGCCGGCGTCCTCTCGATCGTGGGTCGCCAGTCGGCGGAGGCCGCAGGCAGGGAGTTCGACCTCGACGCGGACGCCCAGCGCACCCGCGAGATCGAGGAGCAGATCGAAGCCGAGTCGCACTCGTTCTTCACCACCGCACGGGTGTACGACGACGGCGTCATCGACCCTCGGGACACCCGCACCGTGCTCGGCCTGACGTTGTCTGCGGTCCACTCGCAGGTCATCGAAGGCCAGCGCGGCTACGGCGTCTTCCGGATGTGAGGAAGCAAACCCCCATGACCACCCCCATCACCAAGCTCCTCATCGCCAACCGCGGCGAGATCGCCTCCCGGGTCATCCGGACCGCTCGCGAGATGGACATCCCCTGTGTGGCTGTCTACTCCGACGCCGACGCGGACGCCCTGTTCGTGCGCGAGGCCGACGAGTCGGTGCACCTGCCCGGCACCGCCCCCGCCGACACCTACCTCCGTGGCGACCTGATCCTGGCTGCCGCAAAGCTGACCGGCGCCGACGCCATCCACCCCGGCTACGGATTCCTCTCCGAGAACGCCGGGTTCGCCAGGGCGTGCGCCGAGGCCGGTATCCGCTTCGTCGGCCCGCCCCCCGAGGCCATCGACAGCATGGGCTCGAAGATCGAGGCCAAGAAGACGATGGCCGCAGCCGGGGTTCCGGTGCTGCCGGGCATCACGATCGACACCGATGCCCAGATCGACGCAGCCGCGCTCTCGGCCCGGGTCGCCGACGAGATCGGCTACCCGGTGCTGGTCAAGGCTGCCTTCGGCGGTGGCGGCCGCGGCATGCGCATCGTCCGTGACGAGGCCGGGCTCATCGAGGCCGTCGAGGGTGCTCGACGCGAGGCCGTGACCGCCTTCGGAGACGGCACCGTCTTCCTGGAGCGCTACCTCGACTCACCCCGCCACATCGAGGTGCAGATCTTCGCCGACACCCAGGGCAACGTCGTACACCTCTTCGAGCGCGAGTGCTCGATCCAGCGCCGCTACCAGAAGATCATCGAGGAGGCGCCCTCCCCGGTGGTCGACGAAGCCCTCCGCGAGGAGCTCGGCCGCGCGGCGGTCGCTGCGGGCAAGGCGATCGGGTACGTCGGAGCCGGCACCGCCGAGTTCGTGATGGGCTCCGACGGCGGGTTCTACTTCCTCGAGGTCAACACCCGTCTCCAGGTGGAGCACCCGGTCACCGAGCTGATCACCGGGCTCGACCTGGTCCGGCTCCAGCTCCTCGTCGCCGAAGGCCACCCACTGCCGGACGAGGCGCTGCACGCCACCATCACCGGCCATGCGATCGAGGTGCGGCTGTACGCCGAGGACGTCGCGGCGGGATTCCTGCCGGCCACCGGCACCGTGCACGGCTTCTCCGTGCCCGACCTGCCCGGGATCCGCGTCGACGCCGGCGTCGCCGAGGGCTCCGAGGTCGGCGTGCACTACGACCCGATGCTGGCGAAGGTCATCGCCTACGGGGTCGATCGCGACGACGCCCGGCGCAGGCTGGCCCGGGCGCTCGCGGAGAGCACCCTGCACGGCGTGGTCACCAACCGCGAGCTGCTCGTGGGCATCCTGCGCGAGCCGGAGTTCGCGGCGGGCACCATCGACACCGGTTACCTCACCCGCCACGACCCGCTGACGCTGGCTCGTGCCGGGCGGGGCGCCGACATCATCCCCGTGCACACACTCGCGGCGGCCCTGGCCGCCCAGGCCGGGCGGCGCGCTGACGCCCGGGTGCTGGGCACCTTGCCGTCGGGCTGGCGCAACGTGCCGAGCGGCTGGCAGGAGGCGACCTACGAGGTCGAGGGCGAGCAGGTCGAAGTCCGCTATCGCCTCACCAGGTCCGGACTCCGCGCGGAGATCGCTGGCCAGGAGCTGCCGGCCGTGGTGCTGCATCACGCAGCCCCGGATCGGGTCGACCTCCTCGTCGGCGGCGTTCGCCGGGCCTGCACCGTGCGACGTGTGGGCGACACGGCGTACGTCGACAGCGCCCTGGGCAGCACCACCGTGGTCGAGACCCCACGCTTCCCCGAGCCCGGTTCCCTCAACGCCCCCGGCTCGCTGCTCGCCCCGATGCCCGGCACGGTGGTGCGGGTCCAGGTCCAGGCGGGAGCCGAGGTCGCCGAGGGCACCACGATCCTCGTCCTCGAGGCGATGAAGATGGAGCACACGATCTCGGCGCCCATCGACGGCATCGTCACCGAGGTCCGGGTAGTGCCGGGGCAGACCGTCGACCTGGGTGCCGTGCTCGCCGTCGTCGAGGAGCAGGAATGACGCTGCTCGCCACCGACATCGTCACCTACGAGCTGCGCAACCGCGTGGCCTGGTTGACGATCAACCGACCCGAGGCGCACAACGCCCTCAACAAGGCGGTGCGCGACGGCCTGTTCGCCGGCGTCCGACGCTTCAACGACGACGACGACGCGGCAGTCCTGGTGCTCACCGGTGCCGGCTCCAAGGCATTCTGCGCCGGAGGCGACCTGAAGGAGATGGCCGACAATGCGCTGCAGGTTCCGCCGATCGACTTCGTTCCCCAGTTCGGACGCAACATCGAGGTCACCAAGCCGACGATCGCCGCGGTCAACGGGGCCGCGCTGGCCGGGGGCTTCCTGCTGGCCCAGACCTGCGACCTGGCCATCGCCGCCGACACCGCGAGGTTCGCCATCAGTGAGGTCAAGGTCGGGCGCGGTGCCCCGTGGGCGGCGCCGCTGCCGTGGCTGATCCCGCCCCGGATCGCGATGCAGATCCTGCTGACCGGTGACCCGATCAATGCCCGCCGAGCCCACGAGGTGGGCCTGGTCAACGAGGTCGTCCCGGCCGACGAGCTGGTCGACGCCACCCAGCGACTGGCGGAGCGGATCGCCTCCAACGCGCCGCTCTCGGTCCGTGCCGCCAAGCGCACGGTCCGGCTGGTGGCCGAGCTGCCGCTCGCCGAGGCGTACGTCGAGGCCGAGCGGATCTGGGAGCCGGTCTACCTCAGCCGCGACGCACAGGAGGGCCCGGCCGCCTTCCGGGACAAGCGAGCACCTCGATGGGAGGGACGATGACCGACACCAAGCTGCAGGACCTGCTCGTCGACCTCGTCGCCGAGACGGCCGTGGTCGACGACCTGCTGCTCTCGCTGAGCGACGAGGAGTGGGAGCTCCCCACACCTGCCGAGGGCTGGGCGGTGCGCGACCAGATCAGCCACCTCGCGTTCTTCGACGAGGCCGCGGTCACCGCGGCGACGGAGCCGGAGCGCTTCCGTGCGGAGGCCGACCACCTCAAGGCGCTCGGCCCCGACTTCCCCGACCACGTTGCGCTGCGCTACCGCGGGATGGAGGTTGCCGACCTCGCGGCCTGGTTCCGCACCGCCCGGTCCGAGCTGATTCGCGTCTTCGCGTCGCTCGACGGCTCGACGCGGGTGCCGTGGTTCGGCCCGGACATGAGCATCATGAGCTCGGCCACGGCCCGGTTGATGGAGACCTGGGCACACGGCCAGGACCTCTTCGACACCTTCGAGATCGAGTGCCCCGGCACCGACCGGCTCCGGCACATCGCTTATCTGGGGGTCCGCACCATGGCCTTCAGCTTCGCGCTCAACGAACGGGGAGCCCCCGAGGCGCCGGTGCATGTCGCGCTCGAAGCGCCCGGCGGCGCCACCTGGGAGTGGGGCGACCCGCTCGCGCAGAACTCGGTCACCGGGCCGGCGCTCGACTTCTGCCTCGTCGTGACCCAGCGGCGCCACCTCAATGACACCGGGCTGGTGGTCCGTGGCCCGGTCGCCACCGCGTGGATGGCGATCGCCCAGGCCTTCGCCGGTGCGCCCGGTCCGGGCCGACCGCCAATGACAGCGTCCAGGTGGATCTCGTGACCGCCCGGCGGCCGGTCCGCATCGCCAACTGCTCGGGCTTCTACGGCGACCGCGTCGCGGCCGCCCGCGAGGTGGTCGAGGGCGGGCCGATCGACGTGCTCACCGGCGACTATCTCGCCGAGCTGACCATGCTGATCCTCTGGAAGGCCCGGCAGAAGGACCCTTCGAGCGGCTATGCCAAGACCTTCCTGACCCAGATGGAGCAGGTGCTCGGCACCTGCCTTGACCGCGGCATCAAGGTGGTCAGCAACGCTGGCGGCCTCAACCCCGCCGGGCTCGCCGACGACCTCGGAACGCTCGCGACCCGGCTCGGATTGAGCCCGCGGATCGCGTACGTCGAGGGGGATGACCTCGCCGACCGGCTGCCTGAACTGGTGACGGCCGGGCACCGGTTCACTCATCTCGACACCGGGCAGTCCCTCGACGACGCCGAGACCTTGCCGGTCACCGCCAACGCCTACCTGGGCGGCTGGGGGATCGCCGCCGCTCTGGGCGCCGGCGCCGACATCGTGGTGTGCCCGCGCGTCACCGACGCCTCGGTGGTCGTCGGTCCCGCAGCCTGGTGGCACGGCTGGGAGCGCACCGACTATGACGCCCTGGCCGGCGCAGTTGCCGCCGGACACGTCATCGAGTGCGGCCCGCAGGCGACGGGGGGCAACTACTCGTGGTTCTCCGAGGTGACTGACCGGCGCTATCCCGGCTTCCCGATCGCCGAGGTGGCCGCAGACGGCAGCACCGTGATCACCAAGCACGCCGACACCGGTGGCCTGGTGTCGCCCGGCACGGTCACGGCTCAGCTCCTCTACGAGATCCAGTCGCCGGCCTATGCCAACCCCGACGTGGTCGCGCACTTCGACACCCTCCGGCTGACCCAGGAGGGTCCCGACCGGGTGCTCATCTCCGGCGCCACCGGCTCCCCGCCACCTCCTGACCTCAAGGTCGCCGTCAACTTCCTGGGCGGCTACCGCAACACGATGACCCTGGTCCTCACCGGGCTCGACATCGAGGAGAAGGCCGCCTGGGCCCGCGAGCAGCTCTTCGGCATCCTCGGCGGCGAGGCGGGGTTCGACGAGGTCGACGTGCGCCTGCTGCGCTTCGACCACGAGAACGCCGAGACCAACGAGCAGGCCACCGCGCACCTCCGCATCACCGTCAAGGACGGCGACCCGGGCAAAGTGGGCCGGCGGTTCGCCAACGCCACCATGGAGCTGGCGCTGGCCGGCTACCCGGGCTTCCACACCACCACACCGCCCACCGGTGAGAGCGCCTTCGGCGTCTACTGGCCGGCGCTCATCCCCGTTGACGTCGTCACCCACCGGGTGGTGCTGCCGGGCGGCGAGGTGCTCGTCGTACCCCATGGGCCGACGGCCGAGCTGCCCGCTGACCAACCCAGTGAGCCCCGCACCGCCTTCGACTCCGGTCGCACGCAGCGAGGCCCGCTGGGCCGGGTCTGCGCGGCCCGGTCGGGAGACAAGGGCGGCAACGCCAACATCGGGCTGTGGACCCGCGACGCGGAGTCGTTCGCCTGGCTGGACTCCTACCTCACCGTGGACCGGCTGCGCGAGCTGCTCCCCGAGGCTGCCGATCTCGCCGTACGGCGCTACTCGCTGCCGCAGCTCAACGCCCTCAACTTCGTGGTGGTCGGGATCCTCGGCACCGGCGTCGCTTCCTCGCCGCGGCTCGACCCGCAGGCCAAGGGCCTGGGGGAGTACCTCCGCTCGCGTCACGTCGACCTTCCCGAGAGCCTGCTCGACCCTGCCAAGGAGGTACGCCCATGACCACCACCGTCGAAGTGGTCGACGACGGGCCGGTGCGCACTCTGGTGCTCTCCGGTCCTCGTCGCCTGAACTCGCTGGCGGAGTCGACCGCCGACGCGCTGCACGACGAGGTGCTGGCGGCCGAGCGCGATCCGCGTGTCCATGCCCTGGTGCTCACCGGTGACGGTGAGCACTTCTCGGCGGGAGGCGACGCGGAGGGTGTTCTCGAGGCCGCCGACGCGATCGAGGACGACGCGATGATCCGGTTCATGCGTGCCTACCAGCGCGCCGGACGGGTCATCTGGGACAGCCCGCTTCCCGTGATCGCGGCCGTGTCCGGCATCGCGTACGGCGGAGCCTTCAACCTCGCCATCTCCTGCGACCTGGTCGTGTGCTCGCGCAGTGCGCGGTTCTGCCAGGTCTTCCTCCGCCGGGGTGTGGTGCCCGACTTCGGTGGCGCGTACGTGCTGCCGCGCATCGTGGGCATGCAGCGGGCGAAGGCCCTGGTGCTGCTCGCCGACGAGATCGACGCGCTCACGGCGTACGACCTGGGGCTGGTGAACTTCGTGACCGACACCCCCGACGAGGCCCGGGCCAAGGCCACGCAGCTCGCCCATCGGATCTCGGCCGACTCGCGGCTGGCCGTGGGGCTGACCAAGAAACTCATGAACGTGAGCAGCAGCGGGACGATGCAGACCGCCCTCGAGTTCGAGGCCCTGGCCCAGTCGATGGTGCTCGGCTCCACCAACGCGCGCAGCGCGTTCGAAGCATTCCGGGAGCGCTGAGATGAGTACCCAGATCGCGGGCAGACGAAAGGCCGACGTGCCCGATCAGGCATTGAAATGGCTCGATGGCCGCCGCTGGCTGCTGGTCGCGTTCGGGCTGTTCGGCGCCCTGATGCTGCTGCTGCTCGTGACCGCCGAGACCGGGGCCGGCGCGCTGGCCAACCCGACGGTCGCGCCGGATGCCACCAGCTATGTGCTGAACGGGGTGAGCTACCCGATCCACCACTACAACGGTGGCCTGCGGGCCAACGAGCCGCTGCTCGGCTGGACCGGCTGGGCCTATCTCTGGCAGGCGATCGGCTTCGGCGGTGGCGCGGCGATCCTGGGCTACTACGGTTACCGATCGTGGCGCTCGCGCTCGATGCACCCGATGCTCGCGGTCTCGTTCGCCGCCGGCGGGATGTTCGCCTTCGACCCGTTCTACAACTGGCTCGGCTACTTCCCGACCAACCCGGCGTTCCTGCACATCCCGCACGGCGCCCTGCCGTGGTCGGACCTCGCGCCGACCTTCGAGCCGGTGTTCTTCTTCCCGCTCTACATCGTGTGGCTGGTGATCCCGGCCCTGATTGCGCACGGCCTGTGGAAAAGGCTCAAGGCCCGCGGCTTCGCCAAGCGAGGCGCGACCGCCTTCATGACCCGGCACCCCTTGCTCGCACTCATCATCGTCTGCAAGTGCGTGACGTTTCCGCTGGATCTGGCCGGCTTCCGGATGGGCTGCGTGACCGAGGCCTTCATCTTCACCCAGGCCCCCGGTCCGCTCATCGCCGGGGGCAGCACCGGACAGGCGCAGTGGCTCTGGGAGCCGTTGCTCTTCGAGCTCACCATGATGGGGACCTGCCTGCTGCTCTACCACGGCAAGGACGGGCTGACCTTCACCGAGCGGTGGGCGCCTCGGCTGCGCTCCTTCGGACGATTCCCCTACGCCACCCAGTTCGCCGTGGCGTGGGTCGCCATCGGCGTGACCTACGTGGCCTGCCTGGTCGGGATGGGGGCCCTGCGCTTCACCGGCCAGGTCGACCGGATCGGCTCCCCATGGCCTTACGTCGACACGATCGCCTACGACCCGGACAAGCTCTACCAGCAGGAGCTCTGCCTGCCCGCCGAGGCGACTCGCGAAGGCAGCGCCAACTGGAACGGCATCCGTCCCGAACCGAGCGCCGACGCGCCCTGCCGACACTGACCGCGTCGCGATGCTGCTCGACTGCAACATCGGGGGTGCCGTCGACGGGACGCCGGGCGGCGACCTGGCCGTCGTACAGAACCAGGTCGCCGAGGCCTGGCGACTCGGGTACGACGGGGTGTGGTCCACCGAGGTCGGGCGCGATCCCTTCCTGCCGTTGATGATCGCGTGCCGGGCCGCGCCCACCTTGCAGCTCGGCACCGCGGTCGCAATCGCCTTCGCCCGCAACCCGATGACGGTCGCCGTGACCGCCAACGACCTGCAGGCCTACAGCGGAGGTCGGTTCACGCTCGGCCTCGGCTCGCAGGTCAAGGCCCATGTCACGCGTCGCTATGGGATGCCCTGGTCAGAGCCCGCGGAGCGGATGCGGGAGTTCATCGCGGCCTTGCGCGCGATCTGGGCCTGCTGGCAGGACGAGAGTCAGCTCCGGTTCGAGGGGCGCTTCTACCAGCACACCCTGATGACGCCGATGTTCCGGCCGGCCCCGCACGAATGGGCCCCGCCACCCGTCGTACTGGCCGCGGTCGGCCCGCGGATGCTGGACGTTGCCGCGACGGTCGCAGACGGCGTGCTGCTGCACAGCTTCCTCACCGAGCGCTACCTGGCCGAGACGGTCCTGCCGGTGCTCGAGGCCAGTCTGGGGGCCTCGAAGCGGACGCGCGGTGAACTCGCGATCCACCTTCCCGGGCTGGTCGCGACCGGCTCCTGCGACCGCGAGCTGGCGATGGCCATGGACACGGTTCGCGCGCAGGTCGCGTTCTACGGCGCGACTCCGGCGTACCGCGGCGTGCTGGAGCTGCACGGTCTCGGCGGCCTCCACGAGGAGCTGCATCGCCTGTCCACCAAGGGGGAGTGGCACACGATGACCCGGCTCGTCGACGCTGAGACCCTCAGCCTTTTCGCGGTCGTGGGCACGCCGGCCGAGGCCGGAGCAGAGATCCAGCGCCGCTTCGGCGGCACCGTCGACCGGTTCACCGTGTCGACGCCGTACCCCTTGTCCCTCGAGGCGCGCCGCGGACTCGTCGCTGCCGTGCGCGGCTGACTCAGACCTCCGCGGCCAGCAGCCGCCGGCCGATGAGCTCGAGGTCCGTGCGGATGGTCGAGCGCTGGAGGAGGTGGGAGGTGCGGGTGACGTCGTTGACCACCGTGAGGAAGGCGTGCACCAGGAAGCGCGCAGACCGGTCCGAGAGCTC
>Ga0070698_100009057_pt1 | contig 10701 bp, 13 predicted proteins | sample KBSK1502metaG_FD_65477 | JGI IMG/M metagenome (GOLD analysis project Ga0070698, IMG submission 65477) | Corn, switchgrass and miscanthus rhizosphere microbial communities from Kellogg Biological Station, Michigan, USA - KBS K1-50-2 metaG | ecosystem: Host-associated > Plants > Roots >... | reverse complement strand
TCACTTCCTCGTGCGCGCTCGCGCGCGCGGTATCTGCACTAGGAGTGTACGGCTGCCGTTCAGCCGAAGAGGCCGTCCAGCAGGGTGAGGAACAGCGGGATGACGACGAGGAGCATCAGCGCGGGGAGGTAACAAAGGACGAGGGTCAGCATCAGCTTTCCCTCCACCTGCGACGCCACCGCGAGGGACGCCGCGCGTTCGGCGGCCCGAGCGGCGTCCCGGGCATCCCGGATGACCGCGAGCGAGCCGCGACCCAGGTCTCGCGAGCGCTCGAGCGAGCCGGCGACCGCGCCGAGCGGTCCGATGCCTTCGCGATCCGCCGCCGCGCTCAACGCCGCGAAGAGCGGCGCACCCAGCACGTAGGAGTCGGCGGCGCGTCGGAGCGCGGTATCGAGCAGTTGCGATGCGGTGGGTACGCGTGCGAGCGCGACGATCGCCGTTTCGACCGGCCGACCAGCGGCGACGATCGCATCGAGCCGTTCGAGGAACGGACCGACGGCACTCTCGGCCTCGCGGCGCCTCTTCTTCGCCCGCCGTTCGACCACAAGTGAGGGCGCGACCCAACCCCCGTAGGCGAGGACGACCGCCACGGGGAGCGCCGCACCGGATCCCCCACCGACGAGCGCGCCGAGCGTCGCTCCGCTGAAGAGCGCCACGCACTTCACAACAACGAGGTGCGATCGTCCGTGGAACAGCTCGGCCTGCCGGAGGTCGCGATCGTCGACGATCCGCGATGGTCGCGCGCTGCTCGCCGACGGGGCGAGCAACGCAAGTCTCCGTTGGATGGCGGACTCGCCATGGATCGCGTGGATCGTCGCGAACGTCGCCAGCAATGCGCAAAGCGCACCGACCAGGATCATCGCGATCCGCCGCGGACGATCCGACGGCCGATGACGATCCCAGCGAGCTCGAGCCCGATGGCGAGCGGCACCAGGACGAATCGCCCGAGCGGCGATGCCAGCGTGTCACCGAGGCCCGGCATCGTGACGACCAGATACAGCGCCAGCCCTGGAACGACCGCCGCCAGCAGGTAGCTCTGGGTCCGAGCCCCTGACGACCGAGCGCGCACCTCGGCGTCCATCCGTTGCTCGTGGACGGCGCGGTCCACCAGCGCCTCGAGCAGGGACGCGGCTCGTTCGACCGGAAGGCGCTCGCTGATCCCGAGCGCCAACGTATGGAGCATCTCGGCGGACCCGTGGTCGGAGGCCGCCCGCGCTGATTCGCGGATGCTTGCGTCGAGCGGATCGCCGAGATCGAAACGTTTGAGCGCGAGCTCGATCGGCCGGCGCGCGAGGGCGTCGCCGCAGCCGGCCGAGGCGCGGCGCAGCGCCTCCGGCAGCGGGACGCCGGATCGAAGTGTCGCGTGCGCCGTCATGAGCAGCTGCGCGACGGCCGAGCGAGCACGCTCGCGAGCCGCTTCGGCACGAAGACGGATCACGATCGACGGCCCGATCGCCGCGAAGACGCCGAGGATCGGGGTCAGGCCCGCCGCGGTCGAGATGGCAACGCCGGCGACCGTGAGCGCAAGACGCAGCCCTTCCCATCGGGCGGAGCCGTGCCGCCACCCCGAAGCTGCCAGCGCGGCGCCATCGGGATGCGAGATCGGGCCGATGCGCAACGTGAAGCCGAGCGGCAGCACCCCCACCGCGACGACTGCGGCTGCGGCGGCCAGGGCGCCGAGCGTCGCGAACGTCAACGCTCATGGCTCCACACGACCGTCGCCACCTCGTCCTCGACGCGAGCGATCTCCCTGACGACACGGCGACCGTCGGAGCGGCGCTCCAGATGCGCGACAACGTCGATCGCGCGGGCGACGTGCCGCGCGATCGCGCCGGTCGACAGCTCGCCGGCCCGCGACAGGAGGAGCTCGAGGCGACCCAGGGCGTCGCGGGCGGATCCCGCATGCACCGTCGTGAGCGAGCCGGCGTGGCCCGTACTGAGCGCTTCGAGGAGCGCCGACGCGTCGCGCGGCGACCGGACCTCTCCGACGATGATCCGGTCGGGCCGCATGCGCAGCGCGTTCACGACGAGGTCCGCGACCCCGACACCACCGTCGCGGGACGGTACGCACTCGAGGTGGACCGCGTGATGGTGCGGCAGGACCAGCTCGTTGGTGTCCTCGATGACGACGATCCGCTCATCCGCTGGGATCGCCGCCGCCAGCGAGCGGAGGAGGGTGCTCTTCCCGGAACCGGTCGCGCCGCTCACGAGGACGTTCCGTCGACCGCGGACCGCGTCGGTGAGGAGGGCCGCACCTTCGGCGCTCAGCGCGTCGCTCGACACCCACGACGCTGGTCCGGCAAGCGGCATCGACAGCGGACGGAACTTCCGGATGGACAGGCACGGACCGCCGACCGGCTCGATCACGGCGTTCGCGCGCGAGCCGTCGCGCATCCGCGCGTCGACGAACGGCTGCTCGATCGTGAGCTCCCGACCGACGCTCGCGGCGATCCGATACACGAGGTCGGAGAGCTCGGCGGTGTCGCGGAACGCGATCGCGACGCGCTCGAGTCGCCCGTCACGTTCGACGAAGATCCGATCCGGCGCATTGACCAATACGTCCGTGATCCGCGGATCGTCGAGGAGGGGCTGTAGGCAACCGAAGCCGAACAGGTCGGCGCAGAGCCGCTCCACCTCCGCATCCGAGAGCGCTGCTCGCGCGGCGGTCCGCACGCGCTCCCTGATGAGCCGACGCCTCGCTGGATCGGCATAGACGGCGAGCAGCGTCGCCGGATCGAGGCCCGCTGCGACCTCGTTCCGGACCCGTGCGATCAGCTCAGCGTCGATCAACCGAGACCGCGGATGAGCGCGTCGATCGCTCGAATCGTCGGGGCGCGCGTCGCGAACTCGTCCCCGGCCAGGAACGGATCGCGCGGGATCGCCCCGAGCAATGGCCAGGGCAGGCGCGATGCGATCCGCGACGCATCTTCGGCCTCCATGCCGACGAGCACCAGCCCGACCTGGACTCCACCCATCGGCTGGTGCAGGAGCGGAACCGCGCAGAACGCGGCCTGCAGCTGCGCGACCGACGGTCCGACGACCACGCAGAGCCGATCGACCGCGGCGAGCACCTCACCGTCGAGCGCCTCGGCACCGGCGCCCAGGTCGGCGACGAGCGGACGAGCGCGATGCAAGCTTCCCAGGAGCTCGCCGATCCTCGGACCGTCGAACGCCCGGTGCAGCTCGGGACTTCCCGGCAGGAAGGGAACATCGCCCCATCTCGAGAGGAGCTGCCCTTCTTGTCCCGGATGCAGCAACGCGTCGGCGACGGTGGCCCCCGCGCACTTCGCGCGCAGCGCGAGCACGGGGACACGGCGATCGAGATCCACGAGGACCGGCGGCCGGTCCGCGCTCGCGGAACGGTGAGCGACGAGGGCGGCCATCGTCGACGCTCCGACGCCTGCGCTCAAGGACCAGAACGCCACCGCGCGTTCGATCGGCAGCCCGACGGGGCGCGCCGGCGAAAGGGGCTCGAGCGGCGCCTCACGTCCGGTCGCGTCGCGCATCAGCGCAAGGGCGATGTGCGCGACGGGCGACGCGTCGAGCCACGTCCGCCAGCTCATCCTTCGACCCAGCGCGTCAATCGTCCGTCTGTCGCGTAGGCCCGGATCGGCGGCGACGCGGCGCCGGCATCGAACAGCGCGGGGCGCAGCGAACGCCGGGCCGCGCGCAACGTCGCACGAGAGCACCACGCGGTCCGATGAACTTCGAGGACCGCCTCTGTGGCGCGCAGAAGCGCGCGGCATCGCGTGCGGCGGCGTGCGACGAGCGGCCAGAAGCGCGATGGTCGTCGAAGCGCTCGAGCGGTCGCGCCGCTGAGCGGCACGACGGTCACGTCGACGACATCGAGGTCGTCACCATCGAGCCGCGCCGGGGCGAGTCCGGTGCCGACCGCTCGGACGAGGCCGGGAGGCGCCGGGACCGGACCATCAGGCTGCGGCGTCGCCCTCACGCCATTCAGCGCGAGCAGGCGGCGCACGCGAGGGGCGGCGGCGGCGTCGAGGCTCAGCCAGACGGCGCCACGCTGCCGCCACAGCACGAACCGCGGTGCATCAAGCGCGAGATCGAAGTTGCCGTGAGCCTCGAGCTCCAGCCGCAGCGTCGTCACGGACGGATCGGGACGAACACGAGAACGAACGTACTGGTGGCGATCCGATCCGCGACCCGAAGCTCGTCACTGGATGGAAGGGCGACGACGACGCTGCCGAGCCGGTCGACGGACCCGATGCCGCCGCGCGATGCGGTCGGCAGAGCGAATGGGCCGCCGTTCTCCCCCCGGACATCAAGGACCGTGACGTTCGCGGCGACGAGCTCTGTGACGCGGCCTGCCGGAGCGCGGCCGATCACCGGCACGGCGATCACGTCGACGTGGGCTCCGGCGACGATCGCGCCGCCGATGGCTTGCGATGGGGTCACCGGGATCGCGATCGCCCGCTGGCCGGCCGGCGGAACGATGCCGCTGTGGAACGCCGCAGCGCCCGTCGCGAGGGCGCCGGCAACGAGGACCTGGCCCGGCCAGAGTGGAGCGCGAGGGACCCGGCCGACCGCATCGTCCGTCGATCGGACCGCGCCGGCGGGTACCGCGTCGGGCGGCAGCTCTTTCGTCGCAAGGTCGTCGAACGCTATCGCCTTGTCGGCATCCAGCGAACGCGCTGCGACGACGACGCTCACCCGCTGCAGGCTGGCGTAGTAGATGATGCCGGCGAGCGCGCCGCACAGAAGCGCGATGGCGAGCAGCGCACGCCGGCCGATCATTCGACGAGTCCGGGAGCCCGGACCGTGACGTACACGAGCAGCTCGTGACTCGTGCCATCGGCGTAGTCGAGGACAAAGCGAGAGACCCACGATGTGTTCGGCGGCGCGAGCCGATCCCACCGAATGACGAATGGCTCCCCCGCGGTGCCGTTCAGCGGACCGAGCGCGATGCCTTCGGTCGACACCACCCGCCACGCGCGCACGTCCAGGCCCGACAACAGGATCGAGATCCGCCTTCCCCGCAACACCTCGATCGAACGGTCTGGAAGGACGCTGGAGGCGGGCGGCATCGTGCGAGCCGGAGGGGGCGCGGCACGGTCCTCCGCCTCGGTCGAAGGTGTGACGTACCCGACCACGGGCGCATCGCTCCGGTCGACCGGCGCCAGCGAGGGGCCCGGACCGGCGAGCGACGGCGTTGTCCCGGATGGCGCCGGCGGCGCAGCCGGCAACGGCGCGGACGCTCGCGCGAGCTCGCTGTCATCCTGGAAGAACACGACGCTCACCGGCACGAAGCCTCGATCGGTGAGGATGAAATTCTCGTAGTAGGTGCCCGCGACCTGGCGGCCGTCGGTCAGTGATGCTCGGGCGTTGAATGAGGCGCCGTCGAACGTGCTCGTTCCGCCGGTCCCGACGCTCTCGAGGACGCGCGCATACGACCCGGTGATCTCGTGCACGGTGTCCGTCGAGTACGTGGTGACCGGCCCGCTGCGGACGACGGAGTCGCCCGCGTACACATCGGTGACGAGATAGATCCCATCCGGCGGCTCGACCGGTGTCGGTTCTGGTGTCCACTTCTCCGCGGTCGCCTCGGGCGGCTCGATCACGGGATACTCGCGTTCGTCCGAGTCCCAGGCGCGCGCGGGTTGTGCGTGCCACAACACGACCGCGAGGCATATGAACGCGACCGACCGCTTCAGCGCGCCGCTCCATTCGCCGTGACGGCGATGTCGCTGATCGGATGGAAGAACAGTGTTCCGAACAACGGCGTTCGCACCGGGACCAGCGCGGTGATGTGCACGGTCGCCGGCGCGAGGTCGACGCGAACGTTCGCCGTGCTCGCGATATCGCGTGGCGTCGCAGCCAGAAGCGCAGCGATCGGCTCGAGATTCTCCGCGAACACGGCGCGCGCCACGTCGACGGCGTCGGCTGCCGGGACGAGCCGGCCACTCCGCGCGAGCTCGGCGTCGTCCTGGTCGTTGACGGCAACGAGCGCAGCGAGGTCCGCGGCAGATCTGATGCGTGCGGCGACGACGCGAAGGCTTCCGAGCTGCAGCGTCGTCGTGAGCACGACCGTCAGGACCGGCAGCAGGACGACCGTCGTGATGGCGCTCATCGATTCAGCTCCCCGCGCACGACGGCGCTGGTCCGCAGCGGGATCGACGCGGACAGCAGAAATGGGATGGCGAGCGTGGCGTCGGTGCGGACCGTGACCGTGAGCTGCTGCCGCCAACCGACGGAGGCCGGCGAGATCTCGAGCGTCGAACGTGACGGGTCGATGCCGGACAGCCGCAGGGAATCATCAAGAAGCGCATGGACCGCCGGGGTGTCGCCACCGACCTCAGCCGCGAGTCGCGCGACCTGGACGGTGGCGCTCTCTTGCGCGAGCCAGCGCTGGAACACGTCGCCGAACTCGATGACCGCGAAGAGCAGCGGCACGAGGATCGCGATCATGAGGATCGTCTCGAGCGTCGCGAGGCCGCGGTCGTCGCGCCTCACGGACCTAGTGCACCGACCCCATCTGGGTCACGAGCGTCTGGAGCCTGAGGACCAGGCCGTTGTTCCATGCCTGCACGCCGACGACGAGCGTTCCGAGCACGACGGCGGCGCCGATGATGTATTCGATCGTCGCGAGACCACGATCGTCGCGTCCGAACCTGCTGATCCCGAGCACGCTCCACCTCCTGCTGACTTGGCGGAAGCTGCGCTCGCGACCAAGGTCGGACGATGGGACGGCCGACCGGTACCGGGGTACCGCTCGTAGCATTCCGCGCGTGAGCGGCAGAACGGGCACCGAAGAACGGCGGCTCGTGACGTCCTTGTTCATCGACGTCGTGGGCTCGACCGAGCTGACCGTCAAGCTCGGCCCGGAGCGCCTGAAGGCGGCGCTCGACGAGGCCTTCGCCGATCTGCGAGCGGTCATCGCCGGCGAGGGCGGGACCGTCGAGAAATACATCGGCGACGCCATCTACGCCCTTTTCGGCGCGCCGGTCGCCCACCCCGACGATCCCGAGCGGGCCCTGCGCGCGGCGGCCGGCGCCCGCGCGTGGGCGGCGTCGCGGGTAACGAGCGAGATCCCGTTCGGCGTGCGGGTCGGGCTCGAGACAGGTGAGGCGATCGTCGACCTCGTCGCGGCGGCGGACACGAAGCAGCAGATGAGCGTCGGCGCGGTCGTGAACACGGCGGCGCGGCTCCAGCAGCGCGCGGAGCCCGGGCAGGTCCTTGTCGGTCCGGTCGCGCACGACGCCACCGCGGAGATCGCGACATTCGTGTCGCTCGGGACGGTCGACCTCAAGGGCCTCGGGAAGATCGCGGTGTGGCAGCTGGACGAGCTCCGCGGCACCGCAACGAGACGCCGCCTCCCATTCGTCGGTCGGGAGTCGGAGCTCGAGCTGCTCCAGCTGGCGCAGCGGCGCGCGAAGACGCGGTCAGTCCTCGCGCTCGTGTCGGGGCCGCCAGGTCAGGGCAAGACGCGCCTCGTCGAGGAGTTCGTCGCCGCGTGGCCGGCCGTGCGCGTGCTGGCCGCCCGGTGCCGGCCCGGCGGCGAGGTCGGCGCCCTCGCGCCGCTCCGGCAGCTGCTGGTCGGCGACCGGTCCGCCGTCGCGCTCGACGAGGTCGTCGCCGAAGCCATCGCGCAACCGGAGCGCGCCCGTCTGAGTGACGCGCTCGCCCACTCCGCCGGGATCCGCTCAAGCCCATCCCTCTCCGGCCTCGGGAAGGACGAACGAGCGGACGAGATCCAGAACGCCTGGCGCACGCTCCTCCGCGGGCTCGCGGCGAAGGGTCCGGTCGCGCTCTGGGTCGAGGACGTGCACTGGGCGGCGCCCGAGGTCGTCGCGCTCGTCGACCGGCTGAGCCTTTCGGGAGAGCCGGTCCTCGTGATCGCGACCGCGCGGCCGGAGTTCGCCGAGCAGGCGGGCATCCGACCGAGCGGCGATCGCTTCTTCATCGAGCTCGACGCGCTCGAGCCCGACGCCGCGCGGGCGCTCGCCTCGAGCGCAGGACGTGACGACGCGGACACGATCGAGCGCGCCGGCGGCAATCCCTTGTTCATCGTCGAGCTCGCGCGGGCCCGCGATCCGGGTGGCGATCTGCCGCTGACGCTCCAAGGCGCGCTCGGCGCGCGGCTCGATGACCTCGATCCCGACGATCGCGCGCTCCTCGCGCGGGGCGCGGTGCTCGGCGAGACGTTCACCGTGGCGGACTGCGCGCTGCTCTGCGACCGCGATCAACCGGCCGCGGCCCGCGCGCTCGCGCGGCTCGCCGAGTGGCAGTACCTCGATCCGGTGGACGGCCGGTACCGGTTCCACCACTCGCTCCTCCGCGATGTCGCGTACGGCCGGCTGCTCCTCGCGGACCGGATGCGGCTGCACGCGCGGTACGCGCGCGAGCGGGCCGACCGAGACGACGAGGAGGTCCTCGCATACCACTGGTGGGCCGCGCTCGGCGGCCCCGAAGCCGCATGGGTCTGGAAGGACGAGCCCGAGCTCCCGCTGATGCGCGGCGAGGCGTTCCAAGCGCATCTCGCCGCGGGCCGCAGGCATGCGATGCTGTTCGCGACCGATCGCGCGGCCGCGCTCTTCGAGCGCGCGTACCAGCTCGCGGACAGCGAGCGCAGCCGGGCCGAGGCGAAGCACGCGCTCGCCGACGCCCACGCCCAGGATCTCCATGGGGACGAGGCGTGGCAGGCGTACCAGGACGCTCGGGCGCACTACGCCAACGCGGGCGGCGCACCACCTGAGCTCTACATCGGCGCGCTCAAGGTGCTCATGCGCGTCGGGGCCTTCCGCCAGATCCCGAGCCTCGCCGAGGGATCGTCGCTCGCCGACGAGGGCCAGCGAGCCGCGCGCGCGACCGGAGATCCAGGCACGCTCGCCCGCGTGCTCATCTATTCAGCGTTCCGCGACATGGATCCCGGTTCCGAGGCCGCCGACCCGGACTTGCTCGCCGAGGCGCTGCGCCTCTCGGAGCGAAGCGACCCCGCGACCCGCCGCGAGATCCTCGGCTGGGAAGCCGAGAACCACATCCGCGCGATGCGGATCGACGATGCGCTCGCGGTGTTCGACCAGATGGAGGGGCTCCCCGGTGCCCGGACCGAGCTCGACAAGATGGAATATCTCCGCGGCCGCGCGCTCATCGCGCTGCGCCGAGGTCGACTCGACGAGCTCGCGGAGGTCACAGGCGAGCTCGTGTCCACCACCCGGCACACCGGGCCGCACCTCCGGACGCACGCCGACGTCTACGAGTCGCATCTTGCGTTCGCGCGCGGCGATTGGGAGTCCGTCGGACGGCTCGCGGCCGAGACCGACCGGTTGATCAAGTCGTCGCCGACGACGGTGTTCTGCGTGTCGGCGGGGATCCTCCTCGGGAACGGGGCCGTCGTGCGGGCCCGCGCCGGTCACCCGGACGAGGCGCGCGCCATCGCGCGGGTCATCAAGGCCATCACGTACGAGCGCATGGTGCCGGCGTCCCTAGAGGCGATGGCCCTCGCGTTCACCGGCGATCGCGTCGAGATCGACGCGGCGCCGAACATCGTCGCCCTACGCCTGCCGTTCCTCGCGATCGCCACCGTCGCGACCCGACGGCACGACGAGGCGCTCGCGGTCGCGGACCAGCTCGACGCCAACGCACGCGGTGGCGCGCGCTTCTACGCCGCGCTCGCGCAGGCCGTGCGCGAGGAGGTCGCGCGCGACCGACGTGGAACGCCGCCGACACACGCGCTCCTGAAGGAGATCGGGTACACGGGCTGGAGCGAGATCCTCTCCGCGCGCGCGTAGTCTTTCGGGCCGTGGGCTTGCTCGTCTACCCCATCGGGATCCTGGTCGTCGTGATCCTCGGTGCGCTCGGCTTCGGCGCGACGCTGCCGGTCGCGCACGTGGCGACGCGCACGAAGCGGATCGCGGCGCGGCCCGAAAGCGTGTGGGGGCTCATCACCGATCCGGTCGCGAGCAAGGGCTGGGCCGGCAGCGTGAAGACCGAGGTCGTCGAGGAGGATGCGCCGCGGCTCCTGGTCACGAAGATCGTCGGCGAGAAGGCGTTCGGCGGCACATGGACGCTCCAGATCACGCCGGAGGGGCACGACGCCTCGACGGTGACGATCACGGAGCGCGGCGAGGTGTACAACCCGATCTTCCGCACGGTGATGAAAGCGATGGGCCAGACCCGGACGATCGACGCCTACCTGGCGAAGCTGGAGCGCGCGCTCAGCTGAACTGGCGCGGCGCTCCGCCCGTAGAGAGGGCGTGAGCAAATCCAGATTCCTCGACGGCATCCGGTCCGCTCGCGTCGAGCTCGAGAGCGTCCTCGCGGGATGCGACGAGCGCGCGCTCACCGAGCGCCAGGTGCCCGGCCTCGAGTGGTCGGCGAAGGACGTGCTCGCCCACCTCATCGGCTACGACCTCGCCGTCCTGAAGGCGATCGCCGATTTACGCGCGACCGGGACGTGGACGTGGGGCTGGACGGCACCGAACTTCGACGACTGGAACGAGAGCCAGGTCGGGCCGCGACGCGCGCTCGGCTACGCGGCCGTACGCGGCGAGCTCGACGACAGTCGCGTCAGGCTCCTCGCCGAGCTGGAGCGCTGGCCAGAGGTCTCGGGTCCATTCGGCCGGGACACGTGGGATCTGGAGAAGAGCCCGATCCAATGGATCGCGCCGCACGAGCGCGACCACGCGGAGATGATCGCGAAGCTCTAGAGCTCCAGGCGTCCCGCGTCGTGGAAGATGCGCA
>Ga0070698_100009056_pt1 | contig 10701 bp, 8 predicted proteins | sample KBSK1502metaG_FD_65477 | JGI IMG/M metagenome (GOLD analysis project Ga0070698, IMG submission 65477) | Corn, switchgrass and miscanthus rhizosphere microbial communities from Kellogg Biological Station, Michigan, USA - KBS K1-50-2 metaG | ecosystem: Host-associated > Plants > Roots >... | reverse complement strand
GATCGGTGTCCAGGTCGATCGGCGGGCAAGTCGATCGGTGTCCAGGTCGATCGGCGGGCAGGTCGATCGGTGTCCGGTCGATCGGTGTCCAGGTCGATCGGTGTCCGGTCGATCGGTGTCTAGGTCGATCGGCGGGCAGGTCGATCGGTGTCCGGTCGATCGGTGTCCAGGTCGATCGGCGGGCAAGCCGGAGCGCGGTGGGAAACCCGCCACCACTAACGGGAGGCAACCGATCGGTCGGAAGAGTTCTCGACTCTTCCGAGCATCCGGTCGGGAGAGATGCCAGGTCTTCCCACCAGTCGGACGGGAGAGTCGAAGAGTCTTCCGACCAATCGGGGTGGACACCTAAGCAATGAGGACGACACCTGCCCCGGCCCGGCGGACCACCCCTGCCCCCGGCCCGGCGGACCACCCCTGCCCCCGGCCCGGCGGACCACCCTGCCCCCGGCCCGGCGGACCACCCTGCCCCCGGCCAGGCGGACCACCCCTAGCACCGGGCCGGCGGACCACCCTGGCGCTGGCGAGGATCACTCACTCCACTCAGCAGCACGCAGGGCCGACTCAACCCAACGCGACGACGCCCACCAGCCCCGGCGGGGTGTCGATCCGCTCGATCGTCGCACCGAGCATGACCACCGTCGACATCGGGGCGGTCAACCCGACTCCTCGCGCCTTGAGCATGGCCTCCTTCGAGGCCCAGAGCAGCGCCTGCTCCTCCGCCGAGTGCGCCACCTCACCGGGAGCGAGGACCAGCGCGGGGTCCCACCGCGCCGCCACGGCGGCGATCGTCTCGATGTCCACTCCGACCGGTCGCTCGGCGATCACCGTGATCAGGTGACCGTCGGCCCGCGACAGCGAGACCGGCACCAGGCGCCCGGCATGCCGCAGCCAGGGCGCCCCATGCGCGACCGAGCCGCACCAGAAGCACTGGCGTCCGACCGCGATCGACCCCGCGCCGAGGTAGGCGGCCGCGTGCGCGACAAGCGCCTCGTCGGCCGGCAGGTCGTGATGCCACCGGGTGTTGATCAAGTCTCAGGAGTATCGGGGTCCACGTACCCCGTCAAGGCCTGGATCTCAGCGCCGACCCCGGCCTCGATCGCCAACCCGAGCTCGTGCCGGAACATGGCGAGCGTCGCCTGGTTGGCGACCGGGATGATTCCCTCGATCGAGGAGGTCAGCGTGTCCCACTCATCCTGGGGCAGACCACGCTCGACGAACGGACGCCAGAGCTCGGCGCGCACGACGTCGACGAAGCGTTCGGCGATGTGCGCGAGATCGTCGCGCAGGTCGGCGAGCAGGTCGAGGACCGTCTCGGGGGCCAGCCCGATCGAGATCGCCTGGGCCCCGGCCCGGATCAGCACCGGCTCGTTGAGCGAGACCAGGTCGCCCTCCCGCCGCTCGGCGAGCCCACGAGCGACCAGCTCGTGCTCGACCATCGCGATCACCTCGTCCTCGCCCTCGAGGCCGGCCAGGCGGGTGAGCTCGGCGATGGAGATGATCTCGGGCTCCTCCTCACCGATCGGGTCGGAGAGCATGCCGAGGAAGTCGATGGTGTGCGGATCGGCCAGTTCGGGGTTGCCGGCCAGGGCGTTCTCGACGGCCGCCAGCGTGTAGCCGCGCCCAAGCAGGTCGCGGATCAGGGTCAGCCGGGAGACATGGTCATCGTCATAGAAGCCCTTGCGGCCGACCAGCCGAGGGGCAGGCAGCAGACCACGGCCGGCGTACGCGCGAATGTTGCGGACGGTCATGCCCACCTTCACCGCCAGCTGCTCGATCGTGAGCCCGGTGGTGCTTGACATGCCCCCTCCTTCATATGACATCGTCCATGTTACATCGGCGATGTAACATAGTTGCAATCGTCGGCGACCAAGGAGGAAACCTGATGAGCCCCCTGGCCACGACTGTTCCGTCGGCTTCCGGAGCCCCATTCGACCAGACCGGCGCGCCCGTGATGCGTCCCGCCACCCTGCGGACCTTCGACGGGCTCGACCTGTCGGTCCAGCGCTACGGCCCCGAGGACGCCGATCTCACGGTGGTCCTGGTGCACTGCTGGACCGGCGATCACCGGATCTGGCACCGCCAGGTGACCGACCTGCTCTGGGAGGTCGGCCGTCGGGTCCAGGTCGTGACCTACGACCACCGCGGCCACGGCGAGTCCGACCCGGCCGCCCGCGAAGCGTGCACCATCGACCACCTGGCGACTGATCTGGCCAAGCTGATCGAGGAGGTGGCCCCGTCGGGCCAGCTGATCCTGGCCGGGCACTCGCTGGGCGGCATGACGATCATGGCCCTCGCCGAGCAGCGGCCCGACCTCCTGATGCGCCTGGCCGGCACCGTGCTGGTCTCCACCAGCGCGGGCAGCATCGACGACGTGAGCCTGGGCCTGCCCAGCCCGGCCGGCAAGCGTCTCCAGGACGTGTTGCCCTATGCGCTCGCCGCCCGCTCGCGCACCCTCACCCAGGCCGCCCGCCGGCGCAACCCCCTCATCGAGACCCAGGTCGTGCGCCGCATCCTGTTCGGCACACCAGCTCGCCGCGAGGACCAGGCCCTGACGATCACGACCCTGGTCAACACGCCCGCGGCCAGCATGACCGGCTTCTTCGAGGACATCGCACGCCGCCACGACCGGTACGACGCACTCCCGAGCCTGGCCGTGGCGCCGGTGCACGTGCTGGTCGGCGAGAACGACAAGCTCACCCCGCGTCGGCACGCGCGGCGGATGGCCAAGCTGATCAACGGCTCGCGCCTGACCATCATCCCGGGCGCCGGGCACATGCTTCCCCTCGAACGGGACGACTTCGTCTCCGAGTCGATCCTGGAGCTGGTGCGCGCCGCTCACGCAGCCCCGGCGGCGACCCCGGTGCGGCTCGCGATCGCCCGGTAGCGACGGGCCACCAGCTCGACCACGAGCGGGTGGTCACCGATCACCGAGGCGACCTTCTCGACGCCCAGGCGCCGGGCCTCGGTGGCCGATCGCTCGGAGAAGTGGCCGGGAGCCAGCAGGTAGGGCACCACCGCGACCTCGCCCTCGGCCCGTGCCTCGGGGAGCACCTCGGCGAGTCGTCGGCCGCGCGCGGTGATCGTGGCCAGCCGCACGGGCGCACCCCAACGAGCCTGGAGCAGGGCGCGGGCGACCTCGAGGTCGGCATCGACGGCCGGGTCGGTGGACCCGGCCGCCACCATCACGACCGAGCCGCCGCGGCGAGCACCGGACCCACTGAGCCGGTGGCACATCGCCTCGGCCAGCAGCGGGTGCGGACCCAGCGGGCCGGCCAGGGCCGACTGTCGGTTGAGCGCCTCGGGCAGGTCCTGCCGAATGTGGTGGCCCGTCGACAGCAGCAGGGGTACGACGATCGCCGGCTCGGCGTGCTCGTCCATCACCCTCGCGAACAGCGGCTTGCACAGCTCGACGTACGACGTGGTGTGCGGGACGCCGCCGAGCCGCCGGGCGGCCTGGGCGGTGATCGACCGCGCGACGAGGTTGCCGTCGCCATGGCGAGTGCCGTGGGCCACCGTGATCAGCCTGCGGTGCTCGAGCCCCGTCATGCCGTCACCAGCCGGTAGCCGCGCTTGACGACCGTCTGCACCAGCCGGGTGCCGACGGCCGCCCGCAACCGGGCCACCGCCATCTCGACCGCGTGCTCCGAGGAGGCCTGTCCGGTCGGCAGAGCCGCGAGCAGGTCGCGACGCGACACCACGTGGCCGGGGTTGACCGCGAGTGCATGCAGGACTGCCAGCGGTGCGGGCGACAGCGGGATCACGACGCCGTCGAGGAGGACCTTGTCGCCGTGCAGCAGCAGGGTGTTGCCGGCGAGCTCGATGGCGGTCCCGTCCCGGCGCGACGGGAGCTCGGTCTCGAGCAGCTTGACCATCGCGACCAGGCGCGAGCGCTCGGGCTGGATCGTCGGGACGCCCCAGAGCTCGAAGGCAGCGGAGGTGACCGGGCCGACGCACAGCGCGATGACGTCGGCCTGGAAGGCCGCGATCACCTCGTCGCGGCGGCCGACGGCTCCGGCCAGGTCCATCATCGAGGCCACGGCCGGGGCGGAGGTGAAGGTGACCGCGTCGAGCTTGCGCTCGGCGATCAGGTCGATCAGGCGGAACATCGGCTGCGGGTCCAGGGCGCCCTCGACGCGATAGACCGTGACCACGCGTACGTCGGCCCCCTGCCGGCGCAGGGCATGCGCGACGACCGAGAGCGACTGGCCGTGCTCCTGCACCACGATGCGGACGCCGGAGAGGTCGCGGCCGCGCAGGTGGGCCAGCACGTCCTCGAAGCACTCCGACTCCGGAGTCCACAGCTCGCGCAGGCCACTGCGGCGCAGCGCGCCGACCGACTTGGGACCGCGGGCGAGGATCTCGGCCTTGGCCAGGTGGTCGATCAGCTCGGGCAGCAGGCCCCACGACTCGGCGGCCGAGAACCACGACTTGATGCCGATGCCGGTGGTGGCCACGAACAGGTCGACCGGCTCGGCGAGCACCGCGGCGGTGGCCGCGCGGAGGTCCTTCTCGTTGATCTCGTTGGGCTCCACCGACAACGCCGGAGCCCACTCCACGGTGGCCCCGCGGCGCTCGAGGAGGTTCGTCTGCTCGTCCACCTTGCGCGCCGCCGTGACACCGATGCGGTAGCCGCGCAGCGCCTCGGAAGGTACGTCGGGTGGGTCGAGCAGGGTTTCGGTCATGCTGCGTCCGGAGCCTTCCGGTGCCCGACGAGCACGACGCCCTCGACGACCTTCACGTCGTACACGGGGATGTGCACGGAGGTGTCGTCGAGGCACTCACCGGTGCGCAGGTTGAAGCCCTGCTTGTGCATCGGCGAAGCGACGAAGGGTACGTCGCCCCGGGTGCCGACGATGCCGCGCGCCAGCACCGACGCCTTGGCGAACGGGTCGTAGTTGCTGAGGGCGAACACCTCGTCCTCGTGGGTGCGGAAGATCGCGACCGCCTGACCGTGCACGAGAGCCGTGGCCCCGCGCTCGATCTCGAGCTCGACGACGCGGCAGACGGGCTGCCATTCCTCCTGCTGGCTCAGGCTCATGGGGCTCCTACCTGGATCGTGCTTCCGAGAGAAACCGGACCGTCGACCGCGGCCGGCTGGATCTGTCCACGCTCGTTGCTGGTGAACGTGATGTTGGGGTCCGGGACGCCGGGGGCGTTCACGAACGATGCGAAGCGGGCCAGCTTCTCGGGGTCGTCGAGGGTGGCCTTCCACTCGTCGAAGTAGGAGCCCACGTGGCGCGACATGTCGGCCTCGAGCTCGGCGCCGAGGCCGAGCACGTCGTCGACGACGACCGCCTTCACCCGCTCGAGGCCGCCGTCGAGCGAGTCCACCCAGGAGGCGGTGCGCTGGAGGCGGTCGGCGGTGCGGATGTAGTACATGAGGAAGCGGTCGAGGTAGCGGATCAGGGTCTCGGTGTCGAGGTCACCCGCCAGCAGCTGCGCGTGGGCCGGGTTGGCGCCACCGTTGCCGGCGACGTAGAGGTTCCAGCCCTTCTCGGTGGCGATCACGCCGAAGTCCTTGCCGCGGGCCTCCGCGCACTCACGCGCGCAGCCACTGACCCCGCCCTTGAGCTTGTGCGGGCTCCGCAGCCCCCGGTAGCGCAGCTCGAGGTCGATGGCCAGCTGCACGGAGTCCTGCACGCCGTACCGGCACCAGGTCGAGCCGACGCAGGACTTCACGGTGCGCAGCGACTTGCCGTAGGCGTGGCCGGACTCGAAGCCGGCGTCGACCAGCCGCTTCCAGATCGCGGGCAGCTCCTCCATCCGGGCGCCGAACAGGTCGATCCGCTGACCGCCGGTGATCTTGGTGTAGAGCCCGAAGTCGCGGGCCACCTCTCCGATCACGATCAGCTTCTCGGCCGAGATCTCACCGCCGGGGATGCGCGGCACGACCGAGTAGGTGCCGTTCTTCTGGATGTTGGCGAGGTAGGCGTCGTTGGTGTCCTGGAGCTCGCGGGTGTTGTCACCCAGGACGTGCATGTTGAACTGGCTGGCCAGGATCGACGCGATCGCGGGCTTGCAGATGTCGCAGCCGCGGCCGGTGCCGTGCGCCTCGACGATGTCGTCGAAGCGGCGGTAGCCGTGCACCAGGACCAGGTCGAAGAGCTCCTGGCGGGTGTGCGCGAAGTGCTCGCAGATGCCCTTGTTGACGACCTTGCCGGTCTTGGCGAAGTGGTCCTCGATCAGGGTCTTGACCAGCGGCACGCAGGAACCGCAGGTGGTGCCGGCCTTGGTGCACGCCTTGACCGCGGCCAGGTCCTCGCAGCCGCCTTCGGCGACCGAGTGCACGATGTCGCCCTTGCTGACGTTGTTGCACGAGCAGATCTGCGCCTCGGCGGGCATACCGAGTACGCCGGGTCCGCTGCCGCCGGTGCGGCTGGCCGGGAGGATCAGCTCCTCGGGGTTGGCCGGCAGCGGGATGCCGCTGGAGACCATCGGGCGAAGGATGCCGTACGCCGAGGCGTCGCCGACCAGGATGCCGCCGAGCAGCTGATACGAAGGAGTCGCATCCCCGGTGTCGATCTGAGTCACGACGAGCTTCTTGTAGACGCCGGCCACCGCGTCGGCGTACACCAGCTCGAGGGCGCCCTCGGTGGTCGCGAACGCGTCACCGAAGCTGGCCACGTCGACGCCGAGCAGCTTGAGCTTGGTGCTCATGTCGGCGCCGGTGAAGGTGCCGGGGCCTTCGAGCAGGGCGTCGGCAGCGACCTCGGCCATCTGGTAGCCGGGGGCGACCAGGCCGTACATCTTGCCGCCGGGAGCCGCGCACTCGCCGATCGCGAGGATCGAGGGGTCGGAGGTGCGCATCTGCTCGTCGACCAGGATGCCGCCGCGCTCGGCGACGTCGAGGCCGCAGTCGCGGGCCAGCTGGTCACGCGGCCGGATGCCGGCGCTGAACACCACGACCTGCGCCAGGATCGGCTCGCGGTCCTTCAGCGCCAGCCCGGTCACCTGATCGATGCCCATGACCTGCTCGGTCATCACACCGGTGTGCACCTTCACGCCGAGCTTGTCGATGTGGCGGACCAGCGAGGTGCCGGCCGCGTCGTCGAGCTGGACCGGCATCAGGCGCGGCGCCATCTCGACGACATGCGTCTCCAGGCCGAGCTGGACCAGGGCGTTCGCGGCCTCGAGGCCGAGCAGCCCGCCACCGATCACGATGCCAGAGGTGGCCGTGAGCGAGGCCTCGCGGATCGCCTCGAGGTCCTCGATGGTGCGGTAGACGAAGCAGCCGTCGAGGTCCTTGCCGGGCACCGGCGGCACGAACGGGGCGGCACCGGTGGCCAGCACCAGGTCGTCGTACGTCATGGTCCGGCCGTCGCTCAGCGAAACCGTCTTGGACGCGCGGTCGATGCCGGTCACCTGGGTGCCCAGGACCAGCTGCACGCGCGGGTCGTCGTACGCGCCCTCGGGGAGCAGCGAGAGCTCGTCGGCGCTCTCCGCGCTGAAGAACGAGGTGAGTGCGACGCGGTCGTACGCGGCCCGCGGCTCCTCACCGATCACGATGACGTCGTAGCGCTCGGTGATGCCGCGCTCGATGGCGGCCTGCACGAAACGGTGCCCGACCATGCCGTTGCCGGCGACGATCAGGGTCTTGCGGTGGTGCGCGGGAGTCATGGTGAGTCCTTTCGACGTCACCACGACGGTAGGTTCCCGACGTTGTCGGGATGGTTTCGCTTTGTTACGTGCGTGAAACGCTTGGCTCACGTGCCGACAGCAAGGCCTGCACGGAAGTGAGACACCCGCCACACCCCGTGGTGGCCCGCGTGGTGGCCCGAACCTCGTCGACCGAGCCGCAGGCGCGGATCCGGCCGGCACTTACACCGGCGCAGGCACAGACCTCCGCGTCGTCCGGAGTCTCCACCTCGGTCTCGGTGGGCTCGGGGAGCAGCAGTTCCCCCGGCTCCTGCTGGCCGAGCACGGTGCGCTTGTCGTAGAGCTGGGTGATCAGGCCGACCCTGGACAGGTCGCCGATCAGGGCCGCGGCCACGATCACGCCGTCCTTGACGACCAGTCGCCGGTGCGAGCCGATGATCGGGTTGGTGACCTCGACGATGTCGCCCTCGGCGTGCTCGGGGTCACCCAGCACGGCCACGTCGAGGCCGGTGGCGCGCAGGCGGGCCACGTTGCGGCTCCCGTCGTACGCAACGTCGTCGCCGGCCAGGTGGGCGGCGAGCAGGGTGGCCTGCTCCCAGGCCGGGGGCACGAAGCCCGTGGTGCGGGAGCGGTACTCGGCGCAGTCGCCGATGGCGTAGACGTCAGTGTCCGTGACCGACTGGAGGCTCTGGTTGACCACGACCCCGCGGCGCACCATCAGCTCGGCACGGCGAGCCAGGGCGGTGCTCGGGCGGCCACCGGCGGTGAGCACGACCAGGTCGGTGTCGAGGGTGAAGCCGTTGTCTAGCTTGAGGCCCTCGTCGGTCAGCTTCACCGCGCGGGCTCCGGTGTAGACCGAGGTGCCGAGGCGGGTCAGGTCGCGTTCGAGGACCTTGCTGGCCGTGCGGCCGACCTGCTGGTGCAGCAGGTGGTCGGCGCCCTCGACGATCTCGGTCGCGACGCCGCGCACGCTCAGGGCCCGGGCGACCTGCAGCCCCAGGAGGCCTCCGCCGACCACGACCGCCCGCGTCTTCTCGTTGGTCGAGGAGCGAAGCGTCTCGAGACCGTCGACGGCCGCCATCAGGTCATGGCAGTCCTGCAGGCTGCGGAAGGCGTGCACCTTCGGGTGCAGGTGCCCGTCGACCTGCACCAGGCCGCGGATCGGGGGCAGCGTCGGGATGCTGCCCGTGGCCAGCACCACCTTGTCGTAGGGGATCCGGTGGCCGTCGACGAGCATCACCTCGCGACGCTCGCGGTCCAGCTCCAGGACTCGGCTGCCGAGGCGGAGGTCGACCCCGTGGGCGTCGTACCAGCTGGCTGCCTTCAACGTCAGCGCGCTGACTGGGTGGGTGCCCTCGAGGACCGCGCTGAGCAGGATCCGGTTGTAGGCAGGGGTTCGTTCGTCCCCCAGGATGGTGACGTCCATGGTCGACGTCGTCTCTCGCCGGACGAGTTCTTCGACGAGCCGGGTGGCGGCCATCCCGTTGCCGATGATCACCAGCTTCATGCGGACACCCTCGCTGCACACACCTTGAACTCCGGCATCCGGCTCGCCGGGTCGAGCGCGTCGTTGGTCAACCGGTTGGCGCCGACCCAGTGGAACGGCACGAAGACGGTGTCGGGGCGGATCGTCGCGACCACCCGGGCCGGCGCGGTCAGCTCGCCGCGACGGGTCGTGACCGTCATCGGCTCTCCGTCGGCCACGCCGATCCGGCCGGCCAGCATCGGGTGCAGCTCCACGAAGATCCCGTCGTCGGTGAGCTCACGCAGGCGGCGCGTCTGCGCTCCGGACTGGTACTGCGCGAGCACCCGTCCGGTCGTCAGGTGCACCGGATAGTCGTCGTCGGGCTGCTCGGCGGCTCCGCGGTGCTCGACCACGAGACAGTTGGCGCGGCCGTCGGGAGTGGCGAACGACTCGGTGAACATCCGCGGCGTGCCCCAGAAGATGCCGTGCTCGTCACGGATCCGGTCATAGGTCATGTCGCTGTAGTCGGACTTCCCGCCCTTGCTGGCCCGGCCGAGCTCGGCGAAGACGGCCTCGGGGTCGGTCTCGAAGACCACGTTCTCGTTGGTTGAGGAGGGCGAGGAGCGAGCCCGTCTCGAAACCAACCGCGCGGCCAGCTCCGAGATCACCTCGAGGTCGCTGCGCACACCGGCTGGCGGCGAGATCGCGCGCTGCCGGAGGATCACCCGGCCCTCGAGGTTGGTCATGGTGCCGGTCTCCTCGGCCCACTGGGTCACCGGGAGGACGACGTCGGCGCGGGCTGCGGTCTCGCTCAGCACGAAGTCCGCGACCACGAGCAGGTCGAGCGCTTCGAGGTGCTCGGCGACGCGGTCCACGTTGGGGGCGCTCACGATGATGTTGGAGCCGAAGACCAGCATCGCCTTGGGCCCGCCGTCGGTGCCGAGCGCCATCAGCAGCTCGTACGCCGACCGCCCCTTGCCGGGGATGCTGTCGGGCTCGACGCCCCAGACCTGCGCGACGTGCTCGCGGGCCGCCGGGTCGTCGATCATCCGGTAGCCGGGCAGCTGGTCGGACTTCTGGCCGTGCTCGCGTCCGCCCTGGCCGTTGCCCTGGCCGGTCAGGCAGCCATAGCCGCTCGCGGGCTTGCCAGGCATCCCCAGCGCCAGGGCCAGGTTGATCCAGGCGAGCACCGTGTCGGAGCCGGTGGCGTGCTGCTCGGCCCCGCGGGCGGTCAGGATCATCACCTTCCCGCTCGTGCCCAGGAGCAGCGCGAGCTCCTGCAGCTGCGAGGCGGGCACCCCGGTCACGCGCTCGACCCGTTCGGGCCACCAGGCCGCCACCGACCGTCGTACGTCCTCGAAACCGGAGGTGCGCTGCTTGATGTAGTCCTCGTCCACGTGACCGTTGGCGATGACCAGGTGCAGGAGTCCCAGCGCGAGGGCGAGGTCGGTGCCGGGGACCGGTTGCACGAAGGTGTCGGCACGATCAGCCGTGGCGGTGTGGCGGGGGTCGATGACCACGACGTGGCCGCCGTTCTCCCGCAGCCTGGTCAGGTGCCGGGCGGCGGGCGGCGCGGTCTCGGCGAGGTTGGAGCCGACCAGCACGAGTACGTCGGTCCGCTCGACGTCGGCGAGCGGGAA
>Ga0070698_100009055_pt1 | contig 10701 bp, 10 predicted proteins | sample KBSK1502metaG_FD_65477 | JGI IMG/M metagenome (GOLD analysis project Ga0070698, IMG submission 65477) | Corn, switchgrass and miscanthus rhizosphere microbial communities from Kellogg Biological Station, Michigan, USA - KBS K1-50-2 metaG | ecosystem: Host-associated > Plants > Roots >... | reverse complement strand
TCTGAAATAGGCCAATGCAATATATTTTGGCGGAGAAAAAATATATCTTATGATCTTAGGTTTTATACTTAGAATTATCAATTGCTGCGGTTGATCATTTACATAATAATCAAAGCTATTGATCCATGTAACTTTTGTGTCCTGCATTTTTCTGATCAAATAATAAACGCCGGCTGTATCGTAATGATATTTTAGTAATGTATCAGCCAGTCGTTGTTCATTAACATTAAACTCATAGATCCTTGTCAGGGTATCTGTGATCATCTCAAGAGAAACAATGTGGAATTTTTTATCAGTAAAGGCAAGACTAAACTGGTTTGCAGGGTTTAGTATTTCATAATGGCTTTCAATATCATTTAGATTTTCCTTCTGCTCCTCGTAGATATTGGTTGAAATGATCCTGGTGCTGCAGGAAGCAGCAAATAATGAACAATTAATTAAAATAATAGGGAGGTAGCGGATCATTTATCAATGGTTATAATTCCAAAAATTATTTTTTTCAGCGTACCGGGCGAGATCTGCATTTGCGTTTCACCGCCATAATCCCAATAACGAAGTGTTATCATATTATTTTCTTTGCTTATTTGCCGGAGGATTATAAAATGTGTAGGGATTGAGAATTTTATTTTATCATGATTCTTTTTATGAATGATGCGATTGTTGATATACAAACTAACGATATTGCTGTTGATCCTTTTTTCTAAATAACCATATACGTCTTTTACCCAGGGTTTGATGAGGTCACTGCCAACAGCTTTTACATGAGTGCCGCACAATTTGCTAACCATACGATCGAACTTGGCTAAATTGGTGGCGGCCCAAAAAGTATTTTCGTCTCCGTCATTAAATTTTTTATCAAAGAAATTAAGATAACCCTTGAATTTATCTGCCAATACAAGAAACCACATTTGTTCTGCATGTCTTATATCAAGCACTCCTTTAAATTTTAACATACCGGCTGCTTTCATTACGGCTTTCGAAGGTTTGAAGTGATTCTTATTAAAAGTTGCTTCGCCTTTATCGTATAATTCATTCATAAATTTTACATAGCCCAGCGGATCTCTCTCCATTATTAAATAAGAGAGCGCCCCGTAAGCGCAAAAGTTTGTACTGCGTCCCGGGTAAAAACTCATTGGTTTTTCAAGATTCAGCTTAAGATTATCATAAAAAAGTTTTGGTTTTACATTTGGCCATAGTGTGTTTTCCTTAGTTTGATCTAGCTGATCAATAAATTCTAACGCTTCTTGTTTAGTAGAACTTTTTTCAGAACGAAAATCACTTGCAATGGTTTTTTGCTTTGATAATATGAGTAAAAGGGAGAGATATATGATAGACTTGTAAAGCAGATGCAGCTTTTTTATTTAATTATACAAATATCAGACACTTTGCATGATCAAAATACTAAGAGCTGTTGATAATGCAAAAGTAAAACTCCGAATCAATGGTCGCTTTTGCCTGGTATAAAATGATTGCCAAAGTGATTCGGACTTTATAAAAATCGAATGTAATTTTAGGGTATGCTAAATCAGGGAAAGTATATTATTGGGGCTTTTTTGATTTTTGCGATTGTTTCTGCGGGAGTTTATTTTGTTACAGGGCTTGTTTCAAAAGATAGACTCGGCTGTGGCACTGTGGATGATAATAAATTTATAAACCAGGATACAGGCAGGAAATATGCAGACGGCAAAATCTTATTTCAGAACAAATGTGCAGCCTGTCACGCAGTGCTTATCGACATTACTGGTCCTGCATTGGCCGGTGTTACAGAAAGGGGTCCATGGACTAATAGAAAAAATATTTATGATTTTTTAAAAAATCCGATGAAATTTCGGCCATCTGATAAATACATGCAGGAGTTAAGGAAAAAATATCCGGTTGCGCACCCGATTTTTTTAATGGATGATAAGGGCGTTGATGCAATTCTACGCTACATCGATCTTTGGAACAAATGAAAAGAATTACAATTTCAAAAAACAATTACCTCACTTCCTGCATCTCCACTAATCTTCTATAAAAACCATTTTGAGAAAGCAATTGATCATGCGTTCCCCGTTCCACTATTTTTCCTTTTTGCAAAACAATTATTTCATCCGCATGCCGGATGGTGCTGAGACGGTGGGCAATAACAATGCTTGTCCTGTTTTGCATCATATTGTTTATAGCATCCTGCACTAATCTTTCACTTTCTGTATCGAGAGAAGATGTTGCTTCGTCCAGAATAAGTATCGGCGGATTTTTAATAACGGCTCGTGCAATCGTTAACCGCTGTCTTTCACCCCCGCTAAGTTTGCTGCCGCGGTCGCCAATATTTGTTTCATAGCCAAGTTCCTTGTGCATAATAAAATCATGCGCATTGGCAACCTTAGCTGCCTGCATGATCTCGTCATCACTGGCAGTTTGTTTTCCTAATCTTATATTGTTTGCAATTGTATCATTAAAAAGAATCGGTTCTTGTGTTACGATGCTCATTAAACTTCTAACAGCGTGTAGTGAATAATCTTTGATATTTATTCCATCAATTAACACTTCACCACCGGTTACATCATGAAATCTTGGAACAAGATCAGCCAACGTTGATTTACCGGCGCCTGATGAACCAACCAATGCGATCGTTTTTCCTTTTTCAATTGTAAGATTGATAGTATCAAGGATCACCGCATCCTCATAAGCAAACCTTACATTTCTGAATTCAATTTTACTATTGAATGATTGAAGCTGTTTGCCATTTACGTTGTCATCAACTGTTATGGGCGTTTTCAATACCTCTTCAATTCTTGCAATAGCAGCGCTTCCTTTTTGCATGTTGCTGAAAGAAGTGGAAAGCGTTTTTGCCGGATTGATAATATTATAAAACAAAGCGAGATATGCAAGAAAAACCGAGGGCTCCAGTAATTCTTTTTTCAATACTAATTGTCCGCCGAACCAAAGTATACCGCAAAAGATAGCCACTCCCATAAACTCAGATAAAGGTGAAGCAAGATCTCTTCGATAGCCAATATGATTTTTTGCATTCAATAATTCTGAGTTGATAGAAAAGAAACGGCTCTTTAATAAATTCTCAATATTGAAAGCTTTAATAACCCGCAAACCGCTCAGGGTTTCATCCAATGCTGAAACAGATTCGCCATGTTTTACTGCTACTTCGCTGGATTGTTTTTTCAACGAACGGGTAATACGTCCCAGTACAAAACCAATGATAGGTATAGAGAGTATAATAAAAAAAGTAAGCTGCGGGCTGATATAAAAAAGTACTGCAAAATTGATAATGATTGTTAGCGGGTCTCTCACCCAACCTTCTAATGTACTTACGACAGAGCCTTCCACTTCATTTACATCATTCGTGATACGGCTGATCAAATCACCTTTTCTTTTTTCTGTAAAATACCCAATGGGCAAATGAAGTATTTTATTATATAATTCCAGGCGCAGGCTATTGACAACTTTATTTTTTAAAGGGTTAAGAATATAATAAGACAAGTACAGAAAAAGATTTTTTAATAAAATAGAAACGATAATGACGATACATATCAAGCCTAAAATTCCAAGAGGGCCGCTAAAAATTCCAGTTGAATCCCGTTGTTGCATTATCAGCTCTTTGAAAGAATGGATGAGGGGATTGTCACTCTGAGCCTGTATGGCTGTGTTATCCTGTTTAAAAATGAGATCAAAGAAAGGAGCTAACATGCCAAGTGAAACAACAGAAAAAATGACAGAAAGAATGATAAAAAGAAAATAAAGAAGAATTTGTCCTTTATACTGCCCCAGGTATTTAAAAATCCGTGAATATTTTTTCATTGTATAATAACTACTCCAAAGAAGCAGCAAAAGTAGCTAATTTTACCCCGAACTAAAGAAGGAGGTCGTATGGAAGAAGGTAAAAGACAAAAACAAATTGCAGGGTTATTGAATGAAGAAATAAATACCATTTTTCAAAAACTTGGATTAAGTATGATCGATGGTGGCTTGGTTTCTATTTCATCGGTAAAAATTACGCCCGACCTGCTGGAGGCAAGGATCTATTTAAGTTTTTTCCAGGTAAAAGATGTGAAAGCGGCTTTGAAAAAAATTGAAGATCGCCATCATGAAATAAAAAAAGAGCTGGCTGCAAAAGTGCGGCATCAGTTGCGTAATATACCTGTATTAAAATTTTACCAGGATGATACACTGGATCATGTTTTTAAAATGGAAGAATTATTTAAGAAGATAAGTGAAGAGAAGAAAGATGATAGTGAATAGAGGATAGATGATAGTTGTTCTGAACGATGAATGGAGCGTCGCAAGGAGCGATCAATAGAATTCCAAAGCCGGTACATTAAACTTTTAAACCCTTAAACTTTTTGAACTTTTTATTCGCCTGGCGTTATTTCAAAGCAAAAAAATCTACCAATGCTATTAATATCATTGCATGGATCAGTATTGCTGCGATGACCTTTGGTACGGCTGCACTGATCCTTGTACTGAGTGTATTCAATGGCTTTGAAGGAATGGTAAAATCATTGTACACTACTTTTTATACTGACCTGAAAGTTTTTCCATCACAAGGCAAGGTGCTGGCTTTAACGCCAGAACAATTAAAAAAAATTCGCGGAGTCGCAGGTATTAAGAATATTTCATTGGTCGCAGAAGAAAAAGGATTACTTCAAAATTCAGGATTTGGCCGCGACAGTTCCGAATATAATTTCCAACGTGCAGTAACTATAAAAGGTGTTGATGAGAATTTTAAAGATGTATCAGGTGTGCCGGACAATGTCGCGAAGATGGGAAGAGGAGAATTCAGTACCGGCAATGATGAAACGCCTTATATGATACTTGGAGTTGGCGTAGAAGATGCACTGCATGTGGAAGCCGAAAAAAATATATCGCCATTAAAAGCTTACTTGCCAAAAAGAGATTCATCAATAGTGATTGATCCGCTTAAAAATGTTAGTGTTGGCTTTGTAAATACATCGGGAGTTTTTGTTATTCAGCAGGAATTTGATTTTAATTATGCGATCACTAATCTTGAATTTGTAAAAAAATTATTGGGTTATAAAGCAAATGAATATACAAGTGTTGAAATAGCAATTAATAAAGAAAGCGATCCGGATGATATAAAAGAGAGGCTGCAGCAAGAGTTGGGAAAGAATTATTTGGTGCAGACAAGATATGAACAGAACCGCGGATTATATTCAATAATGACAGCAGAAAAATGGGTAGTGTACGCCGTGCTTGTGCTGATCATGTGTATATTTTCGTTTACTATTGTCAGTTCCCTTACTATGCTTGTTTTGGAAAAGCAAAAAGACATCGCTATACTTCATGCACTTGGTGGCAATACTAATTTTATTCAAAGAATATTTTTGAGTGAAGGATTATTGATCGGAATTTTCGGCGGCATTGCAGGTATTATTCTTTCTTTGGTCATCGCATGGTTGCAAGTAAATTATAAACTGATCCCGCTGGAAGGAGGATCGTTTTTAATAGATTATTATCCCATAAAATTAAATTGGACTGACTTTTTATTAGTTGCAACCACAGTTTTATTTATTGCATTGCTTGCTTCATGGATACCAGCGAGGAAGGCGGCAAAGCAGGAGTTTTCCCTAAGATCGGAGTAAACCCCCTGTCCCCCTAAAGGGGAGACTTAGGACGAACAGTTTTCAATTGCCAGAATCATTCTTATAACTGAAACCTTTTAAGCAAATGAGAGGTGAAAATTTCCGTTAGAAAATTTTTGGGATTCGTTTTAAAATTAAATCTGTAAAAATTGACTATTTTAATCTAAGTCTCCCCTTTAGGGGGATAGGGGGTTAATAATCTCCCAATGTTTCCGGCAACTGCGCCAATGCTTTTGCAAGCTGCTCATCATTTGGCGCCACGCCATGCCAGTTATGATCGTTCTCCATAAAATCAACTCCTTTGCTCATCACGGTATGCATCATAATTGCGATCGGTTTCCCTTTTCCAACTAATGTTTTTGCTTTTTCAAGTGTGGAAACAACTTCGTCCATATTATTGCCGTTCATTTCAAGAGTTGTCCAGCCAAACACTTCAAACTTTTGTTTGATATTTCCAAGAGCCATTACTTTATCAGTCGGTCCGTCTATCTGCTGACCGTTCCAATCTATAGTTGAAATGAGATTATCAACTTTATGATGATGTGCAAACATGATCGCTTCCCAAACCTGGCCTTCATCCAACTCGCCATCCCCATGCAATGAATAAACGATCGTATTTTCCTGATTTAATTTTTTTGTAAGCGCAGCGCCAATGGCTACACTCATGCCCTGGCCCAGGGATCCCGAAGCGATTCTTATTCCCGGCAAATGTTCATGCGTAGCAGGATGACCTTGTAGTCTCGAATTGATTTTTCTGAAAGTTGCCAATTCGGTTTTATCAAAATAACCACTGCGTGCAAGGGTGCTATAATAAACAGGAGAAATGTGTCCATTTGAAAGTAGAAAAATATCCTCACCTTTTCCATCCATAGTAAAATTCCTGTTATGCTTCATCACTTTAAAAAATAAAGCAGTAAAATAATCTGCACAACCTAATGAGCCTCCGGGATGGCCGCTATTAGCGCCATGAACCATTCTTAAAATATCTCTGCGTATCTGTGTTGCAGTATTTTTTAAATCATTCATAATAAAATAGTAGAGCTTATTAAACTTATTTGTAATCCGTGCATCCAACGCCCTTTAACAGGCCTAAAAAAATCCGGACAAAAGTGCAATCTTTTTCAATATAAAACCCAAAACCACAATTTAATTTAAAATGAGATGATGGTTAATATGAAAAACCCGGCCTGAAGATTGCCAACAAAAAAATGACTTTAAAATTGAAACATTGAAGATTCAGACTATTTTTGCAGACAAATCCGGAACTAATACAACCAAACACTATCCGACAACCTAATAACTGTTCTTATGAGCACCTTTTTGATATCTTATTTGTTTATTGCTACAGCTTTATCACTCGCAATTAATTACCTGCTCCTTAAATTCTCATTTAACCTTGGTTCACGAGATAATCTTACTTTTAAACAAGTTCGCTGGACGGCGCATGTAAAACCTTCTATCGGTGGTATTTCGTTCTTCATCATTTTCCTGCTTTCATGGGGTATCTATGGTTTTATTTCCCAGGAAAAGGGTATCGTACCTGACAAACAAATCATTGGGATCGTGGCCGCCACCAGCCTTGGTTTCCTGGCCGGACTTTATGATGATGCCTTTAATACCAACCCTTTACTAAAATTTGCACTTCAGCTTAGTTGCGGTATCATACTCATCAGCTTTAATGTAAAGATCAATATCTCAAATATCGAGTTTTTCAATATCCTTTTTACGCTGGTGTGGGTAGTAGGTTTGATGAACTCAATAAACATGCTCGATAATATGGACGGTGTGACCGGTTCGATTTCTGCCTTTATTATTGCTGGTTTAATAGTCATATTGGCAATTACGGGTCATGCAGCGTTTGAATTTTACATGTTAATTCTTATCGGTGTATTGGGTGCATTGATCGGTTTTTTAAGATTTAACTGGAGCCCCTCAAAGATATTTATGGGAGACACTGGCAGTCAGTTTCTCGGTGTTTTTCTTGCTTCCACAAGCATTCTTTTTCTATGGCAGTTTAATGACGGTAACCAGGGTCTGTTCCAGGTAAAGCCGTTTGTTCTTCCTGCTTTATTTTTTATAATTCCTATTATCGATACTACCACGGTAACTGTCAGAAGACTGTTACGTGGGCAATCGCCTTTTGTTGGGGGTAAAGATCATATTACACATCACTTTGCATATCTAGGTTTAAAAGAAAAAAATATTGTCCTTTTACTTTTAGCAACTACGCTTTTCTCTTTTCCCATTGCAATAATGCTCGTTACAAATCCTGTGGCGTGGAATTTCTATGTTTCTTTTGGGATGCTGGGTTATGTGGTGACCTTGTTTTTTGTATTCCAGTATTTTTATAAAAAAGGTGAAATGGAACAGAAAAAGAAACGCCACGAACAAAGGCCTATTCCAAAGATCACCAAGGAATCATTGGCAGCTTTCAATGAGAAGATGCAGGTCAATAATTGATCCCATTGTTCCCGAATTATTTGTGCTTCACAAATGATGCTGTTTTATTAGTTTTGCTATCCGCAAAACAAAAATTATATGAATCCAGATGATATAAAATCCATTCAACAGCACGCAGAAGACCTGATGAAGAAAGCTATTGACCACCTGGAAGTGGAATTAGTAAAGATCCGTGCAGGAAAAGCAAACCCTCAAATGGTTGATGGAATTACGGTTGATTATTATGGATCACCAATGCCACTGAACCAGGTATCAAATGTTAGCGTAATGGATGCTCGTACGCTTTCAATACAACCCTGGGAAAAGAATATGCTGCAACCGATCGAAAAAGCAATTATTGCTGCTAACATTGGCATTCATCCTCAAAACGATGGCAACATTATCCGCCTGTTTTTACCACCACTTACGGAAGAAAGAAGAAAAGACCTGGTAAAAAAATGTCATAGTGAAGGTGAGCATTCAAAAGTAGCGATCCGGAATATCCGCAGAGATGCAATTGAGCATATTAAAAGACTCCAAAAGAATGGCTTGAGCGAAGATGCTACAAAGGATGCTGAAGGAATCGTTCAGGCACTTACAGATAAATTTATTGCTGCCGTTGACAAACATCTTTCTTTAAAAGAAAAAGAAATAATGGTAGTATAGTCGTTATTTTCCGGCGGGATAATAATTAACCTTTATTTTCAAATTCAAACTCCGGGCTGGTAACTATTTCTTTTTTGCGAGACATATTTGCAAGATAGACGCCGCATAAAATAATTCCGAGACCAGCGACCTGCAGCAGCGTTATGTTTTCGCCAAAAATAAACCCCCATGTTAGGGCTACAAATGGAATTCCATAAGTAACAAGCGAGGCAAATAACCCACCGGCTTTTTTTACCAATACATAAAACAATGCGGTGGCAATAGCAGTTCCGGCAACACCCAGCATTACAGAATTTAGAACAGCCAGTAAAGTAGCATCATCATCAAATGGTAATTGTAAAAAGTTTTGCTGCCATAAAACAATCCCTGTAGGAATGATCATAAAAGCGATCGACACAACAGCAAGATGAACGGGATTGATATCTTTAAGATAGTAACCGACAATATTGATATTGAATCCATATAGAATGGTTGCAAGCAAAATCCAAAGGGTGTATTCAACATTTTCAAAACTGATACCTTTTTTTGCAGCAATAGTCAACAAGGTTAAACCAGCAAAGCCAATGATGACTCCAATAATTTTTCTTTTTTCAATTTTTGATCTGAAAAAAAGAACACCGGTAACAACCACGCAGATCGGCGTTAATGAATTAAGAATACCTGCCAGGCTACTATCAATATTTTTTGCAATAGCCCCGGCAAAAAGATAAGCAGGCAGGAGGTTGCCGCATATCGCCGACAAAATAACCAGCGGTATTTTTTTGGATGGAATTTTAAAGAAATGAAAAAAAGCAAATGGCAACATAACTACACCGGCCGAAAAGATCCTGAGTGAGGCGATCTGCGCCCAGGTCAACTCATCTTTGCTGGCCTTCATCAGGATAAAAGAGCTGCCCCAAATAATGCATAGTAAAACAAATATTACCCAGCTTACGAGCCTGTCATTTTTCATAATAATGATGTGCAAAGGTCAGTAATCAGTATCAGAACAAAGCATTTTTTTTATATTGTGTATCATTCAAATTACTGTTATGGGAAAAGGTTTATTGAAAAATACCAGTACAAAAGCACCAAAGGATCTTGATAAAGACACAACAAAGAAGAAAACAAAAGAAATACTGAACAAATTAGATGACCTGCAGAACCTGTTGTTTGCAGAAGGAAAGCATTCAGTGCTTGTAGTATTACAGGGAATGGATGCAAGCGGAAAAGATGGAGTAATAAGAAATGTTTTAGGTGTATTAAATCCGCAGGGTGTAATGGTAAAATCTTTTAAAGCTCCCACAGCAGAAGAATTGTCTCATGATTTTCTTTGGCGTGTACATCATGCCACACCGGCAAAAGGAGTGATCCAGATCTTCAACCGAAGTCATTACGAGGATATTCTTATCACTCGTGTGCACGGCTGGTGTGATGATGAAACAGCAAAAAAAAGAATGAATGCCATCAATGATTTTGAAAAGTTATTGGAGGAACATAATACACATATTCTTAAGTTTTATCTTCATATATCGCCGGAAGAACAGCATGAACGACTGATGGAACGAATGAAGGACCCGGGTAAAATGTGGAAGTATAATGAAAAAGATTTTGAAGAAGCAAAATTTTGGGATAATTATGAGAAGATGTATGAAGATTGTTTTGAACATTGTAACAAAGTACCATGGACAATAGTTCCTGCTGATCAGAACTGGTATAAAGAATTTATAATTGCCTCAGCTTTATATGAACTTTTGAAAGATCTTGATATGAAATTTCCTGGCCTAAAAAAGTGATACAGAGAGATAAAAGATTAATTTACTTTTCAAATTCAATTTCTTCACATTTAAACCAATTTTTATGGGAATGCTAAAAGAATTCAAAGAGTTTGCCATGAAAGGCAACCTGGTTGATATTGCAGTTGCCTTTGTAATGGGTGCAGCTTTTTCAAGAGTAGTTACTGCTTTTACAGGAGGGCTGGTAGCTCCATTAGTTGGGATGCTTACCGGTAAGGATCTTT
>Ga0070698_100009054_pt1 | contig 10703 bp, 9 predicted proteins | sample KBSK1502metaG_FD_65477 | JGI IMG/M metagenome (GOLD analysis project Ga0070698, IMG submission 65477) | Corn, switchgrass and miscanthus rhizosphere microbial communities from Kellogg Biological Station, Michigan, USA - KBS K1-50-2 metaG | ecosystem: Host-associated > Plants > Roots >... | reverse complement strand
GCGGTCACAGGTCCTTCTTGGCCAGGGCCACGGCACCCACGAGAGCGGCCAGGATGAGGATGGACGTGGCCTCGAAGACGTAGAGGTACTGGGGCGAGAACAGCAGCTGCGCCACCTGCGTCGCGGAGGCGGAGAAGCCGCCCACTGCCGGCCGCTCCGCGCGGACGAGCACGGCGCCGACCTCCCCCGCCAGCAGCGCGCCCAAGGCGAGGGCGACGAGCTTGAAGACGGGGCTCTCCCTCTCCGGCCGCTCCTCCCGCTTCACCGCCAGCAGCATCAGCACGAAGAGGAAGAGCACCATGATGGCGCCGGCATAGACCACGATCTGGAGCACCGCGATGAAGGGCGAGCCCAGCAGGCCGAAGACACCCGCGAGCGAGACGAGCGTCACGATGAGCGCGAACGCGCTGTAGGTCGGGTTGCGCTGGCCGACCACCACGATGGCCCCGCCGAGGGCGAAGCCTCCGAACACATAAAAGATGATGGCGTGGAAGAGCGCGAGGCTCATGCGTGGCGCCACACGATGAGCGCTGCGGCCAAGAAGATCCAGAGCGTGGCCAGCGGCACCAGCACTTTCCAGCCGAAGTGCATGAGCTGGTCGTAGCGGAAGCGTGGCACGGTCCCCCGCAGCCAGATGAAGAAGAACAGGAAGGCGAGCGTCTTGCCCACGAACCACAGCGGCGAGTCCGGCACGCCGGGGAGGCCGAAGTGCCAGCCGCCCAGGAACAGGTTCGCGGCCACCGCGGAGGCCGTGATCATGTTGATGTACTCCGCCATCTGCAGGAGCGCGAAGCGCATCGACGAGTACTCGGTGTGGAAGCCGGCCACCAGCTCCGTCTCCGCCTCCGGCAGGTCGAAGGGCGTGCGGTTCACCTCCGCCGTGGAGGCCACCAGGAAGACCAGGAAGGCCGGGAGCTGGCGCACGGCGTTCCAGTGCCAGAAGAGGCCAGCCTGCGAGTCCACGATGTCGCGGATGCGGAACGATCCCGCCACCATGATCAGCGTCACGAAGCTGAGCCCCAGCGCCAGCTCGTACGAGAACATCTGCGCCGAGGAGCGCAGGCCGCCGATCAGCGTGTACTTGTTGTTGGCGGCCCAGCCCGCCATCACGATGCCGTAGACGCCCAGCGAGGAGACGGCGAAGAGGAACAGGATGCCCACGTCGAGGTCGGAGATCTGCAGCAGGATGGGCCGGCCGCCGATGGTCACGGTGCCGCCGTAGGGCACCACGGCCACGGCCAGGAAGGCCGTCACCACGGAGAGCGCGGGCGCGGCCACGAACAGCCAGCGGTTGGCGCCTTCCGGCGTGACCTCTTCCTTGAAGAAGAGCTTGATGCCGTCGGCCACGGGCTGGAGGAGGCCGAAGGGCCCGGTCCGGTTGGGGCCCAGCCGGAACTGCATGAAGGCCAGCAGCCGGCGCTCCACGTAGGTCATGCCCGAGAACACGCTCATCAGGATGCCGAACAGCACCACCACCTTGATGGCGCTGATGGCCACTTCCTGCTGGATGGGCGTGCCCGGCAGGCTCATGTGGCGGCCGCCGCCGGCTGGCGCGCGCTCAGCTTGGCCTTCGCCTCCTCGAACGTCGTGGCCACGCGGCGCCAGCAGCCCTTCTCGCGCACGTGGTACTCATACTCGTCGCGGAACTTGCTGAGCGTGGACAAGGGCGGCGTGGCCGCGGCGTCGCCGAACGCGCACACCGTCTTGCCCATGATGGAGTCGCAGACGTTCGAGAGGATCTCGAGGTCGCGCTCGACGCCCTTCCCCTCCTCGATCTTGTCCAGCAGGCGCAGCAGCCAGCCCGTCCCCTCGCGGCAGGGCGAGCACTTGCCGCAGGACTCGTGCTTGTAGAAGTAGGCCAGCTTGCGCGCCACCCACACCATGCACGCGGAATCGTCGATCACGATGGTGCCCGCGGAGCCGAGCATCGATCCCGCCTTCAGGACGGAGTCGAAGTCCAGGGGCACGTCGAGCTGGTCGGGCGTGAACACGGGCGTGGACGAGCCGCCCGGGATCACGCAGCGCAGCGTGCGCCCCTCGCGCAGGCCCTGGCCGAAGCGCTGGTCGAAGACGAGGTCGCGCAGCGTGATCTTCCCCGACGGCGTCTCGAACACGCCCGGCCGCTTCACGTGGCCGCTCACGCAGTACAGCTTGGGCCCGCCGTTCTTCTCGACCCCGTAAGACGCGAACCACTCCGCGCCGCGGTCCAGGATGAGCGGCACGCAGCAGATCGTCTCCACGTTGTTGACCGCGGTCGGGCAGTTGTAGAGGCCGGACACGGCCGGGAAGGGCGGCTTCACGCGCGGTTGGCCACGCTTGCCTTCCAGGCTTTCCAAGAGGGCCGTCTCCTCGCCGCATTCGTACGAGCCGGCGCCGCTGTGCACGTAGACGTCGAGGTCGAGGCCGAGGCCGAGGATGTTCTTGCCCAGGTAGCCGGCCGCGTAGGCCTCCTCGATGGCCTTCTCGACCGTGGCCTTGGCCTGGTGGAACTCGCCGCGGATGTAGATGTAGCAGGTCTTGCAGTGGATGGCGTATGACGAAACGATGCAGCCCTCGAGGAGCGAGTGCGGGTCCCTCTCCAGGATCAGGCGGTCCTTGTACGTCCCCGGCTCACCCTCGTCGGCGTTGATGCAGAGGTAGCGCGGCTTGTCGTTCTTGGCGAGGAAGCTCCACTTCATCCCCGCCGGGAAGCCGGCTCCGCCGCGGCCGCGCAGGTTCGCCTTCTTGACCGCCTCCGTGATCGCGTCCGGCTTCCACTGCAGGAAGTCCTTCAGCTTCGCGTAGCCGCCGCCCTGTCTATACGTTTGGATGGATGCCGAGTCGGTCTTGAAGACATTTTTCAACAAGATCGTCTCGCCCTGGCTCTTCGGCCAGGGGAACGGCCGGTAGTTCAGGTCGCCGGACAGGACCTTCTCGATGTCGTCCGTCTTCGCGTTCTCGACCCAGCGCCCGTCCACCTGCATGCACACCGCGCCGCCGCAGCCGGCCAGGCACTCCCCGCGGTGCACCGTCCACTCGCCGTCGGCGCTCGTCTCGCCCTCGCGGATGCCGAGGCGGTCGCAGAGCTTCGCGATCAGCTCGTCCGCGCCGTTGAGCGCGCAGGAGATGTTCGTGCAGACCTCGATGTGCCGCCGCCCCTCCGGACGGAAGCGGTACATCGTGTAGAAGCTCGCCGTGTCGTGCACCTGCGCGGGGCTCAGGTCCAGAAGCGACGCCAGGTAGTCGATCGCCTCCGTGGTGATGTAGCCCTCCTGCTCCTGGACCAGGTGCAGGGCGGGCAGCAGCGCGGAGCGCTTGACCGGATAGCGCGCGAGGATGCGGTCGAACGTCTTCTTGTTCTCGGGGGTGAATTGCACTGATTACCAGTCGAGAGCGCCCACCTTCCAGGCGTACACGAACCCGCCGCCCAGGAGGAAGACGAACACGGCCATCTCGACCAGTCCGAACACGCCGAGCTGCCGGAAGATGAGGGCCCAGGGATAGAGGAAGGCGGCGTCGACGTCGAAGAGGATGAACAGCATGCAGACGAGGTAGAACTTGATGGGGAACCGCTCGCGCGCGGTGCCGATGGCGGGGACGCCGCACTCGTAGACCGCGCTCTTGAGCGGGTTCGGCCGCGGCCGCCCGAGGAGGTTCGACACCACGAGCGTGAAGACCGCAAAGGAGACGGCGACGACGCCGAGGATCAGGATCGGCACGTACGAAGGCATGATCTCTCACGCCGCTCCCGGGTGTGGGGAGCGCTCCAAGCCAAACGGCAAGAACGTCTTGACGTTGGACAGACGAACCCGGCGACTATAGCTTCGAGCGAAACGGGGTGTCAAGAATTCGGACGCGGATCGCGATGCGCGGGCCGCGCGCCGCTTTAGGATCTTAGACGTCTCACCGGGCGCGACATCTGGAGGTGGCGATGCGGAGCGGGTCTTGGTCGGGCGCGGCGGCCATCGCCGCCCTCGCCCTGCTGCCCGGCGTCGCGGGAGCGCAGACCACGGACCTCGTCTTCGGCGGCTGGAGCTGGCGCACGCACGACCCCAGCTCGCGTCCGGCCGGCTTCGCCGGCGCCTACGTCGCGGTCGCGGACAGCGTGCGCACCGTCTCCGTGAACCCCGCCGGCTTGGCGCTGATCCCCAAGGCGGAGCTGGCCGCGGGCACCGCCTCGCGCTGGGGGGGCATCGGCTACAGCCTGCGCCACCTCACCGCGGCGCCCGCGCCTGCGGCCACTCCCCCGCCGCCCGGCCGTCCGACCAAGCCCGCCCAGCCCGTGCCGTGCTCACCCGCACGACAGAGCCGACCCTGGGCGGCGGCGCTGTTCGTCGAGCAGGCGGTGGCCCAGGACAACCAGCTCGAAGCCGTGCGCGGCCCCGGCCTCTCGGAGATCGCGACCGTCTCTTCGAGCGTCGAGCAGGTGGGCGCGGGCCTCGCCAAGGGACTGGCGCCGTGGCTCGACTTCGGAGTGACGGTGGCCTGGAGCCACCTGCGGCTGGAGGGCTCGACCGCGCAGCGCGACCTCGCCGGCGACGAGCTGGCGCGCGTGACGCTCGGCGGGGACGCCAACAAGGCGCGCGCGATCGTGGGCGCGCTCCTGACCTTCGGGCCCGCGCGCGACCCCACCGCCTTGCGCCTGGGCCTCGCCTACCATCACGACCTCCTGACCTGGTCGATGGAGCGCACCGCCATCGACCGCGTGCGCGGCGTGACCGCCGGCCCCATGCGTGTCGACGTCGTGGAGCCGCCCGTGCTCGCGGGCGGCATCGCCTGGCGGCTCTCCGACACCTGGCTCGCCACGGGCGAGCTGGACTACATCTTCTACGACCGCGGGCGGCGGGCCCTCGAGCGCAACACGGACGCCGCCACCGCTGCGCCTTTCCGCCTGGCCAACGGCGTGGAGCCACGGCTGGCCATCGAGATGACTCGCCCGTCGCCGACCGGCGGGTACTTCAAGGTCCGCGCCGGCATCCGGCGCGAGACCCCGGGCCGCCTGGGCTACGACGGGACCGACCTCGCCCTGCGCCAGGCCTTCGAGGCCCCGCCCGCGGCCTTCCGCGGCGCCGTGGGCGCGTCCCTGCTGGGCGAGTTCTACGAGAACGCCTTCCGCTTCGACATCGACATCAGCCAGGTGGTCGTGCAGCGCCTCACCACGCTGAGCGCGGCGGGACGCCGGCGGCTCTCGATCGGCCTGACCCTGAGGATGTGATGCGCGCCCGGCTCGCCCTTCTCTCGATGTGCGGCGCGCTCGTGGTCATGGGGTCGTCCGCCGCCGCCCAGGCCCCTCCCGCCTGCGAGTTCGTGGATCCGTGCCAGGCGCCTCGCCGCGCGGGTGAGGTGTCGCTCGTCCTGCTGGGCGACTCCGGCTTCGGCGAGGGAGGCGCCTCGGAATGGGGCGGGCACGAGCAGGCCACGGTGGCCGGCCGCATCGACGCGCTGTGCCCGCGGCCCGATCTCGTGTTCTTCCTCGGCGACAACATCTACTGGGGCGGGAACCCGGACCTGTTCGGCCCGCGCTTCGACACCATGTACCGGAGCCTCTTCGACGCCGAGCACCGGCGCGTGCATGCGGCGCTGGGCAACCACGACGTGAAGGGCTGCCAGCTCGCGGCGGAGCCCGGCTTCGCCATCGGAGAGACGTGCGCGGACGCGCTGGAGCGGGCGCTGCGCGAGGACGTGCGGCGGGACGTGGCCACCGGGGGCGCGGTGGCGCCCACGCCGGCGCAGGCCGCGGAGGCGGCCGCGCGCTGGGTCGACCCCGACGTGCGCGAGCGCGCATTCAAGGTGCCGGCCCCCGACTGCCCGTCGGCCTTCGACGCCGGCTACGAGCAGCGCCAGGCGGGCGGAGAGGGCGGCTCCTGCTACGCCTCCGCCGCGCTGCGCCACGCCCAGTTCGGCTTCCTGCGCCGGGGGGAGACGCCGCTCCGGTACTACACGGTCGATTGGCCCGGCCCGATCGCCATCGGCGCCATTCCGGCTCCGAGCGAGCCGCGCGTGCGTGTGCTGGTCGCGGACTCGAACACGCTGGACGTGGTCGGCGGCGTGATCCCCGCCGCCACCGGCAAGGAGGCGGCCCGCACGGACACCCTGCAGCTCCTCTGGCTCGAGAACCAGCTCCGCACCGCGCCCGCGGACACCTGGACGCTCACCGTGATGCACCATCCTCCGTTCAGCCCGCGCGGGTGCGTGTTCCGCTTCCTGGGCCAGTGCGTCGGAGGCCACGACGACGAGAAGGGGCTGGCCGCGCAGCTCCGTTCCACCTGGGGCGTGACGGGCAGCGAGGAGCGCTCGAACGGCACGCACCATCCCGACCTCGTCTTCACCGCCCACAACCACTTCTACGCGCGCTCGCGCAGCATCGACGGCCTCGGCTATCCCGCGATGGCGGCCGGCTCCGGCGTGCGGTACTTCGTGACCGGCGGCGGCGGCGCGCCCCTGTACCGCCAGCAGCCGCTGCACGCCCGCTATGCCGCGGGCGGGTCGTTCCATCATTTCGTCTACCTGCGGCTGCAGAAGGACACGGCGTTCTTCTGGACCATCGACGAGCGGGGAGCGGTGAAGGACTCCGCCTGCTTCCATCGCGGCGAGGTCGTCGACCGCTGCATCACGAGCGGCACGTTCACCACCGCGACCGTGACCTGCGGCGACGTCGTGCCCCCCAGCGGGAGCTGCCCCGCGCCGAAGCCGTGATGATCTCCGTCTTCGTCGGCACCAGCGTCGACGGCTTCATCGCGCGACCCGACGGCGCTCTCGACTTCCTGCCCGAGGGCGGGGGCGAGCCGCACGGCTACGACGAGTTCATCGCGAGCGTGGATGCGATCGTCATCGGCCGCAAGACCTTCGAGACCGTCCTGGCCTTTCCGTCGTGGCCCTACGGCGACAAGCGCGTCGTGGTCCTGAGCACGCGTCCGCTCGACTTCTCCGCCCTCCGCGGCGCGGTCGTCGAGCAGATGGCCGGCCCGCCGGCGGAGATCGCGGCGCAGCTGGCGGCCACTGGTTCCCATCACCTCTACGTCGACGGCGGGATCACGATCCAGGGATTCCTGCGCGCGGGGCTCGTCCAACGTCTCGTGGTCACGCGCGTGCCCGTCCTGATCGGCGAGGGGATCCCGCTCTTCGGCAGCCTGCCGCGCGACATCCGGCTCCGCCACGTGATGACGCGCCACTTCCCGAGCGGCCTGGTCCAGAGCGAGTACCATGTCGAGAATTGACGACCTGGGGGCGGCGCTACCAGCGGGCGTTCACTCCGCCATCGGCGACCATCACGGAAGGCCTCTTCGTCAAGCGGACCACCTACTCCACGGCCAGAGTCGGTCTCTACGTCCGCGTGCACCAGCGATAGACGATTCACTCCTTCCGCCGCGGGTGATAGCCTCCCCTCCGCCATGGCCCGACTGCTCTGGATCTCGCTCGGCGGCGCGGTGGGCACGGCCGCGCGCTACCTGCTCTCCGGCTGGCTGCTGCGCGCGCTCGGCCCCGCGTTCCCCTACGGCACGCTGGCCGTAAACGTGATCGGGTCGTTCCTGCTGGGAGCGATCATGCACGTCGGGCTCAACACCACGATCCTCTCGCCCGGGGCGCGCCTGGTGCTGGGCACGGGCGTCATGGGCGGCTTCACGACGTACTCGACCTTCAACTACGAGACCTTGCAGTACCTCCAGGAGGGCGCCTGGGGGCTGGCGGGGCTGAACGTCTCGGCGACGCTGGTCACCTGCCTCGTGGCCGGCGTGCTGGGAGTGGTGGCGGCCCGGCTCGTGGTGGGCTGAGAGGAGGGGGCATGCGCGTGCTCGACGGCGAGCAGCTCCTGGTCCGGATCTTCATCGGCGAGAGCGACCGCTGGAACCACCAGCCGTTGGAGACGGCGCTTCTGGAGCGCCTGCGCCGCGAGGGCTTCGCCGGCGCCACCGTCTTCCGCGGCACCGCCGGCTTCGGCGCCCACAGCGTGCTGCACACCAGCCACCTGCTGGAGCTGTCGCACGACCTGCCCGTGCTCATCGAGGTCGTGGAGAGCGAGGAGCACGTGCAGCGCCTCCTGCCCATCCTGGAGGAGATGGTGCACGAGGGCCTCGTCACCATGGAGAAGGTGCGCGTCCTGAAGTACGCCGCCGGCCCGCCGAAGCAGAGTCGATAGCGGCCAGTCGTCGCTCGGCGGCGGTGGAAGGCGGGGGGCGGTCGCCGCCCCGGAACCGCTCGGGTCGGCGCGCCGTTTCATTCCGGGTCGCGGACACCCTGACTCGGGTAGGGCTCAGAACCTCAGCGAACCCTTCGCGTACAGATACCGCCCGTTGTAGCCGAAGGGCGCATTGCGGGGGAAGGTGCGGATGTTGTTGAAGGCCACGATGGGATCGTTGTGCTCGGGGAGCTTGTTGAACAGGTTCTCCACGCCGAGGCCGAGCATGTAGCGGGCGCGCCGGTACGAGACCTCGAGGTTCGTGAACCACTCGGGCTTGTAGCGCTGCGGCTGGGAGGTCGGCGTGGGCCGGTCCTCGATCGAGCAGTAGTGCCCGTGCTGGATCTCCTTGAACATCGCGGACCAGGCGCCGCGCGACCAGTCCGCGGTCAGGCGCATGTTCGAGCCCGGCTGGCCGCACTGCAGCCGCCGCTGCTCGGTGTCGTTGAACAGGATGTTCTGGAACGCCGCCGTGCCCAGGAAGCTCGACAGCGCGGGCGGCGTGTCCGCGATGCGCAGGAACTTGGTCTGCGTACGGTTGTAGGCCGCCTGCAGGCGCAGCGTGCTGGAGGGCCCTACGTTGCGGCGGTAGTCGGCGATCACGTCGAGCCCGCGCGTCTTGGTGTCGATGCCGTTGGTGAAGTAGCGCGCCTGGCTGGCCGCGAACGGCGCCAGCAGGTCCGTGATGCGGCCGCCGCCGAAGTTGTTCGAGAGCACGATCCGGTCGTCGATGCGGATCTGGTAGAGGTCGGCCGTGATGTCGAAGCCGTCCACCGGGGTCACCACCACGCCCCCGCTGAAGTGGACGGAGTTCTCGGGCTTGAGGTCCTGCGAGCCGAGCACGCGCGCCTGCGGGCTGCTCACGGGGAAGGTCCCGACTTCGAGCGGCACGAAGGTGTTCCCCACGAGCGTGAAGTTCGTGCTCACGGTCGAGAAGTACGACTGGGCCAGCGAGGGGGCGCGGAAGCCGGTGCTGGCGGCGGCGCGCACCACGAAGCGCTTGCTCGGCTGCACCCGCGCCGTGAGCTTGCCGTCCAGGGTGGACCCGAAGTCGCTGTAGTTCTCGAACCGGCCCGCCACCCCCACGCGCAACGGGCCGGCCACGTCGCCCTCCAGGTCCACGTAGGCGGCCACGTTGTGGCGCGAGGTATCGATGACGTTGGTCGGGCGGAAGCCGGGGAATACCTGCGCTCCCGGCGTGGCCTTGGCCCCGAACTGGTTCGGCGCGCCGGCGTCGCGCCAGGAGTCCGGCTCGCCCTCGAAGATCTGGTAGTTCTCGTTGCGGAACTCGCCGCCGAAGGCCACGTTGAGCGGCCCGGCCAGGCCCACCTGCACTTCGCGGCGCAGGTCGACGTTGGCCACGATCTGGTTGAAGGCGAACCCGCCGCTGTTGAAGGTCGGATGGTTGGGCGGGATGCCGGGGCCGAGCGAGACGTTCAGGCTGTTCGTGATCTCGTAGTCCATCCGGTTGCGGCCGTACTGCGCGGAGACGTCCCAGAACCATCCCGAGCGCAGGCCGCGGACGCCGACCGTACCCGAGGCGTCCACGATGGTGGGCTCGATCAGGGGCAGGAACCCGAGAGGATAGATCTGCGGCCAGTCGGTGGCGTCGATGGCGCGCCGGTAGTTGCCGCCGTGCACGCCGTGGCGGCGGCTCCAGCTTCCGAAGGCGTACAACTGGCTGCCCTCGCCCGTGCCCAGCGGGAGCTCCGCGTTGAGGAACGTCATCCAGTCGCGCTCCTCGGAATCGCCCCAGTGGGTGTTGGGCTGCGGCACCGCGTTGTTCTTGACGTCCGTGGACCCGGGCACGTCGGCGTTGCCGGGCGAGTTGACCGTTTGCGGCCGCGTGTCCCAGCCCGCGCGGTTGGTGCCCTCGCGGTACCGGTACTCCGCGCTGAGGGTCACGCTTCCGTTTCCCACCTTGGCGCCGTAACTGGCCCCGCCGTCGAAGGTCCCTCCGTCCTTGATGTCGCGCACGGCGCCGCTGGTCTCGGTGAAGGTGCCGTTGTTCTTGCCGCCGCGGACGCTCACCGTGAAGGGCGAGGCCCCCGACTTGAGCACGATGTTGATGACGCCGGCGATGGCATCCGAGCCGTACTGGGCGGCGGCGCCGTCGCGCAGGATCTCGATCTTCTCGATCGCGCTCACCGGGATGGCGTTCAGGTCGACACCGGTGGACCCGCGGCCGATGGTGCCGTTGATGTGCACGAGCGCGCTCTGATGCCGCCGCTTGCCGTTGACCAGCACCAGCACCTGATCGGGGCCCAGCCCGCGGAGCGTGGCCGGGCGGATGGAGTCCGTGCCGTCGGCGATGGTCGGCCGCGGGAAGTTGAACGAGGGCGCCAGGGCCTGCAGGACCTGCATGGTCTCGGTGGTGCCGAGCGACTCGATCTGCCGCGACGTGATGATGTCGACGGGCACGGCCTTCTCCGCCTCCGCCCCCACCGCGCGCGAGCCGACCGTGATCTCCTCGTGGAAGCCCAGCCCCAGCGCGAAGTCGTGCGTGAGCGCGCCGCTGAGCCTGAGCTGCACCGTGCGCGGCGTGAGG
>Ga0070698_100009052_pt1 | contig 10704 bp, 10 predicted proteins | sample KBSK1502metaG_FD_65477 | JGI IMG/M metagenome (GOLD analysis project Ga0070698, IMG submission 65477) | Corn, switchgrass and miscanthus rhizosphere microbial communities from Kellogg Biological Station, Michigan, USA - KBS K1-50-2 metaG | ecosystem: Host-associated > Plants > Roots >... | reverse complement strand
TTGCCGTGCTCCTGGACCCAACGCGTGGCCGTGTCGAAGTCCGGCGTGTCCAGCAGCTCGTTCAGCTGTGCGAGGTTCGCTTCCCAACCGAGACCCGCGGCCGAGGAGATGAACCCGATCGCCGATCCGCGCGGCAACATGCGCCTGTCGAGCAATCGGTCGATCAGGTACCGATGGCCGATGAAGTTGATCCGCTCGATGGCCGGCGTGCCGTCGGCGACACCCGCACAGGAGAAGAGAGCGTCGACGTGACCGCCACACTCGTCGACCGCGGCGTCGATCGATGCCACTTCGGCGAGGTTCACGTGGATGGCCTTGGCGCCCGGCAGCGTGACCTCGGCAAAATCCATCACGACGACCTCGGCTCCGGCATCCTGGAGAAGGTCCGCGGTCGCGGCGCCCATCCCGCTGGCGCCACCGACGACGACAGCGCGCTTGCCGTCGTACCGGAACGCGTCGAAGAGCGTCACATCACACTCCATCTCATCGGGTTGTCGATGCCGATAATGTAATTCTCGTCAAATGAATGTGCCACTTCCGAAGCGGAGGCCCAGATGACCGAGGAAGGGATCTCCGACCTCATCGAGCTCCACGTTCTGTGCGCGCGGTACATGTCGCTGTGCAGCCAGTTCGTGCAGGACCGCTGGCTCGAGGTGTTCACACCCGACGCCGAGTACAACGCGTTCGGGACGGCCTACACGCTCGAGCGGTTCCCGGCGTTGCTCGAGGCCGCACCGCGTGGTCAGTTCATCGGGAACATGCCGGTTGTCGATCTCGACGGCGATCGCGCGACCGGGCAGCAGCACTTCATCTTCGTCGACCAGCAGACGCATGCGATGCGTCTCGGTTGGTACAACGACGAGTACCAGCGGACGGCGGACGGCTGGCGGATCCGTCGCCGCTCCACCACCTTCATGCGCAAGAGCGGTGGGTTCGACTCCGGCCGCTCGCACGACCCCCTCGCCGATGTCGAGGAGGAGGGGAGCAGAGAAATCAGCCGTTGAGGCCGTGGAGGCAGAACTCCCAGGTCTCGTCGGCCGTGATGCGCTTCCGCGGATCCTGGATCAGTCGGTTCCCGAACCAGCTGTACATCACCGCCTGCTGCACGAGCGCGGCGGCACGACGCGTATCGGCCACCTCGATGGCACCCGCCTCAGCTGCATCTTCGACCAGCTCGAGCAACATCCGGGAGATGGGTTCCAACGCTGCCTTGACGCGCTCCGGGTGGGCAACGGCGAGCTGCACCGAGAACTCGGAGATCGGGCGGCGGTTGTGCTTGCCGCGCTTGCGGGGGGTATCGGCGGGCTCGCACCACTCGTGTAGGCGAATCGCGAACGCACGGAAGCGCGCGATGGGGTCCGACTCGGAGTCCACGACGTCGCGAAGATCCGCTTCCGATTCGAGGATGGAATCTTCGAAGAGCGCGAGGAGCAGCTCGTCCTTGCCGTCGAAGTACTGGTAGAAGCCGCGCAGCGATTGCTTCGACCGATCGATGACCTCTTGGATCGTGAAGTCGGTCGTGCCCTTCTCGTCGATCAGCTCGAAGGCCGCGTCGAGAAATCGCTGGACGCGCTGCTCGGCACGTGAACGCGCTGCGTGCAAGCTTCGCGAAACCGCGCGCTGCCGCCACGCAGGCACGTTCTCCTCGTGGGCAGTCCCGGCTTTCGCGCTGTCAGAATCCACTTTCACTCCCTCGACGGTACCAGCGTGCCGAATGCCGACCGCGCGTTTGCGATGCCGGCATCAACCGGTTCTCCGTTTCTGCTCCAGCTGCTCGACCGCAGTCCAGTGAGCGTCAGCGGTCCACAGCCGCGCGAACGCGTCGGTCGCGCCGGCCTCGAGCTCGGGATGAGAGGAAGGGATCGCAGCACCGATCACGGACTTCACCGCGCGGGTCGCGCCGGGCGCCGAGCTCGCTATCCCGCACGCGAGCTTCCGCCACTCGCGATCGAAATCAGAACGTGGGACGACGACATCGACCAGGCCCAGTTGTTGTGCCGTGGGCGCGTCGTAGAGCTGCCCGGTCGAGATCGCAAGGAGCGCACGCCCACGCCCGATCACCTGGGCGAGCCGCTCCGCGCCGCCCCAGGCAGGCATGATGCCGAGCGAGACCTGGTTGAACCCGATCTTGACGTCGTCGGCGGCGATGCGCACATCCGCCGCGATCGCGACCTCGGCCCCGCCGCCGAGCGCGTGCCCGTTCAACGCCGCGACGACAGGGACCGGGAAGGCGGCGACACGGTCGAGGAGCCGCCGCACGCGCTTGGCCATCCCGACGGCGTCCTCGTGGGTGCGGACCGCCCCGAGGTCCTTGAGATCCCCACCCGACACGAATGCCCGATCGCCCCCGCCCCGCAGCACGAGGACCGCCGCCTCCGATGCGAGCACCCAGTCGAGCGCGGCCTCGAGCTCGTCGATCGTGGCGAAGCCGATGGCGTTGCGGGCCTCCGGTCGGTCGATGGTGACGACGGCGACCCCGGAGTCGATCTCGGAGTCGATCTCGACGCCAACCCCGCCCTTGGATCGGTCCCCATCCGGTCCTGCCATCGCGCGAGAATACCACTCTCATTCTTGCGCGTTACGCTCCCCATTTCACGCATAGCGCATTTCCGTTACGCTCGCCCGATGGACGACTCGGTGCGTAGCGAGGCGGGGATCCCGCTCAAGGCCAGCTACGGGCCCGATGACCTCCCGGCCCCCGAGTCGATCCCGCCCCCGGGTGCTTTCCCTTTCACGCGCGGCAACTTCGCCGGCGGGTACCGCGGCCGACTCTGGACCATCCGGCAATACTCCGGGTTCGGCACGCCCGAGGAATCGAACGCGCGCTACCGCTACCTCTTGGAGCAGGGTGGGACCGGGCTCTCCGTCGCGCTCGACCTTCCCACCCAGTGCGGGTACGACTCGGATCACCCGGACGTGGAGGAGGAGGTCGGGCGGGTCGGCGTCGCGCTCGACACGCTCGCCGATGCCGAGATCCTGTTCGATCAGATCCCGCTCGACGCCATCAGCACGAGCTTCACGATCAACGGCACCGCTGCGATCATCCTTGCCTTCTATGTCGCGGCCGCCGAGAAGCAGGGCGTCGACGGGGCGAAGCTGCGCGGCACGATCCAGAACGACATCCTCAAGGAGTACGTGAGCCGGGGCACGTGGATCTGGCCACCGCGCCCGTCACTCCGACTCATTGCCGACACGATCGAGTTCTGCGCGGAGGAGGTGCCGCGGTTCAACGCCATCTCGGTCGCCGGCGCCCACTTTCGTGACGCCGGCGCCAACGCCGTGCAAGAGATGGCGTTCACGCTCATGGACGGCATCACATACTGCGACGAGGTGATCGCCCGCGGCCGGATGACGATCGACCAGTTCGCGCCACAGGTGTCCTTCTTCTTCTATACGCACGGCGACTTCTTCGAGGAGATCGCCAAATACCGTGCGGGGCGCCGCCGGTGGGCGCACATCGTGCGTGAGCGATATGGCGCCGAGGACGATCGATCGTGCATGTTCCGGGTCGGGTGTGTCGCCGGTGGCGCGTCGCTCCACGCGCCGCAGGCCCGGAACAACGTCATGCGCGTGGCGTACGAAGCCCTTGCTTCCGTGCTCGGCGGTGTGCAGTCGATGTTCACGGCCGCTTGGGACGAGCCGTTCGCGCTTCCGAGCGAAGAGTCGGCCACGCTCGCGATGCGCACCCAGCAGGTGCTCGCCTCCGAGACGGGCGTCGCGCGCGTCGCCGATCCGCTCGGCGGCTCTTACTACGTCGAGGCGCTGACCGACGAGGTCGAAGCCCGCGTCGTCGAGGTCATGGACGACCTCGAACGCCGGGGCGGCATGGTCAAGGCGGTCGAGGACGGGTACCTCCACGGCCTCATCGCCGAGGAGGCATTCCGGGTCCAGCAGGCGATGACCTCCGGCGACCGGCAGATCGTCGGGGTGAACCGCTTCCAGACCGACGAGGAGCTGCCGGAGGTCGAGGGGTACGAGCTCGACGAGGGAGGCCGGGCCCGCCAGCTCGAGCGTCTGGCCGAGGTGAAGGGCTCGCGTTCGGCAGCCGACGTCGTGGCGAGGCTCGGCGCGCTGGAGAAGGCGGCGGCGCAAGACGACGTCAACCTCATGCCACTCCTCGTCGACTGCGCGAAGGCGTACTGCACGCTGGGTGAGATCGTCGACGTGCTGAAGGACGAGTGGGGCGAGTTCGTGCAGCCGACGGTGTTCTGATGCCGGTGCGCGTGCTCGTGGCCAAGCCGGGCCTCGACGGGCACGACCGCGGCGCGAAGCTCGTCGCGCGCGCGTTGCGCGATGCCGGGTTCGAAGTCATCTACACGGGAATCCGCCAGCGCCCGGAGGTGATCGCGGCCGTCGCGGTTCAGGAGGACGTGCAGATCGTCGGGCTCAGCATCCTCAGCGGCGCCCACCTGGGGCTCACGGAGAAGACCGCGAAGGCTCTGCGCGCCGCGGGCGCCGACGACGTGTTGCTCGTGGTGGGCGGCACGATCCCCAAGCGGGACGTCGCCCGAATCGAAGCCGCCGGTGCCACCGCCGTGTACCCCACCGGCACTCCACTGGAGGCGATGGTCGAGAGCTTTCGGGCCCTCTCGTCGGAGGCCCGCGCGCCGTCGTAGCGAACGTTGCCCTAGGCGTCGGGCAGCGGTGGGGTGGTCTCGTGAAGCTCCGGGTCGAGCTCGAGCCCGACGCTGTTGAACGCCATGGCGAGGCACGTGTACGTGCCGACGACGAACGCAACCTCCATGAGCTGGCGTTCGTCGAGGCGTTCGGCCAGCCGTGTCCACGTGTCGTCGTCGATGCGGTAGTAATCGAGGAGCTGGTCCGTCGCTGCCAGCACGTCGGCGTCGAGCGGCGACCACACGCCGGCGCGGGCACCATCGGCGATGGCGTCGATCTCCTCGGCGGAGATCCCGCACGACCGCGCCATGCGCACGTGCTGTGCCCACTCGTAGGTCGATCGTGTCCGCCACGCGACCCGCAACACCATGAGCTCGCGCAGGCGCGGCTCCACCGCCGGCGTGTTCAAGAGAACCCTGTTGTAGGCGAGGAACGGTCCGGCGAGCCCAGGGTGGCGCATCAGCGTCGTGAGCACGTTGGGCACGCGGCGAGCGTCCGGCCAGGTGGCGAGCAGCCGCTCCGCAGCCGCGTCGCCGAAGCCGGCGCGCAGGGCGTCGACCGCCTCGTCGCTCCACTCGTCCCGTGGCAGCGGTGCGATCCGAGGCCGGGTGCCGCTCACATGTACCTGCCGCCGCTGACGTTGATCTGCTGGCCGGTGATGTACCCCGCTTCATCCGAGCAGAGGAACGAGCACGTCGCCGCGACGTCGTCGGGAGTCCCGGTCCGGCGCACCGGGATCATCTTGGCAATCGCGTCGGTGCTCGGAAGGACACCGGTGTCCTGGGCTCGGCGAGTCATCGGGGTGTCAATGGAGCCGGGGGGAATGGTGTTCACGGTGATGCCGTGCGGGCCGAGCTCGGCCGCGAGCGCCTTCGTCAGGCCGATCACCCCGCCCTTCGACGCCACGTAGTGCGCCATGCGTCGAGCGCCCGACTGCGCGCTCGACGACGAGATCATCACGATCCGACCCCAGCCCGCCGCGAGCATGTCGGGCACGGCCGCCTGGACGCAGTGGAACACGCCGGTGAGGTTCACCGCGATCATGCGCTCCCATTGCGCGGTCGTGATGTCGGTGAAGGGCACGAACTCGTCGAGCCCGGCGCTCGTCACCATGATCTCGACAGGTCCGAGCTCGCTCCGCACCCGGTGCAGCGCCTCGTCGACCGCGCCGCGGTCGGTGACGTCGACCTTGGCTGCAAGTGCCTGGGCCCCCGTCCCCCGGAGGTCGTCCGCCGCCTGGTCCGCCGCGTCGCCGTCGAGGTCCAACAGCGCGACGCGGCTGCCCTCGTCCGCCAATCGCCGGCTGATGGCGAGCCCCATGCCGGAGGCAGCGCCCGTGACCACCGCGACGCGACTCATCTCTCTCCGTTCCCCGGCAGCGCCGTGAGTATGGACGAGGCGGATGGTGTGTGCAAGGCTGGCTCTCGAATAACGAGAATGGGATTGCCGCCCCGACGTGGAAGGCGACGACGTGCGGATCGGCCTGATGATCGGCCCCGAGAGAGGGCGCTACCGCGAGAAGGTCGCCAAGCTCGTCGCCGATGCCGAGGCGGCCGAAGCGGCCGGCTTCACATCGATCTGGGTGCCGCAGATCCCGAACGATTTCGATGCTCTGACAGCAGTCGCACTGATGGGCCGCGCGACGTCGGGCGTCGAGATCGGGACGGCCGTGGTGCCTCTCCAGAGCCGGCACCCGGTCGCCATGGCGCAGCAGGCGCTCTCGACACAGGCGGTCTGCGAAGGACGCTTGACGCTCGGGGTCGGGCCGTCCCACAACTGGATCGTCGAGGACATGCTCGGGCTGCCGTACGAGCGCCCCGCCCGATTGGTGCGCGACTACGTCGAGGTGCTGAACGCCGCATTCGCCGGCCCGGGCCCGGTCGATGTCGAGAACGACAGCTACCGCGTGCACAACCCACTCGACGTGACGGATGTCGTCCCGACGCCGATCCTGCTCGCTGCGCTCGCTCCGATGATGCTGCGCATCGCGGGCGAGCAGGCCTCCGGCACGATCTTGTGGATGGCGGACGAGCGCGCCATCGGTGATCACATCGTCCCCCAGATCACGAAGGCGGCGGAGGAAGCCGGCCGGCCGCGCCCGCGGATCGTCGCCGGCATCCCGGCGGTGCTTTGTCCGAGTGACGAAGTGGACGCGGCACGAGCGCGGGCAAATCAGGTGCTCGGGCACGCCGAGTACTCACCCAACTACGAACGGCTGCTGGAGCAGGGTGACGCGACGGACGTCGGTGACCTGCTCGCGGCGGGTGATGAGTCGGCCGTCGTCAAGCGGCTTCAAAGCTTTCGTGACTCCGGCGCCACCGACCTCTCGTTCCGCGTGCTGCCCCTGGGGCCCGACCGCGAGGCGCGCATCGAGTCGCGTCGCCGCACCGAGGCGCTCCTCGGCACGCTCGGCGACGAGCTCTGATCCATCGTGGACAGCGCGTCAGCGGGGCCGCTCGCGGGCATCCGGGTGCTCGAAGTCGGGCACATCCTCGCCGGCCCGTTCGGGGGGATGCTGCTGGCCGATCTCGGCGCCGACGTCATCAAGATCGAGCCGATCGGCGGCGACCTGTCCCGGCAGGTCGGTTCGCACTCCGTCGACGAGCACAACGTGTACTTCGCGAGCCTGAACCGCAACAAGCGCAGCGTGCACATCGACCTGACCACCGCGGACGGGCAAGCGGAGCTCGGCGAGCTCGCGGCGTCGGCGCATGCGCTGCTCGTGAACCTGCGGCCATCGGCCATCCGCAAGCTCGGCCTCGATTACGAGTCGCTTCGGCGCTTCAACCCGAAGATCGTGTGCGTCGCGCTCACGGGGTACGGGCTCGGGGGGCCCGCGGCCGAGCGGCCCGCGTTCGATTACGTGATCCAGGCCGGCACGGGTGTCGCGGCCATGACGGGGGAGCCCGACGGACCGCCCGAGCTCGCGGGTTACTCGGCCGTCGACAACTCGTCGGGGATCATGGCCGCACTCGGCCTCGTGGCGAAGGTTCTCGAGGGGCGAGGCGGCCAGGTCGACATCTCGCTCTTCGACGTGATGCTGTCGCAGCTCAACTACAAGGCTGCGGCCTACCTCAACCGCGGTGATGTGCCGAGGCGCCAGAAGATGGGCGCGCACACGTTCTACGTGCCGGCGCAGCTGTTCGAGACAGCCTCCGGGTACGTCGCGCTCTTCGTGACCAACGACGACGCCTGGTGCCGGCTCTGCGCTGAGATCGGTCGCCCCGCGTGGGCGGAAGATCCGCGCTTCGCCACGATGCAAGCCCGCTTCGATCACCGCGCCCAGCTCCTCGACGAGCTCAGCGCACGGCTGAAGGAAGCGCCGGCCGCCGAATGGGTCCGGCGGCTCAGCCCGCTCGGGGTCGCCGTCGGTGAGGTCGTCGGCCTCGCGGAAGCGCTGGACGGAGAGCTGGCGCGCTCGCGGAGGATGGTGGTGTCGGTCGAAACCGCGGATGGCCCGTTACGAATGGTGGGGAACCCGATCCGGTGGTCTGACGACCATCAGGAGTACCGTCCACCACCGCGGCTGCACGAGCACACCGAGGACCTGCTGGGACCGACCGCGCCGGTGTCCGATCAGGCGTCGTAGTCGACGACGACCTTCGTGCCCGTCGGGAGTCCCTGGCACGTGAGGATCCACCCCTCCTCGACCTCCTCGGGCGTCAGCGCGTTGTTCACGCGCATCGTGACCGCGCCCTCCTCGAGATGGGCCATGCACGTGGCGCAGTTGCCTTGCTCGCACGAGAACGGCGGGCTCAGGCCGGTGCGCCGGGCGGCGTCGAGGATGGTGTCGCCTGCTTCGTAGCGCAGGACGGTCTCCTGCCGCTCGAGACGGATCACGAGCGACTCGGTTGTGGAGGAATCGGTCTCGGCGGGCGTGGGCTCCGGTTCGGGAAGTACGAACCGCTCGATGAACACGCGATCCCGTGGGACGCCGAGAGTGGAGAGCCCGGCTTCGACCGTCTCCATGTACGGGCCGGGCCCGCACACATAGAAGTCGGCGCCTGCGTCGTCACCGACCAGACCCGCGCACTGCGCGGCGCCGAGGAACCCGCACTCCGAGTCAAGGTGATGGTGGATCGACAGTTGCCCATCGGATGCCGAGCGCAGCCGTTCGAGGTCGTCGGCGAAGATGACCGACTCGCGGCTGCGATTGGCGTAGACGAGCAGGATCCGGCGATCGGTCGTTGCAAGAGCACTCTTGATGATCGAGATGACCGGGGTGATCCCGCTACCGCCCGCGAAGGCGACGATCGGGGCGCCGTTGTCGCGGAGGACGAAGAGACCGGTGGGGCGCAGCACCTCGAGCGTGTCGCCGGGTGCCAGGGTGTCGTTCATCCAGTTCGACATGCGTCCGCCCGGGACTCGCTTCACGGTCGTCGCGAACGGATCTGCCGTGTCCGGCGCGCTCGACATCGAATAGCAGCGAACGACCGATTCGCCGTCGATCGTCGCCCGGAACGTGCAGAACTGCCCGGCGTCGTAGGCGAACGTCTCCTCGAGATGCGGGGGGATGGCGAGGACGAAGGACCGGGTGTCGGCCGTCTCGTCGACGACGTCGGCCACGGTGAGGGGGTGGTACTCGTGGTCGTGCAGCAGCAGCATGGGAGAAGTACACTCTCGAAATCTGTTAACATCATTCTCGCAGACGAGCGGGGGGAGCGCACGTGCGCAGCGAGGTCGCCTGGCCGACGATTCCCGCCATGGTCCGGGACGCGGCGCACCGGTTCGGCGACGCTGACGCGGTGGTCGACGGCGACCGTCGTGTCGGCTTCGCGGAGCTGTCCGACCTCGTTTCCGGCGCGGCTCGCGCGCTCGTCGCCGTCGGCCTCGAGCCGGGTGACCGCGCCGCGGTGTGGGCGCCGAACTCCCTCGAATGGATCGTCGCCGCGCTCGGAGTGACGACGGCGGGCGGGGTGCTCGTCCCGGTGAACACCCGCTTCCGTGGTGCCGAGGCGGCGTTCGTCCTCGGCCGGAGCCGCGCCCGCGTCCTGTTCACGGTGCGAGGGTTCCTCGACACCGACTACCCGGCGCTGCTGGCCGACGCGGACGCCGAGCTGCCCGCGCTCGAGCACACCGTGCTGCTTTCGGGTGACGCCGACGACGGCTCGGTCGGTTGGAAGGAGTTTCTCGCCCGGGGTGACGGTGTGAGCGATGCCGACGTCGACGCGCGGATCGCGTCGCTCGGGCCCGACGACGCCGGCGACGTGGTGTTCACGTCGGGGACGACCGGCAGTCCCAAAGGCGTCGTGATGGCTCATCAGCAGACGCTGCGCGCCTACCTCGACTGGTGTGACTGGGCCGACCTGCGCGCGGGCGACCGTTACCTGATCGCCAATCCGTTCTTCCACATCTTCGGCTACAAGGCGGGATGCCTGGCGTGCCTCATGCGCGGCGCCACCATCGTCCCCCTTGCGGTGTTCGACGCCGGCGTCGCGCTCGAGCTCGTGGAGCGCGAGCACGTCTCCGTGTTGCCGGGGCCCCCGACGATCTACCACGCGCTGCTCGACCATCCCGGCCGTACCCGTTGCGACATCTCGAGCCTGCGGGTCGGGGTGACCGGCGCGGCCGACATCCCGGTGGAGCTCATCCGGCGGGTTCGCGAGGAGCTGCCGTTCGAGCGCATCCTCACCGGGTACGGGCTCACGGAGGCCGGCACCGTCACCGGCAGCCGGCCCGACGACGATTTCGAGCACATCGCCTCGACCGTCGGCGTGCCGTGGCCGGGGTTCGAGGTTCGAACCGTCACGGGGTCGGGGAGCGACACGGCACCGGGCGAGCCAGGCGAGGTCGTGGTGCGCGGCGAGACGGTGATGCGCGGGTACCTCGACGATGCGGAGGCCACCGCCGCCGCCATCGACGCCGACGGTTGGCTGCACACGGGGGACCTCGGAACGTTCGACGCCGACGGATACCTGCGGATCGTCGGACGCATCAAGGACATGTTCATCGTCGGCGGGTTCAACGCCTATCCGGCGGAGATCGAGAACCTGTTGCTCCGTCACTCGCGCATCGCACAGGCGGCCGTGATCGGGGTGCCTGACGAGCGCCTCGGCGAGGTCGGCAAGGCCTTCGTCGTGCTCGACC
>Ga0070698_100009051_pt1 | contig 10705 bp, 6 predicted proteins | sample KBSK1502metaG_FD_65477 | JGI IMG/M metagenome (GOLD analysis project Ga0070698, IMG submission 65477) | Corn, switchgrass and miscanthus rhizosphere microbial communities from Kellogg Biological Station, Michigan, USA - KBS K1-50-2 metaG | ecosystem: Host-associated > Plants > Roots >... | reverse complement strand
TGCCGCGTTGTCTGGGTCGGCCAGAGACAGAAGCCATCGTGATGCTTCGCGGTCAGCACCATCGCCTTGAAGCCCGCTTCCCGCGCCGCTCGCGCCCATTGCCCGGCGTCGAGTCGAGTCGGGTTGAAGATCGCCGGGTTTTCGGTTCCGTCCCCCCACTCCCGGTTCGTGAACGTGTTCACGCCGAAGTGGATGAAGATCGCCAGTTCGTCGCGCTGCCACGCGAGTTGCGACGGAGTTGGTGAGGGCCGTGATGCCTGGAGCAACAGATGTCCGAATCGGCCCGCGGCCGCAGCGCCGACGCCAAGCCTCAGTAGAGCGCGTCTGGAAACCAGCATTTCAGGACTCGGTGCAGGTTCTTACAAATAATCTCACGCGGAGGCGCGGAGGTTGCGACATCGGCGCCGGCGAGGGAGCTCTGTGCGCGCGATTGAAAGGGGCCGGTGCGCAGGTGAGCGGGTTCCTCACGGCGAGTTGTCTAGTACAGCTCTAACAATGATGCTTCTTGACGTAAGCATCCGAAGGCTGGCTGTATCCCGAAGAAGTGCGGCGTTCTCACTAACGAGCGCTGGATTCCTTCGACGCAACTTCAGCAGAAACCCGATATGGCCGAGAAGGACAAAAGGCCAGGACCACGCTAGAATCGCGAGTGCAGATCTCTTGAATCGGTCATAGTCAACCGAAACGGCGCGCATGCCGGCCCGATACAACGCGAAGGCAAGATAGTAGTAGCTGACGGGATGAATGTGACCCGAGGTGTGAACAACGTCAGCCCCGGTAAGAGGAAGAGGATTGAACAAGGTTGCGAATCCGGAATGCAGGCTACGGTAGCGAGAGTTGAGATTGAGAATGTTCGGGGTACTGATGAAGGCAGTCCCTCCGGGACGAAGCACGCGCGCAATCTCTCTGCAGAATGCAAACTGATCTTCGACGTGCTCGACGACTTCAAGGCTACAGACAGCGTCAAACGTTCCATTGCCATAAGGCAGGTGGCCATCCGTCTCGATGCGCGTGCATGGTATCTCATCGTAGCGGAAGATTTCCGGGGTTACATCACAGGCACTGAGTACTTCGGCGGGGGCGATGCCCCACTGCTCTCGAAGAACGTTGCCGACGAGCATCGAGAAGTAGCCCTCGCCGGCACCTAGGTCGAGAATCTTCGCCGTCGGTGAGAGATGAGGCATGAGTAGCCGAAGCATTGCCGCATTGGTGCTGCTGTGGGAAATTGGTCGGATCTCTTTTAGCGTAGTCATGTCGACGCGATCCAGGGATGCCCGAGGAAGGCAGACGTCAAGATGCCGGAGCCGAGGCGCAGAACCAAGTCAGCGAAAGGAGGACGCAGAGGATTCGCAGAGGACCGCGGAGTAATTCAAGTCATTTCTTTGCGCGCCTCTGCGATTACTCTGCGACCTCAGCGTTCAAAATGTTTTGACTTTTGCCTGACCTGCGACTTATCGCGAAAGATCGATGATGTCCGCGTACCCGTTAAGCCGGCGGTTGCGGAACAGGCCAAGCACCTCCTCGATCGGTGACGAGACCGACGACGATCGCGCGTACGGATGTTGGCGTGGACGGAAACCGCGATTGTTGGAGACCGACCTCACAAACAGGGCCCGGCGGTCGCGAGGCATGGCGGCGACGTTCTCATAAAACCGACGCCACGCATCCCCTTGCTGGAATAGGTACTGCTCGACATTCGAGACGTAAAAGACGTCGACCGATGCGTCCTGACGGCGAATCCAGTCTCCCACCGCGCGCAGCGCCTTCGGGCCGGCAAAGTCACCAACCACCGGAACAATCAGGTTTCGCTCCTGAAGATCCTTCAGGATCGCAAAGGCTTCATCCGTTCCCAGGTACGACTGATTGAACCCATCCTGGTCCCTCGCGGTCATCAACATCCGGTAGCTCGGCATGCCACGATTGCCGAATCCGCGCACCGAGTTTGACGAGTACGTCAGCGACGTCCCCGACTCGAAAAAGGCCTGGTAGACGTATTGAAGACTCGCGCTGTCCGACCCATCCAGCGTGAAGTGGTGGTGGCGCGTGAGCCGATCGAAAATCGAGGTCAGGTTTGCGCGGTAGAGCAACGAATCGCGCGGGATCGACGCGAGCAGCGAGAACAGGGAATCTGCCTCGAGTCCTGCCGGCACCGGCGCCGGCCAGGTGCGTGAGAAGAGTCGCGCCAGAAAGTCGTCGCGGTCACTCGACATCTCGATGAGCGCCTTGTACATCAGGTGCTGCAACATGTTCTGACGCCGGATGTCCACGATGAACGCAATCCGCGGACGCGTCGCCGTCACATACGTGAAGTTCTGGTCGGGGCCAACGCCGATGTATACTCCGCCGGTTCCCGTCGCCGACAACATCTCGGGGATCACATACTGAAATCCCAGCTCGTTCGAGACGAAATTGTCCGAATGGAAGTACCCACCGGGTTCAGACAGGTCAGTCACCATCGCCCAGAACGTGCTGTCCTCGAGCCGCTCCGGTATCGTCGGAACTTTTTCGCCGCCGCAGCCCGACGCCGCGCCCAACAGGGCGGCGATGCCGGTCGCCAGAACAACACGAGCGACGAAGCGAAGGTGCGAGTGAACCATCGAGGTCATTGGGAGGCGGCCGTCAGGTCTGCTCTCGCTCAATCTACGCAGCGAGTTGCGGGAGCGTGGATACCGTTCCTGCTCATGCTCCTCGGACACGCGCGAGTCGAGGCCCAGGCGCCCACCCGTACCCAGCTCACCGAGTTGCGCTCCGGCATGGTGGTGACCAGGTCGACCAGGTTCAGGCCCGGAACGTATCGCCTTCCGGCACCAAAGCATAACGATTCGGCGGTGCTCATAGTTCGGGGCGACAGCCTGACCCTGGACCTGACTGGCGTCGTACTCGAAGGCATGCATCCGGACTCCAATCCTGACCTGGCCGCCGGTGTGGCGATCCGCGTCGAAGGCGGCCGTAATGTCCGCATCGTCGGAGCGCGGGTTCGAGGATACAAGGTCGGGATTCTCGCGCGCGGAACGCGAGGCCTGGAGGTGAGGAACGCCAATCTCAGTCACAACTGGAAGCCGCGTCTGTTCAGCCTCGTTGAGCATGAGAGCCTCGCCGACTGGCTTTCGTTTCACAACAACGAGGGAGACGAATGGCTGCGCTTTGGCGCGGCGATCTATCTCGACAGCGTGAGCGGCGGGCTCGTCCTTGGGAACACTGTCACACAGGGAATGAATGCCCTCCTGATGAATCGCGTCGACCATGTCACTGTCCGCGACAACACCTTCTCCTACAACTCCGGACTCGGCATCGGTCTCTATCGGTCAAGCGACAACACAATCGTTCGCAATTCGGTCGACTTCAACATTCGCGGCTACAGCCACGGGTTCTATCGTCGTGGTCAGGACTCGGCGGGCATCCTGCTGTACGAGCAGAGCAACCACAACGTGGTGGCGTTCAACTCGGCCACGCACGGCGGTGATGGTCTGTTCCTCTGGGCAGGTAACTCCACGATGAACACCGGCCAGGGCGGGGCGAACGACAATGTGTTTTATGCGAACGACTTCAGCTTCGCACCGGCCAACGGCATTGAGGCAACGTTCAGCCGGAACACGTTCCTGGCGAACATCGCCGAAGGAAACGATTACGGACTGTGGGGCGGGTACAGTTATGACTCGCGCATCGTGGGGAATTGCTTCGCGAACAATCGTTATGGAATTGCGATCGAACATGGGCAGCAGAACAACATCGTCGGCAACCGGTTTATCGGAGATTCCACGGCAATCCGGTTGTGGGGCGACAGCATCCAGCCTTCGGACTGGGGCTATCCGAAACATCGCGATACGCGCAGTCGCGATTATCTGGTCGAGCGAAACTCGTATGAGGGCGTGCCGCGCAAATTGCAGCTTGCCAACTCGTCAGGCGTTCGGGTCAGCGACTCATCTTCCTCCCACACACCTCCCGCATCAACCAGGTGCACCGGGATTCCGGCGGTACCAGCAGATCAGACCCATTTGATCCCGGCGCTGCCTGGCGTTCGCCGCGAAATCCCACGGCAGCCCGTCCAACGTCGGTATCGGTCTGCCATCATCGTCGACGAATGGGGGCCGTACGATTACCAGTACCCGAAGCTCTGGCCCGCCGGTGACAGCACCCGCGCGGTTCCGATGCGGTTGGCGGTCCACGGACCACCAGGCGCCTGGAAACTGGTCTCGCGCTCCGGGGTGCAGGACATCTCCCAGTCGTCAGGCAGGATTGGGGACACCATCCGGGTAACGCCGCGTCCGGACTCGTCAGGCACATGGGAGGTCGTCCTGGAGTATCGTGGCGGGGCCACCACCACGGCGCGCGGAGAACGCCGCGCCGCGGGCGTACCGGTTCAGTTTGCGTACAGCAGGTACGAACCACCAATCACGTGGCAGTTCCGCGCCTGGGCGTGGGCCGATTCGCTTGACCCGCGTCGCGATGGGAACTGGGAACGCCTGACGAGCGGTCCTCGCCTGCTGGAGGGGACCATGCCGCGGCTGGACTTCATGTGGTTCCGTCCGACCATCCGTGAGCTGCCCCAGGCGCGGTTTGCCATTGAGGCAACCGCTACGGTCACGCTGCCGCGCGGTGACTACACCATTCGCACCATCAGCGATGACGGAATTCGCGTGTGGGTTGATGGCCGGTTGTTGATCGATAACCCGACCCTGCACGGTTCGGAACCGGACTACGCGCCGCTGACGCGCGGCACGCACGAGATCAAGGTCGAGTACTTCCAGATCGAGGGCTGGGCGGAGCTGCGGGTCGACATCCTCCGCGGCATTCACTGGTCGCCGGGTTCACCGGGGCCGCACTGAGGTGCGACTCACTTACCGTCGCGCGACTGTGCTCGCGCTCCTGTTGGTCGCTGTGTCCTCGGTCGCCGCGCGCGTTCAGGAGCAACTGCCGTATCGGAACTCCAGGCTTCCGGTGGAACAGCGCGTGCGCGACTTGCTCCGCCGCATGACGTTGCAGGAGAAGTTCTGGCAGCTCTACATGAGCCCCGGCGACCTGAGTGACTCGACGCACGATTACTCCAACGGATCGTTCGGACTGCAGATCAGGATCGGTGAGGAGCGGCCAGCGCCGAACGAAGACGCCGCACAAACACTCGTGCGAGCCCACACCGAGAAGATCAACACGATCCAGCGCTACTTCATCGAAAAAACGCGGTTAGGCATACCGATCATTCCCTTCGAGGAAGCGCTCCACGGACTCATGGCGCCTGGGGCCACGGTCTTCCCGCAGTCGATCGGCCTGGCCGCGATGTGGGATACCGCGCTGGCCAGTCGAGTCTTCCAGGCGGCGGCACTCGAAACCCGAAGCCGGGGGATTCGTCAGGCGCTGTCGCCCGTCGTGAACATCGCCACCGACGTGCGCTGGGGTCGGGTGGAGGAGACCTATGGCGAAGATCCGTTCCTGAGTACGCAATTCGGTGATGCGTTCGTCCGCGCGTTCGAGCGGGCCGGCGTCATTGCCACACCGAAACACTTCGTCGCCAACGTTGGAGACGGTGGACGTGACAGCTATCCCATCGACCTCAGCGTCAGGCAGCTCGATGAGCTGCACTTTCCGCCATTCGAGTCCGCGGTGAAAAATGCAGGCGCCCGATCCATCATGACGGCCTACAACTCCGTCGACGGCTCCCCAGCCACGCAGAACCGCTGGCTTTTGACGGATGTCCTCAAGCGTAACTGGGGATTCCGCGGCTTCGTCATCTCCGACGCTGCGGCAACGGGCGGTTCAACCGTGCTGCACTACACGGAACCGAACACACCCACCGCGGCCAAACACGCGTGGGAGTCAGGCCTCGACGTCGTGTTCCAGTCCACCTGGCCGCAACACGAGAGATACTGGGAGGCCGTGCGCACCGGCATGGTTTCGCCCGCGATCATCGACAGCGCCGTCTCGCGTGTCCTGCGCGCCAAGTTTCAGCTCGGGCTCTTTGAGCAGCCGTTTGTCAGCGTCGACAGCGCGGTCGCCATCAACGGCCGGATCCTGCATCCGCAGCTCGCTCGTGAGGCAGCAGCGGCGTCGGTCGTGCTGCTGAAGAACGCCGATGGGGTCCTGCCGCTGCGACGGGGCCTGAACTCGATCGCGGTCATTGGCACCGACGCCACTGAAGCGCGGCTTGGCGGATACAGCGGCCCCGGCGTCAAGCCCGTTTCCATTGTCGACGGCATTCGCACCGCCGCTGGTCGGGGTACGACGGTGCGCTTTGCCGCGGGGCCCGGCAGGTTCCCCAACGCTCCGGTCGTCGTGCCTGACGAGTTTTTCGTGCAGCCTGGTGGCGCGCCAGGCGTGCGTGCCGAATACTTCGACAACAACCGGCTCGCCGGTGCACCGCGCCTGACGAGAGTCGATCGGTCGATCGATTTCCGGTGGACGCTGAACGGTCCGGGTCGCGGTATCCCGTTCGACTGGTATTCGGCCCGATGGAACGGCCGGCTCGTTGTCCCGGCTGGAGGCGTGAGGCAAATCGGCATCGAGGGCAACGATGGGTATCGCCTCTGGATCGACGGGCGCCTGATCATCGACAACTGGCGCAAACAGTCGCACCGGACGATGCTCGTTGAAGCAAACCTGGCGCCCGGTCCTCACGACTTTCGCCTGGAGTACTTCGAGAGCACGGGGAACGCGCGATTGCGGCTGGTCTGGGACCATGGGGTGCCTGACGAGTCGGACGCGCGCATCCGCGACGCCGTCGCGACGGCGGAAGCAACCGATGTCGCCATCATCGTCGCCGGAATCGAGGAAGGCGAGTTCCGCGATCGAGCCCGTTTATCACTGCCCGGACGTCAGGAAGAGCTCATTACCGCAGTGGCCGCCACTGGCAAGCCGGTCGTCGTCGTGCTGGTCGGCGGTAGCGCCATCACCATGTCGCGCTGGATCGATCAAGTGAACGCTGTCGTCATGGCGTGGTATCCCGGTGACCTCGGCGGCAACGGCGTCGCCGACGTTCTGTTTGGCGACGTGAACCCGTCAGGCCGGCTTCCGATCACCTTCCCCGTCGAGGAAGGGCAGCTCCCCCTCGTGTACAACCACAAGCCTACCGGCCGGGGCGACGATTACCTCGACCTCACTGGCCAACCGCTCTTTCCGTTTGGCTTCGGACTGAGTTACTCGACCTTCGAATACGACCTGCTCCGGATCCAACCGGATACCATTGGCCCCACGGACTCGGCCATCGTCAGTTTCGTCGTGAAAAACATCGGGAGCCGGACGGGGCACGAGGTGGTGCAGCTGTACATCCGGGACGTCCTGGCGACAGTTGCCCGTCCCGTTCAGGAGCTTCGCGGATTCCAGCGCCTTCGCCTGACTCCTGGCGAGACTCGGAGAGTAACCATGCCCCTACGTTCAATAGACCTCGCTTTTCGCGATGCCACTGGACGGCGCGTCGTCGAGGAGGGGGCCATTCGGGTGATGGTTGGAGCGTCCTCGAGGGACATCCGCCTCCGCGGATTCCTCCAGATCGGACGCGGGCCGCGTTGAACACTGCCCTTCCCGGCCACACCTTTCACGCCTGACCGGCGTCGCCACAACCGAAGGAGCGCTCATGGGCACGACAGAGAAGACGGACCACGGTCCCGAAGCTGACACGCCTGACCTCGATCGTAGCGTCGATCGCCGTGGTTTCGTGCGCGGCACGCTCGCCGCGGCGGCACTCGCCGGCCTTCCATCGAGCCTAACGGCACAGGGTGGCGGGCGCGGGGCGGACACGCCGCCGCCACCTCCACGCCCACTCGGCCAAGGTGACCCGCCGGCAATGGTTTTTCAGCCGTACCCCGGCGGCACTGGTGCGTACCTCGAGAAGATCGCTCGCGAGCGCGGACGCGAAGCGTTCGAGCGCGCCCGCTTCAGCGTCGAAGGCTGGAAGGGTCCCGTTCCCACGTCTGAAGACGAAATCGCCTACCTCCCTGCCCATCGGCTGGCGGCGCTCATTCAGGCGCGAAAGATCTCGGCCGTACAACTCACCGACATTTATCTGAACAGGATCAAGAGGCTCGATCCGCAGTTGTTATGCGCGGTCTCGATCCTCGAAGGTCAGGCACGGGAAGCCGCGCAGCAGGCTGACGCCGAGATCAAGAGCGGCCGTTATCGCGGGCCGCTTCACGGCATTCCGTGGGGCATCAAGGATCTCTTCGCGGTGCGCGGCACGAAGACCACCTGGGGTTCAAAGGCGCACCAGGACCAGGTCATCGACGTGGACTCCGAGGTCTACACCCGCCTGCACGACGCGGGCGCGATCCTCATCGCCAAGCTCGCGACGGGATTGTTCGCGCAAGGCGATCAGTGGTATCGCGGCCAGACGAAAAACCCGTGGAACCTCACGCAGGGCGCGAGCGGATCCTCCGCCGGCCCCGGCTCGGCCACTGCCGCGGGATGTGTGGCCTTCGGGATCGGCACCGAAACACAGGGTTCGATCGTGTCTCCAACCATTCGCAACGGCCTGAGCGCGCTGCGGCCGACGTTTGGTCGCGTCAGTCGTTATGGCGCCATGGTACTCGCGTGGAGCATGGACAAGGCGGGTCCGATGTGTCGCACGGTTGAGGACTGTGCCATGGTCTTCAACACGATCCACGGCGCGGATGAGAAGGATCCAGCGACGGTCACCGCGCCATTCCGGTTCGACCGCAAGGTCGACTGGTCGAAGCTCCGAATCGGGTACGACGTCGGCAACGGTACGCCGAACAATGGGGCACCACAGGCGGTCATCGATAAGCTGAAAGAGCTTGGCGCTCAACTGAAGCCGATGCCCGCGCGTCCGAGTTCACAAGGCATCAGCGGCCTCGGAGTGGAATCGGCCGCTGCTTTCGATTCGTACATCGCGACGCTCCCACCCCAATACGTCGACTCGGTGCTCGCTGCGACCGGTCGTGGGGGGCGTGGCGGTCCCGGTGCAACGACGCCAGGAGGAACACCAACAGGCGCCGCAACACCGGATACCGGTCGGCGCGGCGGCGGCGGCGGTGGTGGCGGCCGGGGACCGGGCGGCGACGATAGCCCGGGATCAGCCGTCAGCCGATTCGGGCGCGGTCGCACGGCACCGGCACTCGACTTCATGCAGAGCCAGCGCCGCCGCTATCTCCTGATCCATGAGATGGCCGCCGTCATGAAAGATTTCGACATGTACATCAGCGGTAATGGCGATGTTGGCCTCACGAATCAAACCGGACATCCCGCGGTCGTGTTCCCGTACCGGATGTCCGACGGCGCCAACTCGCAGCCGGTGTGCACCACGATCATCGGCGCGCTGTTTGCCGACGACGTGATCCTGTCCGTCGCGAACGCGTACCAGCGGGCAACGAACTGGCATGCGCAGCATCCGAAGCTGTGAAATGCAGAATGCAGAATTGCGATTGCCAGTCACCAATCACTAATCACTAGTCACTGATGGACGGACCACTCGTCGGCGTGATCATGGGCTCGAAGACGGACCACGAGCACATGCAGCACACGTGCACCACGCTCGACGCGCTCGGCGTGTCGTATGAGACGCGCATCGTCTCGGCGCACCGCACGCCCGACTGGATGTTCGAATACGCCAGTGGCGCCGAGGCACGGGGGTTGATGGTCATCATCGCGGCCGCCGGTGGCGCGGCGCACCTGCCGGGCATGACCGCGTCAAAAACGCTGTTGCCCGTGTTAGGCGTTCCGATGCCGGTGACGGCGCTGCAGGGGCAGGATGCGCTCCTGTCGATCGTGCAGATGCCGGCCGGGGTTCCCGTCGGCACGCTGGCCATCGGCAAGCCGGGGGCGATCAACGCCGCCATCCTGGCCGCGGAAATTGTGGCACTGCGGCACCCGGAGGTGCGCGAGCGACTCCGCGCCTGGCGTGACGCGCGCCGCGACGAGGTGTTGACGCAATCGCTCCCGTGAACGTGATCCGGCCGGGAGCCACGATCGGCCTCCTCGGTGGCGGGCAGCTCGGACGGATGACGGGGTACGCGGCGCGGTCGTTAGGCTACGACGTCCACGTCCTCGACCCGGATCCGGCCTGCCCGGCCCGGGCCATCGCCAGCCGCACCATCACGGCCGCCTTCGGCGACGCCGCCGCGGCCGCGGAGCTCGCCCGTGGCGTGGATGTGGTCACCCTCGAGATCGAGCAGATCGGCGCCGACGCACTGGCGGCCGTGTCGGATCTCGTCCCGCTGCGGCCCCCAGCGGCGGCCGTGATCATCGTCCAGGACCGCCTGCGCCAACGGCAGTGGCTCGCCGCGAACGGCTTTCCCGTCGGTCCGTGGCGCGCGGTCGCGTCGGCGGTCGAGGCCGAGTCGGCCATCACCGCGTTAGGCCGATCGATCCTCAAGAAGCCGGTCGGCGGGTACGATGGTCGAGGCCAGGTGCGCGTGGGCGGCGCCGGCGAATCGGAAGCGGCCTGGGTTGCGTTAGGCTCAGGTCCGGCGCTGGTCGAGCAGTTGCTCGACCTGGAACTCGAGCTGTCGGTGCTGGTCGCGCGCCGCGAGGACGGCGCCATGGTCGCGTACGCGCCCGCCGTGAATCACCACGAGGCCGGAGTCCTCGACTGGTCCGTGTGGCCAGGTGAACTGCCGCCCGATGTCGTGCGTCAGGCGATGCAGGTCGCCGAGGGCATCGCTGAAACGATGGGGATCGTCGGGCTGATCGCGGTCGAGTTGTTCCTCACGCGCGACGGCCGGCTGTTCGTGAACGAGCTCGCGCCGCGGCCGCACAATTC
>Ga0070698_100009048_pt1 | contig 10706 bp, 8 predicted proteins | sample KBSK1502metaG_FD_65477 | JGI IMG/M metagenome (GOLD analysis project Ga0070698, IMG submission 65477) | Corn, switchgrass and miscanthus rhizosphere microbial communities from Kellogg Biological Station, Michigan, USA - KBS K1-50-2 metaG | ecosystem: Host-associated > Plants > Roots >... | reverse complement strand
GGGATGACGACGAAGTGCGGGACATGGATGCCGTGGTAATGCAGGATTTTTTTCGAAATGCCTTTGTGCTTGCAAAGGGTAAGACCAGTCGAGCCGCAGCCAGTGAAGGCCAGGCCCTGCATCTCGAAAAACGAAACGATGTTCTGGTCGAACCCCGGATTGTTCCGGAATTGTTCGACGAGGTTAAAAAGAATGTCAGGAGCGAAGGTCTCCAGTTTCTGGCGCACAAGATCGACATCGTCAAAAATGGCAAGATGCTCGGCCGTGTGACCTACCGAACCAAGCGCGGCCATGACGTCCGCCTCGGTCTTCCAGTCTTTTGTCGTCAGTTCCTTGGTGAAATCCTGATCAACTGTTGTGGGACTTGTGCCGTCGAAAAGCACGAGGACTTTGAGTTTCTTTTTCACGATTTTCTTCGTCTGTTTGTCATGCCGAACGAAGTCGCCTGCCGAGCCGTAGCTTTATGCGAAGGCTCGAGGAATCCCGTACTGACTGTAAGGCAGCAGCGGGAGATGTCTCGACTTTGATCGACATGACAACACGGCTCGTTATTTGGTGCGTTTGAATCTTCCGGTGAAAAGATAATTCATCACGAGCGTGGTGATAAAAGCTGAGACGCGAAAATCCTGTTGTGGATCGTCATTGAGCACGCGAAGCCCAAGCTGGTCGCAGCGGCGTGTCAGCCGGGCCAGAAGCTGGTTCACCCGGAACTTTTTCTCGTTCGTCCACTGACAGACGGCATTCAATAATCGCCGCCGCCGCCGTTGCAGATACACGCTCGCTTTGATTCCCGCCGGCGCCGCGAAAAGCTGCCGCAAGTCGGCGTCGTAGAAATCTGGATACGTATCTTCGTAAAGCTTGCGTTTGCGCGCGTAGTAGGTCTTAAGTTTGACATTCAAGCAGTCGTAATCAGCGACGCGATACTCAGGCATGTGGACCGGTGGCTTGCCAGCTAATGAGCGCATTAACTCATCGACGTATTCCAGTTTTTGAAGCGCCCTCCAGCGCGAGTAACTCTTGCGCCAGTCGAGGCTGGGCGTAAGCCAGACTGCGAAAGTCTCCGCGAAATCTTCGTCGGGATGGCTCTGCGCGTACCAGTCTTCGAGATGCGTAACATAACTGCGGCTGAAAGGTCGCGGTCTGTAAGTGTCCGGCGTTTCCTCGCGCGAAGTTTGCCCAAAGAGTTCCTGCCATTTCTTTTTCCGAGTAAGCCGGTACGCGTACATGTAAGCGTGACCCGCTTCATGTCGCATCAATTTCATAAACCACTCGGGCGTCCCTCCTTCGACCTCGAGCATCATCGTCCGCTCCAGCGCTCGCAAGCGGTCGTGCACGAGAAAAAACGGAATGAAAATTGCCGGAATGCCGATTGGCACAAACCACTCATCGCCGACGTGACATGGCGGATGAAACACCAGCCCGCGCGTCGCCAGTTCATCGTATAATTGCCGGATGAGCGGTTGCAGCGTGGTGCCTTCCAGCCGCAGGCCAAGAGTGGAAATCCGGCGCTCGAGAAGTTCCTGATCGCTCAGCGATGGCCAATCGGCAGCTTCCATTTTGCGAATGGTATCACTGAGGGACGCCCTGTCACGCCTTGCCAGATTCTGAGTTCAACGTTGGACGTTGAGTGTTGAGCGCTTGAGATTGAATCGCAAACACCGGAGGAGTCTCAGTCCGAATGAAAAAATCTGAAGCAAGACAGTATGGCGGAGATAAGGATGGTTACCCAGTGCAACAAGTTGCGTCCGATATCTTTCAGATCCGTCGCGCCACAGCGTGGGATGCCGGTATCATTTCCTGGCATCGAGCGAGAATGTTTCAAGACATGGGAGACGTTTCGGGGGACTCCTTTGAAATTTTACGCGCAATAGCGCGGACGCGCCTGGAACAATGGATCGATAAAGGGAATTACATCGGCTGGCTTGCAGCTCCGGCGGAAAAACCGGAAATGATCGTGGCCGGCGCTGGGGTCCAATTGCAACCGATCCTGCCGCGCCCACTCGATATATCGACAATCGGCGAAGGAAGGCAGGGAACGATTGTGAACGTCTTTACCGAACCGCAATGGCGACAGCGCGGCATCGCAGGCCTGCTCATCAAGGAGATTATCACCTGGTCCAAGAACGAGCAGATCGACCGGGTCGTGCTTCACGCTTCGGACGAAGGCCGGTCGATTTACGAGAGGTTAGGATTCATCGCGAGTAACGAAATGCGTTTCGTGGGCGGTCAGTAATTCTTTTTTATAATTCTCCAAAGTCGCGAGGGTTTACTTTTCTTGCGTTGACCGTTTGACAACTCTGCTAACTCCTTTATAGGGAGGCCGGCTCGGCACGCCGAGTCGTCGTCAAGTTCGCGCGGGCCCAGGAGGCTAGCGCGCCGGGGCTGTTCCGAATCCGAGGTCCAAGTTGTGTCTCTGCGGCATCGAGAACGGCGCGCTCTACCCGAGACTCGACAACATCGGAGCAACGCTTGGACATTATGAAGTCATTTCACACAGTTATGTTTTTGTTATCGTTCGCATCGACCGCTTTCGCGAGCCAGGACTCGGTCCTGGCTCGTGTCACCTGTTACTGGGCAGGTGAGGGTCCTAAATACGCGAGTACCGGCCGACGATTACGCGCCGGACATTGCGCGGTCGATCCCAAGCGGATTCCGTACGGCAGTAAAATTGTTTTCCCTGATCAAACCTGCACCGCGGTCGACACCGGGCCGGCGGTCGTTAGTCGCAAAGCGGCCCGTCTATGTGGACGGACTGCGAGCCAACTCAAGGCTATCGTAGTCGACCGATTTTTTGAAACAAAGCGAGAGGCAATATCGTGGATGAATGCACATCCGCACTTTATGACGCTTCAAATCGTTCAGCCCGGATCTCACGTAGAACCATCCCAGCTCTAATTAGTTGGAAAATAAGAGATCGGATCGTTTCCCCAAGGGAAAGTTCGCACGTAACAATTCCGTTCGGTCGACGTTTCCGCCTGAGCCGGCCAAAAATTAGAGCTTCGCGTAAACGCCCAGTAAAGGACGACGCGATGGGGTTTTCGAACGGAAATCGCTAACGAAACCTTCCCGCGTGCGCAACTCGACATGGCCGACGCTGCGGGCCGTGCCGTACACGAGCACGGAACCGACAGGCGCGGAGAATGGATCCGTCACGGGAAGTCTCTTGAATCCATAATTACTAACGAGCTCTGATGCAGCGTCCCTGGCGAGCTCGGTTTTCGGGCGGGAATCGATAACACCGGAAGCAAGCAATGCGTCTTTTACGTAATGCCAGCATCGCGAGCGCGAATGCGCATGGGCGCGTTCCTGCGCGATGGTGGCAGCTTGCATCAATCTGCCGTCGATGTGCCGATCGATCTTGCCATACGGGTAAACGATCTGGTTGGGATAATACTGCGTGATGATCGGAACGGATTCCTTTTTGCCCCCCGGGGTCTTGAAGCTAAACCGCGAATAGGGTTGTGTTGTATGGCCTACCGATTGTTGGCCCATCGGTCGCACAGGATCCATCGTGAACGTCGGCCCCGAAACTTTGGCAATTGTTCGCTTCGGCTCCTTGGCGACCGCCTGCGTCGGCTCCTTGGCGATTGGCTGTGCGGGCTCTTCGTTGACGGGTGGTTTTGGCTTCCTTGAGGTCACCGGCGTCCGCTTTTTTGTGATCGCTTTTATCGGCTTATCCGGGGTACTCGGCGCCGACTTCTGAGTGATCACCTGAACCATGTCGTCCGCTTTCTTTTGATCGTGGCTCCCAAGATCCAACGACGGAGGGGCCAACGTCTGCGCGCGAAGCGCAGCACTGGAAATGACAAGAAGCGATGCAGTTGCGAATGCCCAGAGGGCAGGTCGTTTCCCCACGAAGGCGAGGTTATGCCGGGAATTGCGACGCTAGGCAAGCTTTTTTTTCCTATTTTTTCGACAGGTTCCCAAGCCAAAACCTGCCTTGTCGGAAAGCAGGAGCGATTGTGTCTCTGCGTCTCGCGTGCGTGCCGTTTTTGAGGAACTAATCGTCAGGAAAATAATCCGGCCCAAATTGAGGCGGAGGGGCAAATATTTGATCACGCTGGATGACAGCGCGGCGATGTCTGCGCGGAGCAAATTGATTTTCGTCCGAGTCGGGCGCGACGATCCTGGTGCGGCCCGAAGGCAAACGATAAATCAGCCTTCCATCGGACGTAATTCCGAGCATTCGAACGCGCATCGAACCCTGGCGAGGTGACGATGTAGAGGCAACGCGTTTCTTTTTGCTGCGCGAACCCGATTGTCCCGTAGTGGCCTGCTGTGCAGCCTCGGACCCTTTCGGAGGTGCCGTGGCAGCTTCGCTTGCAGGTGAGGTTTCCGGAACCGCGCCTGGGGAAGCGGCAGCCACCGCGTCTGGCGGTGCGGCCACCTCCGGCTGCTCGCTCGATGTTTGGCTCTGCTGGAGATCCTCCGCTGGGGTCTGAGACGAATTTGGGGCTGCCGCGCCGTCCGGTGCTGGTTGATTCGCTAACGCCAGCGCTCCATTTGCGGCTTGCGATAGCACAGTCGCAGGAGCAACGGGCGTCGAAGCATTTTGGACTGCCGCAGGCGTTGGTGAAGATTCGGCGACGCCAACCAGAACGCCAATCGAGTTTGTCCCGCGAGGCCGGTGCAAGATTCCGCCAATCGACTCCGGGAACAGGACCGCGGCAACCACCGCTGCGGCCAAGACGAGCGCGCTAAACGCCAATGCCGTTCGCAGCAAACGCCGCGGTCGAGGCTGGGTCGGCCGCGGAATCGTTGTCCTGAACGGAATCCCATAGCGGTCGGCGAGCGCTAGCCGGCGTTCAATCTTCAGCAGGCAACTCCGAATCATCTCCCCAAGCACGATCAGGTCTTTTGGACGTTTATCCGGATTGGGATGCAGTATCTGAGCGAGCAAACTCCGCAACGGTTTTGGAAATCCGGAGAACTTCGGAGGATGTCGCACCGCCTCTGTTGAAAGCGCAACGCCGGTGAGAAGAAAATACATTATCCCACCGAGCGAATAAATCTCTGACTCCAAATCCGGTGTCCGATGCTCTCGCTTCGGTTGTCCGGATTCAGCGCTCGCAGATCCTGCTGCGGAGGGTGCTTGTTGTGATGCTGCCTTCTTTGGTTCCAGTTTGGTCGCCCCACTAGGAAGTGGGGACTCGCCCGTCGGCGGGCTTTCGGCATCACTCATCAGTCCGGCCAACCCAAAGTTGGTCAACTTCACCAGTGGCCAACCGCCTTCGGGAGTCTGTCCCGGCACCACAAAAATATACGCGGGCTCAACGGGCGGATATGGAAGCTTATGAAAGCCGGCAGACGAGAGCACACTCACGATTTGTTCCGCCACGCGCAACGTGGCGTCAGCCGGCATCGGTCCGTGTTGGGCAACCCACGCAGCAAGCGTTTCGCCTGGCAGTCGCTCGCAGATATAAACATAATTTCCGCCTTCGCGTCCAAAATCAAAAACCTTGGCAATGTTGACGTGCCTGAGCCTCTGAACGGCGCGCGCCTGTTCTTCGAATTGGTCCCGGAGCGCCGGGTTTACGCTGTCTGTTGGAACAAGGGTCAGGGCAACTGCCTCGCGGGATCTCTCGTCGACCGCTTCGTACGCAATCACGGCGCCATCGCGGCCTAGTTCATTCGGTTCGCCGTCAGAGCCAAGACAGACGCGATAATGCTGAAGGAAAATGGTGCGCTCCATAACCGTTCGATTGGCGAAGCGAGAGTATCACACTCGCCCCACCGGCCCATGATTCAACCTCGATTTTGCCATTGAGTTGCTCCGTCGGGGAACAATCACACGTGAATTTTGGACATTGCGCTTAAATCGAAAATCGCGAATCTAAAATGGCCAAACTCGCATACCCCGTGGTGTAACGGTAACACAGCGCCCTTTGGAGGCGTTATTCTTGGTTCGAATCCAAGCGGGGTAGCCACGTAAACCCCGAAAGCCTTGGGAGCACTTGGATTGCGGCCTCTAACTGATGCGACCGCGAAGCCTTGTACGCGGTTCGCAAATCCTCTAAATCGGGGTATATTCGTTGTTCCCCTTTATGAAGGAATTGAACATAGAAAAACTACACATTGCTGTTGGCGATCAGGAGATCGTTCGGGGCCTGACTCTTCGCATCCCACGGGGCGAAGTGCATGCGCTCATGGGTCCAAATGGCTCGGGGAAAAGTACGCTGGCCAAGGTTCTGGCAGGTCACCCTGATTACCACGTTACCGCTGGCAAAATACTAATGGACGGTGAAGACCTTCTGGAACTTGAACCAGACGAACGCGCGCGGCGCGGGCTTTTTCTGGCGTTCCAGTATCCGAGCGAAATTCCAGGCGTGACAATCGCCAACTTTCTCCGCGCGGCATTGCAATCGCGCCTGCCCGAGGGCGAGGAGCTTGAGGCAACCGATTACTACGCGAAGCTTTACGAAAAGATGGAGCTACTTGGGATGGACCGCTCGTTCACGTCGCGCGCGGTGAACGAGGGTTTTTCCGGCGGCGAAAAGAAGCGGACGGAGATTCTACAAATGGCAGTGCTCGAGCCCAAATATGCGGTGCTCGACGAGACCGACAGCGGCCTGGACATCGACGCTCTCAAGACCGTAGCGCACGGGGTAAACTCATTGCGCGGCCCCGATCTTGGCATATTGTTAATTACGCACTATCAGCGCCTCCTAAACTACATTGTCCCCGATCACGTCCATGTGATGGTAGCGGGGCGAATCGTTAGAAGCGGGCGGAAAGAACTCGCTCTCGAACTCGAAGAGAGAGGTTACGATTGGGCGCGCGATGCGGCGGCTGAACTGGCATATAGGTAAACAGGGAAAATTCACAATGAAAACAGAGACTTCTGCAGTCAATATTGATCGAAACAAAGGGAACTTTTTTTATCCGGAAGCTCACGTGCGCGACGCGGGCGCCGGCCTGAGCGAACGCACCGTTCACTACATCTCAGACGTCAAAGAAGACCCGGACTGGGTGCGTGAGTTTCGCCTAAGAGGGCTCAAGACATTTTTGGAAAAGCCGCTACCGACACATTGGGCTAGCAAGGATCTCGAAGCGATCGACTTCGACAAAATCCGCTATTACCTCTCCCCTGGGACTGAGGCAAAACGCAGTTGGGATGAAGTGCCGGACGACATTAAGCGCACATTCGAGCGTCTTGGCATTCCTGAGCAGGAACGAAAATTTCTCGCTGGCGTGGAAGCGCAGTTCGACAGCGAAGCCGTCTATTCAAATATCAAGAAAGCGGTCGGCGAACAAGGCGTCATTTTCGTCGGATCGACAGAGGGACTAAAGAATTATCCGGAAATTTTCCGGAAATGGTTCGGCAAAGTCATCCCGATTGCCGACAACAAATTTAGCGCGCTGAACTCCGCTGTGTTTAGCGGCGGGTCGTTTATTTACGTGCCACCCGGCGTGAAAGTGAAGCATCCGCTGCAGGCATACTTCCGCATTAACGCCGAAAACTTCGGGCAATTCGAGCGCACGCTCATCATTGCCGATGAAGGCTCGGAAGTGACCTACATGGAGGGCTGCACGGCGCCGAAATTTAATACTCCCACATTGCATAGCGCCGTTGTCGAATTGGTCGCGCTGAAGGGAGCAAAAATTCAGTACATCACCGTCCAGAACTGGGCGTCGAATGTGTTCAATCTTGTCACCAAACGTGGTCTTGCTCAGGAAAACGCAGAGGTGAAGTGGATCGATTGTAATATCGGTTCGCGGCTCACGATGAAATATCCGGGCGTGATCATGAAGGGTCGCAAGGCGCGCGGTGAAGTTCTTTCCATCGCGCTCGCAAATGACGGTCAGCATCAGGACACCGGAGCGAAAATGATCCACGCTGCCGATGAGACAACCAGTAACATCATTTCCAAATCGATCTCCATCGGAAAAGGCCGCGCCACCTACCGCGGCTTGGTCCACGTGCCGAAGCACCTGAAGAATTGCAAGAACAACACCGAGTGCGACGCGTTGCTTATCAATTCGACCTCGCGCACGGACACGTATCCGGCGATCACCGTGCGCGGTACCGGCAACGCCGTTCAGCATGAAGCCAGCGTGAGCCAGGTGAGCACGGAGCAAATTTTTTACATGCAACAGCGCGGCCTCACCAAGGCGCAGGCGATGAGCTTGAGTGTCAACGGTTTCGTCAACGATCTGGTCCGCCAATTTCCGATGGAATACAGCGTCGAGCTCAAACGGCTGATCGAGCTGGAGATGGAAGGCTCGGTCGGATAATTCCTCATCTGCCGCACGTGAATGTACCATAGGACGAGTGGGTCCTGGGTGTCCTATTTTTAGATGACGAAAAACGAAACATCGACAATCGAGAACCAGGCCGCGCCAATTCTTTCCGGCCTGGGTGAGCCTCGCGAATTTCCCGATTGGTTCCGTGACCAACAGCGCACAGCTTGGAAACAATTTGAGTCATTACCCACGCCGACACGAAAAGATCAGGCGTGGCGATTCACCAATGTCAATCTCCTCGACTTAAGCCTGTTCAATTACGGTGGTACGCTAACTGAGAAGGAGCGCGCAACTATTCTAGAGCAATCGCGGGGACTCGAAGAGGTAGCTGGGCGCATGATCTTCGCGGGTGACGAGCTTATCGAGCGCGACGTAATTTCGGATCAGCTGAAAAAGCGCGGCGTCATTTTCCAATCGCTCGAGCCGGCAATGGTTGAGCACGCGGACTTGTTCCGCAAACATTTCATGTCGCAACCAGCAAAGCTTGGATCTGCCAAGTTCGCCGCGCTGCACCAGGCATTGGTTTCGTCAGGGACGTTTCTTTACGTGCCGCGAGGAGTCGAGATTGAATTGCCAATCGAGATTTTCCATTGGCTGAATGGTGAAAATGCTTCCGCATTTCCGCATTTACTCCTGGTCACGGACGAGCTCGCGAGGGTCACCGTGATCGAACATTTCCGCTCTGTGAATGAACACGTGCCCGGATTCGCGTGCGGCGTAAACGACCTCGTCTCCGGCCCTGGCGCGAAGGTGACGTACGTGTGCGCGCAAAATTGGGCGGACAATGTCATCGCGTTGCAAATGAATTCCACAACGGTCGACCATGGTGCTTCCGCGATGAGCCTGAATTTGCATCTTGGCTCGCGCTATTCGCGCTTCGAAAGTTTGAGCCGCCTCATCGGCGAAGGTGGGCGCAGCGATCTGCTTGCTGTCGCTGTGGCGAAGCACGAGCAGGAATTCGATGCTCGCACATTGCAGGACCATGTCTCGCCGCATACCGCGAGCGATCTCCTGTACAAAAACGCCCTGGACGATCGCGCCCGCACCATTTTCGGTGGACTCATCCGGGTAGAGCCACACGCCCACTTCACCGATGCGTATCAAAAAGTGCGCAACCTGCTGCTGAGTGACGACGCAGAAGCCAACTCAATGCCTGGCCTAGAAATTCTGGCGGACAACGTCCGCTGCACCCACGGGGCGACTTCCGGGCAAGTCGACGAAGACGAGCTTTTCTACCTGCGCACCCGTGGTATTCCAGTTCCGGTGGCCCAGCGTCTCATTGTGACCGGCTTTCTGGATGAAGTCGTTCAACGCCTCGATCATCCGGCAATATCTGAGTATCTACATCGGTTGATCGAAGAGAAATTTGCGAAAAATCGCGGTTGAATCGCGGATGCATGTCCCGGCAACGCCGGGCGCGGGTCAGAGATTTGCTATTTGGCTGTTTCCTGGTTGGTATTTAGCTCGAAATTAATTTTTACGTCGTAGTGATTGCCATTGCCAAGCCCGACCGGCGGCGCATCAACTTCGGTCACTCGTTTCGCGATTGCCGCGACTGACTCGTTCACTACGACATTTTCGGAAGGTTTGATGATCTCGAACTTGGAGACGTGACCGTCTTTCTCGATTCGAACTTTTACGAGCGTCGAAATCCTGGCCCCGGAAGCGACCGTAGTCGTTGGCTGGATCCATGCGCTGTAAAAACGGTCATGCAGCATGTTGCCATACCATCCGAATTCCGATGCGCTAGTCCCGCCGCCTGCATGACCGCCGTCTTTGCCCGCTGAACCTGTTTTTCCCGCGCCGCTATCGGCTGACGATTTAGTTTTCGCACTAACAGTTTTCGCGCTCTTCTTTTTGTCGTTACCCGCGTCGGTTTGGTCTCCCGTGGATTTTGGCGGGCTCGACTTGGGGTGCGCCACTGATTTGGACACTTTCGCCAACACAGTTTTTTTGGGAGTCGGCTTAGCTGTCGATTTCGGTGCTGCCTTCGCCTTTGCAGTTGTCCTTGGAGCTGGTGTTGCTCTCGGCGTCGGTTTCGGCAATTCGATTTCGCTCTTCGCCTGAGTTAAGGGGAGCTGTTTCTTTTCTTTTTCGTCCGGCTTTAAGGGTTCTGGCTCAACGGATGCGACTGAAATCTTTGTGGGCGGCGCCGCGCTGCCCTCTGATCTTTCGGCCGGGAGATCTTCCGCACCGCTTAACCAAACCAAGCTATCCGCCTCCGGCGCGCTTCGCGCCGCTAAACTCCAGCGAATTAATCCTGCAATCAGCGCGACATGCGCCACCGCAATCAGCGTGACGTTTCGCCAAAAGCGCGGGCTCTTCGACATCTCATTCTAACCACGAACGAACACGAATGAACACGAATGAACACGAAGTCGTAAGCAGCTTATCCTCATCGGTGTTCATTAGTGTTCATTCGTGGTTGCTTTTGTGGCAATGCCGACCTTCGTAATTTGCGC
>Ga0070698_100009047_pt1 | contig 10707 bp, 6 predicted proteins | sample KBSK1502metaG_FD_65477 | JGI IMG/M metagenome (GOLD analysis project Ga0070698, IMG submission 65477) | Corn, switchgrass and miscanthus rhizosphere microbial communities from Kellogg Biological Station, Michigan, USA - KBS K1-50-2 metaG | ecosystem: Host-associated > Plants > Roots >... | reverse complement strand
GCCTTGCATCGGCTAGTGGCGGCTGCTCAGTTGCGCGAGGGCCTGATGGGCCGCCTTGCGCACGTTCTTGTCGGGGTCCCGGGACGCCTGCTCGAGACCCGGCACGGCCGGATCCGCTGCGGGACCAATGCGGCCGAGGGCGCGAGCGGCCTGGGCCCGCACGTACTCGTCCCGGTCGCCGAGCGCGATGGTGAGCGCGGGGACCGCGGCCGCGGCCGCCGGGCCGATCCGTCCCAGCGCGCGGGCGGCCTTCCATCTGCGGTCGCCATCGGCGTCGCGCAGGCCCTCGACCAGCGCCGGCACCGCCGCCGCGGCTGCGGATCCCATCTTGGCGAGCGCGGCCGCGGCTCCGCCGCGCTCATAGCCCTCCTCCCGCGGGAGCGCGTCGACGAGGGCCGGCACCGCGTCCCGGGCCGCCTCTCCCATCGAGCCGAGCGTCCAGGCCGCGAAGCCGCGCACGTAGTCGTCGTCGTTGCGAAGCGCCGCGACGAGGGCCGGCACCGCGTCGGGGGCGAGGGGGAGGGCGGACAGGGACCGCGCGGCTTCCCAGCGCACCGATGCTCGCTCGTCACACAGCGATGCGAAGAGGGACGGCACCGCCGGCCGGGACGCGGCGCCCATCTGACCGAGCGTGTGGGCCGCCTCGCGCCGCACGCTTTCCGCCGGGTCGCGCAGCGCGGCCTCAAGGGACCGCACCGCGCTGGCCGCGCCGGAGCCGTGCCGCCCGAGCGCCCAGGCCGCGCAGCGCCGCCCTTCCGGATGGGCATCCGACAGGGCGGTCACGAGCCGGGCCACCTCCGCCTCCGCCGGTAGGCGGCACACCGGGGGCGGTAGCCGCAGCGGGGCGGACTCGGCGAGGGTGGCCGCCACCAGTCGGGACCCCCGGGGGCTCAGGTGGTCGTAGTCGACGAAGGCGGCCTGGCCCATGCCGCGAATCGCCGGAAGCAGATCGAGGCAGGTGAGGCCTTCGGCCGCGCAGAAGGCGCTGATCCGTTCCTGCACCACGGGACGTGGTGCGTGCGGCATGACCTGGAAACGGAATGGGAAGACGAGGAGCGACAAGGACGCTGCGTCGGCGCGGACTTCGCTCCGGAGCGCCCGTACCTCGTCGAAGAAGCGGGCCATCCCCTCCTTCACGCTCCTCGAATCCGGCTCGACGAAGAGCTGCTCCACGCTCCGGATCTCGCGCCCCTCGGCGTTGATCATCAGCCGGACGAGGGCCGAGCGGCGAAAGAGGGCGGAGACGAGACGCGGTGGACGCGCGAGGTTGTCCTGGAGCTCCGGGATGTCGTTCAGGCAGACGGCGAGCACAACCTCGTCGGGGTGGTACTTGCGCGCGATGCGCTCGTAGGCGATCCGTTCCTGGCGCGTGGACCAGCCGCGCAGCGCGACGTTGAAGACCTCGACCGGGCGGCCCTCCTCGTCGAAGCGGGCCTGCAGCGCCTGGGGGAAGGCCTCTTCCTCCTCGATCTGCGCCCCCGCCGTCACGCTGTCGCCGAGAAAGATGAGCCGCATCGTCCCAGACGGCTTCTCCTCGGCATGAGTGCGGTCGCGCAGGCCGTCGGCGTTGAACTCCTCCCACGGAGGCCAGCCGTTGACCTCCGACCGGATGCGGTAGAAGTCGCCCTCCCACATCTGCTCCCAGTTCCAGATGTAGGCGGCCACGGGGGCACCCGGCCGGCGCTTCTCCACAAGGCGCGCGCCAACCTCGAGCAGGCCGAGGAAGAGGGCGCTCACCGCCGCGGACAGGAGGAGGTTCGTCCGGAGCGGTCCGTGCCGGAGCACGCCTGATCCCATGAGTGCGCATCGTAAGGAGATTGGTCCGACTGCGTCAAGATGAGCACTCTAAATTGTTTACATGAACTGGACGATTCGATCGCTGGGGCTGGACAAGTGCGGGTCTCGCGACATCGACTACTTCTACACCTCGCGTTTGCCCGGCGTGCCATCCGCTGGAGTTGAGTTTCCGCGATAATGGCGCTATCCAGGGGCGACATTCCATGGACCCACGAGCGGGAAAGCCCGCCGAATCATCGATGTTGGAGAACATCCCGCGGCTGATGACGGCGTACTACACGCGGCGGCCCGATCCGTCGATACACGAGCAGCGGGTCGCGTTCGGCACCTCGGGGCATCGTGGCTCCGCGTTTGACAGCGCCTTCAACGAGGACCACATCCTCGCCATCACCCAGGCCATTTGCCTACACCGACAGAAGCAACAGATCGACGGGCCTCTTTTCCTAGGGATCGACACCCACGCTCTCTCGGAGTCGGCCCTCGGGAGCGCCCTCGAGGTGCTGGCGGCCAACCGGGTTGACGTGATGATCGACGACAGAGACGGGTACACGCCGACGCCGGCCATCTCCCACGCGATTCTCACGAGTAACCGCGGCCGGGCGAGCGGCCTCGCCGACGGTATCGTCGTCACGCCCTCGCACAACCCGCCCGAGGACGGGGGGTTCAAGTACAACCCGCCGAACGGCGGTCCCGCGGATACCCACGTCACGGGTTGGATCCAGGATCAAGCAAACGCACTGCTCGCCGACGGCCTCGCAGGGGTGAAGCGGATGCCCCTCGCTCAGGCACTGCGGGCGCCTACGACGCACCGCCATGACTACATGGGCTCCTACATCGGTGACCTCGCGTACGTCGTGGACCTGGAGGTTCTCCGCAGCGCCAAGATCAACCTCGGAGTCGATCCCCTGGGAGGCGCCGGCGTGCACTACTGGGGCATGATCGCCGAGCGCTACCAGGTGCCGCTCACGGTGGTCAGCGACGAGGTAGACCCCACGTTTCGCTTCATGACCGTCGACTGGGACGGAAAGATCCGCATGGACTGCTCGTCGCCCTATGCGATGCAGCGTCTGATCGCATTGAAGGATCGCTTCGACGTCGCCTGGGCTTGCGATACCGACCACGACCGGCACGGAATCGTAGCCCGGAGCGTCGGCCTCCTGAACCCGAATGCCTATCTCGCGGTGGCCATCTCCTATCTCTTCACCCACCGAGCAGCCTGGCCGACGCACGCCAGCATCGGCAAGACGGTGGTGAGCAGCAGCATGATCGACCGCGTGGTCGCCCGGCTCGGGCGCCCGCTCGTGGAGGTTCCCGTCGGGTTCAAATGGTTCGTCGACGGTCTTCTCGATGGTTCCGTCGGCTTCGGGGGTGAGGAGAGCGCCGGGGCCTCGTTCCTCCGCCGCGACGGCACGGTCTGGACCACGGACAAGGACGGGATAGTCCTCGGCCTCCTCGCCGCAGAGATGACGGTGGTCATGGGTCGCGATCCGGGTGAGCTCTACCGGGACCTCGCCCGCGAGTTCGGCGACCCCGCCTACGCGCGCATCGACGTGCCGGCCACGCCGGAGCAGAAGGCGATACTGGCGCAGCTCGCGCCGCGGCAGGTCACGGCCTCCGAGCTCGCGGGCGAGAAGATCACCCGCCTGCTGACGATTGCGCCCGGCAACAATGCTCCGATCGGAGGGCTGAAGGTGGTCACCGAGAACGGCTGGTTCGCGGCCCGGCCATCTGGAACCGAGGACCTTTATCGGCTCTACGCGGAAAGCTTCAAGGGCAGCGACCACCTGCGCCGAATCCAGGAGGAGGCGCAAGCGATCATCCAGAAGGCCTTCCGGGCGGGCGCGGGAGACTGAACGATGCGCCTCAAGCTCACGAGGACGGAAAGGCGCGTTGGCGTCTCGCCACGGAAGGTCAGGGCCAAGTGAGGAGATGAAGAAGCGGTTGCCGGACAAGCCGACGTAAGGCTGGCATCGGAGGCAGCTATGGAGAGGAAGTGGGAGACGGTGAGCGACGGGCCAGTCTCTGGCGCGTCCTTCGAGGGCATTGTTCGCGAACACACCGCGATGATGGCCTTCGATAGCGGCGCGCTCGTCCGGACCATCGTCATGACGGATAGCGGTGTCAGCGTATCCACCACCTGGATGCCTGTACTGCCACTCAAACGGTGAGCTCTCCGGACCAGGTTTTTAGCGGCGCAACCGCGCCGGTCGATTCATCGCCAAGTACTGCTGATTTGCATTGGCCTGGTCAAAGTCGCCTCAAAGTCGACGCCGAGTTGGCACGGCCGCAGCATGCGGCAGTTTGACACCGCCGCGCGCGCGTGCTCCGATGGTAGCGATGCGCCGGACCAGCATTCTGCTTCTTGCCGCGGGCTACGGCCTCTCGTTCGTGATTGTCTGCCTGGCTGCCTGCCTCGCCGCGCCGGCTCCCGCAGAGCACGCCTGCTGCGACCAAGAGGACGGCTTCCGCGCTGCTGCTCGCGACTGCTGCGTAGTCACGCAGGGCGTATCGCCGGTCTCTACACACGTGGCCCCCGCCATCTCGGTTGTCTTCTTCTTGCCTGATTACGTCTCCACGTTCCTGCCGCCCGTTGTTTCGTACGCCGGCCCGGCCACTTTGGCCGCCTCCCCTCCTCTCGTCCTTCGGGTCTGATTCACCTCTCGTAGCGACGCGCGCGCTGCGCGTCTGAGCTGCGTCCGCGGTCCGTCCGCGGCGCCCGGTCTTTCCGAGAGGTGTGCCCATGCCGTTTTCGAAGACGACCCTTGCCGTTGCGCTTGCCGTCGGTCTGGCGGCGCCGTTGGCGCGCGCCGAGACCCAACCGGCGGATTCAGGCGACCCCGTGCTCCAGGCGCTCATCGACGAAGCCCTGGCTCATAACCCGCAGCTGCTCGCCTCTCGTCAGCTCGAGCTGGCTGCACAGGCGCGCCCCGCTCAGGCAGCCGCCCGCCCCGGTCCGACGGTCGGCGTCTTCTACCAGAACGACGGCGTAGGGCCCAGCCTGGGTCGGGAGCCGATGACGATGCTCGGCGCCTCCGGCGGACAGGACATTCCCTACCCCGGCAAGCTCGGCCTGCGCCGGCAAGTCGCGCAGGCCGAGGCGGGCGCAGCCGGTCTCGATGTGGAGCGCGTCCGCCTCAGCCTGGTGGGCTCGGTGAAGCGCGCCTACTACGGCCTCCTGCTCGCCCGCGGGCTCGCTGCGCTGGCCCTTGAGCAACGGAACGTCTGGCAGGAGGTGCAGGAGACCGCGCGGGTTCGATACGCGTCCGCGGTCGGCTCGCAACAGGAGATGCTGCGTGCCCAGGTGGAGGCGACGCGCCTGCAGGCCCTGCACGCCCAGCACCACGCTGAAGCGCGCGCGCGACTCACACAGCTCAACGCCCTGCGGGGACGGCCGGCGGACACCCCCGTGGAGACCACGACTTCCCTACCCCTTCGGCCCGAGGTTCGGTCTGCAACCGAGGTCGTCGCCTGGTCCGAGGCCAACAGCCCCGAGCTGAAGGCGGCCGCGCTGGCCATCGAGCGTGACGAGCGCGCGGTGGAGTTGGCCCGCCTCGAGTTCAAGCCAGATTTCAACGTGCAGGGCGGTCTGATGTACCGCGGGTCATTGCCGCCTATGTGGCAGGCCAGTGTGTCGGTGGCGCTCCCTTCGCGGGCACGGGTGAAGGGCGGCCTTGCCGAAGCACAGGCGCATCTGGCGGCAAGCAAGGCACGCCTGGAAGATGTGCGCGTACGGCTTCGGGCCACGGTTGAGCAGCGGCTGGCCTTGCTCGAAGCGGCGCAGCAGATCGAGGCTACCTACCGCGATGGGTTGCTGCCGCAAGGCGACCTCGCCGTCCAGTCAGCTACCGCAAGCTACGCGGCAGGCCAGGGCTCGCAGCTCAGCGTGCTGGCCTCGGTAGCGGCACTGCTCGATGACCGCACCGACTACCTGCGTCTCCTCGCAACCCACGCGGCGGAGGCAGCGCGGCTCGAAGAAGCCAGCCTGGAGGAGCCGATGGGAATCGACTCGTTGCTCATGCACGGGCGCAGCAGTATGCCGGCCGGAGGGCCGATGGCGGCGCCCGGCCCGAGCACGCCGAGCCGAACGACTTCAACCGCTCAGACGGGAATGAGGTGACAGCGTGACGAAGCGGAAGGGCATTGTGGTTGTGACGGCCGCGTTCCTGGCCGCTGCCGGCGCCGGCACGCTGGCCTGGTACCGACTCGGCGGAAGCGGCAACTCCGTGCGGAAGGCGGACGAATACTTCTGCCCGATGCACCCGGAGATCGTGCGAGACAAGCCGGGCGAGTGCCCGGTCTGCGGCATGAAGCTCGAGAAGCGGCGGCCACGCGGCGCTTCAACGCCGGCCGCGGGAGTGGCCTCTTCTGGGGAGCGGCGGATCCTCTACTACCGCCACCCCATGAACGCGTCCGTCCACTCCGACAAGCCGGCGAAGGACGACATGGGCATGGACTACATCCCTGTCTACGCAGACGAGGCCCAAGGAGCCTCGTCGGTGCCGGGGCGCGCGCCGGTGACGATCCCTCCGGAGCGGGCGCAACTGTTGGGCATCCGCAGTGAGCCGGTCACGGCGGGCGTCAGCGGTAGCCAGCTGCGAACCGTCGGGCGGGTGGCCGTTGACGAGCGCCGGAGGGAGGTCATCCAGACCAAGTACGAAGGCTACGTCGAGAAGCTGTACGTGGACTTCACCGGCAAGCCGGTGCGCCGGGGCCAGCCGCTGCTCGCAATCTACAGCCCGGAGCTCGTGGCCGCGCAAAAGGAGTACCTGGTGGCCCGCGGCGCGCAGCAGCGGCTCGGAGAATCCACCGTTCCCGGCGTGGCCAAGGGCGGTACGGAGCTGGCCGAGGCGGCCCGCCAGCGTCTGCGCTCGTTGGACGTCAGCCCTGATGAAATCGCCACGCTCGAACGCACGGGCGCGACGCGCCGGACAATCACCTTGCGCTCGCCCGTCTCCGGCCTGGTGATCCAAAAGACCGCCTTCGACGGGATGAAGGTCTCCCCGGCCGACCGCCTCTACGAGATCGCAGACCTCTCGCGCGTGTGGGTTCTGGCCGAGGTGTATGAGAAGGACCTCGGCGCGGTTCGCGTGGGCCTCCCCACCCGAGTCGTCCTGCCCAACCAACCCGGCCGCGAGTGGCGAGGCGTTCTCAGCTTCATATCCCCGACGGTGAAGCCCGAGACGCGCACGGTCGAGGCGCGCATCGAGCTGAGCAATGCGGACGGCCTGCTCAAGCCGGACATGTTTGCGGACGTGTACCTCGAGGGCGCGTCCATCTCCGTGCTCACCGTGCCGGAGAGCGCGGTCGTCCAGACCGGAGAGCGCACGCTCGTGTTCGTGGACAAGGGACAGGGCCACTACGAGCCGCGCGAGGTGTCGATCGGCGAGCGCGTCGCCGGGGGGTACCGCGTGCGGGACGGTCTCGTGGCGGGTGAGCGCGTGGTCGTCTCGGCCAACTTCCTGCTCGACTCTGAATCCAGTATCCGGTCGGCGATCGCCCGTGCGCGCGGCGGGAATTGAGATGGTCCGCAGGGTCATCCGCTTCAGCGCCGAGCACAAGTTCCTGGTGCTCGCGCTCACGGCAGTGGCCGTGGGTTATGGGCTCTACACCCTGCGGCACATCCCCGTGGACGCGATCCCGGACCTCTCCGACACGCAGGTCATCGTGTACTCGCGCTGGGACCGCAGCCCCGACATCATCGAGGACCAGGTCACCTACCCGATCGTGGCGGCCCTGCTCGGCACGCCTCGGGTGAAGGTGATCCGCGGCTTTTCAGACTTCGGCTACTCGTATGTCTACGTCATCTTCCAGGACGGGACCGACCTCTACTGGGCGCGGAGCCGGGTGCTCGAGTACCTGAGCAAGATCCAGCCGCTGCTGCCCCAGGGTGTCACGACCGAGCTGGGGCCGGATGCGACCGGAGTGGGCTGGGTGTTCCAATACGCGCTCGTCGACGAGTCGGGCCGCCAGTCCTCGGCGGACCTGCGCGCGTTCCAGGACTGGAGCCTCCGCTACCGCCTGCAGGCGGTGCCCGGGGTCGCGGAAGTCGCCTCGTTCGGAGGCTTCGTCAAGCAGTACCAGGTCACCGTGGACCCGAGCCGGCTGCGCTCCTACGGCCTGTCGATCACCGATGTAGCTGACGCGGTGCGGAAGAGCAACCAGGACGTCGGTGGCCGCCTGCTCGAGATCGGTGGGCGCGAGTTCATGGTGCGCGGCCGGGGCTACGTGAAGCAGAAGGAGGACCTCGAGGGCGTCGTCCTCAAGGTCGACGCCACCGGGACGCCCGTCCTTGTCCGCGATGTCGGTTGGGTGGCCCTTGGCCCGGAAATGCGTCGCGGCGTGAGCGACCTGGACGGCCGCGGGGACGTCGCGGGTGCCGTGGTCGTCATGCGCCAAGGTGAGAACGCGCGTGCGGTCATCGGGCGCGTGAAAGAGCGGCTGGAGGAGATCAAGCCATCGCTGCCCGAGGGCGTGAAGATCGTCACCACCTACGACCGCTCCGACCTCATCCAGCGCGCGATCGACAACCTGAAGCACGATCTGCTGCTGGAGATCGCGATCGTCAGCCTGGTCATTCTGATCTTCCTATGGCACATCCCCTCCGCGATCGTCCCAATCGTCACCATCCCGGTGGCGGTGCTGCTGGCGTTCATCCCCATGGCCTTCATGGGCATCTCCTCCAACATCATGTCGCTCGCCGGCATCGCCATTTCCATCGGGGTGCTGGTGGACGGCGCGATCGTGGAGGTGGAGAACGCCTACAAGAAGCTCGAGCGTTGGCAGGGCGAAGGGAGCCAGGGCGACTTCCACAAGGTTCGCCTGGAGGCCCTTCTCGAGGTCGGCCCGTCGGTCTTCTTCTCTTTGCTCGTGATCGCGGTTGCGTTCCTGCCGATCTTCACCCTGGTCGACCAGGAGGGCCGGCTTTTCCGGCCGCTAGCGTGGACCAAGAACCTCACGATGTTCATCGCCGCGCTGCTGGCCATTACGCTCGACCCGGCGCTGCGGATGATGTTCACGCGCATGCAGTGGTCACATTTCCAGCCAGTCTGGCTGAGCCGGATCTGGAACACGGTGACCGTTGGACGCTACTACCCCGAGGAGCGCCACCCGATCAGCCGCGCGCTCTTCGCCGTTTACGAGCCGGCCTGCCGGTTCGTGCTGCGCCACCCCCAGGCGATCATCGCCGCCGCGGCGATCGTCGTCCTGACCACCGTCCCCGTCTATCTGGGCCTGGGCCATGAGTTCATGCCGCGGCTCAACGAGGGCACCATTCTCTACATGCCGACGACGCTTCCGGGCATCTCGGTAGCGGAGGCCAGCCAATGGCTGCAGGCCCAGGACCGCGTACTCATGTCCTTCCCGGAGGTGGCGCAGGTGCACGGCAAGGCCGGCCGCGCCGAGACCTCTACCGACCCCGCGCCGCTCTCCATGGTCGAGACGGTGGTGAACCTCAAGCCACCCTCCGAGTGGCGGTCCAAGGACCGGTGGTACTCGCGGTGGGCACCCGACTGGTTCAAGAGACTGCTGCTGCGGCGCATTTGGCCCGACCGACTTTCACACGAAGAGCTGGTGAACGAGATGGACGCCGCGATGCACTTTCCGGGCACGACGAACGCCTGGACCATGCCCATCAAGAACCGGATCGACATGCTCACGACCGGCATTCGGACGCCCATCGGCATCAAGGTATTCGGCCCGGACCTCAAGAAGATCGAGGCCGTCGGCCAGCAGGTGGAAGAGGCGATGCGGCGGGTCAAGGGAACGCGCAGCGTGTTCGCCGAGCGCGTCGCCGGCGGCTATTTCCTCGACTTCGACCTCAAGCGCGAGAACCTGGCCCGCTACGGCCTGACCGTGGCCGACGCCCAGGCGGTCATCATGTCCGCCGTCGGCGGCGAGAACGTGACGACCGTCATCGAGGGCCGTGCGCGGTTCCCCGTCAGCGTTCGCCATCCCCGCGAGCTAAGGGACGACGTCTCCCGGCTGAGCGAGGTGCTCGTGCGCACCCCCACCGGTGCCCAGATTCCGCTGGGGCAGCTCGCGGACTTGCGCACCGTACAGGGCCCGTCCATGGTGCGCAACGAGAACGGGCTGCTCTCCGGCTACGTGTACGTCGACACCGCGGAAAGCGATATCGGCGGCTTCGTTGAGCGGGCGAAGGAGGCAGTGGCGGCCTCGGTCAAGCTCGCGCCCGGTTATTCGCTCGAATGGAGTGGCCAGTACGAGAACATGCTCCGCGTCCGCCAGCGGCTCAAGCTCGTGCTGCCCATCACGCTGTTTCTGATCGCATTGCTCCTCTACGCCAACACCGGATCGGCGACGAAGGCGGGCATCGTCCTCCTGGCGGTGCCGTTCTCGGTGGTGGGCGCGGTGTGGCTGATGTGGCTCCTCAGTTACAACGTGTCGATCGCCGCGTGGGTCGGGATGATCGCGCTCATGGGCTTGGACGCAGAGACGGGCGTGTTCATGCTTCTCTTTCTCGATCTCGCCTACGACGACGCCAAGACTCGCGGGCTGCTGCGCGATCGCAAGGACCTGGAGGAGGCCATCGTGCACGGCGCGGTCAAGCGGGTTCGGCCCAAGATGATGACCGTGATGGCGGCCTTCATGGGCCTCATGCCGATCATGTGGTCGACGGGCACGGGTGCCGACGTGATGAAGCGCATCGCCGCGCCGATGGTCGGCGGGCTGGCGACCTCGTTCCTTCTCGAGCTCCTTGTGTACCCCGCGATCTACCTACTGTGGAAGTCGCGCGAGTTGGAGGGCTCTGGTAGCCTGCGAGGGATTACGAGCGAGGGTCGGCTGGCTTCGGGCGGAGTCCTTCAAAAGAGTGACTCATGGCCAATTTGAATCGCGCGTTGGCGGCGGCGGCACTTGTCTCAGCGATAGTCACCGGCTACTGCCGCCCGCTTC